>Ga0208833_1000006_pt1 | contig 187354 bp, 170 predicted proteins | sample DeeseametaMP1788_FD_184181 | JGI IMG/M metagenome (GOLD analysis project Ga0208833, IMG submission 184181) | Marine microbial communities from the Deep Pacific Ocean - MP1788 (SPAdes) | ecosystem: Environmental > Aquatic > Marine > Oceanic | place: North Pacific Ocean | collected 2011-05-03 | reverse complement strand
TTACTCAATAATCTTAGCAACAACGCCAGCACCTACTGTACGGCCACCCTCACGGATAGCAAAACGTAGACCTTCGTTCATTGCAATCGGTGCAATCAATTCTACATCCATTGCAATGTTATCACCTGGCATTACCATCTCTGTTCCAGCAGGTAATACAACCTGACCTGTTACATCTGTTGTTCTAAAGTAGAACTGTGGACGGTAGTTAGAGAAGAATGGTGTGTGACGACCACCCTCATCTTTTGTCAAAATGTAAGCCTCAGCTTTGAACTTGCTGTGTGGTGTGATTGATCCAGGCTTAGCCAATACTTGACCACGCTCGATCTCTTCACGCTTCGTACCACGAAGCAACGCACCAATGTTGTCACCAGCTTCACCACGATCAAGTAGCTTACGGAACATCTCAACACCTGTGATTGTTGTTTTTGTTGTGTCTTTAAGACCAATAATCTCAACTTCATCGCCTACGTTGATTACACCTTGCTCAACACGGCCAGTAGCAACTGTACCACGGCCAGAAATTGAGAATACGTCCTCAACTGGCATCAAGAATGCTTGATCAATTGGACGATCTGGTGTTGGGATTGTTTCATCAACAGCAGCCATCAATTTCAAAATAGCTTCTTTACCTAATTCTGGGTTTGTACCTTCTAAAGCACATAAAGCAGAACCACGGATTACTGGAATGTTATCACCATCAAAGTCATACTTAGAAAGTAACTCACGAATTTCCAATTCAACTAAGTCTAATAATTCTTCATCATCAACTTGGTCACATTTGTTCATGAATACTGTCAATGCAGGTACACCAACTTGACGTGCAAGTAGAATGTGCTCACGTGTTTGTGGCATTGGACCATCTGATGCAGACACAACCAAAATACCACCATCCATTTGAGCAGCACCAGTAATCATGTTCTTAACATAGTCAGCGTGACCTGGGCAGTCAACGTGTGCATAGTGACGGTTTTCTGTTTCATACTCAACGTGTGCTGTTGAAATTGTAATTCCACGCTCACGCTCTTCAGGAGCACCATCAATCTGATCATATGCTTGTGCTGTAGCACCACCTGTTTCAGACAATACTGTTGTAATAGCAGCTGTTAATGTTGTTTTACCGTGGTCAACGTGGCCAATTGTACCAATGTTAACGTGGGGTTTGGTTCTTTCAAATTTTTCTTTAGACATTATTATCTCCTTCTAAAATCCTTTAAATTCTTTTTCTTAAGCAAACTGCTTTTTAACTTCATCTGCAACAGCTTGTGGCACTTTATCATAGTGATCAAACTGCATTGAATATTGCGCACGACCTTGCGACATAGAGCGTAATGTATTGATATAACCAAACATATTCGCTAACGGCACCATCGCTGTAACAGCTTTCGCTATACCACGGTCCTCCATACCAGAAACTTGTCCACGACGAGAGTTCAAGTCACCGATAATATCACCCATATATTCCTCAGGTGTAATTACCTCAACCTTCATCATTGGCTCAAGCAGTGCTGGAGATGACTTCTGCATCGCTTCTTTAAATGCTGCTTTCGCTGCAATTTCGAAGGCAAGAACAGACGAGTCAACATCGTGATACGCACCATCAAGAAGCTCAACACGGAAATCAATTACAGGGAAGCCTGCAATAATACCGCTTTCTTTTGCTGCTTCTACACCTTTTTCAACACCAGGAATGTATTCTTTAGGAATAGAACCACCAACAACTTTACTTTCGAAGCTGTATCCTTCACCTGGCTCAACAGGGATGAATTTAGCAATCATACGCGCAAACTGTCCAGAACCACCAGACTGTTTCTTATGTGTATAATCAACCTCAACTTCTTTACCCATTGTTTCACGGTAAGCAACCTGTGGCGCACCAACATTCGCCTCAACTTTAAATTCACGCTTCATACGATCAACAATAATGTCTAAGTGAAGTTCACCCATACCTTTAATAATTGTTTGACCTGATTCATGATCAACAGACACACGGAAAGAAGGATCCTCAGCAGCTAAGCGTTGCAACGCTAAAGACATCTTTTCTTGGTCAGCTTTAGATTTAGGCTCAACCGCGATCTCAATAACAGGATCTGGGAACTCCATACGCTCAAGAATAATTGGCGTTTCTTTCACACAAAGCGTGTCACCAGTTGTCGTTTCTTTAAGACCAGCAATCGCGACAATATCACCAGCAGACGCCACCTTAACCTCTTCACGAGAGTTCGAGTGCATCAACATCATACGACCAACACGCTCTTTTTTATCTTTTACAGAGTTCTGAACGTAAGAACCAGCCTCTAAAGTACCAGAGTAAATACGAACAAACGTCAAAGAGCCAACAAATGGGTCATTCATAATTTTAAACGCAAGCGCAGAAAACGGCGCATCAGCTTCAGGAGGACGAGATGCAGGCTGAGGATCATCAAGATCAACAGTAACACCCTTCACATCACCAACGTCTAAAGGAGATGGCATAAACTCAATTACAGCATCAAGTAAAGGCTGTACACCCTTGTTTTTAAACGCTGTTCCACACAAAACAGGAACAAATGCACCAGCAATTGTACCCTTACGAATACATGCTTTTAATGTTGCTTCATCTGGCTCATTACCTTCAAGGTAAGATTCCATAGCCACATCATCCATTTCAACAGCTGTTTCAATCAATGTCTGGCGGTATTCAGCAGCTCTATCAGCTAAATCAGCAGGAATATCTGTTTCTTCCCACTCAGCACCTAAGTTTTCGGCTTTCCAAACAAGCGCTTTATTTTTGATCAAATCGATACAACCCGCAAATTCAGCCTCAGCACCAATTGGTAATTGAATAACCAATGGTGTTGCCCCTAAACGGTCAACCATCATATCAACACAACGGTAGAAGTTCGCACCAGTACGGTCCATTTTATTAACGAAACACATACGAGGAACTTTATATTTATCAGCCTGACGCCATACTGTTTCAGATTGAGGTTCAACACCAGCAACCGAGTCAAATACTGCTACAGCACCATCAAGAACACGCAAAGAACGCTCAACCTCAATTGTAAAGTCAACGTGACCTGGTGTGTCAATGATATTAATACGATGATCTTTCCAGAAACATGTTGTCGCAGCAGACGTAATTGTAATACCACGCTCTTGCTCTTGCTCCATCCAGTCCATAGTAGCCGCACCATCATGCACCTCACCAATTTTGTGAGAACGACCTGTGTAGTATAGAATACGCTCAGTTGTTGTCGTTTTACCGGCATCAATATGAGCCATAATTCCAATATTGCGGTATCTTTCTAATGGTGTATTTGTCGACATTGTTTAAATCCCTTTTAAATCCTTACATTAAATTAGAAACGGTAGTGAGCAAATGCTCTGTTAGCTTCTGCCATTTTATGCGTATCTTCACGCTTCTTAACTGAACCACCTTTGTCTTCAGCCGCATCAAGCAATTCATTCGCTAAACGCTCTTCCATTGTTTTTTCATTACGAGCACGTGCCATTGTAACCATCCAACGAATAGCTAATGTTTGTTGACGTGCCGGACGCACCTCCATAGGTACTTGGTAAGTAGCACCACCAACACGACGAGAACGGACCTCAACAGCCGGCTTAATTTTTGAAAGAGCAATGTGGAATACACGAAGCTCTAAAGGAGCATTCATATCAACATTATCATTTACACCCTCTGCAACAATACGCGCAGCACGCTCAGATTTCGCAATACGCTCTAACGCACCATAAACGATTTTCTCAGCGACAGACTTCTTACCATCCAACATAATATAGTTCATAACTTTTGTTAGAACGACATCTTTATATTTTGGATCTGGTAGAACTTCTCTTACTTCTGCTCTATTACGTCTTGACATGTCTTAATCCTTCTCGTTTAAAATTACTTCTTCTTCTTCGCGCCATATAGAGAGCGGCGTTGCTTACGGTCAGACACACCTTGTGTATCAAGAACACCACGTAGAATATGATAGCGAACACCGGGTAAATCCTTTACACGACCACCACGAATAAGAACAACCGAGTGCTCTTGTAAGTTATGCCCCTCACCTGGGATATATGCTGTTACTTCTTGGCCTGTTGTTAAACGTACACGAGCCACTTTACGAAGCGCTGAGTTAGGCTTCTTAGGTGTTGTCGTATAAACACGCGTACAAACACCACGGCGTTGCGGACAAGCCTTTAACGCAGGAGATTTACTTTTTACAACTTTGTCTTGGCGACCCTTACGGATCAATTGATTAATTGTTGGCATACTCTTTTAACCTTTAAATTCTGTTTTTAAACCAATCACAAATTCATTGATTCAAATGAATCAAAAAACTCAATGGAAGCTCGTTATAGGATGAGACAATGACAAACGCAAGATAAATCTGCATTTTCGGCAAAAAAACTTCACTTTATCTAAGTGCGCTTTTCTCCGGGAAATATAGGCCTGCGTCTAGATATACTCTATGAATCTACAGCCAGTCCATCTCTATAGCTGGCGAAATATACCGATTCATTAACGTTTCGTCAAGACATTTTTCGTATATTTCATAAAAATCTATTTTTTTACATATACTATCATTGATATTCTTTCTTATTTTCCATATATATAATTCCATTAAATTATAGAAAGGATAAAAAAAAATGACAGCTATTACTCCGTATTTTAATGGTACTCCTCCTCACGATCTTACTCCATTAGGGCTACACTTAAGCCTGCAAGAATATGCCGACACAGTCATCAAAAATGGGGATCTAGAAACAATTCAACAAATTCATGATATTGGTTATGACTTTAACAACAACTATGATGCTATCTTTGATACTGTTTGTGATGGTAACACCCACGCCACCTTAAAACTTATTGAGTTAAATGCCTTAGATTTAAGTAAGAAACATAAGCTTTATAACGCTCCTCTTTTCTTATTAAGTATTATGTTTGAAAATAAAGCAGCACTCTATGAAGCATTAAAAGCAAAAAACACTAAGCCTGTTTTAAAGACAGAATACGATGGTAGATACTATATTAATATTTTTAATTGTAGAAATATTGAAAACCCTGTATGGCGGGATGACGTAATGCAATATGCCAGAAATTGGCGCGTTAACAAAGTTAAGTCTCTGTTTGATATGCGCGCCAAATAAACAATTATCACGAAAAAAAGGCTCTGAAATACTCAGAGCCTTTTTTATTAATTGTAAAATGAGTTATTACGCTGCATCTGTATTTTTCGTTTCTTCAGACGCTGCATCAACTTCACCTTCTTCAGAAAGCGCCGCTGTTGCCCCAGCTAGATCGAGGCTACCCTCTTGACCATCTGTCAACAACTCTTGTGTACTTCCTAGAATTTCACGATCACGCTGTGCTGCAATACGCTTCAATTCATGGACAAGAGCACCAGTACCAGCTGGGATCAAGCGACCAACGATCACGTTCTCTTTCAAGCCGTTTAGATCGTCAACCTTACCATTAACAGCCGCGTCTGTTAGAACACGTGTTGTTTCTTGGAATGATGCCGCAGAAATAAATGAACGTGTCTGCAAGCTTGCTTTTGTAATACCTTGTAAGACAGGTGTTGCCTTAGCAGGTTTCTTACCAGCCGCTTCAATTTTTGCATTCACTTCATCAAATTCAATACGGTCAACTTGCTCACCTTCAAGATATGTTGTTTGACCTGCATCTGTAATCTCAACTTTTTGAAGCATCATACGAGCTACAACCTCGATATGCTTATCGTTGATCTTCACACCTTGCAGACGGTAAACGTCTTGAATTTCATTTACAAGATATTCAGCCAAGGCTTCAACACCCATAACAGCCAAGATATCGTGTGGAACAAGACTACCATCAATCAGCTTGTCACCTTTGCGGACAAAGTCACCTTCTTTAACAATAATATGCTTACCCTTAGGGATCATATATTCGCGTGGCTCAGTTCCATCTGTTGGCTTAACAACAAGACGTGTTTTTGTCTTATAGTCTTTACCATACTCGACCTGACCGTCAACCTCAGAGATCATCGCGAAGTCTTTTGGACGACGTGCCTCAAACAGTTCAGCCACACGAGGTAGACCCCCTGTAATATCACGTGTCTTAGATGTCTCACGAGGAATACGAGCAATCACATCACCGGCTTTAACCTCATCTCCATTCGTCACAGATAAAATAGCACCAACTGACATGTGGTAATTCGCCGCTAAGCCGTTATCTAGTGTTACAACCTTACCGTCTTTACCTTCAATCATAATGCGTGGCTTCAAATCTCCACCTTTCGCACTTTGACGCCAATCCATAACAACTTTAGATGAAAGACCTGTTGCCTCATCAACTTGTTCGTTAACTGATACACCTTCAGATAAGTCACCGTATACAGCCTTACCATCTTTCTCAGTAATAATCGGAACAGTATATGGATCCCACTCCGCCATTTTCTCGCCTGCTTTAACCTTAGCACCTTCCTTAACAAGAAGTTTCGCACCATAAGGTAGACGATATTTAGCTTTTTCAACATTTTTACCATCACGTAGAACGATTTCTGTGTTACGTCCCATAACGATAGGTGTTCCTTCAGAGTTTACAACAACCTCTTTGTTTACGATTTCAACCTTAGAATCTAAAGCTGCTTCAACAGAAGATTGTTCAGAACCACCCTGAGCGGCACCACCAATGTGGAATGTACGCATTGTCAACTGTGTACCAGGCTCACCAATTGATTGAGCTGCGATAACACCAACAGCTTCACCAATGTTCACCTTCGTACCGCGAGCCAAGTCACGACCATAACATTTACCACAGATACCGTTTCCTTCTGTCTCACATGTGAGTACAGAACGTGTTTGAACTGTGTCAACACCAGCTGTTTCAATAAGCTCTGCAGTTACTTCATCAATGATCTCACCAGCTGCAGCGATTACTTCACCTGTTTCTGGGTGCTCAACATCAAATGATGGTGTACGACCAAGAAGACGCTCTGATAGAGAGGATACAACTGTACCCCCATCAACAACTGCGCGAATTTGAATACCACGCTCAGTACCACAATCTTCTTCACGAACGATTACATCTTGAGAAACGTCAACCAAACGACGTGTCAAGTAACCAGAGTTCGCAGTTTTCAACGCTGTATCAGCAAGACCCTTACGAGCACCGTGAGTAGAGTTAAAGTATTCAAGAACGGTTAGACCTTCTTTAAAGTTAGAAATAATCGGTGTTTCGATAATCTCACCAGAAGGTTTCGCCATTAGACCACGCATACCAGCAAGCTGACGGATCTGAGCAGCAGAACCACGAGCACCTGAATGCGCCATCATGAAGACTGAGTTAAAGCCTTTCTCAGTTGGTGCAGAAATCACTTTCATCATTTCGCCCGCAACTTCATCTGTACAAGAAGACCAAATATCAACGACTTTGTTGTATTTCTCACCTTTTGTGATCAAACCATCTTGATATTGTTGTTCATATTCTTTTACTTTTTCTTGAGCGGCATCAACAAGCTTTTGTTTTGCATCAGGAATAATCAAGTCATCCTTACCAAATGAGATACCTGCTTTACACGCATTAGAGAACCCTAACTGCATCATCTTATCACAGAAAATAACAGTCGCTTTTTGACCACAGTGACGGTAAACAACGTCAATCACATTTGACACTGCTTTTTTCGTCAATGTTGTATTAATCAAACCAAATGGTACTTTTGGATGACGCGGCAACAATTCAGACAGGATCATACGACCCGGTGTTGTATCCACAACCAAACGCACTGGCTCACCATTTTCATCAACTGTATGGTAACGCGCCTTCACTTTTGAATGAAGTGTTACTGCACCAGCATTCAGAGCATGATGAATTTCATTAATATCAGTAAATATTGAGCCTTCACCCGCTTGACCATCAAGCTCTAAAGACATGTAGTATAGACCCAAAACGATATCTTGTGTTGGAACGATAACAGGCTTACCACTCGCTGGTGATAAGATGTTATTTGTAGACATCATCAAGACACGCGCTTCTAACTGAGCTTCGATTGACAATGGTACGTGAACCGCCATTTGGTCACCATCAAAGTCAGCATTAAACGCTGTACATACTAATGGGTGTAGGTTAATCGCTTTACCTTCGATAAGTACTGGTTCGAACGCCTGAATACCAAGTCTGTGCAATGTTGGTGCACGGTTTAGCATCACAGGGTGCTCACGAATAACTTCTTCCAAGATATCCCAAACTTCAGGACGCGCTTTTTCAACCATACGCTTCGCTGCTTTAATTGTTGTTGCAATACCATATGTTTCTAATTTGTGATAGATAAATGGCTTAAATAGCTCTAGCGCCATTTTCTTAGGAAGACCACATTGGTGTAGTTTCAATGTCGGACCCGACACGATCACAGAACGACCAGAATAGTCAACACGCTTACCAAGAAGGTTTTGACGGAAGCGACCTTGCTTCCCTTTCAACATATCAGAAAGAGATTTCAAAGGACGACGGTTATTACCTGTAATCACACGACCACGACGACCATTATCAAACAATGCATCAACAGATTCTTGAAGCATACGTTTTTCGTTACGGATAATAATGTCTGGTGCTTTAAGTTCTAAAAGACGTTTCAAACGGTTGTTACGGTTAATAACACGACGATATAAATCGTTCAAATCAGATGTCGCGAAACGACCACCATCAAGAGGAACCAAAGGACGTAACTCAGGTGGGATAACAGGAACTGTATCCATGATCATCCATTCTGGGTGTGTGTTCGAAGAAATAAATGCTTCAAGAAGCTTCAAACGCTTAACAAGTTTTTTCTTCTTTGCTTCAGAATTTGTTTCTTCTAGCTCTTCACTTACACGATCAAAGTCTGCTTGGAGGTCAACTGTTTTTAACACTTCGCGAATAGCTTCTGCACCGATACCAGCTTTGAAATTATCTTCACCGAACTCGTCTTGCGCATCATAATATTCTTCAGGTGTTAAAAGCTGCTTCGGCTTCAAGCTTGTCATACCAGGGTCTGTCACCATATAGCTTTCAAAATAAAGAACTTTTTCTAAATCTTTAAGCATCATATCAAGGATCAAACCAATACGGCTAGGAAGTGACTTCAAGAACCAGATATGAGCAACTGGTGCAGCCAAGTCAATGTGACCCATACGCTCACGACGTACTTTAGTCAATGTTACTTCAACGCCACATTTTTCACAAATAATACCTTTATACTTCATGCGTTTATATTTACCGCATAAGCATTCATAATCCTTTACTGGACCAAAGATGCGGGCACAAAACAAACCATCTTTTTCTGGCTTGAATGTTCTATAGTTAATTGTTTCTGGCTTTTTAATTTCACCAAAAGACCAAGATTTTACTTCGTCAGGGCTAGCGATTGTAATTTTGATCTCGTCAAAATTTTGTGTTTGGTTGTTGCTACCAAAGATTTTTGCCAATTCGTTGCTCATTTTTATTTTTTCTCCATTTAAGGTTTAAATCGGTAAAGGGGGCGCCCTTTATAAAGGCGCCCTTTTATCAAATTTTAGTCTTTCTGTAATAGGTCAACATTCAGACCAAGTGAACGAAGTTCTTTTACAAGAACGTTGAACGATTCAGGGATACCAACTTCAAAGCTGTCATCACCGCGTACAATCGACTCATAAGCTTTTGTGCGACCTGCAACGTCATCCGACTTCACAGTCAACATTTCTTGTAGCGTATATGCAGCACCATAAGCCTGCAACGCCCACACTTCCATCTCACCAAAGCGCTGACCACCAAACTGAGCCTTACCACCCAACGGCTGCTGTGTAACAAGTGAGTATGGTCCAATAGAACGCGCGTGGATCTTATCATCAACCAAGTGATGAAGCTTAAGAAGGTACTTATACCCAACCGTTACTTGACGATCGAATTTTTCACCTGTACGTCCATCAATCAATGTTACCTGACCAGATGTAGCAACACCTGCACGCTCAAGCATTTCATTGATATCAGCTTCTTCAGCACCATCAAATACTGGTGTCGCAATTGGAACACCACCACGAAGGTTGTTTGACATTTCCAAAATCTCATCATCATTGAGAGATTCTACTTTTGTTGTATACTCACGATCACCGTAAGCATCTTTCAATTTCGATCTCAATTCTGAGAATTTCGCTTTTGTGTCTTTACCTGTTTTCGCTGCGTGCTTAATGCTGTCAACCATGTCACCGACTTGACGCCCAACATTTGACACAGCCCAACCAAGGTGTGTTTCCAAAATCTGACCAACATTCATACGCGATGGAACACCAAGTGGGTTCAACACGATATCAACAGGCTGACCATCTTCGAGGTATGGCATATCTTCTTGAGCCATAATACGAGAGATAACCCCTTTGTTACCGTGACGACCAGCCATTTTATCACCAGGCTGAAGCTTACGCTTCACAGCAACGAAGACTTTAACCATCTTCATCACGCCAGGTGCTAACTCATCACCACGCTGAAGTTTTTCAATTTTGTTTTCAAAACGTTTGTTAACATCATTCACTGATACTTCAAAGCTTTCACGCATACCTTCAATTGTATCCATTTGCGCTTCGTCAGTTAAAACGATGTTTGTCCACTCACTGCGTGGCAACGCTTCCAAATCAGCATCCGTGATCTTTGCTCCTTTTTTCAGACCTTTTGCTGCTTTCGCAACTTCTTGTCCTACAAGAACCTCTTTCAAGCGACCATAGAAACCACCTTCAAGAATAGCCTTTTCATCATCACGGTCTTTTGCCAAAGCTTTAATCTCAGCATTCTCAATCGCAAGAGCACGTTGATCTTTATCAACACCGCGACGAGAGAAAACACGAACCTCAACAACTGTACCGCTAGATCCTGGAGGCATACGGAGTGAAGAATCTTTCACATCAGCAGCTTTCTCACCAAAGATCGCACGAAGAAGTTTCTCTTCAGGAGTCATTGGGCTTTCGCCTTTTGGTGTTACCTTACCAACCAGAATATCACCCGGGTGAACTTCCGCACCGATATAAGCAATACCAGCCTCATCAAGGTGACGAAGTGCTTCTTCACCCACGTTTGGAATATCACGTGTGATATCTTCTTGACCGAGCTTTGTATCACGTGCCATCACTTCGAACTCTTCTAGGTGAATAGATGTGTAAACATCATCACGCACAATACGCTCAGAAATAAGGATTGAATCCTCATAGTTATACCCATTCCAAGGCATGAACGCACAAAGCACGTTACGACCAAGAGCCAACTCACCAAATTGAGTAGATGGACCATCAGCAATAATATCACCCGCTTCGATCAAATCACCCACTTTAACAAGAGGACGTTGGTTAATACATGTATCTTGGTTAGAACGTTGGAATTTCTTCAAGTTGTAAATATCAACAGTTGATAAGTCATCAGAAGAAATTTCTGTTGCACGAATAACGATACGCGCGGCGTCAACTTGGTCAACAATACCTGTACGACGGGCAACCACAGCCGCACCAGAATCACGAGCAACTGTTGCCTCCATACCAGTACCAACAAGTGGCGCATCTGTTTTAAGCAAAGGCACTGCCTGACGTTGCATGTTTGATCCCATCAACGCACGGTTCGCATCATCATTTTCTAAGAAAGGAATAAGTGATGCCGCAACAGATACAATCTGTTTTGGAGATACGTCAATTAAATCAATTTGATCAGAAGTCGCTAGAATGTTTTCACCTTTTTGACGACAAGAAACGAAGTCAGAAACGAATTTTCCTTTAGCATCTAATTCAGCATTCGCCTGAGCAACTGTGTAACGTCCCTCTTCCATCGCTGATAGATAAACAACTTCATCAGTTACAACACCATCAACAACTTTTCTATATGGGCTTTCAATGAAACCATATTGGTTTACACGTGCATATGTTGCCAAAGAGTTAATCAGACCAATATTTGGTCCTTCAGGTGTTTCAATCGGACAAATACGACCATAGTGTGTTGTATGAACGTCACGTACTTCAAAACCAGCACGCTCACGTGACAAACCACCAGGGCCCAAGGCAGATAAACGACGCTTATGCGTAATTTCTGATAATGGGTTTGTTTGGTCCATAAATTGTGACAACTGAGAAGACCCAAAGAATTCTTTAACAGCCGCAGCAGCAGGCTTAGAATTAATTAAATCATGTGGCATCGCTGTATCGATATCAACAGAAGACATACGCTCTTTCATAGAACGCTCCATACGAAGTAGCCCCATACGGAATTGGTTTTCCATCAACTCCCCAACTGAACGAACGCGACGGTTACCAAGGTGATCAATATCATCAACCTCACCGCGACCATCTTTCATTTCATGCAGAGCTTTAACGATCGCTAGGATATCTTCTTTACGAAGAACACGTAGATCATCTGGACATTCAAGACCTAGACGTTGGTTCATCTTCACACGACCAACTGCTGATAGATCATAACGATCTGGATCAAAGAATAGAGAGTATAATAACGCCTCAGCAGAATCCAAGGTAGGTGGCTCACCAGGACGCATTACACGATAAATATCAATCAAAGCATCTTCACGTGTTTCACATTTATCAACTTCTAATGTATCACGAATATAAGATCCAACATTAAAGTTATCGATGTTCAACAACGGAAGCTCTTTCAAGCCCATTGTTTCAATCACTGTTAAATCAGCTTGAGAAAGTTCATGACCAGCATCAAACAGAACTTCACCTGTTTTCTTGTCACTTACTTCAACAGCCAAATATTTTCCGATCAAACGCTCTTCAGAAACCAAAATTTCTTCCAAACCTTCTTCAGCCAATTTCTTAGACATACGAGGAGAAACTTTACGACCTGCTTCTGCAACAACTTTACCGTCTTTAGCATTAATCAAGTCATGCTGTAATTTAGCACCACGAAGACGCTCAGCATCATACTTTGTTTTCCAGCCTTCTTTAGCTTTTGTATAAACATCTTTTTCATAGAAGTAAGACAAGATCTCTTCTTTAGACATTCCTGTGATCATCATAGGATCAATTGGATCACCATTTTCAAACTGCTTTTGGCGATACTCTTCTGTTTCAGCAGAATCCAAAGCGTAAAGCAATGTTGTAACAGGAAGCTTACGACGACGGTCAATACGGACGTTCAAAATATCTTTTGGATCAAATTCAAAATCTAACCATGATCCACGGTAAGGGATCACACGGCTAGAGAATAAGTACTTACCAGAAATATGTGTCTTACCACCATCATGATCAAAGAACACACCTGGACTTCTGTGCATTTGAGAAACGATCACACGCTCTGTACCATTAACGATAAAAGTCCCTTCATCTGTCATCAATGGCATATCAACCATATAAACATCTTGTTCTTTAATATCTTTAATAGAACGGATACCAGTTTCTTCATCAATATCAAAGACGGATAGACGAAGTGTAACGCGCAATGGCGCTGCAAATGTCATATCGCGTTGGCGACATTCATCTTCATCATATTTAGGCGCTTCGAACTCATAACGAACATAATCTAATTCAGCAATGCCTGAAAAAGCTGAAATTGGAAACACAGATTTCAAGACATCATGTAGCCCCATTTCTTGACGAGTTTCTGCGGTAACATCATCTTGCAAGAACATCTTGTAAGAGTTCTTTTGCAGATCAATCAAGTTTGGCATTTTGGTCACTTCTTTAATACGACCAAAATCACGACGAACTCTTTTCTTTTCTGCAAAACCATGGTGATGAATAGATTGTTTAGTTGCTTTTTTTGCGCTCATTTTTTACGTTATCTCCACTAAGGTTATATGTACATAAAACACAAAAAACCCGAACTGCTCTAGCCGATAAAAATCAAATAGAATAGAGCTTTCAGGGTCTTTTCATGAATCTTTTATTTCCTGATCAGTTAATTTTTGCATGCAAATCAAAGCGTCTTATAGGACATTTCAAGCCCCATGTAAATAGAAAAATAAAGATTTTCTTAATTATTTTACAAAACCATATAAAAAAAGAGTGGCAGGTTTCCCTAGCCACTCTTCTTTTTTGAAGTCTTGAAAGACGAACTTATTTAAGCTCAACTGTAGCACCAGCTTCTTCCAATTTCTTCTTGATTTCTTCAGCTTCTTCTTTAGAAGCACCTTCTTTGATAGGCTTAGGAGCACCATCAACAAGGTCTTTCGCTTCTTTAAGACCAAGACCTGTGATACCGCGAACTTCTTTGATCACGTTGATCTTGTTACCGCCTGGAGCAGCCAAGATAACGTCGAATTCGTCTTTCTCAGCAGCAGCATCACCACCTGCAGCAGCACCGCCAGCAGCAGCAACAGCAACAGGAGCAGCAGCAGATACGCCCCATTTTTCTTCTAGTAGTTTAGAAAGCTCAGCAGCTTCCAAAACTGTTAATGTTGATAGTTCTTCTACAATTTTATCTAAATCAGCCATTTTCTTCTCCTTTTATTTAAAAAATAAGTGCTGTTTATACTTCATTTTTTCAGTTTGTTTCCAAAAAACAAATTTGCTTACTTAGCCTTTCTCTGCATAGGCGCTAATAACACGCGCTACTTGAGATGCTGGAGCCTGTGCGATTGTCGCGATACGCTGTGCTGGTGTTTGTAATAGACCAACCAATTTACCACGTAGCTCATCACGAGATGGAAGCTTCGCAAGGGCTTCAACAGAAGCTTTATCCAAGCTATTGCTGCCAAGTCCGCCACCAACGATTTGTACCAAATCATTTTCTTTAGCGTACTCAAAAACAATTTTCGCTGGTGCAACCGCATCGCTATCTGAATAAGCAATCGCTGTTGGACCAGTGAATAACTCGTCTAAAGTTTCATAAGGCGTACCTTTTACAGCAAGTTTCGCCAATCTGTTTTTGGTCACTCGGAAGCTTGCGCCAGCCTCACGTAGACGTGCACGAAGGTCTGTCGACTGTGTTACAGTCAAACCTTGGCAGTGAACTACGATCACACTTTTGCTGCTATCAAATACGCCATTGTATTCGCTAACCGCTTCTTTTTTCTGTAGTCTATCCATGAACTGTGTTCCTTTCGATAGTTAACAGGTTACTATTTACCCCCTTAAATACACGAATGCATCTAAAGAAGCGGACCAAAAACCCTGCCCGAAACAAGAAAATGAAAGAAAAATTCTTCTATGTTCTTACCTCGTCTGTACAGGCAATTAAGAGAGTTACCCCTCACCTGTAGTCTTGGACAGGCATATCGCTAGCCTCATAAGAGGCTAACAGATATTCTTTTACTAAGCCGCTAATTCTGCAAGAGCAGCACTTACATCAAGCTTAACACCAGGCCCCATTGAAGAGCTTAGTGATACTTTCTTAACGTATGTACCTTTAACAGAAGCAGGCTTCGTTTTATTCACAGTTGAAAGAAGTGCACGCACGTTTTCAACCAAATCAGCTTCGCTAAATGAAGCTTTACCAACACCTGTATGGATGATACCTGCTTTTTCAACACGGTATTCAACAGATCCACCTTTAGCCGCATTAACAGCGCCTTCAACATCAGGCGTTACTGTACCCAATTTAGGGTTTGGCATCAAACCTTTAGGGCCTAGAACTTTACCTAATTGACCAACAATTGCCATCATATCTGGGCTTGCGATCACACGGTCAAAATCCATTTCACCCGCTTTAATTTTATCTGCTAGATCTTCTGCACCAACGATATCAGCGCCAGCCTTCTTAGCAGCTTCAGCCTTATCACCACGTGCAAACACAGCAACACGAACCTCTTTACCAGTTCCTTTTGGTAATGTAATCATACCGCGAATGTTTTGATCTGCTTGACGAGGGTCAACGTTAAGAGCAATAACCATCTCAATAGTTTCGTCAAACTTTGCAGTTGCGTTTTCTTTTACTAATTTAACAGCAGCCTCTGTTGCAAAGAGTTCATCTCTATCGAAAGAAGCCAATGCTTTTTTAATTCTTTTTCCTTTAAAAGACATCTTGTACCTCTCTCTTATCCTTGAACTTCAATACCCATAGAACGGGCAGAACCTTCAATAATTTTCATTGCAGCGTCAATGTCATTCGCATTCAAGTCTTTCATTTTTGCTTCCGCAATTTCTTTAACTTGAGCACGTGATACAGAGCCAACGATTTCTGAACCAACAGCACCAGCCCCTTTTTTAACTTTCGCAGCTTTCTTCAAGTAGTAACTTGCAGGCGCTGTCTTAATTTCAAAAGAGAAGCTTTTGTCCGTGTAAATTGTAATAATTGTTGGAAGTGGTGTATTTTTCTCAACATCTTCTGTCTTAGCATTAAATGCCTTACAAAATTCCATGATATTCAAACCAGCCTGACCAAGAGCAGGACCGATTGGCGGTGACGGGTTAGCCGCACCAGCAGGAACTTGAAGCTTCAAGAATCCTTGTACTTTTTTCTTTGCCATTTTTAACTCCTTAAATAATAGCTTATTTTAAGTGTCTCACGTGGTGCAACCGCTTTTGGTCTTTAAAAGTCAAGTCTTCCACATGAATTCAAAGCGCATAGATACACAGCTTTTCACCCTTTGTCAAAGAAAAAATAAACATTTTATTTGACATATAACAGAATCTATTATAAAGGTTATTTCAATTACAAATACCGTTACTAAGGAGCGCAACAAATGCCGTTACAAGATTCAAGGAATATAGACACCTATGAGAGTGATTATGATTTCAACGAAGCTCTTGTTGAGTTACAAGATTTCTTGCGTGAAAAGCACCCTGATCTATCAGCAACATTCAATCAAGAACAGGCTAGTTTTCTAGCGGCTATTTTGAATGATGTTCACTATCTCCATACCGTTGGCGAGAAAGCAACAGCTGCCGATGTAACGCGTGTCCTATATCAAGAAATTCGTCATGAAGGAGAGCGTAAAAACGCCGCTATGGATATAGTCAGCACATTGCACAAAATACCAACAAAAGCGAATACCACAAGACTCATCCATGACAAAGAAGAAAGCAAAGCCCTTGGCATAACCCATAAAGCAGCACAAGACAAACACACTATTAATTTTGGGAAAATTTTGATTGGAACATTTATTAGTACAAATATTTGCTTTATCGCAACCATTGGAATCCCCCCTCTTCCTTTCGCACTTATTTTTAATATTGCTTTGCCTGCTGCTTTCAGTCTGTTGGTGGGTGGATCTTACGTTGCTACATCACGAGACAGTTTTCTAAAGAAACATGCTGGAAAAGACTCTCAAGCCTATAAGGATGCTATTAGTAAAGCCGACATTTCAACGAAAGCAGCAGAAAGTCACGAAAGACAATTAACCCCTTTTCGTGAAGATTTTGAAGCAAAAGCAAATCGCTTTTTTGAACCAAATTTAGGTAAAAGAAACCAGCCACCAATCAAATTTACGCCTTTATAATCTCCCTCCCTATAAAGCAAAAAAAGGACGCTGTTTACAAGCGTCCTTTTTCTTTTTAAATTCCAATTCTATTTTAGCTTGCTTGCTTTTCAACTTGTGTAAATTCAAGCTCAACAGGTGTTTCACGACCAAAGATTGATACAGATACTTTTAGACGCTCGCGATCCTCATCAACTTCTTCAACAACACCGTTGAATGAGTTAAATGGTCCATCACAAACTTTAACCTGCTCACCCACATCGAAAGATAGGAGAGATTTTGGCTTCTCGATCCCCTCTTCAACCTGTTTGATCATACGCTCAGCTTCACGGTCACTCATTGGAACTGGGCGCTTGCCTGTCCCTAAGAACCCTGTAACACGTGGCGTGTCTTTCACCAAGTGCCACGCTTCATCATTCATATCCATTTTAATCATCACGTAACCAGGGAAGACATTTTTCTCTGAATTCACTTTTTGACCACGCTTTAATTCAACAACTTCTTGTGTTGGGATTAAAATTTCCTCAAACGCATCTTCCATACCTTTTGATGCTGCTTGACGACGAATCTCATCCGCTACTTTTGTTTCAAAACCTGAATAAACATGAACAACATACCAACGCTTTGCCATTTTTTCTCTATCCTTTAACTTAATTACACCAATTAATTATAACGCTTATGCACCAATCCCAAGGATTAATTGCACTAAAAATGAAATGACCTGATCCGCCGCGAACAAAAACAATGCTGCTAAAAACACGAAAATGAATACCATGATCGTCGTCATTGTCGTTTCTTTTCGTGTTGGAAAAGTAACTTTTGCTACCTCACTACGCACTTCTTTAAAAAACTTCACAGGCTTAAAGGCCATCTCTCAAATCCTTTTTAATCATTATTACTGCATTACTGCCAAAAATGGCAGGAGCGGAGGGACTCGAACCCACAACCCCCGGTTTTGGAGACCGGTGCTCTACCAATTGAGCTACACTCCTAAACGCATCTTCCTCTTCCCCTAGTACTCGGCGCCCCATTAAGTGGGGTAACAAGCTTCTTTATTAAGGGGAGAATACCTTCTTATACTCAATATAAGATCAAAAAACCAGCCCTTTTTTATTTTTTTTACACACGCCAATTTGCAGCACAAATCATTCTTCTCCATTTACAAAATGAAGAAGCCCACGATACTTAAATTTCAAAACAGAAAATTACAATAAGATATTCTCAACAGCCTGCTTAATCTCAGTTGCTGTAAAAGGTTTTTTTAACATGGAGCGCGCTTTATTCTCGGCCGATTTCAAAGCCAATTGCGCAGAAATTCCAGCCCCACCGCCAGACATCGCCAAAACAGGGATCTCTAGCCCATTCTTATCCAAGACATCAAAAATTTGAGATCCTTCCTGATCTGGCATAATCATATCCGTAATAATAAGATCAAAGTCGCCTAAGTTCGGGAGCTGTGATGCTGCCTTAATACTGTCAACATCCGTAACCACATACCCTTCCATGATCAGAATCGCTTTCACACTTTCGCGAACGTTCTTAACATCATCAATTACTAAAATCTTACCAGCTACATTCATAATAGGCTTTCCTCTGACAGCTTAAAAGTCGTGCTATTCTACATCGAAAAAAAGAAAATAAAAGTTAATTTTTTACCTCAACAACAGGAAAATACATATTAATAGTTGTTCCTTCGTCTTCGGTAGAGTCGATCATAATACCGCCATCCCATCCCTTAATAAGACCATATACAACAGATAAACCAAGCCCCGTCCCTTCACCAACTGTTTTCGTCGTATAAAAAGGTTCAAAAACTTCAGATACAACCTGAGGTGACATCCCACAGCCTGTATCTCCAATTTGTAAATTCAAGAATAAACCTGGCTCAACACCCAACGCTTCTGCTTGCCCTGCACCCACATCTTCTTTCTGGATATTCAACGTTATTTTTCCTTTGTTTTCCATGGCATACATAGCATTGTTAATAAGATTTAATAAAATCTGTGTCATCGCATTTTTATCAGTTCTGACAAAATCCTCTTCATGACCAGCTTGAGCTACATAATTTTCAATGCCTTCTAAATTTAAATGAACATCTGGCGGGACGATTTCTTTTAAAAAGACCATAGATTGAAGAACACATTGATCTAACCTAAGAGCTTCTGTTGTGGGTTTATCATTACGTGTAAAAACGAGAATATCTTCGACAATGTCACGCGCCCTTAATGTACTCTCTTTAATCATTGTGAGAGCATGCTTATTTTTCACCTCTGCCTCATCCATATTTGCCTCAACCATCTCAGCGAATAACAAAATAGGTTGCAGTAAATTGTTAATTTCGTGTGCGACACCACCAGCAAGACGACCAAGCGCCTCAAGCTTTTGTTTTTGAATAATTTCACTCATACCCATAACATCTTCTTGTAAGTTCAAGAGAGAAACTCGATATGGCTTCTTATTTGCTGAAACAAAACTGCGTTCTCTTGCTTTGACAAAAACATCTGAGCCGTCTTTATGTTTAAAATCCTCTAATTTCGTATGAAATGCTTCATAATAGGTTTCTTCTTTTAAAGCTTTCTCAAAATACTCTTTGTAAACTGGGATTGATTTTTCATCTAATAAACCAAAAATCCCTCGTTCAGATTTCTGTAACTCTTCGACTTTATAACCAAACAAATTCGCATACGCTTTATTCACGTAAACGAATAAGCCTTCTTCATTCAAAACAGAAATGGGATTTTCCAATTCATAAATTAAAAATTCTAAATCTAAAACGGGCATTGTGCTCCTAATAATCTAATTGACTGCTTTTGGACAAAATTTTATAGTAAAATCATCTAATAAAGCTAGGTGATTCTAACATAGAGAAAAGGACAAAAGATGTATTTTTTTGACTTTCCTCAAATTAATGTTCTTTTTTCTCTTATTATAATCACGTAATAGCTACAAAATATAAGGAGCAAACTTCTCATGAAAACAACACACAAAATTGAAGAAAACGCCCTTCTATATAAAGAAATCCCTACATTTGATATTTCTGATTTTGAAAAAAACCCAAGCCAATTTGCACAAAAAATTGGCGATGGCATTCAAGAGTTTGGGTTTTGCGGCATCCAAAATCACGGTATCCCTGACAACCTTATTAACAAGAGTTTCTCCTTAATGGAGCAATTATTTTCACTACCAGAAGATGTAAAAAAATCTTACACACCCACTAACTCTGGCGGACAGAGAGGATATACCCCATTTCAACAAGAACGAGCTAAATCATCTTCGGCTTCTGATTTGAAAGAATTTTGGCATATGGGCCGCATTTTAAACAGCAATCAAAAAGCAGCACAAGAAGCATGGCCAGAAGGAATGCGTCTTTTAGACAATATTTGGCCAGAAGAGGTTCTTGAATTTAAAGAAACAATGACAGCCTTATATGAGGCTCTAGATCATTTAAGTGATCGCATTTTATCTGCAATTGCAATCTATGTCGGCGAACGACCTGATTTCTTCAAAGACCGCACAGGAGACGATGACTCAATCCTGCGCATGCTCCATTATCCACCTCAGCAAGATCTTGACAGCCCAGCGATTAGAGCCGGTGCACATGAAGATATTAATTTAATTACACTCCTCGTTGGATCCAATGAGCCTGGTTTAGAAATTTTAGACAAACAAAATAGATGGATACCCATTACCTCTATTGAGGGAACGATCGTTTGTAATATTGCTGATATGCTTCAACGTTTCACCAATAATGTTTTTCCGTCCAGAACACACCGTGTTATAAATCCAACAGGAACCAATCGCTTAAAGTCTAGATATTCTATTCCTTTCTTTAAACATCTAAACAGAGATTGCTTAATTGAAACAATCCCTTCATGTATCACGCCTGACAATCCAAACAATTATGAACCCATAACGGCCTATCATTATTTAATTCAGCGCCTTGTCGAAATCGATCTGATACCGCAAGACGCTTTACCAAATTATGATCTTCCTATACATGCCTTGGAACAAATTGCTTTGAATGCAAAACAGTCTGGACAAACTGTTTCTGATACTTTACAAACTTTAATTAACCATAAATAATAAAAATTTGAAAACTCAAAACAGAGGAGAAGTGATCATGGCAAATCATACAGCCAAGAAGTCTTTTAACGCGCACAATTTAAGCTTTCTAAACCAACCAGAAATGGCTGAGCGTATTTTAAAAATGCAAAAAGCTTTAAGAAAAAGCCTAACTGCTGAAGAAAAAAAATCAGATATCCCTGTTATTGATCTTAGCCTTTATGAAACAGACCCTGAAGCTTGGTCTGCTTGCTTTATTTTCAATCTTTCAAAATATGGTTTTGCTATCTTTAAAAATCATGGCATTAACGAACAAGAAATCGAATCTGTGTATGACGCCGTCAAAAAACTATTCGCGCAGCCAAAAGAAATTCTTGATCAATACAATGTGGATGCAACATCACAACGTGGTTACTCTGTCTTTGGTCGTGAACGCCACTACAAATCAAATAATACAAACCCTGATATGAAAGAGTTCTTTCAATTTGGCCCAGATAACTTAACGAAAAAAGAACTCGAGGAAAACCAACTTCCATCGAATGTATGGCCAAAAGAAGTCCCTGAATTTAAAACACGTTTACAAAAACTGGATCAACAAGTTCAAAACATCCAAGACATTGTATTAACAGCTATCGGAATAGTATTAGAGTCTGACAAAGAGAACTACGCCGACGATTACTTTAAATATGCAGACACTATTTGGCGAACCATCCATTACCCCGCATTGGAAGGTGTTGAAGACACTGGTGGTGAGCGTTCGGCTTCACACACAGATGGTGGTTTCGCAACACTCCTCCTTTCATCTAATCAAAAAGGACTCGTCGTTCAGCCAGATAAAAATGATCCCTCCACTTGGCTGCGCCCAGAAACAGGGTCAAAATATATTATCATGAATGTTGGTCGTATTTTAGACCGTATGACGAAAGGCTATTTGCCAGCGACATGGCATATGGTTGAAAAACCAGAAGATCCAACTATAGCCCGTGTTTCAATTCCGCGCTTTATTTGGCCTAATGACCGTTTCGAGATCAAAGAATATGACTGTCCACCGCCGCTTTTACAAAATGCAGGGAGACAAACATTAACAGATGAATTGATTAAAAAACACCCTGTTGGACAAACCATTCATGAATTTAGAAAAGGCACCCTGAGCCTTATGAAGGACGCCAAGAAACACACGCCAACAAGCTCTCGCAAAGCGCATAAACCTAAATAACCTTTACATTAAGATCTTACAAAGTGCGCCTTCTCTTTTGAAGGCGTACTTTTTTTTACGATAGGGTCTTGATTGAAAAAGAGTGCGCTCATTTTTTGTAAATAATGCGCTGGTAATGCATAACGTAAAGGGCGCACGACAATCTCATGGCTCTTATTAGAAAAAATAGCAACGAGTTGGTATCCGCCTTTATCGAAACATCTACGAGCCGATGAAAAGCTCGCTTCTTTTTTCCATCCTTGTTGTAAATATCTAAAAGCGCCATAAAAATCACTCTCAACTGGCAAAAGGTTTAAATAGCGTTCTGTGCTCGTTTGTCTGGAAGGATGTTGAGTTGAAGGATTCAATTCTTCATATAGAACCACATGATCATGCCCTTGCTCCAACATTCGATCAACAACTGATTGTATCATTTCCATACCCTCTTGATATAAGACAGTACCACATTGCAAAAATCCTCTATGGCCATTTTTAGGCATACAAATCATATGCCCTTCGCATAAGGGGTCAATAGCAGACATCGTCAGCCAAAAATTATTCTCTGCAAAAAAGTAAGAATCAGTCATCAACACTAATTCTATGAGATTCAGACGATTTATCAAAATTATTTAGATTTTCTATTTTGCTGTTGTTTAGCAATCAGAAAGTTTTGCTGCACTTCTCTAAGGAGCAAAATAGGAGGGCGTTCCTTTTTTAAAGAATGAGGCTCTTTAGGGAGATCTGCTTTTGATAAAACCTTAACGCCCAGCTCTTGTGCTAAAGCGCCGACAGGGTCATTTTTAGGTTTTTTATCAGAATCATCACTCATAGAATGAGTATGCCATAGAAAGTGTAAAATTTTCACTATAATTCCATGAATTTTTTCTGTATAAAAAAGCCACAGATATAACAGACTCAAAAAAAAGTGACCTATGACGAAAACACTTAAAATAGGAACAAGAACTTCAGGCCTTGCAATGGCTCAAACGACAGAAATTGCACGACGCTTAAAGGAAGTTGATCCAGAACTTACCATTGAAATCATCGGCGTTAAAAATGTAACGGGTGATTTGAATAAGAAAACCCCCCTACATGAACTTGGGACCATTGGCGTTTTCACAAAAGAAATCGATGAAATGGTTTTAAGTGGTGCGGTTGATATCGCTGTTCATTCTTTAAAAGATATTGGGACAAAACGACCAGGGACTCTGCAAACAATTGCGGTTCCTGAACGCGCTCAACCACATGATTGTATTCTGTTTAATGATAAGATCATTGAAAAAATTAAAAATAATGACCCCATTATCATTGGTGCTTCATCACCAAGACGCATGGCTTTAGTCCCTCCCTTTTTAGAAAATGCTTTACCCCAACTTGGAACACAGAAACCTCAAATAACCGTCGTACCATTAAGAGGGAATGTCCCAAGCCGTATACAAAAACTAAAAGGCCTTAAAGAATGCGACGTGCAATTAGATGGTATTTGCTTGGCTTTTGCGGGTATATCACGCCTTTATAAAGACACTCAATCACATGACCTTATGGCCGAGCTTTTAGACGGCTTAAAATGGATGATTTTACCCTTAAGTGAATGCCCTGGCGCACCAGGCCAAGGGGCTTTAGCCGTTGAAGCCTTAGGTGAGCGCCAAGATCTAGTAGAACTTCTCCTAAAGATTAATGACCGCCAAGCACAAAGAGATATTACTTTAGAGCGCAATATCCTTATTCAACATGGCGGTGGTTGCCATCAAGCATTTGGTGTCACAGCTCAAAAATTTGGCTTTGGATCTGAACGCCTCCTCATCGTAAAAGGCTTTGATAAGGAAGGCACAGACATCTCAGAAACACGTTGGTTAACACACCATGATCGCTTAGATATTAAAAATCTTTGGAACGGCAAAGACTGGCGTAACTCTATTTTTGATACAGAGCTCTTAGAACATCCAGAAATTAATGCAGAAGCCGTTTTTGTGTCACATGCACGCGCACTTCATGAAAGCATTGGAAAACTTACAGAAACAAAACATATCTGGACAGCGGGTGTTCAAAGCTGGTTTAAACTCGCTCAAAAAGGTTTATGGGTCGAAGGATGCGCAGATGGTTTAGGGTATGATCTATTGATTAGAACGCTACTCACTGATCCTGTATTACAGCTACCCTCTTGCCCTGCTTGGAACATATTGACACATTCAGATGCCTCTGAAAGCTGGGATGAACTTAAAGGGAAAGTTATCCCAACATATCGCCTTGAAAAAACGGTCGAAGACGAAGCCATTACATCCTTAAAAAATGCAGATCATATTTTTTGGTCTTCTTTTTCACAATATAAGGCCTTAAGTGAATACGCGCAGCCAAATGCCATTCATATCTGTGGCCCAGGAAAAACAGCAGACCTTCTTAAAGCAGAAGGCGTGGAAAACTTAATTATCGCGCCTAATATCGAAGAAATCAAAAAAAGAATAGCAGGCTAAAAACGCGATGAATCTTTTCCAAAAAGCACTCGCTCGTAAAAATGAAGGCACTCCTCCTATTTGGCTTATGCGCCAAGCTGGCCGCTATCACTCTCATTATCAAGAACGTCGTAAAAAATATGGTTTTTTAGAGTTGTGCAAAAATAGTGATCTCGCCTGTGAAGTTACGATGGGACCTATCGAAGATTTTGATTTTGACGCCGCGATCCTATTTTCAGATATCTTATTCCCAATTGAAGAAATGGGCTTAACTCTAGACTTTGATCCTGGCCCTCGTTTTAATCGCTATTTAAGAACTTACGATGATTTAACCCATTATGAGAGTAATGTTAATCGCATAGAAAACCTCTCTTATCAAGCCGACGCTTTGCGTAAAATACGTATCGCCCTCCCCGATGAAAAAGGCCTTATTGGCTTTGTTGGCGGTCTTATTACACTTTATATTTTTGCCGTTGAAGGCTCTCATAAAAAAGATTTGTCATCTGCTCTTACAGGGATTGAAGATGGTCGCTTTGACGGCTTTATGGAGCGCATGCTCCCAATGCTAGTTGAAAATATGGTTTTACAAGCTGAAGCTGGGCCTGATTGTATCGCTATTTTAGACAGTGCTTCAGGTATGCTTGCAGAAGATGTCTTTACCACGAAGTATCGCCCCTACATTGATGAACTTATTAAACAGTTTAAACAAAGATGCCCTAATATGCCCCTTTTATATTACGGCAAGAATCTATCTTTTAAGACATGGGAGAGCCTTAAAACACTAGATGCTGAGGCTTTTGGTATTGACCATTCTCACTCCATGGAAACACTTCTTCCTCATCTCTATGAGAATTTTGCCCTACAAGGAAATCTCCCCCCTGAAACAATGTCCTTACCTGAAGATCAAGCTATTGAAAAAATTACTGATTTTATCGATAGAATGGACACTCTTACCAATGAACAACGCCAAGGCTGGATATGTGGGCTTGGTCATGGTATCTTACCAACAGCGAAAGAAGAAAATGTTAGACACTTCATTCGCATGGTAAGAGAAAGATTATGAATTCAAGCACCCCTATTTTATACAGCTTCCGTCGATGCCCATACGCTATGCGCGCCCGTATGGCTTTAAAATATAGTGGGCTGACAATAGAACTCAGAGAAATAGAGCTCAAAAACAAGCCTCAATCTATGATTAACGCTTCCCCCAAAGGCACAGTTCCTGTTCTTATTCTAGAAGATGGTACCGTCATAGATGAGAGCCTCGATATTATGCTTTACGCTTTAAAACAAAATGACCCTGATGGGTGGCTTGATTGTGATATGGTCAAAGCTAACCAGCTTATTTATAACAATGATGATGATTTCAAATATCATTTAGATCGATATAAATACCCTGAGCGCTATGATAATTTTGATGATATCGATCATAAAAACACCGCAGAAACAACTTTAGAAATACTAAACAACCTATTGATTAAAAGTGATTTCTTGCTGTCAAGCGCTCCTTGCGTTGCAGATATAGCGCTTTTTCCTTTTATTCGCCAATTTGCACATGTAGATAAAACTTGGTTTTATGAGGCTCCCTATAAAGCGCTACAAAGATGGTTAGATCACCATCTAGAAAGTTCTTTATTTAAATCGATCATGATCAAGCATACGCCATGGCAAGAAGGTGATAAACCTGTTTATCTTTAATGCTTAAGGTTTAGTGCGCGCTTTACCGCATATAAACGATCATTCGCACTTCTTTTTTCACGCTCGACGATATCGGAAAGTGTTTTTTCAGACACACGCACTATCAACGCGTCTAAATAAGATATAATCTCTTTCTTACTCGATCTTTTTCGATCTTGCGCAACAGGCCAGCCTTTATTCTGAGCATATAAATCATGCCTTTTCACTTCTAAGTAATAATGATCTGATGTCTTTTGAATAACAAGACGCTCCGTCCGACTACAGCGCCCTAACCTATCTTTATCGTATAACACATCAACAACTGCCTCAATAAGAAGAGATGTATCCATATCAAAATCAGTGATAAAAGAGATCTGATAGCCAAAAGCGCATCGATCTTTGGTTTGCTGAGATATAAGATCTAAACGCTCTATAATACTTTCAACAAATGCCTCCAACAAATAAAAGTCTTTTATGGCACGCTCTTCTTTTTTTTGAATAGTTGATAACTCACGCTCCAACTTTTCATTAAAATAAGATGCAATATGATAGATTTTAGACTGTTGGTTTTTCTTTTTCATGAGGCGCCTTTGGTTACACGCCAATAAGTGTGATATAGATATTACGTGATATCAAGTGATTTCACGTTTATTTACCCTTCCATTTTTTCAAACGCTCTTTATCAATACCACGATCCCAATAATATCTTTGGTGATATTCTTCCGCGCGGTAAAATGTCTGCGCCTCATTCAATTCCGTCACAAGTGGATCATCATATTTACCTGAGTCGTTAATTTCTGCAATTTTTTGCACCGCTAATGCCTTTTGCTGATCATCATGATAAAAGATCGCTCCACGATACTGTGGCCCAACATCTGGACCTTGCCTATTTAACTGTGTTGGATTGTGTGATTCAAAAAATAAATCGAGCAATTTATCATAGCTAATAAGGGAACTGTCATAAATGACTTCTAACGCCTCTGCATGGCCTGTTTTTTTACCAGAAACTTCTTTATAACTAGGATTATCAACATAACCGCCCGTATATCCAACTTGCACAGCCAAAATCCCTTCATCCTCTATAAAAAAGCTTTCTGTACACCAAAAACACCCGCCCGCGAAAGTTGCTATTTTAATATTTTGTCCATCAACTTTTTCTTTTACTTCCTGATATTGCTCAGCGTTCAATGCTGGCACAATCTGAGCATTAACCACACGGCAAAATCCTGTCATTGCGAATACTCCTATGATAAAAAGTGCTATAATCTGTTTCATATAAAATCTCCTCTTTTAATATAGTTCGCTTATTCAAAAGACAAAGTTACAAAAAAAAGCCCCTCATAAGAGGGACCCAGTTTAGAAGAAGAGAGAAAACTTGTAAGCAAGTAATCTATCTTCGATTCTAAACAATAATATTTAAAGAAGCCTTAACGCCTACCACCCATTCATAAAATAGCCCAGTACTACAATTTGCGGGATGGTAATCAGTGGAAGAAAAAAGGCTATTTTCCAACTTCTCGTTCCTTCTTTAATCCCCATAATTTCTGTATAATCTGTGGCAACACCTGCCATTAGAAATGTAAAAGCATTCCCTGGTGCAAAAGCTCTATTCATCAAGTCTGCCGCAACAGGAGCTAATCCTTCTGAGCAGACCTCAATCACCGTTGCTGCCACAAGCGTTAGCCCAAGCCCTGCAAGCGTTGGCGCAAAAAGCGTTTGAAAAGTATCCACTTCCATAAATGTGCGAACACACGCAATAAGAACAATGCCAACAAACATCCATCTAACAATAATCTGACTATCTTTGATCGCATGTTTAAAACTGTCTTTAATGGATTTCTCACCCCAATTCATTTCCTTAAACAGATCAACCCACGATTTCATCTCATGAGGATGATCTAGTTGGTTTGGGTTTGGTGCTAATACTTGTTTTTGCACACAATAATCAAATATGACACCTGAAAGAATGGCAATAATGACAGAAGCTACAATGAATAACAAAGTCCATTTAACACCAATCAATGCGAATAAAATAATCGTCAAAGAAAGTGAATTCCATGGGCTTGCTATCAAAAAAGCCATGACTTGCCCTATTGAAGCACCACGTTCATAGAGTTTCATGCCAACCAACAAAATTCCATGAGAACATAAATCAAAAAAAACGCCTGCTAACGCTGCTTGCACTACTCCCTTTTTAGTGCCTGGCTTCCCAACAAGTTTTATCGCCATATCTTTGGGGACAAAGTCCAAGATCGTCACAAAAACAACACCTAAGAGAATCCCCCACCAAATTAACAGGAAAAACTCTCGAACAGCATGTGTAAAAACTGCTAGTGAGTCATTTATGATAATTTCTTGCAAAAAGAATGCATGAAAAAAAGAAGCTATAACAACGATAACCCCGCCCCAAAAAAGGTAATCTATTGAGCGTTTTTTTGTTGCGCCACAACATGATGGCTGCATTTCATGAGGCATAAATTTTTCTTTCTTTTTCTTGTGAGGGCGTCACAAATATTTTACTTTATACACATAAATATATAGTGATTCTTTTTATAAAAACAAAGATATGGGAGTGAATTATGATTAACCAGTCTTGCGACCACATACTGTTGGTGGAGCCTGAGAGCTTCTTCTCCAACCCAGAAACAATGGAAACAAATCCATACCAAGCTCAAAACCCCGAAAATCTAAAAGAGATTAATCAAAAAGCTATTGCAGAACATCGTGCTTACCGAGATGCGATTATCAATGCCGGGATTGCTGTGACTTGTATGAAAGGCAAGAAAGGCACGCCCGATGATATCTTTGGCGGTAATTGCTATTCAACACATGCAGATGGAACAGCATATATCTATTCCATGATGGCTGAAAATCGGCGTCAAGAAAAGCGCCCTTACATGACCGATATCATTACAAGAGGCTATGAAACCATTATTGATTACTCCGCACTTGAGCAAGATAATCGCTTTTTAGAAGGCACAGGTAGTATGGTCATGGATCATGTAAACCGTGTTGTATACGCAACCCTTTCTAAAAGAACCAATGAAGATCTTGTGAAACAATGGTGTAAAGAACAAGGCTATGAGCCCGTTATCTTTCATTGCACAGACCCCTACGGTAAATCTGTCTATCACACTGATCTCGTCCTTTATATTGGAACAGAGGTTGCTGGCTTTGTTTCTGGATGTGTTGATGAAGAATTTAAAAAACCCGTCTTAGATCGTTTATCAAAAACACATGATGTCGTTGAGTTTGATAAAGACCAGCTTCTCAAAATGGTCGGCAACTCACTTGAAGTGCGTAACTTTGACAATGATCGCTATCTAATTATGTCGGATACCGCTTACAAAGGGATGCGAGATGACCAAAGAACACGCCTGGAACCTTATTTCAAAGATATTATTCATCCTGATATTTCTACGATAGAGGAATATGGTGGTGGCTCTGCCAGATGTCTAATCTTGGAAATGTTTTAAATTAGAAAGGATAAAGGATCATGAAAATAGGTGTTCCTAAAGAAATTAAAAATAATGAATTCCGTGTTGGCCTAGCACCATCAAGTGTTAAAGAGCTTACACATTCTGGCCATGCAGTTTATGTTGAAAAAGGTGCTGGCCTTGGTATTGGAGCAGAAGATGAAGACTATATCACTGCAGGAGCAACACTCCTAGACACAGCCGCCAGTATCTTTGATATCGCAGACATGATCGTCAAAGTCAAAGAACCACAACCCAATGAATGTAAAATGTTGAAAAAAGATCAGGTTCTTTTCACCTATTTACATCTTGCCCCCGATCCACAACAAACAAAGCTTTTAGTTGAATCTGGTGCGATTGCCATTGCCTATGAAACCGTTACTGATATCTATGGAGGGCTCCCTCTTCTAGCTCCTATGAGCGAAATTGCTGGACGTATGTCTGTCCAAGCAGGTGCACATTGCTTAGAAAAAGCTCAAGGGGGTCGTGGCGTTCTTCTAGGCGGTGTCCCTGGCGTAACACCTGGTAAAGTTGTTATTATTGGAGGTGGCGTTTCTGGTATCAATGCAGCAGAAATGGCTGTTGGGCTTAGTGCCGACGTAACAATTTTAGAACGTAATATTAAAAAGATGCGTGAAATTGATGCTCAGTTTAACGGACGTGTTAAAACACGCTATTCGAACGTCAGTAATATTGAAGAAGAATGTATCGCAGCTGATCTTGTCATCGGGGCTGTTCTTGTTCCCGGCGCCGAAGCTCCAAAACTCATCACACGCGATATGCTAAAAAGAATGAAACGCGGGAGTGTTATTATAGATATCGCGATCGACCAAGGTGGGTGTATCGAAACAAGTCACCCAACAACACATGAAAACCCAACTTTCATCGAAGAGCATGTCGTCCATTATTGCGTTGCGAATATGCCGGGTGCTGTTGCACGTACAAGCACACTCGCTTTGAATAATGCGACCCTTCCATTTGTTCTTAATTTAGCCAATAAGGGATGGAAAAAAGCTTTGAAAGAGGATGAACATCTCAAAGAAGGTTTGAATATTTGCCAAGGCCATGTTACTTACAAAGCCGTTGCAGACGCACAAGGATTAAAACATAAACCCGCTAACAAATTTTTATAAAATGACCATACAAAGAAAAGATATTGCTATAATTTTTGGAGGTCGTTCTGCTGAGCATGATGTCAGCGTGATCTCTGGCCTCCAAACGCTAGAAGCTATTGATACAACCCATTATAATCCATTCCCTGTTTACATTGACCCTCTAGGGCAATGGTATATTGGTGATGCTTTATATGAACGTAGCAGCTACCCATTAAAAAACACGACCAAACATGTCGAAAAAGTCGATTTTTGCTTAAGTGAATCTACCTTACTTGGCAAAGGTGTTTTAAAAGCATCTAAAAAAAGTATCTTCGGCAAGCAGAAATCAGTGCCTTTTGATCTTGCCTTCCCTGTCTTGCATGGCACAAATGGTGAAGATGGTGCTTTTCAAGGTCTAATGGAAATGGCTGGAATTCCTTATTCTGGTCTTCGCTTGGAAGCCTCAACACTCCTCATGGATAAGCTATTAGCAAAGCGTTTCTTTGATACATTAGGCATTCCCGTTTTACCAGCTCAACTCATCCAAAAACCAAAAGCAGCTGGGTTTATTGATGTTGAGGAACTTACCAAAGATCTCGTTTTAACGTATCCTGTATGCGCAAAACCCAATAATTTAGGCAGCTCAATTGGTGTTCATAAATGTGATAATTTAGAAGAACTCCACACCGCCCTGCTCGCAATCTTTAAGCTCGATACAAATGTCTTAATAGAGCCTTTTATAGACTCTTTAGTTGAATATAATGTTGCTGTTAAAAATAGCTCTGAAGGCGAAGTGATTACATCTGCAATTGAGAAACCTTACAGCAAAGGTGCTGTTTTAGATTTTGCCTCTAAATATAAAAATAGTGATAACTCTGAAAATAATGGCGGCTCAAAACTTTCGGTGCGCTTATCACAAGGTATGGTTGAGGCGACACGTGAGTTTTCCCCTAAGAGCCTAAGCAAAGATAATGAAGCCTTAATCCGTGAAGCTTCGTCTTTGGTGTACAGTCAATTAAATGGCTCTGGTGCTCCTCGTTTTGACTTTTACGGTAATGCTGAAACAGGTGAAGTTTGGCTCAATGAAGTTAATCCTATGCCTGGTTCATATGGTTATTTCCTATGGGAAGCAGGTACACATAGCCTTGGTTTTACACAGCTTACAACTGATTTAATAGAAGAAGCTATCGCCCTCCACAGCGAAAAGAAATTATTAGCGACACAAGCCGCTCTAGCGGGTGGTTCTCTCTTATAAAATCAGCTTATTCTCGTACAGATCAGGCAAATCATTCTCATAGAGAATGACATCGTTGATCGTCACGTTCTCTTGAAGCCACGCACGTGCCAACGCAAAACTTTCATACACGTCATAAGACGCCCCTTTTTGTTCTAACGCCTTCACAAAAGTTGGAATGCGCTCTGATTTTACAACCAAAATATGATCCGCTGTTTCAGCCGCCTTTAACCCAAGCTCATAATGCTTTTCATCATGAAGCGCACCAAGCTCCACCATGCCAGGAGTTACAAGGATCTTTTTACCCTTACGCTCTTCTTTCAATAATGCCAAAACTTCTAATGCAGAAGAAAAACCTTCTGGATTAGCATTATAAGCATCATCAATAATGATCGGCCCATGCGCATCTTTTTTAACCTCTAAACGGTGCGTAATTTGAGGCACTGTTTTAAAGGCTGCTTGAAGTGTTGATACAGGGACACCAAGCTTAACACCCAGAGCAAACGCTTGCACAATATTGCTCACGTGATGTGTGCCAAATAAAGGAGTCTGGATAAGGGTCTTGTTCTCATCATAATCAATCTCCATCTCCAAACCATTCAATGTCACTTGAGAACTTACAACTTTGAAATCAGCCTCTTGGCCTTGTGTCGAAATTGTGATTAAGCCTTCATAATCTGAGGCATATTGATCTATAAAATGTTGATCCACCTGATCTAAATTCACGATGAAAAAACCGCCTTTGTCGCACACAGCTTCAAACAGTTCAAATTTAGCCTGAGCAACCATTTCAACCGATTTAAAACGTTCATAATGCGCAAGACCAACAGCCGTCAATAAACCATGATTTGGTGGACAAAAATCACATAATCTTTTGATCGACCCAACGCCATAAGCCCCCATTTCTACAAGAAAAAAACGATGACTAGGCTCTAATTTTTCACGGATCACACGAGTAATCCCCATAACTGTGTTCACACTCCCAGGAGTTGCCAATGTTGGAACAGCCTGACCGAGGATATGAGCTAAAATATGCTTAACCGATGTCTTACCGTATGACCCCGTCATACCAATTATTTCTGGGGATAGCTCTTGTAATTTTGAAACAGCTTGCTTGTAGTAATAATTTTGAACATAACGTTCATAAGGACGTAACAGAAAATTACCAATCATTAGAAAGAAAGGCTGCGCTTGGATCAAAAACAAAACCCAAAACTGCGAATCCAAAATAGCGATTGAGCTTATGATCATAACGAAGGTAGCAACAGCTAAAATACGCTGAACCCTTTTTGTGAAAACCAATTTCTTTTTTGATGTTTTCAACGTCACAAAGTCACGTACTGCCCCAGCAAGTAAGATCGCTGGGAGAATACTTGGCAACACAAATAAAGCTATTAAGACAGAAAGAGAAACAATCTTATCAATTAATTTAAACCCTTTAAGAATAAAAGGCACAAAGCGAATATCATCATATTCTTCTTGTTGATAAAACATACAATACAAACTCAGGCGCATGCTTGAGAATACAAAAAGGCTAATAAATAAGAGTACCGCTTCTAATCCCATAAATGACTTATCCTATTTTCTTTAAAAAACTATCTATATGATTTTGAACTTGGAAGCGCCCGGAGCTTAACAAGCTATAATGATCTTGACGTGGCAAACATACATACTCAGATGCTTTTATTAATCTATGATAGGTCGCCCCCACTTCTGGCGGTGTCGCTGTGTCTTGTTCTCCATAGACTAAGAGTGTTGGTGCATTGACCTTTTCTGCCAATTTAGAAATATCTTCAGAAACTGTTTTAACCAAAATATCCTTCATAACACCTTGTGCCTGTTTATAGTCTGCGCTCCCAAATCGATTTCTATAAATGTCACGAAACTGTGTTTTAAAAAGCGCATCACAAAGCCTTGCCATTTTTCCCAAAAGGCGCAAAGAAAATGCTTTCATTTTGAATAATAAAGAACGCTTTCGCTTCAACCCTGAGGCTGCAATCATTACAATAGCTTGAACCAAAGAACTATGTTCGACAGCTAAAACTGCGCTTATTTTTCCACCAAAAGAATGCCCTACAAAAATAGCTTGCTCGATCTTCTGTTCATGGCAATAATCTGCAACATAGTGCGCATAATCAGACACTGACCATGCCTCAGTCGGTGCAGGCGCCTTACCAAACCCCGGTAAATCAAGTAAATGGCATGTATAATTGTTCTTAAATGCGTGTGAGAGATCTTTAAAAAAAGACGAATCTTGCCCCCAACCATGTAAAAAAATAATGTCTTTCATGTCTATGATTTTTAATAGAAAACACAGATGAAGTAAATGATCAAATTAAGTATTACGGCTTTGGTGTCCCTGGTTTTTTTGCCTTTGTGATATTATGTCCACCAATGCCTATCGCCTTATGAAGCTTTCCGACCATCCCTTTTAATTCTGATGCGTTAGCAACATGAGATATTTGATCTGTAAAGCGCTCCACAATTAAATGGAGCTTTTCTTGGTCGTGAGAGTGAGTTGATAAGACACCTTCTAAGTTAACCATTAGAGCCTCAAGATCATAATGCTCTTGAGTTTTAAAGAGTTCTTGGTTCCAATTACAGCCATTAATCAAGGTCACAGCCTTTTCTAGCCCTTGTTCTAAGATCGTTTCTAGTTGATCTGGGAAATAGAGTGCATATTCTACAAAATACGTCTTCAAAGAGTCCGCTGCCTTTTGAGAATATGGGTGCACAGACAATGTCATCATAGAAATAAGGTCATTCAGTTCCATTGGATGAACCTGATTATGAACGATTTCTGTTTCTAAGATATGCATAAAACGTTCTAATTGATCCACGTCTGTCGTTAGTTTTAGATAGGCCGTTACATTCTTAGCAATGTCATTAAATGCTGTACAAAGTGTTTTATTATCTTCAAATGCCTGACATATAAAATCAAAGTAAGATGATTTCATATGCCTTTCTTCATCATCATAACAAGCGAGTGCAAATAGATATGAAACCACAAAACTATTTTGAGCCTCCTTTATGCCCGCCTCTTTATCATCACAATATGCCCCTGATACAAAAGAACGCGCCAAAGAGTTACACAGAAAAATATAACTTTTATCAACTTCATCAAATAAACTGAGAGGAAAGCTTTTTCTTCTCAACTGCAACTCTTCTAACGAATGTTTAATAGTTTCATCATTTGCTTGTAAAAAATATGTATTCAGAGCTGTAATAGCAAACGATCGCACCTGTTGTGTTTTCGCACTTGATGCCAAACCAAAGAATGTGTCTGCTAAATTATAAACACGATCCTCTTTTCGTTTTTCATCAATATTCATCATGAGTCTTGCAAAAGATACATCAGCGGCTGTACAAACTTCTTTTTTTTCAACTCTCTCAACAAAAATTTTCTTAAGCTCATAATATAAGATTTCAATTTGTGAAGGGTTTTCAGCATGCTTATCAATTTCTGCTAAAACAGACCGCCTAAACACGTCTGAATCTCTTCCATAGCCGACATATTTCGTGCTCTTTAGAATTCTATCTATCCATAATATATAAGACATTTTTTTATCCCTGTTTTCTGCTTTTATTTTTTTATTATCCATAGATCATAGCATTAAAAAACGGGCTGATCACGTTAATTATTTCACGGATAAAACTTGAGAACGAATAGCTTGATCAGACCAATCAACGTCACCTCTATACCAATGGACTTGCTCTTGCTCTGGTGAAACTACTATTGTTTCAGGTAAACGAAAAACATCAAAAACACCTTTTGTAACGCCACCATTGGTATCAGCTAAAATAATAAAATTATCAGGCAAGGTTTCTTTAATCCGTTCCTGTAAAAAACGCTCAATCACATCTGTTGAGAAATCCGTAGAAATGGCTATGACTTGTATCTGGGGATATTCTTTTGCAAACTTAATGAGTGATGGTAGCTCAACAATACAAGGAGGACACCAAGTCGCCCAGAAATGAATAAGCGCTACCTCCCCTTTTAAAGAGTCACTCTCAAAACTTGCACCACCCAATGTGTCTAAAGAAAAAGATGGAATCTGTTTATCTGCTTGCTCTATCGCCTCTTGTTGTAAACTAATTTGAACAGGCTTCATATAATCAAAGCCGTAAGAGAGCAAAAGACAAAAAACGCACAAAGCAGCAATAATCAAACCATTCTTTTTCATGCTATCTCCTTATATCTATAAGTCAGTAAAAAGAACCCTATTTGTACAATACAAAAAGCCGTAAGCCCTAAGCTAAGTCCTGAAATAAAACCGTAAGAATGCAACCCGATGTTCAATAAGTTAACACCAAACCATGATAAAGCGACGACAAGTGTTAAAGCCGAAAAACCCAACATAATCCAATAGCGACTTAATAACGAAGACACATGCCCGTGTAAAACCCATAAAATCCACAAAATGATAAGCAGTGCGCCATTTTCTTTTGGATCCCACCCCCAAAAACGTCCCCAAGATTGATCTGCCCAAACACCACCCAAAATTGTACCAATTAATGTGAAAAGCAATGCTAAAAGCCCCATGAAATAGGTATGTTTAAAAAGTGTCTTTCTTTTTTCTTTCACGGCACTCTTACTAAAGGCAGGAAGGAAGAGCCACCCATGTGCCAAACATGCACATATCAAACATAGACCATAGCCAATAGTGATCATGATAACATGTGTTGCCAACCAAAAATTCGTATTCAAAACAGCCACAAGAACACGTAATGAATCTTTATCTGATAAAAAGAAGTCAGAAATAAGTAGTAAGAAAAAACTGATGAATACGGTGGCAAATATATAAAATCTACTTTTAAATTTAAACATAAAAAAAACAGAAGAAATTATTGAAATAAAAGAAACAAATAGGATGGACTCATATAATGTTGAAACAGGAGGTCTTTCCAAAATAAGACACCTAAGGATCAGCCCTGTTGCATGTAACACCCCACCAAAACACACCAAGCCATATATTATTTTGGACATATATTCTTTTGGATAAAATTTCTCAATAAGCGCTATGACTAAAACAGTTAAATAAATCAAAAAAGCCCAATAAAAAGGTGTCACAAGATTATAAAATTGTTCAGATTTAACTTGGACTTGATATGATTTAACATGGTCTAAGCGCTGTTGCTGTGTTTTGATATCCGATAGAACCTCTGAAAATAATAAATGATCTTCATTTTGATATGCATGGACGGCCGATTGCCAGCGCCTCAATAAGCTTTTATCTGCTTCTTCTGAGAGTAAAAACGCCCATGGTGACATCCATTTACCAGAAGGTAAGGCAAGGACTTTAAATATTTTATGTTGTCGCCCACCCATCGTTAGCATATCCATTTGATAGCTTGTCAGAGCAATACGAGACTCTTCTTCTGTATAAAGAGAAACATCGCTTCCTTTTTCAGCCATAATCTCTTTTAAATTTTTAGAATAGCGCTCCTTTTGATCATAAAAGTCAAAGAAACTAATATCTTCCGCCTGCGCGACCATAGGAATTGGAATAAATAATGACAAGCTTTGCAGTAATTCACTATACGCTGTTTTCTTCTCAAACAACATCTCGATGGCTTGCTGTTCTTTACTCCGTTCTTCGCCTTCTTGCACAAAAAGTGCTTTCCAATCCTGTTTATTTTGAGAGAAAAAATGATCGATTTCGATCAACGAAAAGTCATTTTGTTGTTTATTTTTTTTGCTTCTTAATTGATCTCTAAGCCATGTATTTTCAACATAAAAAATAGGTTTCTCTGCTGCCTTTTCAGGATCAAAAATACTTTCTTGAAACCATAAAACAGCATCATTTATTGATGTATTTCTTTCTTCTTTAAACCATTTATAATAATTAATCGCTACTGTCTCGATAGGCTTTACACGTCCCTCATGCATAATCATCAAAGAAGCCAGATCAGCATTTGCTGAACCTATGTCCGCTTTTGCATCAGAAATGGAAAAGAAGTATAAGAAGCTTATAAGAAGCGTTAAACAGACAGATATTCTCATAAATCGGCCTCCACTCTCATATAATGGCGCCTCATAATTAAATGAATGATCAGCCCAAACGCACAAATCACTAAAGAAATATAAGGAAAAATTCGTCCTTTATTTTCAACAACAGATAAAATAGTCGCTGTCCCCGTGGATGTTTCATCAAAAGATGCTTGATATAAAGTATAACCTTTGTAACGAACGGGTTCATTCATTGTAATTTCAGCCGACCAAGCAAGTGACTGATCGGTTATCTTTATGCTTGAGCTATATTCTCGCGCTTGCTCCGTTCCTTCATATTTAGAAATCGTAAATTTTTCCAACCCAACAGAGAATGGAATAAAACGTATCTCACGTCCGAATGTAAAGAAATATTGGATATCGTTATACTCAAAAAAAACAGGTTTTGTGTAGCCTTCGAATAAAGTCGTTTGTGCAAGAAGCGCGCCTTCTTGATCTTTTATAATAAAAGACAATCCCGCTATATTTTCTTCATTCTCAAGACTTAACGTATCAGGCTCAATCGCCATAAAATTTGCAGGGCCAATCGTTGTTTCTTGAGTGTCAGTTGCTTGTATAATTCTGCAATTTTCACAATATTTTGTAATTTCTATAGAAAAAGGAAATACCTCGTCCTCGATAATCTCTCCTAGCCCTAAATCGCTATGAGCGAATTTCTCAATCACTTCATTATCTCTACCAATGACCAATTCACGATTGTGATAATCACTCACAAAACTAGCCTCCTGCCCCTCTTGTAAGTAAATAAAGCCTTCTTTCTGTGTTATCGCCGTAAGTCCACCGCCAAATAATAAAAGTAAGATACTTAAGTGGATTAAAATAATGCCGCTATTTTCTTTGCTCCAATTACTCTTAAATAAAAGCTTACACAACAAAGAAACCGTTAAGAACAAGCATAAACTATACCCCCCAGGAAATGGGATCCAACCCTCAAAAAAAACGAAACTAGAAAAATATGTTTCAGTCGCATGATATAACCCCATATATTTTTGAGCGATCGTCCCTCTTACCAATAAAACTATTAGCAGAAACAGCACAAAAAATGCATATCTGGGTGAAGCAAGTTTTTCACCTATCATAATCAAATTCTTTATTGTTATCATGTCGCTTTTTTATCACAGGATGTCATAAATTGTAAGCGCAATAAGTTTAAAAAGAAGAGAAAATCTCTTATTAAAAAATTAAACTTATTATTATATTTTTATATCTTGTAGAATAGATTGTGTTTTACCATACTTTTTGTGATGCCATATGAACAAAATTGCTAATAAAATAATTCTGATATTTTCTATTTTTACCCTTATTTTCTTAGGGTTAAATTTCTATACAAATTACATTTCTTCACATCAAGACCTAAAAAACAAATATGCTCTTCATAACGGTAAAATTTTACAAGATCAAAAGCTTATCTCACCTTATCTTCATTGGCAAAACCAACAAAACCTAATTACCGACTTTGAACTACTTATTGAAAACACATTAGAACACACAAAATCTATACATCTTTCATATTATCTAAAACAAGCACATATAATAGCCGAAGGCTTATCCACTAAAGAATTTGATCCTGAATTGCGCGTTTTATATAATGCTTTGTATGATAAATACTATGCTTTAAATATCTCTCTACAACAGAATAATAGAGCAGTCGCTTTTAAAATTCTCTCACAAGATATTTTACCAACCATTCGTCAAATTGAATTCAAACGCGCGACTGAAATTGAGGATTTATATACAACCCTCTCCACAGATATTGAACGATTGAATCATGCGTTTTCTTATCATACGTTTTTAGAACGGATTATTGCACTTATAACACTGACACTTCTGGTGATAATCGCCTTTTATATCCATCATAATTTCGCAAGTCCTATCTATAAAATCAGCCAACAAATAAAAACTATTTTAAAAGATGGTATAACCGATCACGCCTTATATCAAAAATACATTGAAAGATCTGATGAAGTTGGAGAGCTTGCAAAAATCACTGAAAACATCCTTCACCACAGAGAAGCTAATGCAAAACTCAATAATGAACTTACTCAGTTGAACGCCTCACTAGAAAAACAAGTAAGGCAAAGAACAAAACATCTGGAGAAAGCTATAAAAGAAGCTAAAGATGCAAGTAAAGTAAAATCAGAATTTTTAGCCACAATCAGCCATGAAATACGCACCCCCATGAATGCTATTTTGGGAATTAGTGAAATCTTACAAGACAGTAAGCTCACTAAAAAACAAGAAGATTTTGTTAATCAAATCAAAGATTCCTCTCACGAGTTAATTGATATCGTGAATGATTTATTTAATTTCTCAAAAATAGAAGCCGGTCAAATCGATCGTGAAAATAAACATTTTGATTTTCAGGCGTTTTTTGTTGAAATAGAAAAGGAATTCTCCCCCTTAATACAAAAAAAGGGATTAGAATTTGAAACTCTTATTAAACACAAAGACCTCTCTTATATAACAAGTGATAAAAATCAACTGAAACAAATTATAAATAGTTTTCTCAGTAATGCGCTTAAATTTACAGAAAAAGGTAAAATTACTTTAATTGCGAATTTACTTGATAAAAATTCCCAATTACAAATCACCATACATGACACAGGCATAGGAATTCCTGAGAATAAGCAAAATATAATTTTTGATGCCTTCTCTCAAGCAGAGGCTTCCTCAAATCGTCGTTTTGGAGGAACAGGCTTAGGTCTTTCAATCGCAAAACATCTTGTCGAAGATATGGGCGGACATATCAAACTAAAAAGCACTGTGGGTGAAGGCTCTACCTTTACTATCACCGTTCCACTAACGGATGAGAGCGCGTCTAAAGAACAAACCAGTTCTGATACCCCCCCTCTTCAAGCCTCTACACCAAAGAATTCAAAACAAAAGAAACGTACTGTTTTATTAGTAGAAGACAATCTCGCAAATCAATTAGTCGCTCAAACATTAATTGAAGGGTTTGGTTATCATGTTCTAATCGCACAAGATGGACAAAAAGCCATTGACATTGTTACCAATGCCCCACGAAAAATTGACATTATCTTGATGGATTGCCAAATGCCTATTATGGATGGATACGAAGCCACACAACATCTTATCAATAAAATGAAAAATAACGAGATCCCTTTCATTCCTATTATTGCGCAAACAGCGAATGTCATTGAAGGTGACCGCGAAAAATGCCTCACCATAGGGATGAATGATTATCTGGCAAAACCGTTAGATAAATCATTACTAAAACAAACGATAGCACATCATATCGCAGAAAAAGATAACGCCCTTAGCCCCAGACAAAAGGCTGAACAAATACGTGCTGATCTTTCTATTTTCTCAGATGAATTTTTCGATCTAAGCTACCTAAGAGAGCTTCATATGCTTCTAGGAGATAAGTTTAATGATCGTTTATTAAAGACATTTGAAAAATTAACAGCCTCATTAAACAATGTTTTAATGAATAGCAATAATCAATTATACCGTCATGCCTTACAACAAGCTATCTTAGAAGGACAGGTCATCGGCTTAAAAGGCTTAAGTGAAAACATGTCAAAACATGATGAAACAATTATTATAAACGTAATTCTATCTGAGATCAGACGCATTAGAGGGATAATTAAAGAATAACGTTATTTCTTTTTCCATTTATCAATCGGTGATAAATCTTGAGTTTCAAGCATGTCAAAACAGGTATCTATCTCTGTTGTTGAAGAAAATAATTTATGCGTATTATCACGAATAAAGCCTTGCCCTTTCATATAATCAATCATTGATAAGAAAGGTGTCCAATAGCCATTAATATTTAAAACGCACATCGGTTTACGTACAATGTCTAATTGGTTCCATGTGATAATCTCAGCCATTTCTTCCAATGTTCCAAACCCACCTGGAAAGACAATAAACGCATCCGCATATTTATTCATTAGCGCTTTACGCTCATGCATATTTTCAACGGCGTACCATTCATCACAGTCATAATTAGCAACCTCACCATCAATTAATGTTTGAGGCATAACACCGATCACATAAGCATTCTCTTCTTGAGCAGCACGTGCAATCTCATACATAAGACCTGTTTTCGCACCACCATAAACCATACGATAGCCACGTTTACCAAGCTCATGACCAAGTTCAATTGCTTTTTCTTTATAAATTGGATCTCCACCATCAAATGCGCCCATATAAACGCAAATTGTTTTGATCGGGTTTTTTTTGATTTCCATTATTATTTACCCTTTCCCTATACTGTTTTTATATTTTAGGACAGTCATCGTATAAGAAAAGTAAATAATTACAAAGAAATATCGTAATTCTTTATGCAGATTTTAGATTTTCAAGCTCTAACCAACGTGTTTCATAGCTATCTAACAATTTTTTCTTATCCCCTAGAGATAGAGAGAGTTTATTAAATTTCTCAGGGTCACTGGAGTAGGCATCTTCTCGAGCCAGAAATATCTCGATCTCTTCAATCTCACGAGACAAGACATCCATCTTTTCTGGTAAATGATCAAGTTCATATTGCAATTTATAACTCAATTTTGTTGCCTTAGGTGATGCTTTCTTGTTTTTAGTTGTTTTTGAACTTGAAACCTCATCAGAAACAATGCCTTTGTCTTTTAATTTTTCTTCCTTTTTCTCTTTAGAAAGCATTTCCAAATAATCGGAATAGCCACCGATACAGCCCTTAACAACGCCATCTCCTTCAAAACCAAGAATTTTAGTCACTGTTTGATCTAGAAAATCACGATCATGACTAACGATAATCAATGTGCCTTTATATTGAGATAAAATTTCTTCTAACATCTCAAGTGTGTCCATATCCAAATCATTTGTTGGCTCATCAAGAATTAAAAAATCTTTTGGCTCAGCCAAAACTTTTGCAAGCAATAATCTATTTTGCTGCCCTCCAGACAAGATCTTAACAGGATCACGCACTTGAACTGGGTCAAACATAAAATCTTTCATATACCCACAAACATGACGGGATTTGCCTCGAACATCAATATAATCACCGCCCTCAGAACATAAAACACGCTGAATAGAATGATCTGGATTTAAGGCTTTTCTTTTTTGATCAAAATAAGAAAACTCCATATTGAGAGCGCGTTTTATTTTCCCCTGATCAGCCTCCTCTTCACCAACCAACATTTTTAAAAACGTACTCTTACCCGAGCCATTTTTACCCAAGATTCCAATACGATCCCCTTTCATAATCCTCAGTGAAAATTGATCCAATATTGTTAAATCATCATATGATTTTGAAACCTTAAAAAACTCTGCTGCCACTTTTGAATTCAATGTGCTTTCAATTGGCTGAACCTCAATCTTTGCCATCATTCTGTTAAAGGATGATTTGTCAGCCTTAAGCTTCTCTTTTTCTGCTCGAACCAGCTCTAGACGGCGGACATTTCTTTTGCGACGAGCCTTGACACCACGGTTCGCCCACTCAAGCTCTTGCTCTAACGCTTTTTGACGGTTTCTAAGCTCTCGCTCTTCTTGCTCGATAAGCATTTCTGACCATTCCTCAAAATAGGAAAACCCTTTTGGTGCGACGCGCAAATTTCCTCTGTCTAACCAAAATATCTTATTTGTAATTGTTTCTAAAAAACGCTTATCGTGACTAATACAAAGCACTGTTCCAGGAAAGCCTATTAAGTAATTTTCCAACCATTCAATAATATGAAGGTCTAAATGGTTTGTCGGCTCATCAAGAAGTAAGATATCTGGATCTTCAACCAATGCTTTAGCAAGTGAAGCACGCCTTAATTGACCGCCTGATAAATGGGACATTTTCTTAGTCACATCAAGTTCTAGAGGTTGGACAACCATCTCAACTTTATATGATTGCATGTCTTTATCATCAGATTTCACACCTTCAAACACATAGTCAAAAATTGTTTGGTCGGGTTTAAATTTAGCTTCTTGTTCTAAATAGCCAATCGTCAAGCCTGCTGTTTGCCAGCGCTCGCCTTCATCAAGCTCTAATACACCCATGATAATCTTCATGAGTGTTGATTTACCCGTTCCATTTTTACCAACAAGGGCAATTTTTGCATTTTGGTGAATATGAAAGGTTAAATCTTTAAATATTTGCCTTTTTCCAAAAGCAATACTTGCATTCTCAACAGATAAAAGAGCGTTGTTTGTATTCATAGTGCATAAATAAGTATCAAAGTTACGTTTCTTGACATAGTTTAAAACTTTATTGCTAAAGTTCTTGCCAGTCGTCGCAACAGTTACTATATTTTTTACTATCAAATCAATAACATTATAAAAAAAGTCGGGAGAAATAACGCTATGAGTCTCACAAAATCTGCAAAAACAGCCTTTGGATCTTCAATTTTATTCGCACTGCAAAAAATGAAAGCGATTCCACGCATTTCAGAAACAGAGCGTATCGCCCTAGACGCCGGAACAGCTGTATGGGACAAAGAGCTGTTATCCGGAAAACCAAATTGGGATATTTTACACAGCTTAAAACCAGAGCTAACAGATGAAGAACAAGCTTTCTTAGACGGGCCTGTAAACGAGCTGTGTGAACTAATCGATGATTGGCAAATTTCTCGCAGTGAAGATGGTGACCTTCCGCCTCATATTTGGGATTTCATCAAGAAAAATAAATTCTTAGGGATGGTTATTCCAAAAGATCATGGAGGCTTAGGATTTACAGCTTACGCCCATTCTCAAGTTGTCATGAAACTTGCTAGCCGCAGTATTACAGCCGCTGTGTCTGTCATGGTTCCTAATTCATTAGGCCCTGGTGAATTATTACATCTTTATGGAACAGATGAACAAAAACATCATTATTTGCCACGCCTTGCCGATGGCCGAGAAATTCCGTGTTTTGCTCTTACCGGCCCTGATAATGGTTCTGACGCAACAAGTATGGAAGAGTGTGCTTACGCTGTTGTTGAGAAAGATGCAGAAGGTAATCTGCAACTGCGCATGAATTGGGAAAAACGTTATATTACACTCGGTCCAATCGCGACACTCGTCGGAATGGCTGTTCATGTGAGTGACCCTGACGGCTTATTACAAGGAACAGGGCAAGAAGGTTTAACAACCGTGTTGATCCCCCATAATACACCTGGTGTGACAATTGGTGATCGCCACAGACCTCTTGATCTCGCTTTTCACAATGGACCAAACTGGGGTAAAGACGTTGTTGTTCCAATCGATTATGTGATTGGTGGGCAAGAAAAAGTTGGACATGGTTGGCGCATGTTGGGTGAATGCTTGTCTGTTGGACGTTCTATTTCTCTTCCTGCTCTTTCAACTGCAGCCTCGAAACTATCTTCAATGACAACAGGTGCTTACACAGAAGTTCGTCAGCAATTTAAAAGCAAAATTTCTCAATTTGAAGGGATCGAAGAACCGCTTGCACGTATTGCTGGTAAAACATATACACTTGATGCAATGCGCACCGCTTCAGCGCGCATGGTTGATAGAGGTGAACGCCCGACCATCATTTCAGCGATTGCTAAATATCATGCAACTGAGAAAATGCGTAGCGTCATCGACGACGCTATGGACATTCATGGTGGTAAAGGGATTTGTAATGGCCCTAACAACTATTTGGCAGAAGTTTACAAAAGTATTCCTGTTGCGATTACGGTTGAAGGCGCCAACATCATGACACGTAACTTGATTATTTTTGGTCAAGGTGGCGTGAGAGCACATGAATATTTGCTTGATATCGTACGTGCAACTGAAAACCCAGACAAAGAACAAGGCGCACGCGACCTTATCAAACCAACACTTGGTTTTGTTGGTAGTATCATGGCAAACCTATGGCGTTCGATGACAGGCTTTAACTTAGCAAAAATCCCCTCTACTGATAAGGCTTTAAAAAAGCATTATAAAAAGATCAATCATATGTCTGCTCGCTTTAACTTCGCAGCAAATATGTCGATTATCTTCCTCGGTGATAAATTGAAGTTTAAAGAGCGTACATCAGCGCGCCTTGGAGATGTCTTAAGTAATCTTTACATGGCTTCAGCCGCACTCAATCACTATCAAAATCAAGGATCTCATTCAGAAGATCTCGCTTTGGTGAATTGGGTTGTTGAAAATTGTATGCATGATGCTGAAGTGGCTATGAATGACCTTGCTAAAAACCACCCTAACCCATTAGTTAAGGGGCTACTACGTGTTGTGAATTCTGTTGTTACATTAACAGGTAGAAGCAACCGCAAGCCAAACGACAAGCTTGATCATGAAGTTGCAAAAACAATCACAACACCAGGCGCAACACGTGACCGTCTTGTTTCTGGATTATTTGTTTCCAAAGATAAAGCAGATATCCTCAATATCCTAGAGCGCGCTTTTGTAGCTGCTCAAGAATCAGGTGACGCTGAGCGCAAAGTGGCCAAAGCCGTTCACAAAGGCTTTATCGCCAATAAAAATGATCTACAAACAGCTGTTACCAAAGAAATTATTACAGCTGATGAAGCTCAAAAAATTGAAACAGCGGCAACATTACGCCGTCAGGTAATCATGGTTGATGACTTTAAATCTTATAAGCGTGAAGATTTAGAGCCAAACAAGCGTGAACATAACCTTGACCGCAAACCTAAGCCTGCTGCATAAGAAATATGTCGCACAGATAATCGTCAGCTAATAAGACGATATCACAATTTAAACACCCTCCTTCAAAGAGGGTGTTTTTTTTAAGAGCATTTATTGACATCGTCATGACAATATGTAATCTTAACCCCATTACATAACATCGAAAGCACATGGACTATGAGTGAAAAAGAAACAATTCAAGGCATTTTTAATATTAACTTAGATATGGGACGCCATGCTTATTGGTATGTGCGCACAAATAGCCCTATTCAAATAACTCCTCTTAAAGATGGCGATTCTTTGACAATTTATACTGATGAAAGCGAATCTGAGATCGTATGGCAAGGTACAGTTCAAACGAATAGTAAGAAAACAGGTACAGGAGCTTTCTATCCATTCGATATGATCCAAGCTATTAAAGATCATTACGGCTTTACTGATAAACAAATGGAAGTTGTAAGCACAGGCGCGGCGATTAACAAACTCTTCATAGGGAAACCTGCCAAACTTACTTTAAATTCATAGCTATGAATGATCTTGAGAAATATATGCCACAAGCACGCTCTATTTTAGAGGAGCTAAATTCTGGCCCTTCGGGTCTTATTGCTTATATGTGGGCTAATTGCGCTGAATTACAGACCATCACACATAATGGAGTTACCTATAGCTATCAAAAACCCTATATAGCTCCAACAAGTAACACCCCTCTTGTTCCTTATTATGCGCTTTTAAAAACAAACCGCACGGGTGTTGAAGTTACGGTTCCTGCGGGTGGCACTCAAGACATCATGTTTGAATTTAATAATCAAACTTATTATGCTGAACTTAAGAAACCACAAAACCAAATAGACCTCTTAGAAAAATTACTAAATATGAAAGCAGATGAGATGAATGACACGTTATTCGTCGCAGCGCTTCTATCGCATCCAAATATTTCAAATGTAGCCTTAGAACCAGAATTATCTGCTGCGAAACGTGAAACAGAAGAAGAGCATGGATGGAGTTATGATCAAAATTCTGACAAAGCATCTTTAAGATTTGAACTCAATGAGCCCATTTTTTCAAAAAGAAGCTATGCAACTAATCCACCAACGCCTATTAATCAAAAACTTTTTGTAGTTGAAACACAAGACTTTGAAAATTGTCCGCCCGTACGCACAGATAAAGTTGAAAGTAAAATCCCATACAGAATGGGAACACACTTTTACGAACAAGGTGACTATATGTCACTAGAAGATCTAAAGAGCCACTTAGACACTGTTCAAGAGCATTTCAACACTCTGTCTACACCGTTAGAAGAAGATGAAATCAATCTAAAAGTTGCTATCACGCGTTATGAAATAATGGAGCGCGTTCAAAGACGCATCTTAGCGTTATAACTTAATCTTTTAAATACTCCACAGCGTGATCCACAGCCGTTTTCAAACCAACTTCATCAATAGAGTGTGCAAGATCAGGTCTAGATAATGTTTCAACATTATACCCCGCCTCTTTCAAACGATGTTGACTAACCGCCATTGCGTCATATGGAACAACATCATCTTGTTCGCCGTGAACAAGCAAGATCGGCGTTTCTTTATTCTTTGATAAATCTGTGGCAGAATTCATCAAAGCCCCTGAAAACCCAATAATGCCCGCAAGTGGTTTTTCTCTGTTCAAGCCAGTAAAAAGGCTCATCATTGTGCCTTGTGAAAACCCAACCAAAACAAGTTTATCCGCACTCACTTTATAATGATCTAGAATTTCATCAATAAAGCCATCAAGTTTAGGCGATGCTTCTTTCACCAATGTTTCCATGACATGTGGATCACGATCTTGAAGAGAAAACCATTGAAACGAATTCTCATAGCCTGGAGGTGCCATATCACAAATCTCTGGTGCATTTGGTGAGATAAAAATTGTGTCAGGTAATTCTTTCGCAAAATAAGGCGCTAGCGCAATTAAATCATCCCCATTAGAACCAAGCCCATGTAAAAACAAAACAATGCTTTTAGCTTTACCGTTTGATACAGGGCCAACTGCGTGACCACTAAGTGAAAATTCCATTATTCATTCCTTTTCTTTAACTTACTTTATTTTGCGCCTTTAATTTTTGAGGCAAGAGATGCTTCTAAAAACGCATCAATATCACCGTCTAAAACGGCTTGAGATTGTGATGTTTCAACATTTGTACGAAGGTCTTTAATCATTTGATACGGATGTAACACATAAGAGCGGATTTGATGTCCCCAGCCGATATCTGTTTTCTCGCCGTGTTCGGCTTGTTTTTGTTCTTCACGTGCCTGCAACTCGCGCTCATAAAGACGGGCTTTTAACATCTTCATGGCTTCGTCTTTGTTTTTATGCTGAGAGCGCTGATTTTGACAAGCAACCACAATACCCGTTGGTTGGTGTGTAATACGCACCGCACTATCCGTTGTATTGACGTGCTGTCCCCCAGCCCCACTTGAGCGATATGTATCAATACGCAAATCGCTTTCATCAATTTCAATATCGATGTCATCATCAATCACAGGCGATACTGCCACAGACGAAAAACTCGTATGACGTTTCGCATTTGAATCAAAAGGAGAAATACGTACCAAGCGATGAACACCTGTTTCTGTTTTAATCCATCCATAAGCATTCTCGCCCTTAATCTCGATTGTGGCTGACTTGATACCAGCTTCCTCGCCATCATTAACGCTTAAGATATCAGCTTTAAACCCTCGTGCATTAGCCCAACGCAAATACATTCTCAGCAACATATTCGCCCAATCTTGAGCTTCAGTTCCACCAGAACCTGCATTAATTTCTAAATAGGCATCATTCCCATCAACTTCTCCAGAGAGAAGGCATTCCAATTCTTGTTTTTCTGATTTTACTTTTAATTCTTCAAGTTGCGCTTCACTTTCTGAGATAACGCCCTCGTCCTCTTCCATCTCTGCCAACTCAATTAAATCTGATAAATCAGTTTTTTCCTGCTCAATAGCACGAATCGCCTGGATTTGTTGATCCAGACGAGTTCGTTCTTTCATTAATTTTTGAGCATTTGACGGATCCGACCATAGTTCAGGATCCTCAGATAAAGCATTTAATTCATCAAGACGAGAACAAGCTTGCTCCCAGTCAAAGATGCCTCCTCAGCAAATCTATAGAGCTCTCAATGGCTTCTATAACTGCTTGGGTTTCTGCTTTCATGCTTTTGATATCCGTTGGTTTGAATTAAGCTGCTTGCTTAATTTCTACACCAGCACCAGATAATGTGTCAACAAACTGTGTTAAAACAGAATTTGTTTCACCATTTAATGCACCTGTGTAAACAACACCAGAAACAGATGTTTCATCACCTTCAGCAACAACAACATCCGTATCGATAACAGATGTTACAGATGAAGCATCGCCTGCTAATAATACAGGGATAGAAGCGTCAATCGCGCCATTTAGAATTCTTTTTACATGTGCACTCTCAGTTAATTTTTCTAAGCTTGCATCACCATCAATAACGATTACGCCGTCGAAATCAGATGACAAGACATCACCAAATGCTAAATCAACTGGAAAGTTTAAACCCCAGCCATTTACGTTTACGCCAGAAATTAACCCTGTTTCTAGAGAAATAACTTTTGTAACACCCGCTTGGCTTAGAATTGTACGTTGAACTTCTGCCATTTGTGCTTCATTAAAGCCGTTAGCAGCCATAATTGCGATTGTTTTTCCACTTAATTTTGTTGAAGATGTATATGTTTGCATATGATCTCGTTCCTTTCGTTATTATTATTTTTATTCGAACTACAGCTAAACTCATGGGATGAGAACTGTATCCTTTTGTAAAAACATAAAAAATGTTTATCGGTGAGCGTCTTTATTCCATAAAACGCACACTCATGTCAAGGGGTAATTATAAAAAATTACGTAAAAAGAGGAAACTCTTGATTTCTTTAAAAAGCCACTTTACAGACTCACCCTCAATTGAGTATCTTTTAAGTACTACATGATTCACTCTTACTTCAAGGAATTATTTGCAACATGAAAAAAATTTTTACACTTGGCGCGATCCTTGCGACAACATTATCTTTATCTACTGCTGTCAACGCAAGCGATCTTTATGATTACGCAACAGGGCGTACAAATGTTGATAAATTAAATATCGTCAAGCCTATTGGTTCTCCTTTTACACAAGCTCTCGCTTTTGAATATAAAAACCTTGCGAACTTTGAACATGATAATATGTTCGACCATCATGATGCTGATATTTTCGCTCAAAAAGGCATTGCGGCAGCTCACGGAGAAGACATCCTTCCTGAAAATCCGAAGAATTGGAATGTGCCACCGCAAAATGTTGCACAATTAACAGAGGGACGTGCGCGTTTAATGTTAGCTTTAAACACAGGTGCAAGAGAGCGTGCTCCTATCGCTGCAGCAAAAGCTCAAGCCTCTTATGATTGCTGGATTGAAGAGCAAGAAGAAAACTTTCAAGATAATCAAATTGCTAGCTGTAAAAGAAACTTTGACATTGTTATGAATGAATTAGAAGGAAAAATTTCTTCTATTACAACCGCTGTTCGTGGCAAAACAGCTAATGACCAAGTTGAAATTGAAGCAGAGTTCGAACCCAAATATCGCATTTTCTTTGATCTCAATAAAACAAGCCTGAATATGCAATCTGATGAAATCATAGAAATTGTTGCACATAAATTAAAGATGTCCCCTCATCTAAAAGCCGAAGTCGTTGGTTATGCAGATAGATCAGGTTCGGCTTCTTACAATAAGAAACTTGCTGCTAAAAGAGCTGATGCTGTGAGAATGGCTTTATTCCAAAAAGGTATTCCTGCAACACAATTAATTACTCTTAGTCGTGGCGAAGAAGATAATTTTGTACGTACAGATGATGGACGTACAGAAGCAGGGAATAGACGCGTAGAAATTATTTTAAAATAAATGAGTACCATGTATAAAAAAACAACCGACGCTATCACTGTAACTGTAGAGCCTATTTTCTTAGAGAACCAATCGCGCCCTCAAGATCATTATTTTGTCTGGGCATATCATGTCACCATCCAGAATAATAGCCTTAAGACTGTCCAAGTTAAATCGCGTTATTGGCATGTTCTAGACGCAGAAGGACGGATCAAAGAAATACGTGGCCCAGGTATTGTTGGTGAACAACCAACATTAAAGCCAGGAGAAAGCTTTAACTATACAAGTGGAACACCTTTAGAAACCCCTTCAGGAATCATGTATGGAACCTATTATATGATTACAGAGAACGGTGATGATTTAGACGTATCAATCCCTGCCTTCTCTCTTGATAGCCCTCACGAAGACGTTATCTATCATTAATTAATCTAATAGTTTTTGGATTTCATAGATAAGAACAGAAGCCTCTTGCTGTTCCTTTGCGCTTTTTGTGTTTTTCTTATATTGCTCTAACATATCAATCGCTTGAGAGAAATTATCAAGTTGATAGTGCAAAATACCGGCATCAAACAAAAGCTTTTCTTCATCAGGTGCAATCAGCATCATAATCTCTATTTGCTCTAGAGCTTTCTCGTAATTTTCTTCTCTGACATAACGCATTTTAATATTATTTTGTAAGCGCAATAAAAGCTCTCTATTTGATACTGCGTCATAATAAGATGAAGACAATTCTTGGTCTTGTCCCATAACCGCTTTAATGATTTGCCTTAGATCAGATGCATTTAAAATACGCCCAGCATTAAACGGATCTATCAGTTCACGTTGCCCTTCATGGGTTAAACGTACGATAAAATGCCCTGGAAAACTCAGCCCTTCAATATCCCATTTTCTAGATTTAGCTAAAATGATATATAAAATACCCAAAGCAACAGGCAAGCCTTTTTTTCGCTCTAACACATCCAACATATTGGCATTTTTTAAGTCATCATAATCATCATAATTTCCTGAGATATCAGCCTTTGCAAATAAGACATCATTTAATGCATTGATCTTATCTTCCAGACTGTTATCACTATAAACAGCAAGCTGCTTTTTCATGGTGATCACCGCATCATGCATTGCCGATAAATCATATGTTGCGGGACGCTCCAACGCACCAAGAGCCAAAGCACCTTTCAACAAATCAATCTCATCATCTTGTTGATGGCCTATTTGACTTAACCATTCCAATGCTGTTGGGTTTTTATCCAGCAAAAAAACCTCTCTTATCTCTTATTGTTTATCAGATGCTAATTCAGGTGTTTGTAAATTAGGAGGTGTTTCCCCTCTTAAACGGACATAGCTTATAACTTGTGTCACATAAGCTGTATTTCTTGCGTGGTCTATTACACGATCAATTTCTGCCTGATCTTGCCCGACCCCCATCAAATAAACAACGCCATTTACTGTATCAATAGAATAATTAATAGACTGAATATGTTTATCAAAGGTTATATAGCCCCTCAACTGAGTCGTAATCCATGTATCACGCCCATATTGTGTCCAGCTACGCGGTTCATCACGGACTTGTATTTCATTAATCACTTGGCTTACACCTTCGGCTTGCCATGCTAAGCGAACAGCATCAACACGGTGATCTGGGTTATCAACGATCCCTGTGATCAAAACACGTCCATCTTGTACTGTTAAATTCAGTCTACTAAATATCTTTAAATCTTTTTTAAACCAAAAATCTGATATTTCGAGGCGAATAGCTGTATCTCTTGCTGCATTTTTTAAGCCTCCTTCTTGAGAGGCTGCCGTCCCAACTGTTGCCCCTACACCCGCAGCTATTCCAATTGGTGAACATCCCTGCAGCGACAAAGGAGTGATAGATAATCCTAATAATAAAATAGCCAAAGATACAGGTTGTTTCATGATACAAACTTTCTTATTTGAAAATGGGAAATTATACTTTGATTAAACGAATCTTTCTTCAATAACTCTATAAAATTACTCGCCAAAAATCCACGCCTTCTTTAAATGCTGAGGCATGAATCCAAAACTAATCGGCATGACATCAAATCGAACTTCGCAGCGCTGAAACAAAGGTTTATTTTTTAAAAAATGTTGCGCTGTTTTCTCGATACGACGACGGGATTTAAAATCAACAGCTTCTAAAGCCTGTGCTTTTGAAACACGTTTTTTAACTTCGACAAAAACAATTAAAGACCCACGTTTTGCAATGATGTCGACCTCTCCGACTTTTGTCTTATAACGCCATTTTAATACACGATATCCTTTAAGCCACAAAAATATAAGAGCACATAATTCTGATAAAAGTCCTTTTTCATAGCTTGTCATCATCAAACCTCTTCTTTTAAAATCAAAGCACGCTCATAAATTTCTTTTTTAGAAAAATCAAAATCTTGCTCCAGATAAGAGCTAAGAGCTTTAACAGGCATAAAGGGTAGTAAGTTCCTTATTTTTTTGTCTAATGCGTCTTTATCATCCCTCTTTTCTATGAAAGGATGTATGACCAAAACAATTTCACCTTTAAGCGGCTTCTCTTCTATTCTCTGACAAAGCTCTTGGGGTAGACCGTACAACACTTCTTCGTAAAGTTTAGTAATTTCACGTACAATTGACACAGATGCTTTAGGCATGATTTCTGTTAAAATTTGGCATGTTTCAAGCACGCGCCTAGCCGTTTCAAAAAACACCACTGTTGTATCTTGATGTAAAGCTAGCTCAAGCTGACTTCGTCTTGCTTGTGCTTTACTGTGTAGAAATCCACCAAAATAAAAACTCTGAGAGGGTTGTCCCGATAATTGTAAAGCTGTGATAACAGAAGATGCACCTGGAACACTTGTATACTCAATATCATGCTCTTGACATGCTCTAATAAGCTTATAACCAGGGTCACAAACAAGCGGACTTCCCGCATCGGAAATTAGCGCAATATCTTGCCCCTCTTTTAAAAGGTCTATGATTTTTAAACGCCAAGATTCATCTGAATGATCATGATAGGCTTTTGTTGGTGTCTTTATGCCAAAATGGGTCAGAAGAGAACGACTTGTCCTCGTATCTTCACATAAAATAAGAGATACTTTTTGCAGTGTTTCAACCGCGCGATATGTGATATCGCCCAAATTTCCAATTGGTGTTGCAATTAAATAAAGCATCTCTTTGTTTTAGCATTTTATTGTGCTATGTCTATAAGAATTCAAAAAACACTATTTTTAAATGGATAAGCGTGATCTATGAGTAACTATCTAAAATCGATTTGTTCTAGTATTTTCATCATTTTTGTTTCTTTGTTTCTTGTACAATGTGGTGGCGGTATGCCTTGGTCACATTCAAACAGCTCTGCAAACCCTCCTGCTGATTTGTTAAAAGAAAAAGAAGTCATCGCAAGCAATAACACGGGTGATTTATGGATCGCAGAAGATGGTCGTGTCCTTACAAAACAAGACTTCATAGAATATCCAAACGATATGCATTCTGTTTCAATGCGCTCGACCCAACAAGAATATGTAACGCGAGAATCCATTCCAACCCCTTCCGCTGAAAATTTTAAGTCTTACATCCAAGAAGGTGAAGTTACGCAAGGAACTGTTGTTCCTTACACAGATACGAAGAAACAAGGAAAAATCAAAGTTGCTATTTTACTTCCCTTAAGTGGACAGCATGAAAAAATTGGGCAATCTCTTTTAAATGCCGCGCAAATGGCTTTATTTGATGTTGCAGGACATTATTTCGAATTAATTCCGCGTGACACTAAAGGAACAATTGAGGGCGCACAACAAGCCGCCTCAACGGCCATACAAAACGGTGCTTCTTTTATTCTGGGCCCTCTCTTTGCTGATAATGCAAGAGCTATAAAACCTATTGCTCGTAGTGCGAATGTAAAAATGATTACATTCTCAACTGATTGGAAATTGGCAAATTCAGATACTTATGTTATGGGCTTCATGCCCTTTGACCAAGTCCGCCGTGTTATGCTGTTTGCTGCATCACAAGGCCATATTAAACAAGCCCTCTTAGCGCCTTACTCGCCTTACGGTAATGCTGTTTCTGAAACATTTAAACAAGTTTCTAAATATTACCCACAAGTTCAAACAACGATGATCGAACGCTATCGTTTAGGGGATGAGAATTTTAATGACCTTATCCGTAAATTTACAAGTTATGATGACCGCGTAAATAATCTACACGAGGCTATTACTGACCTTGAAATGATCCCCGAAGCACAAAGAACAGACTTTGATATTAACGAACTGGCTCGCTTAAAAATTCAACATACAGAAGGTGACATCCCTTTTGACTCCATTTTGCTGCCCATTGGCGGAACAGAGATTAGAGAATTAACATCCATCTTGAAATATTATGATGTTGATCTCAACAAAGCACGTTTTTTAGGAACAGGGTTGTGGGATACACCTTCGGTATATAATGAAGTATCAATGCAAGGTGCATGGTTTGCTGCCCCCGCACCTGATAAAAGAGTCAAATTTGAAAGAGAGTATCGTGACATTTATGGAGAAACACCTCCACGCCTTGCTTCACTTGGCTATGATGCAACAGCGCTTTTAGCAGTGCTATCACGACAAAGCTTCACTCGTGGGCCAGAATCTCTCTTTAGTACAGAAAGCTTAACAAATCCAAATGGCTTTGCTGGGATTGACGGTATTTTCCGTTTCTCAAGAAACGGACTTGTTGAGCGTGGTTTAGCTGTTTTGGAAGTAACACAAAAAGGTCCTAAAGTTGTTTCACCAGCACCTGCTACTTTTCAAAGCGGTACTTTTTAAAACACTTAATTAAAAAATAGATATTATGTTGATAGACGTGCTTTACGGCGAAGCATTGCAAAGTCTGTAATATTTGTTGTTGAGATCTCTTGACGATCGCGAACACGTTTGAGCATTGAATCTAAAATCTCATCGGCTACGCTCACATCACAACAGCTCTCTAATCCTTTAAAATCAGGGGCGCTGTTTGCTTCACAAATTTTGTATCCTTTTTTACCATCAAATAAAAGATCAATCCCTGTGATATCTAAATCAAGCGTTCTAGCCGTTGCTAAAGCAAGCTCTTCTAATACAGGTGATAATTTGAAAGGACGAACACTACCGCCTTGAGAGAAGTTCGCTTTAAAACCACCATTTGCAGCACGACGTTCCATCGCTGCAACAACTTTACCATCAATAACCATGACACGTAAATCACGCCCACGACTTGTTGCAATAAACTCCTGAAACAGTAATTGAACACTGTCTTGACTTGTTTGACGGATCAATTGCATCAAATCTTCAAAATTTTGTTCATTCTCACATAAGAAAACACCGTGACCATGTGTTCCAACCAATGTCTTAACAACAACAGGAAAGCCAATTACACGTTTAACCAGCTGAACATCCACAGGAAACTTACCAAGCATTGTTGTTGGTACAGGTAGCCCTGATTCAGCCAAGATTTGTTGTGAATGCAACTTGTCTTTCACAGACTCAACCGCTGCTGATTTATTATAGGTAGGTACACCTAAGCGCTCTAAGTGACGCAGAACAGCCATTGTGAAGTAATTCACATCACCACTAATACGTGTTAGGACAAAATCAGGAAGACGGGCAACAGTGCCATCAATTAAAACTGAACGACGATCATCATCTGTAACAATTAAATCGAATTGCTCTGGTCTAATGACGCGCATTTGGATGTCTTTACGACGTCCAGCTTCGATTAATCTACGCGCTTCATAAGCTCCAGGGTCGGTTCCTTCTGTGCTACCGTCAAAAATTACCCAACACTGCATTTGTTTTTCATTATCAAATATCATACCTGTTCCTTATACCACATTTTGCGCATTTAATACAAAAAGATTCAATCGCACTTGTTATTATTCTTGTTCTAGGATCCATATTATGTAAAAAATTATGGAAAAAGTCAAGCACTTTCTTAAGCCTTATTTTGTATATAATCCATCATTGAAGACAAACATGCATTCAGTCGCATACGCCCCTGTCTAGTCATTGATATTTTCTCTTTATTTTCAACAAAATAACTCTCTTTTATTAAGCTATTTATAAACCTACCATCCAGCCAATCATTCAAATTTTTTCCCGTTTCTTGGCGAATGTAATCTTTGAAAACACCCTCATCTAAACGTAGTCCCATCATCATCATTTCAATAAATTGATCACGTGGGTCAATCACTTCAACATCCTTCAAACCAGAGCCTTGCGACACAACTAAATCGCGATATATCTCTGGTGCTTTGTGTGTACGAGTCGCATATTTAACCCCGTTTTCATCTTTGAAACGCCCATGAGCTCCAGGACCAATACCTATATAGTCTTCATAACGCCAATACCCTAAGTTATGACGCGATTGATGGTTTTCCTTCGCAAAATTAGAAACCTCATAATGACTGAAACCATGATATTTCAAAATATCGTCTGTTCTCTCATATAAATCAGCAGAAACATCGTCGTCAGGCAAAGCAAAATCACCTCTATTGAATGCTGTATAAAACTGTGTTCCTTGTTCAATCGTTAATTGATAGAGAGAGATATGACCAACCGAAAACTCTAAGGCACGTAATAACTCATCCTCCCACTCTTGAACCGTTTGCTCTGGGCGCGCATAGATTAAATCAAAGGAATAACGTGGAAAGATATCACGTGCGAGATCAATAACATGCTGAGCTTCCAACACGGAATGCTCCCGCCCTAAAAACGTAAGATCTTTGTCATTAAACGCCTGAACGCCAACAGAAAGGCGATTAATACCAACCGCCCTAAAAGCTTTGAATTTATCAGCTTCCGATGACGTTGGATTCGCTTCCAATGTAATCTCACAACCAGAGTCCACACACCACACATCATTTATTGCTTCTAAAACGCCTTCAACCACATAAGGCGCCATAAGAGAGGGCGTTCCACCGCCAAAATAAATAGAATGCACAGGGCGCCCACCTATTCTATCCTTATAAGAAAATATTTCCTGTCGAAAAGAATCAAGCCACGCCTTTTGATCAATTTCCTCACGGACATGAGAATTAAAATCACAATAAGGACATTTCTTTTTACAAAAAGGCCAATGAACATAAACACCAAGAGAACGCTTTTTTACCTCAGCCATAACACCTACTTGTTACGCTGCTTTTTTAAAATAGCGATTGATCAGTGCATCAAATGCTAGACGCCTGTGAGAGATTGATTGTTTCTGCTCAAAACTCATCTCCGCAAATGTTAAATCATACCCCTTTGGCACAAATATAGGATCATAGCCAAACCCCTTACTCCCTCTTGGAGGCCATTGAATATCACCTTCTATAACACCATGTGCGAAAACAGCCTCACCATCGGGCCATGCGAGGCATAAAACACTTTGAAAAGACGCTTTGAAATTATCCTGATCTTTTATTTGATCCCAAACTTTTTGTTGAGCATAAACAAAATCTCTTTCCGCACCTTCGTGAGGAATAGCCCATCGCGCAGAATAAACGCCAGGTGCGCCATCAAGAGCCTCAACACAAAAACCGCTATCATCTGAGAGAGTTGGCAGTCCTGTTTCTTGCGCCAAGGTAACAGCCTTAATCTTTGCATTTTCTTCAAATGTTGCCCCAGTTTCCTCGGGCTCTTCCAATGTAAGTTCTGCTGCATTCTTAAATGTTGGTACATAAGGAGATAAAAGAGAAGCGATCTCTTCTATCTTCTTCTTATTATGAGATCCTATTAACAATGTATCGCTATCAAAAAAACGCGTCATGCTGCCAGCGCCTTTGTTGCTAATACTTTGTTTTGTAAATCAAATAATTCAGTCGTCCCCTTCTTCGCCAGCCCTAAAAGCAACATAAATTCATCTTCAGAGAAAGGCTTATCTTCGGCTGTTCCTTGTATCTCAACAATCCCACCGCTCGCTGTTAACACAAAGTTTGCATCGGTACCTGCTTCGCTATCTTCTGTATAATCCAAATCCAAAACAGGCGTACTTTCATAGACACCACAAGAGATCGCCGCCACTTGGTCAATCATAGGATCTTGTAAAATAATGCCGCGCTTCATACCGAATTCAACCGCTTGCTTCAAAGCTAAATAAGCACCTGTGATAGAGGCTGTTCTTGTGCCACCATCCGCTTGAATAACATCACAATCAATACGAATTTGAACTTCGCCCATTTTCTCCATATCAATAACAGCGCGCAACGCTCTGCCAATTAATCTTTGAATTTCTTGTGTACGACCTGATTGCTTTCCACGTGCTGCTTCGCGATCCATACGCTGTCCTGTCGAACGTGGCAACATCCCGTATTCAGCGGTTACCCATCCACAACCACTTCCTTTCATCCAACCAGGAACTTTATCTTCTAAAGAGGCTGTACATAAAACATGCGTATCCCCAAACTTTACAAGACACGAGCCTTCGGCATGTTTTGAAAATCCCATTTCAAAAGAAACAGAACGCATTTCATCATTTTGGCGGTGAGAAGGACGAACAGTCATAATAATAATCTCCTTATAATCTATGTATGTGCTGTGGTTTAAGTCAAAATAAGCACAAGAAGCATTGATTTCAAGAAAAATGACACGTAAATTACTCATATTATGATTGTCGAATTAAACGAACGTTCAAAAAATATTTTAAAACTGATCGCAGAATCCTATATTGCGACAGGTCAAGCCGTTGGCTCAGGATCACTTGCAGATGTTCTTGACACACCCGTGTCCTCGGCAACAATTCGCAATACAATGGCCGATTTAGAGCAAATGGGACTTCTTTACTCCCCTCACACCTCTGCAGGACGCCTCCCTACTGTTAGTGGTTTACAAGTCTTTGTCGAAGGGCTTCTCGAAATAAGCCCCATCACCCAAGAAGATAAAACACATATAAACAGCATCACAACACAAAAAGACACACCGTTATTAAAGCGATTAGAAAACGCCTCACAAATGCTCTCGGGTCTTTCTTCTTGTGCAGGAGTCGTTATGTCCCCCAAATGGGATAAGGCTTTGAAGCAAGTACAATTTGTACCGTTAGGTAACACAAAAATATTGGCTATTTTACTCGCCGATAATGGCGCCGTTGAAAATAGAATTATTGAAGTTGATAGCGCTATTACCGCCAACGCATTAACTCAAGCCAGTAATTACATTAACACACACTTAGAGGGCAAACATTTATCCCAAGCGCTTTCTCATATTTTAGAAGAAATAAAAAACCATAAAACACATCTTGATTCCCTCACACAGAGTGTTGTAGAAAAAGGCCTTGCTGTTTGGTCTGATGTCGATGGGGGTCATTTAATTATAAAAGGACAATCCAATCTACTCAACGATGTGAAAGCGGTTGAAGAGCTAGAACAAATTAGACATTTGATGAATGCGCTTGAAACACGCAAAAACCTTGCTACCTTATTAGAAGAAACAGAGCAAGCAGAAGGTGTGAAAATTTTTATTGGAGCTGAAAATAGCTTATTTAATTTATCTGGCTGTTCGATGGTAATTGCTCCATACCGTAACAGTCATAACGAAATGATTGGTGCCTTAGGCGTAATTGGTCCTTCAAGACTAAATTATTCTCGTATCATTCCAGTCGTTGATTACACATCACAACTTTTAACAAAACTCGTAGGATGAGAAAATGACAGACACAAAAAACACAACAAACCATGAAACAGAAGATCAAGATACAGATAATGTTGAAACATTCCCTTCTGCTGCTGAGAGTTACGATCCTATAGAAGATCTTATTGAAGATACAATTGATACTTCTAGCTTATCTGTTGATCCAGATCTAAAAGAACGTGTCGTCGCGCTTGAAACAGAACTTGCTGATATGAAAGACAAAGCATTACGTGCGTTAGCAGAAGCAGAAAACACGCGCCGACGTGCAGAAATTGACAAAAGTGATGCTGCTAAATTCGGTGTGAGCAATTTTGCAAAAGCCCTTTTAAGTGTTTCTGATAATTTACGCCGCGCCATTGAAGCTATCCCAGAAGATCTTGTTTCTGAAAATGAAGCGGTTAAAAACCTTATGACGGGTATTGAGGCAACAGAACGAGAACTGCTCCGTGCTTTTGAAACTCAAAAAATCGAAAAATTAAATCCTATGGGCGAGAAATTTGATCCAAACCTCCATGAGGTTTTATTTGAAATGGATGCTGCAGGCCAAGAGCCCGGCACTGTCTTACAAGTTGTTGAAGTTGGGTATAAAATTCATGATCGTTTGCTACGCCCAGCGCGTGTCGGTGTCGCCAAAGCAACAACAGAAACATCGCATAGTGTTGATGAAATGGCCTAAGACTTTGCCTTGAACACAGGCTTTTTACGTTTTAGAACATCATTCATACGAATATGAACTTGATGTTTCATATTTGAGTGTTGACGCCCTATCAGCCCAACACGATGCGCTCTTCTCGTTAATAACCGATGGTCAAGCCCACCATATTCACTATATAAATAGAGTGCTGTTTTAACAAACTCTGATCCATGAAAAACGGGACGTGACATTGTCTGATCTGAATCAGCTGTTAAACGGTCCAACAAACAATGTGTTAGCTCATGTAAAATGAGATGCTTTGAAGGTTTAAATGTATTCAATACAATACTATTTTCTTCATGATCATAATACTTCTCAAACAGCCCGCCCTTTTCTATTTTAGGCGCTTGAACACCGAAATCTGTACATATTTGCGTAACTAAAGCACCAGCTTCTTCAAAAGAAAGCTTTTCATCATGAAGAGATTTAAAAATCTTACTCCGTTCAAATGTGTATAATTTATATTGTTGTTTATCATCCAAAGGGCTTGCCATGTAACAAAACATATTCGTTAAAGGATCATTCTGTTTTGGAGAAAACAAAAATAAAGCTGTTTGTCCAACAACGCGCCCAGCGCCAACAACAGCACTTGCAAATAGCTTTGATAAAGAAATAGAATCTCTATTAACAATTGAATGGACTGTTATTTTATCTTGATTTTCAATCGCATGAGAAAGGCGCTCCATAGCATCCTCTTCACTTACGTGATTAACCGTGCAAAATTTTTGCACCCCTGCGCCTCGCAATTGAAAGTATGTTTGATAACAACCGCCATGAACCTTTTTCAAAATAAAATAAGAATCCGATGCTTCAAAATAAACTGTCTTTAAAACTCTTCGTATCATACTATTTGCCTTTGTTTTTTTGTTATTATGCAAAACAAAGATGCTTATAGCAAGAGAAATTTTAAAAGCCTGACAAAGTTGCTGTTGAACTTGCTGCAATCGGATAACGACGATCACTTCTAAAATCGCGACGGCGGATTTTAGGCCCAGGACAAGATTGCGCCCGCTTATATTCAGCCAAATCTATTTTCCGTGTCCATTCTTTCACAAAGTCCAGAGATTGCTTCATATCCCGTGCAATACATTCTAATTTTTGCTCATCTTCTGCATAGCGCGCAATCAAATCATCCAAAATTTCGTATGGAGGTAAAGAGTCACTGTCTTTTTGGTCTTCAAATAACTCTGCACTTGGAGGACGTGTAATGATCCCCATTGGGATAACCTCTCCTTCAGGGCCATACGCTGTTGCTGGCTTTGCCTTATTACGCCATTCACAAAGTTCAAAAACGCGTGTTTTCAAAACATCTTTTAAAGGGTTATAGCCACCATTCATATCTCCATAAAGAGTCGCATAACCAACCGCATTTTCAGATTTATTCCCTGTTGAAAGTACCATCATACCAGGATTATTATTCGCAATCCCCATTAACAATGTCCCTCTTGTACGTGCTTGAAAGTTTTCAATCGTAATTCGTTTAATATCATTAGCAACCATCGGAGAGATTGCTTTTTGAAATTCATTCACAATCCCTTGAATAGGCATTGACTCAATAGAACATCCAAGCCTGTTTGCTTCATCATAGGCCAAAGAGTTACTTTCATCAGATGTATAAATAGAGGGCATAGAATATAACTTAACATTCTCTGCGCCCAAAGCATCGACAGCTATAGCCGCAACAAGAGCAGAGTCAACACCACCAGACATGCCCAAACATACTTGTTTCATCCCCGTTTTATTCGCGTAATCACGTACCGCTAAAATGATGGCTGTATAATCATCATGCAGGTCAACGGCATATGTATCTGATTTTTTACGCTTATCAAGAGGATAGCTTTGTTGATCAATTGCCATACGCCCATCTTCGTCACGTGAAAAATCAATACGTCCTCCCTCTTCACTAAAGCGCGTTGCGACACGATAAAGGCTCTGCCCCTCTGAATGAGGTTCAATAGCAAAAGCACCTCCATCAAAGTAAAGCTCATCTTGACCGCCGACTTGATTCACATAAACCATAGGCAGTCCCGTTTCTTCTACGCGTTTTGCAACAACATCATTCTCACGGATACGATATTTACCCGTTTCATAAGGAGATGCATTTGTTGACACAAGAACTTCGGCATCTTGCTCTTTAAGACTTTTAGCAACATCTTCCTGCCAAGTGTCTTCACAAATCAAGAGCCCTATCTTTACACCCTTTAACATGAAAGGAGAATTATACAACCCTGACTCAAAATTACGAATCTCATCAAAAACGCCATAATTTGGGCGGTGACGTTTTTCAACGCGTGTTATAATTTTCCCATCCTGGATAACAACACTACAGTTAAAAATTTTTCCATCGCGTCTAAACGGCAACCCAACGACAAGCGACGCTTCATGGCCTTTGGAAAATTCAACTAAATCATTCAACCCGCGCTCTGCTGCATCTAAAACATCTGGATTCTCAACAGCATCTCTTAATGGATATCCTGTAATCGATAATTCAGGCGTTACAACCAAATCCGCCTGATCTTCTTGTTCTGCTTTTAAAAAAGCGTTCTTAATCAAAGCGATATTTCCCGCTATATTTTTAACTTGTGTATTAAGTGGAGCCGTTACTATACGTATAGAATCACTCATAAAAACCTCCATAATGCTCATTTTGAGTTTATATATAATTATACTTAATACCAAATTCTATTTTACGTCAATAAAATTTTTAAATTTTTAACGCCTTACCCCTTGTCAAAAAAAAAGAATATGACTATATATAGGTACGGTTTCTCTTTATTTTGAATCAGCACACATAAATGTGCTATACTATATAAAGAACAGGAATCAGCCATGAAGGCGCCTATGGTAGGGTCTTCTTAAATTTGATTTGCTAACAAAGGAGAATAACTATGTCTAAAGTTATTGGTATCGATTTAGGTACAACAAATTCATGTGTCGCCGTAATGGATGGTGACAAACCCCGTGTCATTGAAAACGCTGAAGGAACAAGAACAACCCCTTCTATGGTTGCTTTCACCAAAGATGGTGAAAAACTTGTCGGTCAGCCTGCAAAACGCCAAGCAGTGACAAACCCTAAAAACACACTTTATGCGATCAAACGTCTTATTGGACGCCGTTTTGATGACGCTGAAGCAAAAGATTTGAAGAAAAAAGCCCCTTATGACATCGTAAAAGGTGACAACCAAGATGCATGGGTACAAATCGACAAAGACAAATACTCACCAAGCCAAATCAGTGCATCTATCTTGCAAAAGATGAAAGAAACAGCTGAGAGCTATTTAGGTGACAAAGTTACAGAAGCGGTCATTACAGTTCCTGCTTATTTCAATGACTCACAACGTCAAGCGACAAAAGATGCTGGTAAAATTGCTGGTCTTGATGTGCTCCGCATCATCAACGAGCCAACAGCGGCTGCTCTTGCTTATGGTTTAGACAAAAAAGACCATGGCACAATTGTTGTCTATGACCTTGGTGGTGGTACATTTGACGTTTCTATCCTAGAAATTGGTGATGGTGTCTTCGAAGTTAAAGCAACAAATGGGGATACATTCCTTGGTGGTGAAGACTTTGACATTCGTATCATCGACTTCCTAGCGGATGAATTCAAAAAAGAAAATAGCATTGATCTTCGTGATGACACAATGGCTCTTCAACGTTTGAAAGAAGCTGCTGAGAAAGCAAAAATCGAGCTTTCAAGCACAACTCAAACAGAAGTAAACTTACCGTTCATTACAGCAGATCAAAGTGGTCCTAAGCACTTGAACTTAACACTGACACGTGCGCAATTAGAAAAAATTGTTGGCGACCTAGTTAAGAAAACAATTGATCCGTGTAAAGCTGCGTTGAAAGACGCTGGTATAAAAGCAAGTGACATTGATGAAGTTGTTATGGTTGGTGGTATGACAAGAATGCCTAAGATCATTGAAACAGTGAAAGACTTCTTTGGCAAAGAACCACACCGTGGTGTGAACCCTGATGAAGTTGTTGCTTGTGGTGCTGCCATTCAAGGTGGTGTTTTGAAAGGTGACGTTAAAGACGTTCTACTTCTTGATGTAACACCTTTATCTTTAGGTATCGAAACACTTGGTGGTGTCTTCACTAAATTGATCGACCGCAACACAACAATCCCAACAAAGAAGTCACAAACATTTTCTACAGCTGAAGATAACCAAAGCGCTGTGACAATTCGTGTCTTCCAAGGGGAACGTCAAATGGCTTCTGACAACAAACTGCTTGGTCAGTTTGACTTGGTTGGAATTCCATCTGCGCCGCGCGGTGTTCCACAAATCGAAGTGACTTTTGACATTGATGCGAACGGTATTGTGCATGTTTCTGCAAAAGACCAAGCAACAGGTAAGGAACAACAAATCCGTATCCAAGCCTCTGGTGGTCTTTCTGATGCTGACATTGATCAAATGGTCAAAGATGCAGAAGCAAACGCTGAATCAGACAAGAAAAAGCGCGACACAATTGATGCTCGTAACAATGCAGATAGCCTTGTTCACTCAACAGAAAATACGTTGAAAGAGCTTGGTGAAAAAGCACCTGCAGAAGATAAAGAAGCTGTTGAAAAGACAATAGCTGAGCTTAAAGAACTTCTTGCAGATGAGAACGCAGATACAGAAGCATTAACAGAGAAAACCGAAGAGCTAACACAGCATGCTATGAAATTGGGCGAACATCTATACCGCGCTCAAGCAGAAGCGCAAGCTGAACAAGCTGGCTCTGATGCAGAAGCATCAACAGATGAACCATCATCCGATGATGACGGTGTTGTTGATGCAGAATTTGAAGATGTCAGTGATGACGATTCAAAAACAAGCAAATCAGCCTAAGGAATAAATCTTAAACAAGACTTAAGGGTGAATGGAAAATAACTAAGTTATCCACAACACCCTTAAGAATCTTGTGGGCAACTCTGTATAAGATGGTTTGAGCCCTTGCTATTTTTACGACGACGCGCGAGAATTAGGCGTCACTTAAAAAGAAACAAGAAATCATGCCTTTAGACCTTAAAGATTTACCTCCTATTGATTTGTACCAGCTTCTTGCTGTGTCACGCGATGCGACAACTGCTCAAATATCAAAAGCATATCGCCGTATTGCCTTAAAGACACATCCAGATAAAAATGCTGGAAACAAAAAAATGGCTGAAATCTTTAAACTATCGACATGCGCTTATCACATTTTATCAAATCCTCGTAAAAGAGCAGCTTATGATAAAATGACTAAACCCTCTCTTATCGCCCGCTTTATTCCATGGATGAATAACGAACATAGTTCATCGCGTTATGCGACAAATGCATAAAGCAACAAAGGATTTGAGAAATGGCACAACAAGATTATTATTCAACGCTAGGTGTAGCAAAAGGCGCCTCAGCTGACGATCTGAAAAAAGCATATAGAAAACTCGCTATGAAATACCACCCTGACAAGAATCAAGGTGATGATGTAGCTGAGCAAAAGTTCAAAGAAATCAACCAAGCCTATGATGTTTTAAAAGACGATCAAAAGCGTGCTGCCTATGATCAATATGGTCATGATACTTTCACCCAAGGTGGTTTTGGTAATGCTGGTGGCGGAGCTGGCGCTGGCGGTTTTGGTGGAGGCTTTGGAGGTGCTGGTTTTGGTGACATCTTCGAAGAGATGTTTGGTGACTTCATGGGCGGCGGACGTGGTCGATCAGGTGGCGGACGCGCATCACAAACTACGCGCGGACAAGACCTAACCAAGCAAGTCGAAATCACCCTTGAAGAAGCTTATAACGGTATCGAAAAAAACATTCATATTACGAAACATGAAGAATGCCATACTTGTGATGGAACTGGTGCTGCCGCTGGTAGTAAACCAGAAGTTTGTGATCACTGTAATGGTGTTGGTCGCTCACGCGTACAACAAGGCTTTTTTACAATAGAACGTACCTGCCCTCATTGTGGTGGTGCGGGTGAGGTTATTAAAGATGCATGTAAAACATGTCATGGGTCTGGCCGTACGCGCAGTGATAAAACATTGGCTGTTAACATCCCCGCCGGTATCGAAGAAGGCACACGCGTACGCCTAACAGGCGAAGGAGAAGCTGGATTCAGAGGTGGACGCCCAGGCGATCTTTATGTCTTTATCGCTATTCAGCCTCATAATTTCTTTCGAAGAGAAGGTGCTGACTTATATTGCCGCATCCCTGTTCCTTTAATCACCGCAACCCTTGGAGGTTCTGTAGAAGTCCCTAACATTGAAGGTGGACGCTCAAAATTCACAGTCCCTAACGGCACACAAAGCGGTCAAAAATTCCGCCTTAAAGGAAAAGGCATGTCACAATACGGTAATAGTATGCGCGGTGATATGTATCTTGAGATTCAAGTAGAAACACCTGTGAATTTGACAAAGAAACAAAAAGACTTGCTAAAAGAATTTGAAAAAGGTGGCAGTGATAAAAACAGTCCACGCTCAAGCGGCTTCTTTAACAAAGTCCGAGAATTGTGGCAAGATCTTACGGACTAATTTGAATTATTTCAGATAAAGCCCTAGACGAGTCCCCTGCTCTTTTTGTACCCTAATCACATAGGATAAACGACATAGGCAGGATCTTTTATGACTTTTTCAAAAATAACACTCGAACATCTATCAAAAAAAGATAAAAAACGCTCCTCTGAGATTATATATCAAGTCTACCCATCATCTTTTAACGATAGTAACGGTGATGGTGTCGGTGATCTTGCTGGTATCACAGAAAAATTAGATTACATCAAAAGCCTCAATGTCGACTCTATATGGATTAGTCCTTTTTTCCTTTCACCAGAAGGACAAGAAGGTGATGGAGGCTATGCTGTTACAAACTACTGTGAAATTGATCCTCGTTTCGGCACATTAAGTGACTTCGAAACGCTTCTCTCCGAAGCACATAAAAGAGATTTGCGTATCTATACTGATTTTGTTCTCGCCCATACTGCTTGGGATCATGAATGGTTTATCAAAAGCCGCAAAAGAGATCCTGAATATGATTACTTCTATGTTTGGGCAGATGGCTATGAAGACCATCATGGCAATAAAATTCCTCCCAATAACTGGAAATCTATTTTCGGTGGCGATGCCTGGACCTATGACACAGAACGACAACAATGGTACATGCACCACTTTTTAACAAGCCAACCTTGCCTAAACAGCAATGAGAAAAAAGTCCAAGAAAAGATGCTTGAACAAATGCGATTCTGGCTTGATCTTGGTATTGATGGCTTGCGTATTGATGCACTCCCTTTTACAAATTTTGATCCAGAGCTCAGAAACAATCCACCTCTCCATGTAATTGGACGCCAAGACTTGTGGGAAGATCAATTATTCGAATATAGTATGTGCCAATCATCAACCATCGACTATGTTACTCGTATCCGTAAATTGATGGATAGTTATGCTACCGAAAAAACCACTATCGGGGAAGTCGTTTGGGGACGCGAAGGCGGTAAATACTCTGTACGAGAAGCCTCAAAATACACAGATCGATATTCAGGGTTATCTATGTGCTATACAGGCGCTTTTGTACAATTTACAACTTACCCCAAATCCATTGGTTTACAGAAACTAATCACCTCCGCAGAATCACTTTTTCCAACAGGTGGTTATTGTAACGCCCTTAGCAATCATGATTTTTCACGTGCTTCTGATCGTATTTTAACAGAAATTCCAAATCACCTGCATCAACAAGCCTTAAAACAGCTTTTACTGATTTCTATATTCATGCCAGGCAGTATTTGTTTATACCAAGGTGAAGAACTCGGTCTTCCTCAAGCAAAGATCCCTGATGATATCCCCTTAGATAAATTAAAAGATGCTGTTGCGATCACAAAAGGCCTTTCTCACTGCCGTGATGGATCAAGGACACCTATGCCATGGGATAAGTCTTTGGAAAATGCAGGCTTTTCAACTTCCACGACCCCTTATCTTCCTGTTCCTGAGAGCCATTTATCTTTATGCGTTTCAGACCAAGAAAATGATCCTAACTCTTTACTAAACTTCACACGTCAAACCATAGAATGGCAATCTCAAATGCCTGCTTTGAAGAAAGGAAATGCTCTTACAATTCCAACAAAAGCACCTTTGTTAATTATCTTACGCTACACAGCAGAACAGAAAATATTCGGTATTTTTAATTTAAGTGAAGATGAAATGACGGTGGATTTATCTCTATTTGTCGATGACGAAATTTTATCGACCGTTACAGATCAAGACTATTGTGATATTAAATTAAAAGCGTATGAAACCAAGGTCATACAATAGAAGCTGTGTTAAACGATATTAACAACCGTCTTAACAACATCGGCAATTGTTAACACACCTAGAATATGCCCATCTTCGCCCAACACAGGTAGATTTCTGAAATTATTATTAATCATAATTTCAGCAGCCGTACTATTTGTATCATTACAAGACACAGTAACAGGATTAATAGTCATCACATCTGCAACAACAAGGGATTCAGGGTCTAGTTTTTCTGCAACTACACGTATCATTAAATCACGCTCAGAAAATACGCCAACAATGTCTTTTCCCTCCAAAACAGGTGCTGCACCAACAGGGACAGAAGACATCAAACGAACAGCATCAGATACTTTCATTTGAGGAGCCAAGGTCACAATCATATCAAATTTTTGAAAACCAGGTATATCTTTAATTTGCATCAAAAGTCCCTTTCAATCACATAATCAACTAAGGCGTATAAATCAGCATAAAGTGTAACATCAGAAATGTTAGGATATCGTGAAGATATTTTCTGTAATGCTTGCTTCGCCTTCTCTGCATAATCATAAGCTATTTTTACAGAACGTGCAAAAGCATCTTTTTCCTTCATATAATCCAAAGCTTGCTTGAAATCACCTTCCTTTTGATTTTTATCAACTATTACACGATGCCAAAAAGCTTGTGTTCCCTCATCTAACGTCAGCAAGACAGGGAGTGTCATCTTACCTTCTTTAAAGTCATCTCCTGCTTCTTTGCCCAAAATATCTGAATTTGATTTATAATCTAAAATGTCATCAATAATTTGAAATGCAACCCCCAAACACATACCATAGTCTTTGATAGCTTCTGTGATTTCTTGATCTTGTTCGGTGATAACTGCACCAACTTCAGTCGCCGCAGCGAATAAAGCCGCTGTCTTTGATTCAATGACTTTTAAATATTCTTCAAAACTTGTGCTTATATTATTGGTTGTAAGGAGCTGTAAAACTTCACCCTCCGCAATAACAGCAGAAGCCGTTGATAAAATTCGCAAAACATCTAGAGATCCATCTTGTACCATCAATTGAAATGCTCTTGAGAATAAGAAGTCCCCAACAAGAACACTTGCTTGATTACCAAACACTTCATTAGCAGAGTCTTTTCCACGTCTTTGAGCGCTTTCATCAACGACATCATCATGTAACAAAGTTGCTGTATGAATAAATTCAATACAAGCCGCTAAGCGCTGTGCCCTTATGCCTTGATACCCAAATAGAGCGGCTGATGCCAGCGTCAATAAAGGTCTTATTCTTTTTCCTCCCGAAGCAATCAGATAGCCTGCAAGCTCAGGTATTAAAGCGACATCAGAGCGCATTTCTTTCAGGATAATTTCATTCACCTGATCCATATCCGCCTTAAGCGTTTTTGTTAATGATTTTACCGGATTAAATTCAGATGTTTTTTTAGCTACTGTTTCCACGAATAAATAATATATCTGCTTAATGTTTCATGTTATTGTTCACCCCGATACAATAGAGGAAATATAAAAAAATAAAAGCAAATTTATAGATAATATGACGGCACATTACGAACTTCTTGGCGGTTCTTTAAAACTTGAAGCAGCTGAGACTGGATATAGAGGCGGTATTGACCCTATCTTACTCGCCTCCCTCGCAAAAGGACAAGGCAAAATCATGGATTTAGGCTGCGGCATCGGGACCGCTGGTCTTGCTGTTGCAACTAGATGCCCAGAAATTGAATTAAGTCTTCTTGATATCTCATCTCGTAATATTGATTTCACAAAACGAAATGCTGAAAAGAATAACATTTCTTGTACCTTCTATACCGAAACTGTCAAAAATAAAACAGCGCTTCCCGCCAATCATTTTGATGAAGTGATTGTCAACCCGCCCTATTTTGAATCTGGAGCCTATTATGAAGATGAAAAATCACGCAAATCTCTCAGCAATCATGAAGGAGAAAGTCAAACCACTTTAAATGAATGGCTTGATTGCGCTAACTATCTTTTACATGCCAAAGGTATTCTAACCCTTATTCATCGCTGTGAACGTTTAGACGATATTATCGCTCACTTAAAAGCTATTAAATTTGGCGCAATTACGCTTATTCCCTTATGGCCACGCAAAGAAACACCTGCAAAGCTCATCCTTATACAAGCCCAAAAAGGATCAAAAAAATCACTCTGTCTTCATTCTGGGTTAATTCTGCACGAAGAGGGAAAACAATACACACAAGAAACGCAAGATATTCTATATAAAGGGCATGCTTTACACTCTATATTGACTTTAAACTAAAGGATACATTCATGAAAAAAATTCTATGCAAAATTCCCCTTATAAAAACGCTGTTAACAAAAAAAGCGCAAGTCAATATTTTACGCTTAAATGGTGTCTTAATGAGTTCAAGCAAAGGCGCAAAAGCAGGTGTTTTAAACTTACATGATTATAAAAACATCATTGATGATGCTTTTTCAGAACCTGGTATTAATGCCGTTTTTCTAGAAATTAATTGTCCTGGTGGTTCACCAGCCCAGTCAGAGCTTTTAGCAACCTACCTCTTACAACAATCAGAAAAATACAATGTTCCTATTTTTTCTTTTACAGAAGATGTTGCTGCCTCTGGTGGGTATTGGCTCGCCTGTGTAGGTGAAAAAATATATGCTCTTAAATCATCCATCACAGGATCCATTGGTGTCATTTCTGCGAGTTTCGGCTTTCATAAACTGATCGAAACATACGGTATTGAAAGACGACTCCATACATCTGGCTCACAAAAATCATTCCTAGATCCTTTTAGTGAGGAAAAGAAATCAGACGTAACACGCCTGACAAATATTCAAAAAGACATTCATAAGCATTTTATTGAATGGGTTAAATTAAGACGCGGGGATGCTTTAAAAGGCACTGACAAAACGTTATTTGAAGGACAATTTTGGCTCGGGGAAGAAGCTGTTGATAAAGGCATTATTGATCATATTGGAGACAGCCTCTCCATTGCAAAAGAACTGTATGGTGAACGCGTCAAAATTAAATATTTTCAAAATGAAAAAGGATTTTTCTCAAGCATTTTCTCATTAAAAGTAGCGCCTGATTTAAATGCCTTGAACCAAGAAACATTGTGGCAAAAGTTTAATTCTTAAGCTTGAATGCAACCAGAAAACCTTTATACATAAGACGATAAAATATCGAAATTTTTATTTCATATCAAATAGTTAAAGAACGCATTTCCTTGACAAGCACACCGATATCTATACAATTAAAAGACACAGCACAAAGACTGTGTATTGATAAAAAAATATAAAAAGAAAAGCAATAAAAAAATAAGCTTTTCACTTTGAACAGGAGTAAAAACTATGACAACAACACCTCAAAATGGTGGCAATGCGCCTACCATGCTACCTCCCCCTAAAAAAATAGCCTGTGTTCACCTAGAAGGTGCTATTCAACCTAATGGTGCGATCAATTATTTCACAGCTAGCGCCTTACTTGAGGTCGGTTTTCTACATCCCGAAACAGAAGCTGTTGTCCTCTATATCAATAGCCCTGGCGGAACCCCTGCCCAATCAGAAATGATCGCGAATAAAGTCAGAGATCTGTCTAAAAAATTCAACAAGCCGGTTTGTGCTGTTGTTGGTGATGTCGCGGCATCGGGAGGGTACTGGATTGCCGCCGCCGCTGATGAAATTTATGCTCAAAAAACAAGCACACTTGGCTCTATTGGTGTTCGTAGTGATATTAAAAGTCACGCTGACCGACTAAAACAAGAAGGTGTCGAACAGAGAACATTAACATCTGGAGAGCATAAAACAGGCGTCGACCCCAATAAACCACTGGACGAACAAGAAGACGCCATTGAACAACAATTAAAACAGCTTGAAGCTGTGCACACTGAATTTGTTGCATGGATCATTGAAAGACGTGGAAACAAGCTTGATAAAACACTCATCAACAAAAAAGAACCTTTAAAGAGCCCTCTCTTTAGCGGAAAAACCTATGTTGGTGACGACGCTGTTAAGGCGGGTTTAGCGGATGGTATCGGGACATTAGATGCTGTGAAAGATACGAAATATGGACATGATTCTATTTACATCCATATTACCCCACATACATATCCTCATATTTTACAACAATTACAGGGCAGAAATGTTTCGATTGCACATATGCCACCTGCTAATCAAAATAATCAACAACAAGGAAAACAGCGCAGAGCCACACCAAAACGGCGTGGCCCACAATAAATACGACTAAAAAACTAACTTTATTATAAAAACGCCTATTTGCTTAAAAAACAATGGGCGTTTTTCTTATTTTCTGTTGCCTTTTGAACAATTGCCTTTTATGCTTTGACACATTGTAAACAGCTAGAAAATATACGGATATGTCAGACAAACCACTTTCTTTCCAAGAGATCATTTTAACCCTACAAAATTATTGGTCAAAGCAAGGATGTGTTATTTTGCAACCTTACGATGTTGAAATGGGGGCTGGTACATTCCACCCTGCAACAACATTGCGCTCGTTAGGCCCTTTACGTGAATGGAATTGTGCCTATGTACAGCCTTCTCGTCGTCCAACAGATGGCCGCTATGGAGAAAATCCAAATCGCTTGCAGCATTATTATCAATTCCAAGTTATTATGAAGCCCTGCCCAAAAAATGACCAAGAGCTTTATTTAGGCTCTTTGAAAGCTTTGGGAATTAATCCACTCGAACATGATATTCGTTTTGTTGAAGACGACTGGGAAAGTCCAACATTAGGGGCTTGGGGCTTAGGTTGGGAAATTTGGTGTGATGGCATGGAAGTTTCTCAATATACTTACTTCCAACAAGTAGGCGGAATTGACTGTGACCCCGTCCCTGTTGAGCTAACATACGGTTTAGAGCGTCTTGCAATGTATATTCAAAATGTTGATAACGTCTACGATCTCGACTTTAACGGGCGCGGTGTTAAATACGGCGATATCTATCTTCAAGCTGAACAAGAATTCTCAGCTTATAACTTTGAGCATGCTAATACTGAAATGTTGTTCGACCATTTTAGAAAAGCCGAAAAAGAATGCGCGAATTTATTAGAGCATAAATTGGCACTCCCTGCCTATGATCAATGCGTTAAGGCCAGCCATTATTTTAATCTACTTGATGCGCGCGGCGTTATTTCTGTTTTAGAAAGACAAGCCTATATAGGGCGTATTAGAACACTTGCCAAAGCCTGTTGTGAAACATGGATGGGGATCGATACAAAAACTAATTCTCAGGAGGCCGCATAAGCCATGTCTGAACTCTTTATTGAAATTCTAAGCGCTGACATTCCGGCCTCTATGCAAAAAGCAGCAACAGAGCAATTCACAAAAGCTCTATTACAAGCTTTAGCCGATAGTGATATTCCATTCTCAGAAGGCGCTTGTCATTCAACGCCTCGCCGGCTTATTTTCACGGCAACTGATCTCCCTGAAACAATTGCTGATAAAGTCGAAGAGAAAAAAGGTCCAAAAGTAGGTGCTCCAGAGCAAGCTCTCAATGGCTTTTTAAGAAGTAACAATTTAACACAAGATGATATAGAAGAACAAGAAACACCCAAAGGTACTTTTTGGTTTGCAAAAACGACCGTTAAAGGTGGTGCTACGATTGAGCGCTTAAAAGAAATCATTCCAACAGCGATGAGAGCGATCAATTGGCCAAAGTCTATGCGTTGGGGTGAAACTGCTTTCCGTTGGGCCCGTCCTTTAAGAAATATCGTTGCTTTGTTTAATGGTCAAGTAATTGAATTTACATTTGATCTTGGCGGACAAGAGGCGCCTCTTACCAGTACAAATAAAACAATGGGGCATCGCTTTTTAGCTCCCGATGAGCTTACGATCACAAGCTATGACGATTATAAAACAAAAATGCATACAGCCTATGTGATGATCGATCGTGACGAGCGCAAAAAGATTATCCTTGAAGAGGCTAGCCTCATGGCAAAACAGTCTGGTGGGCACCTTCACGACGACCCAGCCTTAATCGAAGAAATCGTTGGTTTGATTGAATGGCCTGTTATGCTTAAAGGCTCTTTTGATAAAGAATTCTTAGAAGTTCCTCAAGAATGCCTTATCAAGACGATGAAGAAAGATCAAAAATATATTCCTATTTTGGATAAAGATGGCAATTTGACTCATGAATTTGTAATCACGTCTAATATGGTGACCGAAGATCAAGGGAAAATGATTATTGCTGGGAACCAAAAAGTTTTGCGCGCTCGATTATCTGATGCTCGTTTCTTTTATGAACAAGATTTAAAAAAATCTCTAGAAGACCGTATTGACCAATTAAATGATATCAAATTCCATGAACGTTTGGGCAGTGTTCACGCACGCCTTAGTCGTTTAGAGACACTTAGTGAAACAATCTCAAAAATGATTGGGGCAGATACAAAACAAGCCAAACGTGCCGCAACACTTTCAAAATCAGACCTTGTCACTGGTATGGTTGGTGAGTTTGCTGACCTCCAAGGTATAATGGGCCGCTATTATGCACTCGCAGATGGCGAAGATAATGCCGTTGCACATGCTATTGAGGATCATTACAAACCTGCTGGTCCAGAAGATACATGCCCAAGCGAGTCTGTTTCAATATGCCTTGCTCTTGCTGACAAAATCGATGTCTTAACAGGGTTCTTTGCCATTGATGAAAAACCAACAGGATCAAAAGACCCTTTCGCACTCCGTCGTGCGGCTTTAGGGATCATTCGTCTTGTTCTTGAAAACGAGTTATCTCTTGATTTAAAAGCCCTCTTTGAGGAATCAAGCAAGGCCTATGCTTCATTCTTACAAATCACGAATGATACACTCCTTGAAGACTTATTAAATTTTATCGCGGACCGCATGAAAGTTTCTTTAAAAGACCAAGGTGTTCGCTATGATTTAATTGATGGTGTCTTTAGTCTTGGCCTTGATGGCAATTTAGGACGTGTTGTTGCTCGCGTATCGGCGCTCCAAAGCTTTTTATCGACTGAGGACGGCAAGAACTTAGTTGCGGGCTATAAACGCGCCAATAATATTGTTTCAATCGAAGAGAAAAAAGACAAAATATCGTATGAATCACGTGTTATGCCTGACCTCTTTACACAAGAAGAAGAAACAAAACTTTATGACTCACTTTCCAAAGCAGAAACAAAAATAAAACCTTCTCTTGAAAAAGAAGATTACGAAAATGTCATGTCTGAAATGGCTCATTTAAGAGCGCCTATTGATGCTTTTTTTGACAAAGTCACCGTTAATGACAATGATGATTCATTACGTGAAAATCGTTTAAACATGCTTGCTAAAATTCGCTCAACCCTTAATCAAGTCGCTGACTTTTCAAAGGTGAATGATGCATAGAACATACATACATCATCAATGATCACTACTATATAAGAGAGGATACCGATCATGACACAAGAAACCAACACACAATGGGTTTATTCTTTTGATGCAGAAAGAACAGATGGGTCGGGTAAAGATAAAAACCTCCTTGGTGGTAAAGGGGCTAACTTAGCCGAAATGTCCTCTCTAGGACTTCCAGTCCCTCCTGGTTTTACAATCAGCACAGATGTTTGTACACACTATTACGCGCACGAACATAACTATCCAGAAACACTTAAATCACAAGTTAAAACAGCTCTTCAGCGTATCGAAACACTCACTGGCCGCAAATTTGGCGATGAAAAAGCACCTTTACTTGTTTCTGTTCGTTCAGGTGCGCGTGTTTCAATGCCTGGTATGATGGATACTGTTTTAAATTTAGGTCTAAATGATAAAACTGTTGAAGCTCTCGCAACATCAAGTAAAGATCCTCGTTTTGCTTATGACAGCTATAGACGCTTTATCCAAATGTATGGCGATGTCGTGATGGGTGTTGACCATTATGAGTTTGAAGATATTCTTGATACGTATAAACGTACCCATATGCTGGAAGAAGACACACAGATTTCCGCTGAGGGTTGGCAAGAGATTATCAATTCATACAAACAACTTATCGAAGACGAAACAGAAAACACCTTCCCACAAGAAGCAACTGAGCAATTGTGGGGCGCTATTGGGGCTGTCTTTAGTTCGTGGATGAATAACCGTGCAATTACCTATAGACGCATTAACTCAATTCCTGCTGATTGGGGTACTGCTGTTAATATTCAAGCTATGGTGTTTGGGAATATGGGCGATGATTGTGCTACAGGTGTTGCCTTTACAAGAAACCCTTCTACGGGTGAGAATACATTCTATGGAGAATTCTTGATCAATGCTCAAGGTGAAGATGTTGTTGCAGGCATCCGCACACCGCAAGCTTTAACCTTACAAGGTAAACAAGAGCAAGAAAGTGATCTTCCCTCGTTGGAAGAAGCGATGCCTGAGATATTCGCACAATTATGTGAGATCAGAACCCGTCTTGAAACCCATTATATGGATATGCAAGATATTGAATTTACGATTGAACAGAACAAACTCTATATGCTTCAAACGCGTACAGGAAAAAGAACAGCAGCAGCAGCACTACGAATTGCTGTTGAAATGGTCAAAGAAGGCTTGATTACAAAAGAAGAAGCCATTCAAAGAATTGATCCCCAAGCTTTAGACCAACTCTTACATCCAAGCCTTGACCCACGAGCAGAAAAAATGGTGTTAACACGCGGCCTTCCAGCCTCTCCTGGGGCGGCCTCTGGTCAGCTTGTCTTTACTGCTGATGATGCAGAAGAGTGGAAAGCACAAGGGAAAAAAGTCATTCTTGCCCGCACAGAAACAAGCCCAGAAGATATTCACGGAATGCATGCTGCCAATGGTATTTTAACCGCACGTGGGGGTATGACAAGCCACGCCGCCGTTGTCGCCCGTGGTATGGGACGTCCTTGCGTTGCTGGTGCAAGTGCTCTGACAATCCACGCCAAGCAAGAAAGCTTAACCGTTGGATCACTAACACTTAAAAAAGGCGATGTGATTACGATTGATGGCGGAACAGGAGATATTATTAACGGTGATGTTCCAACCATTCAACCAGTTCTCTCTGGTGATTTTGAAACCGTTATGGGCTGGGCTGATGACATTCGCCGTATGAATGTTCGAGCGAATGCTGAAACACCAAATGATGTTGAAACTGCACGTAAATTTGGCGCAGAAGGCATTGGTCTATGCCGTACTGAGCATATGTTCTTTGACCCAGAGCGTATCTTAAATGTTCGTGAAATGATTTTAGCAGAAACAACGAAAGCCCGTGAAACAGCTCTCGCTAAACTTGAACCTGAACAAGAATCTGACTTTTATGAGATTTTTAAAATCATGACAGACCTCCCTGTCACAGTGCGCTTACTCGATCCTCCTTTCCATGAGTTCTTACCACATCATGAAGAAGAAATTGACTCACTTGCCACACATATGAAAATGACATCAAAAAATGTGCAAAAGCGTATTAACAGCCTTCACGAAAGTAACCCGATGCTTGGTCACAGAGGCTGTCGTTTAGGGGTAAGCTATCCTGAAATTTATGAAATGCAAGTCCGTGCTATTTTTAAAGCCGCTGGACGTGTCGTTGCTGAGGGACTTCCCGCCCCCATGATTGAAGTGATGATCCCTCTTGTTTCTGATACAGCTGAGTTCACCTTCTTAAAAACGCGTCTAGAAAACGTTATCAAAGAAACGAATGCAGAAATCAATTATCTAATTGGTACAATGATTGAGCTTCCGCGTGCGGCTTTAACAGCCAACAAAATAGCAGAACATGCTCAATTCTTTAGTTTTGGCACAAATGACCTGACACAAACAACTTATGGTTTATCGCGTGATGATGCAGGCTCTTTCCTAATGGATTACCAAACCAAAGGTCTTATTGCTCAAGATCCATTTGTCACGCTTGATAGAGATGGTGTGGGTCAACTTATCCAAACAGCCTATGATAAAGGTCGCTCTGTTCGTGCTGATATCAAAATGGGGATTTGCGGTGAACATGGCGGGGACCCCGCTTCTATTGATTTTTGTGAATCGGTTGGACTTCATTACGTTTCATGCTCACCTTACCGTGTGCCGATTGCTCGTTTAGCCGCAGCCCAAGCAAAACTTGCACATTATGTAGAGCTCAGTGAAGAAGAAGCCAATAAAACGGCAGCATTGAAAGCAGCATAACAAATAAATAATTATTTTATTTACATATTGCAAAAAAAGAGATATAGTGCCCTATGTTATTTTGGCGTACAAAAATATCTCATGACCCTAATTGGGTCCATGACCTATATGCAATTAACCAGTTTCAAGAGAGACAACAAGAAAAGTCTATTGATGCATCTTTGTGTGTCCATTTTAATCAAAAAGCATCTTGCTATAACGATTTAACAGCATCTCTTGTTATCCAAGATATGTTAGATGAAATTCAAAAAGAAGATCGTAAGTTCTTTAGAAATAAAAAGAAAATAGCTAAAAAGCTACATGCTCTTCTCACGCTATCGACATCTTATTTATTATTTCCTAAATACACGTCTACGCAAATACTTACTTTATGCAAGCTCGCAAACAAGCATTTACCAACAATTCAGGCCGTGCTTTTATCCCCTCTCCTCCAATCAATAAAGCCTCCTTATGAGCTTCATATGGAGTTTTTAAGAAAAGAAAAAGAATTTGCACAACAAGTACAAAACAGCCCAGATATTCGAGCGGGCTTAAGGTCATGGAAACAGAGCTCTGTAGATGAAAAACTGTCCTTATTAAGAAAAATAGCCCAATTAAAATGTGACATTTGGGGAATAGGCATCCCAAAAATTGGATCATCTCTACATCTTGACCTTAATACGACAGCATCTTACCTCAGAAAAGATAAATCTATTACTATTAACGAAATACACCTAAGAGTTATTAAAAGCCCTCTTAAATGGATCGCTACAATTTCACATGAATTAGATCACCATCTTCACGCAGAAATTGTACAACAACCAAATATCTGTAACAGCATCATAACACAAGAATGTCAGGACTATTTGACGCTTTTATACGGTCGTCATCAGATTTATTTTTCATCCCAAGAACATATTTCTCTCTATCTAAATTCCCCAACAGAGCAGATGGCCTTTGAAAAAAATGATCTATGGGGCTTATACCATCCTAGTGTGCCAGATGTTTTATTTGACGCCATTGATGATCGAATAACAGCGCTATCAGATCAAATCCTTGCCCAAACAAACTTTCATCAAAAGCTTTTAACAACACCTTATATTTCAGGGGCAAAATTGCATGTCAAATGATACTGAACTCAAATGGTCAAATGCCGCACTTAAGTTCAATAATACGCATTTAACAGATGTGCACCGCAATGAATTTAAGGCTTTACTGAGCTCAAAAGAGAAACCATTCTCAATTAGTCCTACTTTTAATGCCGTTTCTATCTATGATGACTCCTTAGCCACAGCGATGGCCACGCAACATTATCTAGAAGAGATAAATCAGTTATCATCAGAAAATAGAGATCCCGCAATTCATAAGCTCTGCTCTTTATTAATGACACACCCTAACTATTACGGTGATTTATCAGCTCAGCAACAATTGACTCTATATGACCTTATGTGCCACGTTACAGAGCCTGTTCATATCTCAATTTTAGTGCATTTTTTCAAAGCCATCCAAGCATATCCTGAGTTCACAATTACAACATTGGAAAAAGAATTGGCTTTTATGGATACTTTTTCAACACAAGGTCATAACGACAACCTGCGAGAAATTTGGCACACACCACATGTAACGCATATGGCTAACTTTATTGGCAAAATTTCTGCTATTAAATGCGCCCTATGGGGAATAAATTCACCTCATTTTAGTTATCGCTATTTAACAACTGAGGCGGGATATCATGATAATGGTCACATTTGTCTTGATATTAGCCCCAAAGCAGAAATATTTGATCCTATGAAAGCGATGGGACTTATTTCACATGAGCTTGATCATTATATTCATTGGACTATGAAACATAAAAAAGAACGCCTAGCCCCTAAAACAGAGAATATGGATGATGCATATGCCTATATTGAAATTCTCTCAAAGATCTATGTGTCACACAAAGATAATCATGATTTATACAGAAACTCTCCAACGGAGAAAATAGCCTTCAACACAACGAAGCTGTGGCATAAATTCATGGAAAATGAAGACAGCCAACAAAGTGTGCGTCAATCAATGGTTGATGAAATTAATTATCAAAAAACACAAATAAAACTACGTCAAGAACTCTGGGGAGGCTTACGTTAAAAGCTTTACTCGCCTTTTTTCATACCAACAGTGTTAAAGCCAGCATCCACATAATGGTTTTCGCCCGTAACACCGCCTGAAAGGTCACTTAAGAAGTATAATGCTGTACCGCCTAATTCTTCTAAAGTCACTGTTCTACGCAATGGTGCGGCTTCTTGATTGTATTTATAAGTTGCGCGTGCGCCACCAATAGCAGATCCAGCCAATGTTTTCATTGGACCCGCAGAAATTGAGTTTACACGAATACCATCTGGACCAAGATCAGATGCTAAATAACGCACAGACGCTTGAAGCGCTGCTTTAGCAACACCCATTACATTATAAAAAGGCATAACACGATCCGCACCAAGATAACTTAATGTAATCATCGAACCACCCTCTTTCATCAATGGCGCAGCACGGCGCGCGATAGATGTAAATGAGTAGCAAGAAATATGCATTGAGTTCAAAAAGTTGTTCAATGTTGTGTCAACATAACGCCCTTTTAATTCTTCTTTATCAGAATAAGCAATCGCATGAACAAGGAAATCTATCTTTCCCCATTTTTTTTCAATTTCAGCAAATGTTTCGTCTAACTTAACTTCGTCTGTGACATCACATTCAACTAAAAAATCTGATCCTATTGATTCAGCCAAAGGTCTAACGCGGCGCTCAAAAGCTTCCCCCTGATATGAGAAAGCAAGCTCTGCGCCATGCTCATGAAGCGTTTTAGCAATACCCCAAGCAATTGACTTATCATTAGCAACACCCATTACAAGGCCTCTTTTGCCTTTCATAAGTGTGCTCGTAACTGTCGATCCATTTTCCATGTATTTTTCCTTTATTGTCTTAATCCTGAATGCGCGAGAATGCTAATGTACAATTCGTTCCACCAAAACCAAAGCTGTTCGAAAGCATATGGTTGATTGTAACATTATCCATACGTTCTCTAACAACTGGCATATTACCAACTTCAGGGTCCAATGTTTCAATATTTGCTGAAGCACAGATGAAATTGTGTTTCATCATAAGAAGTGAGTAAATCGCTTCTTGCGCCGAAGTCGCACCTAAAGAGTGACCTGTTAAAGATTTTGTAGAGCTGAAATATGGCACTTTTTCACCAAAGACTTCTTTCATTGCTTGAAGCTCTTTCGTATCACCAACCGGTGTACTCGTTCCATGTGTATTCACATAGTCAATATCACCTGCAACTGTACTTTTGGCTTGGCTCATACAACGAACTGCACCTTCTCCACTTGGAGCAACCATGTCATAACCATCAGATGTCGCACCGTAGCCAGTGAGTTCTGCATAAATTTTTGCACCACGTGCTTTTGCATGTTCATATTCTTCTAGGACAAGGACGCCCGCACCACCAGCAATCACAAAACCATCGCGATCGGCATCATAAGCGCGTGACGCTTTGTCAGGTGTATCATTATATTTAGATGATAAAGCACCCATTGCATCAAAAAGCATTGACATTGACCAAGCGAGTTCTTCACCACCGCCTGCAAAAACAATATCTTGTTTACCCCATTGAATCTGTTCCATCGCATTTCCAATACAGTGACCTGATGTTGCGCAAGCAGATGAGATAGAATAGTTCAATCCTTTAATTTCAAATGGTGTTGCCAAAGTTGCTGAGTTTGTCGAAGACATCGTACGAGGCACCATAAAAGGACCTATACGCTTAGGGCCTTTTTCTTGAGCAATCGCTGCCGCGTCGATCAAGTTTCCAGTAGAAGGACCACCAGACCCCATAATCAAACCTGTGCGTTCATTGGACACATCACTCTTCTCAAGGCCTGCATCATTAATTGCTTGTTCCATTGCAATATAGTTATATGCTGCACCTTCACCCATAAAACGAAGAACACGTTTATCAACGTGAGCCGCAATATCAATATTCGGTTGACCATGGACATGTGAACGAAATCCCATCTCTGCATATTTTTCAGCAAAGACAATACCTGATTTTCCTTCTTTTAATGAAACTACGACTTCATCTTGATTATTACCAATACAAGAAACGATCCCCATACCAGTAACAACAACGCGTTTTAATTGATTAGTCATGCTTTATAAATCCTTTTCGGTTACTTTCTTACATATTGTCTGTGTTTTCAAACAAGCCAACGCGCAAATCTTTTGCTTCGTAAACAGCTCTATCATCAACAAACATTGTTCCATCTGCAATTCCAAGAACGAGTTTACGGTTGATCAAACGTTTAATATTTAAAACATATTTTACTTTCTTAGCTGTTGGTAAGACTTGTCCTGTAAATTTCACTTCACCAACACCTAAAGCACGTCCAGATCCTTTCATGCCATTCCAACCTAGGAAAAATCCAACAAGCTGCCATAACGAATCAAGACCTAAACATCCAGGCATTACAGGATCACCTTCAAAGTGACATCCAAAAAACCATAGATCTGGTTTAACATCTAACTCAGCTTCGATAATACCTTTACCGTATTCTCCGCCTTCTGTTGAAATATTTGTAATGCGGTCAAACATAAGCATAGGAGGCATTGGAAGCTGCGCATTCCCTTCTCCAAACATTTTACCTTGTGCACATTGGATGAGTTCTTCATATGAAAAGCTCGATTTATCTGTGAATGACATTGCATCCTCTTTCATTTCTAAGTGACTATTTTGCATGCCCAAAAATTAAATACATTAATCCCAAAACGCAACCTTTTTTTGGACGCTATACGAAAAGCTAGTTATAGCTTAAAAAAAGGCTTGATTTTTATGTCTTCTCTCTTTATAAACACCATCATAACGACACCATGGCTTAGTAGGCTTATTAGTAAAAAGTACTGCATGGCATGCCTAAGTGTTTGATTTTAAACTTTCATATTAATTTTTGAAAAGAGGAAAAAATGCCAAAGTTAAAAACAAAAAGTTCGGTTAAACGCCGTTTCAAAGTGACTGCGACTGGTAAAGTCCTTGCAAAAGGTGCAAACACACGTCACATGCTTATCAACAAACCTAAGAAGAGAAAGCGTCAAGCAAGAGGCACACATGTATTGTGTGAAGCTGATACACGCAAAATCTTAAGAAACTACATGCCTTACCAACGTAAGAAGGCTAGCTAAAAGCTATATAAATAGGAGAATTGAAACATGTCACGTTCAACATCATCAAAAACGCAACATAAGCGTCACAAAAAAATCATTAAAATGGCGAAAGGCTACCAAGGCCGTAATAAAAGCTGTTATAGAATCGCTATCGAAAAAGTTGAAAAAGGTTTGCAATATGCTTACCGCGACCGTCGTAACAAAAAGCGTACATTCCGTTCGCTTTGGATCCAACGTATTAACGCTGGTGCTCGTTTACACGGCTTAACTTACGCTTCATTTATGAACGGTCTAAATAAGGCCGGTATTGAATTAGATCGTAAAGTTCTATCTGAGTTGGCTATGAACCAACCTGAGCATTTCGCACAAATCGCTGAACAAGCGAAAAAAGCGGTTGCTTAAGACTTAGTCTAATTTAATATAAAGAAATTGAAACAAAAGGCCTTGTTGTTTATAAAACAACTTAAGGCCTTTTTACTTTTTAACACTAACCGAAAACATATAATGGATATGAGTGCTTTAGAAAATCTGAAAATCGAGATCGTGGAAACAATTGAAGCGGCGAATGACCTTGACACACTTGACCAAGCACGCGTCGATGCTTTGGGAAAAAAAGGAAAAATTACCGCCTTGATGAAAGATATGGGCCAAATGACCCATGAAGAGCGCCGTGAAACAGGTCAGGCGCTCAATCTTCTTAAAGGTGAGATTGCGACATTAATTTCTCAAAGAGAAGATGCACTAAAACGTGAAGCATTGAACAAAAAGCTCGCGACAGAAACGCAAGATATTACGCTCACACCTCGCCCCGAAGAGCAAGGCTCTATCCACCCGATTACACAAACGATGGATGAGTTAATTGCGATTTTCTCTGATATGGGCTTTAACGTAGTTGAAGGTCCCGATTTGGAAGATGATTTTCACAATTTTACAGCGCTTAACTTCCCTCCCGAACACCCCGCCCGTCAAATGCATGACACCTTCTATTTTCCTGATGTAGAAGGCAAAGAAGGTGATGAAGCAAAACGCCTCCTTAGAACGCATACATCAACAGTTCAAATTCGTGCAATGACAGAGGGCAAACCACCTCTCAAAATTGTTGTACCTGGTCGCACATACCGCTCAGATTACGATATGACACACACGCCCATGTTCCACCAATTTGAAGGCTTAATCATTGATGAGGAAACAAACATGGCGCATTTGAAAGGCTGTTTAACAGACTTCCTACGTGCGTTCTTTAAGAATGATGATTTAGGTGTTCGTTTCCGTCCTCACTATTTCCCATTCACAGAACCATCTGCGGAAGTTGATATTGGCTGTGATCGCTCAGGTGGCAAGCTAGCAATCGGTACAGGTAGTGACTGGATGGAGATTCTTGGGTGCGGTATGGTTCACCCGAATGTTTTAAGAAACTGCGGAATCGACCCTGAAAAATATCAAGGCTTTGCCTTTGGTATGGGGGTTGAGCGTTTAGCGATGCTGAAATACGGTATCCCTGACCTACGCACTTTCTTTGAAAGCGATATTCGCTGGTTACGCCATTATGGCTTTGGTCCTTTTGATCGTCCGAACTCAGTTTTAGGAGTATAATTAGAAATGAAATTCACACTTTCTTGGTTAAAGCAATATTTAGACACTGAAGCGAGCGCTCAGGAAATTGCTGATAAAATGACAGCTATCGGTATCGAAGTTGAAGAAGTAATCGACCGCGCAAAAGCTTTTGATGGCTTCGTTGTTGGCTATGTGAAAGAAGCCGAACAACACCCAGATGCAGACCGTTTGAAAGTTTGTAAAGTCGATGTTGGTGATGGCACAGACCGTAACATTGTGTGTGGTGCACCAAACGCACGTGCAGGCATCAAAGTTGCTTTTGCTCCAATTGGTTCTTACATCCCAGGCATTGATGTGACATTAAAAAAAGCTGAAATCCGTGGCGTCCCATCAGAGGGTATGATGTGTTCAGAGCGTGAGCTTGAGCTATCAGACGAACATAACGGTATTATCGAGCTTGATGAAACAGCTGAGATCGGTGCACCTCTAGCCCCTGTTCTAGGCTTGGATGATCCAATCATTGATATTTCAGTAACACCAAACCGTGGTGACACGGCAGGTGTTTACGGCATTGCTCGTGATTTAGGGGCAACTGAGATTGGTACGTTTAAACCAGTGACTGCGCCAACAATCAAAGCCTCTTTCGATACACCGCAAACAATTACACTTCATGATGAAAAAGCCTGCCCGCTTTTCCTTGGTCGTTTGATCAAAGGTGTCAAAAACGGCCCATCACCAAAATGGCTACAAGACCAGCTTCGTGCGATTGGCTTGCGCCCTATCTCTGCTTTAGTTGATATTACAAACTATTTCTGTATTGGTCTAAACCGTCCATTACACGTTTATGATGCTGACAAGCTTGAAGGCAATATTCATGTACGCCTATCAAAAGGTGGCGAAGAACTATCAGCTCTAAACGATAAAGAATACACACTCAAAGAAGGTATGACCGTTATCTGTGATGATAAGAAAGTCCTTGGTTTGGGTGGTATTGTTGGTGGTACTGAAACAGGCTCTGAAGAAGATACAGTAAACGTCCTTTTAGAAGCAGCGTATTTCGATCCAATTACAACAGCGATGAGTGGACGCGCACTCCAAATTGATAGTGATGCACGTTACCGTTTCGAGCGTGGTATTGACCCATCATTCACCTATGCAGGCATGGAACTTGCCACACAAATGATCCTTGACCTATGTGGTGGTGAAGCAGGTAGTGTTATTGAAGCTGGCGGTGTGCCTGACATTCGTACAACATATGAATTTAATTTAGAAAAAACAGCGAAACTTGGCGGTGTAATTATTCCTGAAGCCGAGCAAATCGCAATCCTTAACAGCTTAGGTTTTGAAACTGTTAAAAAATCAGAGGGCGTTTATGACGTAACAAGCCCTTACTGGCGCCATGATTTAGAAGGGTCTGCGGACTTTGTTGAAGAAGTGCTTCGTATTTACGGCTTTGACAAGATTCCAACGATCTCTGTTAAACGTGACACCGCAACGAGCCAACCAGCACTTACACCACAGCAAAAGTTTGTAAGCAAAGCCAAGCAAATGCTTGCAACACGCGGCTTAAACGAAACAATCACATGGTCTTTCCTTGATGACAAAAAAGCAACGCTCTTTGGTGAGTACGAACAAGGTCAAAAAGAAAGCCTAACGCTAAGTGAGCCAATCTCTCAAGACTTGAGCGTCATGCGCCCTTCGGTTCTGCCGAACTTGATTGAAGCCGCAAAAACAAACAAAGCGAGAGGCTTTGGTGATGTGAACTTATTCGAAGTTGGCCCTGTGTTTAAATCTGTTGAATTGGTCAAAGGTCAAAACCTTGTGATCGGCGGTATTCGTACAGGTTCAAATAGTCCAAAACACTGGACAAATGAAACACGCAAAGTTGATATCATGGATGTGAAGGCCGATATCCTTGCCCTTCTGCCATTATCAGGTGCGAACATTAATCCGCAGATCAGCCGCAATACACCAGCCTATTATCACCCTGGTCGTTCTGGTGCGCTATCGCTGGGAAAAAATATCATTGCCTATTTCGGTGAAATCCACCCCGCTGTTTTACAATCAATGGGCGTTAAAGACACTGTGGTCGCTTTTGAAATTATGATTGAAACTATTCCTTACCCAAGATCAAAAGGAACAGCGATTAAATTACTAGAAAGCTCAAACCTACAGCCTCTAACACGTGACTTTGCCTTTGTTGTTGCCAATGATATCAGCGCAGATGAAACAATTCGCGCGATTATGGGCGTTGATAAAAAGCTTATCACAGCTGCGGATATTTTTGATATTTACGAAGGTGTTGGTGTTGAAGACGGTCATAAGTCTTTAGCTATTTCTGTCACGCTACAGCCTATGGATAAAACTATGACTGATGAAGAAATCGAAGACATCAGCTCAAAAATCATTCAAACGGCTGAAAGTAAATTAGGAGCAAAACTAAGACAATAATACAAGATTGTAATTTTCATTCTTAATTACGCCTTTTAGAATACGTATATTGACAAAAAGATGGTGAATGCTTTAACAATATTTCCAATATGATTATTCTATTTATATAAAGGTGTGTCTTATGGCTCGAAGTAAAGATTTTAGAAAACCAATCGCAACGCGTTTGAAAAACCGCTTAAAAAAAGAATTTAACTATGTCGGTTTACAGATCACGCCCTTGCCTGTAACACGTCCAATTTTATCTTTTGAAATCATCGACACTCTCAATCCTTTTGAATTACCTGATGATAGAATAAAAGAAGCGGCTATCTCTCTTTTACATGATATGCATCCTGCTGAGAGTTCTGTGAATATTCAACTTTCCACAAAAAAAACAAAGCCCGTTTTAAGCTATTAACTTTTCGCGATTAAGGAGTATACGCTTTATATCCGTTCCCCAACGATAGCCTTGATAGCTACCGTCTTTGCGGATCACTCGATGGCATGGAACAAAGTAAGATATAAAATTCTTGCCTATTGCCGTCCCAACAGCACGTACAGCTTTTGGCTTATTAACTGCTTTGGCAATATCGCTATAAGAAACTGTTGTACCTAGTGGGATTTTCAACAACTCAGCCCAGACTAAACGTTGTAACTCTGTACCACTCACAAAATTTACTTTTGGGGTTAAGAGCGCTTTTTCAACTCTCTCTGAGTTTTGTTCATAAACAGCAGATAAGCCAAGATCTTTTTTCATTTCCATTAAAGAAAAATCATGATCTTGAGAGGTTGGTATAAAGCCCATCCAAACAATATTGTGATCTTCATCACAAGCAACGAGTGCTCGTAGTTCTTCAATGATACAATAATTCCAATAATAATTTTTAATCATAAAACTATTATTCAAAATGCTTTTTGAATTCCGTTCTGGCACGTCTTAAATGTTTAGAGTTTGGCTCCCTTTTATATGAATAAGTCAGGATTAATTGAGCCGTCCCCAAGAGATAGATAGGAAAGAATAATATAGGAGAGATCGTTGTCGAAGCTACTCCTGCAACTAAAAACCCTAGTCCAGTTGCAACATTCATCGCTGTTGAAAGCGTTTCGCCTTGCTCATAATTCTTTGCCAAAGCACTCACTGTTGTTTCTTCATCCCAAGTTTGTTTTTCTGCTTGGTCTAAAATCTTTGATGTCCCTGGAATAAAACGGATCACTTCTGCATAAGAAGTACTTAAAGCTTCAATATCGTTAAATATCTGCGTCAAACTAAATATATCAAAGATATTGTGTGCCTTATCCTTTGTCATTTTTAAGTCCTTTTATTATTATATTTCTATTATGATGAAAATTATATACCTAGTTTTCATATTGTAAAGTTTTTTATTAGAAATGTTTCATTAAAGATCGACATGAATATATAAAACGAGATATCTTCACATCATGAAAAAAGAAAATATCATTGAATTTTTTAGACGCTTACAAAAGATAGAGCCCAACCCCACGAGTGACCTCATTTACACAAATGACTATACCTTGCTCGTTGCCGTTGTCTTATCTGCGCAAGCAACGGATGAAGGTGTTAATAAAGCAACAAAAGACTTGTTCAAAATTGCCGACACTCCAGCCGCTATGGTCGCGTTGGGAGAAGAAACGATAAAAGACTATATCAAAACAATCGGCCTTTTTAATTCTAAAGCAAAAAATGTATATAAACTCTCCCAGATTCTTATAGAAAAGCATAATGGACAAATACCAGACACACGTAAGGAACTACAAGCCCTACCTGGTGTTGGCCGAAAAACAGCAAATGTTGTTTTGAATATCGCTTTTGGACAACCAACTATGGCTGTTGATACGCATATTTTTCGTTTAGGAAATAGAACAGGTATGGCAAAAGGTAAAACACCTGAAGAAGTAGAGGATAAACTTGTAAAGAAAATTCCTTTAGAATTCATGCAACACGCCCATCACTGGTTAATCTTACACGGACGCTACGTATGCAAAGCCAGAAAGCCAGATTGTGCAAATTGTGTTGTTTATGATTTATGTCGATATAAGGATAAAACTGCTTAGTTTTTCGCGATATATTGTTCAAATGGCATGGCAAGTTTGGTTAAGGCTTCATCCATACATTTCGCACTGCTCGCACCTTTTTGTAATCTTAGATCTACATATTCGACAACATACTTACCTTGCCCTTCTGTTTCATCATATAAGAATACATCAACAGCACAGCTCTTGTGATAATATTGCAGTGTCTGAGAATATTTATCTGTGCGAATATTAGACTCAGGACCAAAAAAACCTTTCGCCATTTCGATATTATATCCAACAAGAACCGATGGATCTTGTTTAATTTCTGGAGCTGTTAAAAAATGAGCTGTTGGTTTCTGAGGTGGTAATGCCAAAACCTGTTGACCATCAGGAATTGTTTCATCCATCATTAATGCACTATTTTGAGTTAAATTCGCATTATAAAATGGCACATACATATATTGTGCGGATGTAACAGACAATTGCGGATCTTTCGCACCACAGCTCGTTACAAAAAAGAGTATCGCTATAAGACAAACTGCCCTCCCTAGAAGAGAGAGCAGTGTGTTATTATGTTCTTGAATTTGTTGTTCCATACATTAATTAGAAACAATAAAGATTAAAGAAATCCTAACAAAAAAATTTTAGTTAGTTCCCGTTGCTAAAGACATTTGAGCAACGTTTTCATCATCATCTTTTTTCTTTGTTTTTGCCTTTGAAGATGTTGTTTTTTTTGTTTCTTCAGTAATTGTATTTAATTTACCTTCAATGATTGCACCTGCTTCAACAGCAAGTTCTTGGTAATGAATTGTACCTTTGATTTTACCATTTGCACGAACAGTCAAACGACCATTAACAACAAGTGTACCATCAAACAAACCAGCAATATCAGCATCCATTGTTTGAGCAGAACCTTTGAATTCACCAGTTTCAGCAATTTCAATACGCTCGCTACCTTTAAAGTCAGCTTTTACAGACCCTTCAACAACTAAGTAATCACAGTCATTGATCTCACCAGAAATAGAAATACCTTGGCCAAGAACAAGTTTCTTAGCATCTGGGCTTACATTCATACCTGAATTGTGGCCAACTGAAGGTGTCGATGTACCTGTTTGTGTACCAAAACCACCCATAGGTTGACCGAAACCACCCATAGGAGCCATTGGACGGCGCGCTGCTGTTGCAGGAATTTCTAAGCTTTTCTTAGACTCAGTTGTAGTTTCCTGTGTTTCAATATCAACTGTTTCAGTAGTAGTATTTTCAGTCATCGCGCTTTCTCCTTTGTTTGCGTTTTCTGCTTCTGTCGTTTTGTCATTTGTTGTAGTGTCTGGACGGCGAAACATATATGCTTTTCCTTTTCGTTAGAAATAAAATCTCAGTTATTTTGATCCTTGAAGTCCTACACCTAAACACCGCAAAAAGCAAGGGTTTATTTTCGATAAGTCGAATCATTTATAAAAAAAACAATAAAATTACATTCCTACATCTCTTAATCTTTAAATATTTTTATTAGAACAGACACAGAACAATTGTTGCTTTTTGTAAATCATGCTAGTCTGGTGATCTTATGATGAATCAGTCCCAAAATACTGAAAAAGCGGAGCGTTTTAGCATCCCTAATGTGCCTATCTTATATGCTAGAGGGCATCATTACACATGCCTAACGACTGACGGCGAGATTGTACAGCTCTCAGCGCCACAAGCAATGAAGATCTATCAAACCCAAACGCCTCTCGTTTGTCATGCCCCCTCTTTACAAGCTAAACTTAATTGTCGTCCAGCGCCCTGTTTTGATATTTTAGAACTGTTTGCCTTTGCCTATCCCGCAGAATTTATTATTCCTACAGTTTCAGGTCTATCCGCTCATTTAAAAAACACACCCTTAGAAACAGAAGATGATCATGTTCTTTTCTTGAATGAAGCAATCACCCTGCTCCTCAAAGAGATCATTAAAGAAACAAAAAAAGAAAAAACCTCACAAACATCTCTTATTGATATTTTATCCATGATGCAAAAATGGTGCTGGGCCCCTTTTATTGCCGACGCACTCTCACTTGACCTTGAAACATATACCAGCCGAAAAGGTTTTCGTGTCTGGAAAGATTTACCAGAATGGTCAGAGCATGCACCAGAACCACCAACAGGACATCTTCCTATATCTTCCGAAGAAGCTCTTAAGAATTTAAAATTAATGCTTTCTCGTATGAAGGCATCAAAAAGAGATCCTCAAGCCAATTATGTCCAAAAAGCTGCTCATGCTTTTTCTCCTCGTGAACAACAAGGACAACCTAATATCGTTATGGCTGAAGCTGGTACAGGAACAGGTAAAACACTTGGTTATATTGCACCTTCTCAAATATGGGCGCAAAAAAATGAAGGACAAGTTTGGCTTTCAACCTATACAAAGAATTTACAAAAACAAATTAATGATGAACTCGATAAGGCCTATCCTGATAGCGTTGAAAAAAAACGCAAAACAGCCATAAGAAAAGGCCGTGAAAATTATCTATGTCTTTTGAATTTCGAAGAATTAGCAAAAAGAGCCTCTCTTCCAACTTCTTCTGAAAAAGCACAAATCATGGCTGGATTACTTGCACGTTGGATTCAAAAAACAAATCACGGAGATGTCAAAGGTGGTGATCTACCTGGATGGTTTAATGACCTCTATGGCTATAGCACTCTCAATGCTCTCTCAGATCAGCGAGGAGAATGTATTCACGCTGCTTGCCCTCATTTTGATAAATGCTTTATTGAAAAAAATATCCGCCAATCTCGTCATGCTGAAATTGTTGTCGCTAATCACGCACTTGTGATGATTAATAACGCCTTGGCTGGTGAATTTATGGAGGACTTACGCTATTTTCCTACGCGCTATGTCTTTGATGAAGCACATCATTTATTTCACGCCGCAGACAGTGCTTTTGCCTCTCATTTATCTGGACGAGAAACTTATGAATTAAGACGCTGGATCTTAGGTCAAGAAAACCCTCAAACAAGTTCTTATAGATCTAGCCGTAGCCGTGGCCTTAAAGCACGTATGGAAGAATTTATAAAAGATGATAGAAAAGCCTATGATTATTGCCAGAGCATCTTATTTGCTGCGCGTGATTTGCCTGGCTTTGGTTGGTTATCCCGTTTAAAAAGCGCTTCACCTCAAGGAGCCACTGAAGAACTTTTATTCCAAATAAAAACACATGTTGAAACACAGCAAGAAAATCAGAGCCCGTTTTATGCGATTGAAGCTGAAAAAACGAACCTTCCTGATACGTTGATTCACACTGCTAAAAAACTTTCTATGCATTTAACATCGATGCTGAAAGCCTCTTCTTTTCTCTATAGTCATTTAGAGAAAAGATTAAATGAGGAAAGTGACAGTCTAGAATCTTCTGAAAAACAGAAAATGGAAGCTTTATCACGCAGCCTTAAGAAACGCCTTATTAATAGTCTTGAAGCTTGGATTTCTATGCTTTCTTTAATAGAAACAGATACACCTAAAACATTTCTGGACTGGTTTGTTATCGAGCGCATAGAAGGACAAGATTTTGATTACGGTTTTTATCGTCATTGGATTGATCCCACACGCCCTTTTATAAAAAGTTTAGAGAACCAAACCCACGGCCTTGTTTTCACCTCTGCAACTTTGACAGATAGCTATGCACAATATGAAGAAGATACTGATAATGACAGGGAAGAAACAAAACAAAACCAAGCTTCAACTCTAATTGGTCTTGATTATTTTTATAAAAAAGTAACCCCACAGTGGATTTCTCTTCCCTCTCCTTTCTCATATAAAGATCAGGCTCGTATTTTTATCATCAATGATCTAGATACGCGTAACATTGACCGTGTCACTGATTGTTATCGTGCTTTATTCCAAGCAAGTAACGGAGGTGGGTTAGGACTCTTCACCTCGGTGCAAAAACTACGTGCCGTCCATAATGGGCTAGAGCCTAAGCTTCATAATCTATCCATTCCTCTCTATACCCAACATGTTGATGGCATGGATATTTCAACCTTAATCGATATTTTCAAACAAGAAAAAAATAGCTGTTTGCTGGGAACAGATGCAACACGTGATGGTGTTGATATCCCAGGAGATTCCTTACGATTGCTTATATTTGATAAAGTACCTTGGCCTAGACCTGATATGTTACACAAAGCACGTCGCTCTCATTTTGGTGCAAAAGAATATGATGAACGTTTAACAAAAATGAAATTAAAACAAGCCTTTGGGCGGTTAATTAGAACGACACAAGATAAAGGGGTTTTTGTTATGCTGGAATCACGTCTTCCTACACGCTTATTTGATGCCTTCCCAGAAGATTGCCCTATTGAGCGCCTCCCTTTAAAAACAGCGCTTGAGAAAATAAACGAATTTCTAAATTAAAGATTATAACGCGCCCCAAAGAATTTTGGCTTTTCACCAATCTCACATTTTTCAGCTTCTTTTATAATAAGATATAAAATATCCCATTCATGATGTTTTAAGCGACATGATTGAAAAATATAAAATTTCTTTTTAAATTCTTTTGGGCAAATTGAATGTGCTTTTTGAAAATCATGTGCTATTGAAAACGGTCTAGACAATGTATTCATCACTCTAAATGACATGCTTCTTTTCTTATCTTTTAACTCAAGACGTCTTTTTTCGGCGACAAGATTAAATAATTTCGAAAACACTTCATGTTCTTGTAAAGAGCGCCTTTTATCTTTCTCAGATAAATAAGGGCGCAATCTTGTTTCAATATCTAGACTTCGAATATAGACTTTTAATGAATAAGGGAAATAGATCAGGAGCGGCATATCGCTCTTGCAATCATAATCCATGTGTAAAACCTCAATTTTTTTTATTAATTGAGTTTACCATATAGATATCTATTTTGTTTTTCCAGAACTTTTTTACGAAACAGCATATAGAAAGAATGGATTTTCTCTCGCGCGCTCTCTTGCACGTCTTGCACGCATTATACTATCCACTCGTTGTTCATTCTTTCTTTGAACTTCTTTACGACAGGTTCTCTCGGATTTTGTCGGAAAACCAATAGTCTTGCATCTTACATCTTGAGTCATATCAACCCTATGTTCATGATTTTTTTGTGTCTGAGGAAGACCAACATTCATTCCTCTCTCAAAACCACATGACGGGTCAAAGTCAATAATCAGATCTGGATCAAGTATATGAGATTTATATACACGTACACGACAATCCTGTTTCTGAGCCTCTACCATGACCAATTTTAAAAGTGCAAATAGTTCATTCTTTAAAAATGACGTTCTAATATCTCTCATATTAGCTCCAATGTTAGATCCACCTTTAATAATCCAACGATAGGCTTGCTTTGTTTCCTTTTCTGATTCAGATAAAACAGCTACCTTAACAGTAGAAAATGAAGAAATACTATAGTCTAATTTATTTTGAACGTAATCACGCATCTTACTAACCTCTTTTATTGATAAAATTTGAGAGAGTATAACAGCAAAATAGTGTTATGTCAATAGCTATGGTTTTGGTGTTTTCGGTGCTTTACTCGCACGCTGTTTTTGAGCTTCTTGCTGATAATGTGCTTTTTGCTCACCATTTAAGAAGATCGCTAACTGTTTATAATTTTGAATATTTTCTGCATAAGATGGGTTAAAGACACTCGCATTCCACAGAAAATTCGCACGTGCCTCAGATAATTCATCCACATGATCCGATGCGCATGTAAGAACCCTTGATAAGAAATGCGCCACCCTATGATCATAGTGAGCTTTACTTACCTTCTCTCTTTCCTCCCAAGGTGTTAGCGTTTCTGGGAAAAAAAAGACTGCATTTTTTCTAGCATAATCCATGATATCGCGTGATACCGTTAAAACAGCCTTAAAACTTTCTTTAACATCTTTAACGCCATACGTTTTTGTTAATTCTGATAAATTCCTACGACTATATGAATAAAGCGGATACGCCAAACCATTAACATGATCTATGAAATACAAAACGGCTGTATAATTTTTAGCGACTTTATTAAAACTGAAATCGTCATCTGTTTCAGGCTCATACAAAACATAACCAAAATCAATATCGGGAATACAAAATTCTTGATCTGGAAAATCCAAAGACACGCAAAACCTCATTTATTATTCTTTATTTTATTATGAATAAATATCACATAAAAAAAACTTATGCAATTATTTTCCCATAAAGAACTTCTAAACGTGTTTTATGAATATTGAGCTCTTTTTCAAGGCGTAGACGCTCAGAATCAGATTGCGCTTTTTCAATTGCATCAGCAATACGTTGATATTCGAGCTCTGATTCATCCTTAGAAATATCCTCAACAGCGATTGCATCAACTGTCAAAGCAATACATTGTTTTTCATTAATTTCCAAAAAGCCACTTGAAACAAAGACTTTACGAACATCATCATTCGCAGCTGCACCATGGATTTCAATAATCCCTGGTTTCAATGCTGTTAATAAAGGTGCGTGACCAGGGAGAACCCCAATTCCACCCTCAAGAGCAGGTAGAACGGCAAAACGAACAGGTTCTGAACTCAATACGCGCTCAGGTGAAACAATCTCTAGTAAGAAAGTATCATCGTTTTTTGCTGTTTCTGTTTGTCCCATTTTCTATCCTAATCTGTTCAAATAGAGTCTCTTCTTATGCTGCTTCTTTCGCCATTGATTTTGCTTTTTCAACAGCTTCTTCAATTGTACCAACCATGTAGAATGCCGCTTCAGGTAAATGGTCATACTCACCGTTAACGATCGCTTTAAAGGCTTTAATTGAATCTTCAAGCTTCACAAATACACCCGGCTTACCAGTAAAGACTTCCGCCACATGGAATGGTTGTGATAAGAATTTTTGAATTTTACGCGCACGCGCAACAGTCAATTTATCTTCTTCAGACAATTCATCCATACCCAAGATCGCAATAATATCTTGTAAAGCTTTATAGCTTTGTAGAATTTCTTGCACCTGACGGGCAACTTTATAGTGTTCCTCACCAACAACAAGCGGGTCAAGAATACGGCTTGTTGAATCAAGTGGGTCAACCGCAGGATAAATACCAAGCTCAGAAATCTGACGTGATAATACTGTTGTCGCATCAAGGTGAGAGAATGATGTTGCTGGCGCAGGGTCAGTTAAGTCATCGGCTGGAACGTAAATCGCTTGAACCGATGTAATTGATCCTTTTGTTGTTGAGGTAATACGCTCTTGCAACGCCCCCATATCTGTCGCCAATGTTGGTTGATATCCCACAGCAGAAGGAATACGACCAAGAAGCGCAGACACCTCAGCACCCGCTTGAGTGAAACGGAAAATGTTATCAACGAAGAAAAGAACGTCTTGACCTTCTTCATCACGGAAATATTCAGCCATAGAAAGACCAGAAAGAGCTACACGCGCACGTGCTCCTGGTGATTCGTTCATCTGACCGTAAACAAGTGCTGCTTTTGATTCATCTGTACCCGGCTTAATAACACCAGATTCAACCATTTCGTGATAAAGATCATTCCCCTCACGTGTACGTTCACCAACACCAGCAAATACAGAAACACCACCATGCTCTTTCGCGATATTGTTAATAAGTTCTTGAATTGTAACAGTTTTACCAACACCAGCACCACCGAACAAACCAATCTTACCACCCTTTGCATAAGGAGCGAGCAAGTCAATAACTTTAATCCCTGTTACCAAAATCTCAGCTTCTGTTGATTGATCAACAAGTTCAGGAGCATCACGGTGGATAGGATATCTTTTTGTAGAACCAACAGGACCACGTTCATCAATTGGATCACCAAGAACGTTCACGATACGACCTAATGTTTCAGGTCCAACAGGAACTGTAATACGATCACCTGTATCATTCGCTGCTTGACCGCGAACCAAACCATCTGTTGATTCCATCGCAATTGTGCGCACAGTGCTTTCACCCAAATGCTGAGCGACTTCTAAGATCAAACGGTCACCATTATTGTCAACTTCTAACGCATTCAAAATCTCTGGTAATGCACCATCAAATTGAACGTCAACAACAGGGCCAGTTACCTGAGTAATACGTCCTGTTTTTTGTGTTGTGCTAGCTTTTGCCATTTTCTTTGTTTTCTCCTCTTTATTAAACTTAAGGTCTATTTCTTTTACAGGGCTTCCGCACCTGAAATAATTTCAATTAATTCTTTCGTAATGTAAGCCTGACGGGCACGGTTATATTGCAGGCTTAGATCATTAATCATATCGCCAGCATTACGTGTCGCATTATCCATGGCTGTCATACGCGCTGCTTGTTCCCCTGCACAGCTATCGAGCATTGAGCTGAACATCTGAATACCAACATTATATGGGAGTAACTCATCCAGTAATGTATCTTCATCTGGTTCAAACTCATACACAGCTGAAACAGATGCTTTCTCTGCTTCTTGTGTTTCGTTTTCCTCTAATACAAGTGGGATAATTTGCTTAAGTGTTGGCACTTGAGCAATCACTGATTCAAAGTGGTTATAAAGAACACTACAAACATCAAATTCGCCACGTTCAAACATTTCCAAAATATGTTTTGTTGCTTTCTCAGCATCAGCATATGTCAGTTTTTTACCCTCAACCATAGGGCTGTTACCAACGATTAATTCACGATACTCAGACTTCAAAACATCAAATCCTTTTTTACCAACAAAAAGAAGCTTTACATCTTTCCCTTGTTGTTTCAAAGATTTCACCTGACGTACAGTTTCACGAACAATTGATCCATTAAAGCCACCACATAAGCCACGATCTGAGGTCATAATAACAAGAAGATGAGTATCATCCTTGCCTGTTCCTGCCAATAATGGAGATGTTTCAGCCGTTACAACCAAATTAGAAGATAGATTTTGAAGCATCTGCGCCATTTTCTTCGCATAAGGCTGACTTGCCTCAGCTTGATCTTGAGCTTTCTTCAACTTACTCGCAGCAACCATCTTCATCGCCGACGTAATTTTACGTGTCGATTTAACACTTGCGATACGGTTTCTAAATTCCTTTAAACTTGGCATCTATGACCCTTTTCGTAAATTATGCAGCTTCTTTCGCAGTACGCGCAGAAACAAAACGCTCTGTAAATCCATCAATAACAGATTTTAATTGCGCTTCAGTTTCATCAGTCAATTTCTGATCTGTTGCAATCTTTGCTAAAAGATCAGTTTCTTGCGTACGAAGAAGTGTTAATAATTCTGCTTCAAATTCAGTTACTTCAGAAACAGCAATTTTATCTAAATAACCACGAACACCAGCGAATAGAACAGCAACCTGCTCTTCAACTTGTAATGGCGAATATTGAGGCTGTTTCAGCAATTCCGTCAAACGCGCACCACGAGCAAGCAATTGCTGTGTTGATGCATCAAGGTCTGAGGCAAACTGAGCAAAACTTTCCATCTCACGATATTGAGCTAACTCAAGTTTAATTGTACCAGCAACCTGTTTCATCGCTTTAATTTGAGCCGCAGATCCAACACGAGAAACCGATAGACCCACAGAAATCGCAGGACGTAGACCTTTATAGAAAAGACCTGTTTCAAGGAAGATTTGACCATCTGTAATTGAAATCACGTTTGTTGGAATATACGCAGAAACGTCACCCGCTTGTGTTTCAATAATTGGTAAAGCTGTCAAAGAACCTGCACCATGATCATCATTCATTTTCGCCGCACGCTCTAGAAGACGTGAGTGAATAAAGAATACGTCACCAGGATACGCTTCACGTCCTGGAGGACGACGTAGTAACAATGACATTTGGCGATATGCTACAGCTTGTTTTGATAAATCATCATAAATGATCAAACCATGCATACCATTATCACGGAAATATTCACCCATCGCACAACCAGCGTAAGGTGCTAAGAACTGCAATGGAGCAGGATCAGAAGCCGTCGCAGCAACGATAATTGAATATTCAAGAGCACCACGCTCTTCTAATACTTTAACCAACTGAGCAACTGTTGAACGTTTTTGACCAACAACAACATAAATACAGTATAGTTTTTTACTCTCATCACTTGTTTCATTCACGATCTTTTGGTTTAAGATCGCATCAACAGCAACCGCTGTTTTACCCGTTTGACGGTCACCAATGATCAATTCACGCTGACCACGTCCGATTGGCACAAGCGCATCAATCGCTTTAAGACCTGTTTGTACTGGTTCATGAACTGATTTACGAGGAATAACGCCAGGTGCTTTTACTTCAACACGGCTTGTTGCTTTTGCTTTTAAAGGACCTTTACCATCAATCGGTTCACCCAACGCATTAACAACACGGCCAAGAAGCTCTTTCCCAACTGGTACTTCCACAATCTTACCTGTTCTGCGGACAGTTGATCCTTCGAAAATGTTACGGTCGCTACCAAAGATAACCACACCAACATTGTCTTCTTCTAAGTTAAGCGCCATACCTTGTACACCGCCATCAAACTCAACCATCTCACCCGCTTGCACATTTTCAAGTCCATGTACACGAGCAACACCATCACCAACTGATAAAACCTCACCGATTTCTGACATATCGGCTTGGCTATCAAAATTAGCAATTTTCTTTTTTAGAATGCTTGAAATTTCTGATGCTTTAATTTCCATCTGTTACGCTGCCCCTTTCAATTGACGCTTCGCTTTTTCTAGTTTTGTTTTTAAAGAATCATCGATCATATATGATCCAACTTGTACAACGATACCACCCACAAGACTGGCATCCACTGTTACGTTTGCTTTAACATCTAGGCCTGTTTTCTCAGACAATGTTTTAACAATCTCTTTTTCTTGTGCGGCTGTTAATTTCTTCGCACTAATGATTTTTGCATCAATCTCGCCACGGTGTGCAACGAATCCTTTTAAGACTTTATCTAATACAAGTGTTACGATATCTAAGCGACGGTTCTCACACATAACGCGGAGCAAATTCGCTAAACGTTCATCCATTTTTGATTTTTTGGCGATCTCATTGATAATCTCCATTTGAAGAGAGGCGCGCACTGAAACACCTGCCAACACAGAAGAAAGACTTTCTTCCTCTTTAAACAAAGCCAATAACTCGGCAACTTCTTTTTCTAGCTTTACAGCGTCTTTACCTTCGACAACTAAGTCAAAGAAGGCTTTAGCGTACCGTTGGGCAATTTTTGTTTCTGTCGACATCCAAAAATCTCAAAATTGGTTGTATAAATTTAATTACGTTCCAGCATTTAACACATGGTTACGACAAGATCAATCTTTTCTCGTCAAAAAAGTTCAACTTTTTCCAAAAAACTTAATCCCCATATTACAAATAAATGTGCTGGATAAAAAATATGTAGACTGTAACGGGGCAAAAAACGCCCCCTTTCTTCAAACATTCTAGCCATCAAGACACAAGCGACAACACCAACAAGAATGGCCACAAAAATAGAAGCACTTAATTCTAAGACAATCCCATACATCTTAGCTTGTGAAAAATAATTGTCCCAATGCGTATATTCTGTGTTCACCAAAAATAACAAAAGTAAACTAATGAGTAGACCACCGCGCTTCTGCTCTAAAAGTAAAACAAACGCGAAAGGCAACATAAGCCCTAATATGCTATATTCGAACAAAAGATGTGGTTGGAAATACCAATATACAAAAGCAACACCAATCGCCAAATATCCTATCCATAAAGATCTTTCTTTTAAATGAGCGGCAATCCACCCCCCTATTCCCAAAGTAAAAATAACATTTAAAGGCATAGAGGAAAATTCACCTTGATATAAAACATGGATAAAAACCAAAACAAAGGGAAGCTGAGAAATCATTCCCAAAGGCAGTAATGTTTCAATATAGGATTTAGGATCAATCCCTCGCCTTACATGTAGTGCTGTCACAAGGGCAAACAAAGGAAAAACCGCACGCCCCAGTAATTCCAAGGTAAGATCCATTCCTAAGAAAACTTTATTCACATGATCGACCACCATAAACACAGCGGCATAAAGCTTTATGAAATCAAGCCCTGCTCCTTTTGATGGAATATAATCAATCCAGTTTTTAGCCATTTTTTACTTTACTCATTTCTTTAAAAACATCATAAAACGTTTCTCTTAATAAAGAATCTAATTCTTCGTAAGATGTATGCACCTGTTCATTTACAAGAGAGGTAACCCCGTGTTGATGAATACCACAAGGTACAATCCCCTTAAAATGAGAAAGATCTGGATTTAGGTTAATAGAAACACCATGGAATGTAATCCATTTACGAACACGGACACCAATTGCCGCAATTTTATTATCCAGACCAACACATGCTTTATCACGAACCCAAAGCCCAACGCGCCCTTCTCGACGTCCCGCTTCAATTCCTAATTTCTCTAATGTATGAATAACCCAACTCTCTAGATTTTGAATAAACAGACGCAGATCTTTTTGAGAACGTTTTTCCAAATCAAGCATCACATACATAACACGCTGACCTGGGCCATGATACGTAAACTCACCACCACGCCCTGTCTTAAAAACCGGCAAAGCATTCGACAAGAGATCATTTTGATTAGCAGACGTCCCCGCCGTATAGATCGCTGGATGCTCTAACAACCAAACGCACTCTGGTTGAAGCCCTTGCTTAATCAAATCAACACGTTCTTCCATAAAAGAAACAGCGTCTTCATAAGCAACTGGTTTATCCGATATTTTCCACTCAAGCGTCATAGTCTACTTATATAAAAGAAAGAGATATAAAGCGCAATATATAACCGTTACACGTGTTTTTTATTAACATAGTCAATGGAAAGAAACATAGGGCATTATTAAATACAATTATTCATGCTGGTATCGATGAGCAAGTACTTGCCGATGGACTCGCTGAACATATACAATCATTCTTATCAGAATTAGAACGCTCCCTCTTTCAAAGGGAATAAAACAGATATTTGTCAAAAAACGCGTCCTGTGCGCACTATTCGACGTATCGCTTAATATATGACTTTTTGCTTGCGCTTTGGGTTTGTATGGACTATACAAATCACCTGATCTCTTACATATATGCGGCTGTGGCGGAATTGGTAGACGCGCAGCGTTGAGGTCGCTGTGGACAGATAACGTCCGTGGAGGTTCAAGTCCTCTCAGCCGCACCACTTACTTATTGACATATATTTTTTAATATCTTAAAAACTCCCATTACTTTAATTAGGGAGACATCTAATATGCAACGCTTAAAAGACGCTTTTAACATTCAATCAATTCAACACCCAGCACATGCCCTTTTTGTAGATGTTTTTTGGAATAACTTTACTTATAAACATATGCTTGCCATTAATCTAAATAGAGCCGCGAAACAAAATTTAGATGAAAAAGAAACGATATCACTCATTGAACAGCATATGAAGGATCAACGTACAACAAACCAATTATTTAACATTATAATAGGTGCTTTATGGGCCTTTCCTATACATCCAATTTTGACGCCCCTTAGCCTTGCTTTACTTGTTTCATCTTGTAAAAAAATCCCCTTTACGAACGTGGATAATAAATTCGCTCATCCTGGTCTTTTCGAAAAAAACGACCATACACGCGCAACTGAACTCGTAAAAAAATACTACCCAAAACGCTTTAAAGACAAACCATATCCTAAGGCTGTGTAAATTTACGCTCGTTATTTGTGCAAAACGGTATAATTTCTGCGTTACCAACTGTTGATTTAGGATAAGATTTCACGTATAAAGTGGCGTATATGCTAAGGCATATATAAACATATAGATTTAACAGTATAGACAAAAGAAAATAGAGTTTACATGCCTCAAAACTTGAAAGATGCGGCGCTTGAGTATCATAGAAGAGCTCCTGCCGGCAAATTAACAATTTCCACAACAAAACCTATGGCGACGCAACGTGATTTATCACTCGCCTATTCCCCTGGTGTCGCAGCTCCTTGTGAAGAAATAGCTGCCAACCCTTTAACAGCCTATGACTATACAGCAAAAGGAAACCTTGTTGCTGTGATCTCAAACGGAACAGCCGTTTTGGGATTAGGTGATATTGGCGCCCTTGCCTCTAAACCTGTTATGGAGGGAAAATCAGCGCTTTTCAAAAAATTTGCCGCTATTGATTCGATTGATATCGAAATTGATGAAAAAGATATCGACAAACTTGTTGATACAATTGCCTCTCTTGAGCCTACATTTGGTGGTATCAATTTAGAAGACATCAAAGCCCCAGAATGCTTCGAAGTTGAAGCACGCTTAAAAGAGCGTATGAATATTCCTGTTTTCCATGATGACCAACATGGAACTGCGATTATCGTATCCGCTGCCTTTTATAACTGGATCAAATTAACAGGACGTGATCTTTCAAAGATTAAGCTTGTTGCCTCTGGTGCTGGTGCGTCGGCACTTGCCTGTCTTGATCTTCTTGTTGACTTGGGACTACCGCGCGAAAACATTACTGTTTGCGATCGTCAAGGCGTGTTCCATGCAGACCGCGAAGATCTAGACAAAACACATCCTAAAAAAGCAAAATACGCTGTAAAAACAAACCACCGCACAATCTCTGAAGCATTAGAGAATGCAGATGTCTTCTTAGGCCTCTCTGCAGCAGGAGCGATTAACCAAGACGATATTAAAGGCATGGCCAATGAGCCATTAATGCTTACACTTGCAAATCCAACACCAGAAATTCTACCTGAAGAGGTAATGGAAGTGCGCCCAGATGCAACAATTGCAACAGGTCGTTCAGATTATCCAAACCAAGTAAATAACGTCTTGTGTTTCCCTTTCATCTTCCGTGGTGCATTAGATGTGAGTGCAACAACAATTAACGAAGAAATGAAAATCGCTTGTGTGAAAGCTCTCGCTGAAATCACAATGCAAGAAGCAACCGCAGAAGTTGCCTCTATTTACGGCGATAACAAACTGACATTCAGTAAAGATTACCTTATCCCGAAACCTTTTGACCCACGTCTTGTTGTTGAGCTCCCAATTGCGGTTGCTAAAGCGGCGATGGACAGTGGTGTTGCCAAGCGTCCCATAGAAAACTGGGAAGCTTATCGTCACACATTAGAGCGCAATGTTTTCCGCTCAGGGATGTTGATGCGCCCTGTTATGCAACAAGCGAAGAAAGATCCAAAGAAAATCTGTTTTGCAGAAGGTGAAGAAACAAATGTGTTACGCGCTGCACAAGTACTTGTTGATGAAAAATTGACGCACCCTGTGTTAATTGGCCGTGAAAAAGTCATCATGTCACGCATTGAAAAACTAGGGCTTCGCTTGCAAAAAGACGAAGACTTCACACTTGTCGACCCACAATCTGATCCTCGTTACCATGAATATTGGTCAACCTATTGGGACATCATGGAGCGTAAGGGCGTGACCAAGTCAATTGCCAAAAACACACTCAGAACAAACCCAACAGTCATTGGGGCAATCATGGTGAAACGTGGTGAGGCTGATGGCCTTATTTGTGGAACAGTTGGCCAATACCAAGACCATCGCAACGACATTGTAAGCATCTATGGCTTGCGTGATGATGTTTCTCATATCTCATCAATTAGCGGTATGATTACCAACAAAGGCACTTATTTTATTAGTGATGCCTACGCAAATGGCACCCCAACAGCGCAACAAATTTGTGAAGCAACCTTTATGGCGGCTGATATTGTTCGTGATTTTGGAATTATCCCGCGCGTTGCTTTGCTTTCACGCTCAAACTTTGGAAGCCGTCCAGGACCAAAGACATTTTTAATGCAAGAGGCATTGAAGCTCATCCTTGCAAAAAACCCTGACTTTGAAGTTGATGGTGAGATGCATGCAGATGCGGCACTGTGTAACGAGATTAGAGAAAATCTTGTTCCGAATTCTCGTTTAAAAGAGCCTGCAAACATTTTAATGATGCCCGATGGTGATAGTGCTAATATTTCATTTAACCTATTGAAAATGTTAAGCGACGGCTTACCTTTAGGTCCTATATTGATGGGAACAACACTTCCTGCCAATATTGTTACCCCTTCTGTGACAGCACGTGGTCTTATTAACGTTGCCGCCTTAACCGTGATCGAGGCTCAAAAACAAAGCAAAAAATAAAGATGGGATAATCTCATGAACGAACAAAGAGTTGAAGACGAAAGACAAGAAGAGCTAGCCTTTACGCTCGATGATATTGTTTCACAACTCCTTGTTCATGTTGAAGAAGAAGATCTTTCTGCGCTTAAGGCAACATTCCTAGGTCTAAGTGCTACTGACCAAGCAGATGTTATTGAGAAATTAGATGCCGAACGTCGTACGCTTATTATTGAGCAATGTTATGATGATTTGAGCTCGGCTGTCTTTTCTGAATTAAGTAGCGATGTTAAAGATCTCCTTCTTGTTCAATTAACGCCTCAGCAAATTGCTGAGATTTTATCAGATCTTGAAAGTGACGATGCCTTAGATCTTATTGAAACATTGGATCCAGAGTTTCAACAAGCCATCTTAAGACAGTTATCATCTACAATGCGTGCGGCCGTTGAAGAATCACTCTCTTTCCCAGAGGAAAGTGCGGGTCGCTTAATGCAACGTGAGATCGTTGCTATCCCAGAATTTTGGAGCGTTGGACAAGCACTTGATTACTTAAAAACAGCATCAGACCATCTACCTGAAACATTTCATTCTGTCTACACAGTTGATCCAAGACATCATATCCGTGGAGAGGTTATATTAAGTCAACTCCTTTCAGAAAAAAGAGACACTGTTATCCAGTCGCTTCAAAATGAAGATATTTTTAAAATTGAAGCCGAAACAGACCAAGAAGACGTTGCACGCCTCTTTAATAAAGAACACTTATTTAGCACGCCTGTAATCGACGAAAATAAGCGCCTCATTGGTGTTATTACAGCCGATGATATTATGCATGTTATCGAAGAAGAGGCAGAAGAAGATATCTTAAAACTTGGTGGGGTTTCTGGCGCGTCTGATATTTACAAAGATATTATAAGTAAAACAAAATCACGTTTCTCATGGCTTGCTATTAATCTCTTAACAGCTATTTTAGCCTCCGTTGTCATTAATATGTTCCAAGCCACAATAGAACAAATTGTTGCCCTCGCTGTTTTAATGCCCATCGTTGCCTCAATGGGAGGAAATGCTGGCACACAAACACTTACAATTGCCGTGCGTGCTTTGGCCACTAAAGAAATGAGTAATGCAAATGTGTGGCGTTTCATTATGAAAGAAACAGCTGTGGGATTTTTAAACGGTGTTTTATTCGCTATTCTTGTCGGTCTTGTGACATGGTTCTGGTTTAGCTCTTCTATCCTAGGCCTTGTGATTGCCCTTGCCATGATCGTTAATATGCTTGTTGCTGGAATTTTTGGAATTTCAATCCCTGTCTTACTGGATAAAACAAGCATTGACCCCGCCCTCGCCTCTGGTGTTTTCTTAACAACCGTCACAGATGTGATTGGTTTTTTCTCATTCCTAGGGCTTGCATCCATTATTCTTCTTTAAAGTTAAGATAGAAACCCCTCTTTTTTTCTGCTAAATTAAAAACGCATTATTTCAATAAATACAACAAAATAGAGGCTATATAGGCATGGAATTCCCTCAACTCAATCTTAATCTGGGCGAAACGGCTGAACTTTTGAGAGATAGCGTTCGCCAATTTTCAGAGAATGAAATCGCGCCACGCGCAACAGAAATTGATGAAAACAATACCTTTCCAAATGACCTGTGGAAAAAAATGGGGGATTTAGGATTATTAGGGATTACTGTTGAAGAAACATATGGTGGCTCTGGTATGGGCTATACAGAACATATGATTGCAATGGAAGAAATAAGCCGCGCTAGCGCAAGTGTTGGCTTAAGCTATGGCGCACACTCAAATTTATGTGTGAACCAAATTAAATTGAATGGAACAGAAGAACAAAAACAAAAATATCTTCCTAAACTTTGTTCTGGCGAACATGTCGGTGCGCTTGCTATGTCTGAAGCGGGGTCTGGCTCTGATGTTGTCTCCATGACATTACGCGCCGTCAAAGATGGTGATCACTATATTTTAAATGGGAATAAAATGTGGATCACAAATGGTCCTGATGCCGACACACTTGTTGTTTATGCGAAAACAGATATGGCAGCGAAATCAAAAGGCATTACAGCCTTTATCATTGAAAAAGGCATGGACGGTTTTTCGACAGCGCAAAAACTAGATAAACTAGGGATGCGTGGCTCAAACACCTGCGAACTCGTTTTTCAAGATTGTAGAGTTCATGAAAGTCAAATTCTAGGAGCCCTCAACAAAGGCGTGAATGTCCTAATGAGCGGGCTTGATTATGAGCGTTGTGTACTCTCTGCGGGACCTTTAGGGATTATGCGCGCCTGTTTAGACGTCGTACTTCCTTATATACATGAACGCAAACAATTTGATACTGCTATTGGGGAGTTTCAGCTTATGCAGGGAAAAGTTGCGGATATGTATGTTGCCTACTCAACAACAAAATCCTATATCTATAATGTGGCACAAGCTTGTGATAGAGGCGAAGTCACCAGAAAAGATGCCGCTGGTGCAATTTTATATGCAGCAGAGCAAGCAACACAAATGGCCTTGCAAGCAATCCAAACACTTGGTGGTAACGGTTATATAAATGAATATCCAACAGGCCGTTTATTACGAGATGCTAAACTCTATGAAATTGGTGCGGGCACATCAGAAATCAGGCGTATGCTTATAGGCCGCGAACTTTTTAAAGAAACAGCATAACCCTTTAATATAAGGATATAAAATGGAAAAAGACCCTATTGTAATTTGTTCAGCAACACGCACACCGATTGGTGCTTTCCAGGGCGTTTTCTCCCCTCTTAGCGCAAGTGATTTGGGCGCAGTGACTGTAAAAGAAACAGTCAACCGTGCTAAAATCGACCCAAGCGCTATCGATGAATGTTATATGGGATGTGTTCTCCCTGCAGGTCAAGGTCAAGCACCTGCGCGCCAAGCAGCCATTAAAGGTGGCGTACCTGAAAGTGTTCCCTGTACAACATTAAACAAAATGTGTGGCTCGGGTATGAAAGCTGTCATGATGGCTTATGATTCTATCGCCGCGGGGACAAATAACATTGTTTTAGCTGGCGGTATTGAAAGCATGACAAATGCGCCATACATATTAGAGAAAGCACGCCAAGGCTACCGCATGGGACATGGAAGCATTAAAGACCATATGTTCCATGATGGTTTAGAAGATGCTTATGACAAAGGAAAGCTTATGGGCTATTTTGCAGATCAAATAGCGTCTCAAGAATCGATTAGCCGTGAAGAACAGGATGCCTTTGCACTTCAATCCTTAGAACGCGCGGTTGCCGCTACTCAAAACGGCTACTTTACCGAAGAAATAGCCCCTGTTGAGATCAAAACACGCAAAGAAACAATTCGCGTTATCGATGATGAAACACCAACGAAGGTCAAAGCAGAAAAAATACCACAATTAAAGCCTGCCTTCACGGAAGATGGGAGTGTCACAGCGGCAAACGCAAGTTCTATCTCTGATGGAGCAAGCAGTATTATCTTAGCCAGAAAATCAATTGCAGAAACACTTGGCATGCCTATCTTAGCTATTATTCATGGGCATAGTTCATTCGCACGCAAACCATCTGAATTTTGCCTTGCCCCTATTGGTGCTATGGAAAAATTAAAAGAAAAAGTAGGTTGGGGCTATGATGATGTTGATTTATTTGAAATCAATGAAGCTTTTGCAATGGTTACATTGGCTGCGATTAAACAATTAAACATTCCTGAAGGAAAAGTGAATATCCATGGTGGCGCTTGTGCATTAGGACACCCTGTTGGCGCAACAGGCGCCCGCATCATAACAACACTGATCTATGCCTTAAAACGCCTTGGAAAGAAAAAAGGGGTTGCCTCTTTATGTATTGGTGGTGGCGAAGCAACGGCTATGGCCCTAGAGATTGTCGAGTAAAAAATGGATTGGGATAAACTACGTATTTTTCATGTTGTATCAGAAACAGGAAGCCTAACGCTTGCTGGAAAAAACCTAGGGTTATCACAATCCTCTATTAGTCGTCATATTACCTCTCTAGAAGAAAGCTTACATACCACCCTTTTTCATCGTCATTCACGTGGGCTAGCCCTCACTGAACAGGGAGAATATCTTTATAGAACAACACGTGATGTCGTCACTAAACTCTCCGCAGCTCAGACGCATCTCACTCATATGCAAGAAGGCCTTGCGGGTCCTTTAACAGTAACCGCAACTCATTTTTTCGGGTCTTCATGGCTTGCAGAATCTGTCAGTGATTTCATAAAAGAAAACCCACAAATTCAAGTAAATTTAAAATTTGATAATGAAGAATTGGATTTATCCATGCGTGAAGCAGATATTGCCATTCGCATGTACCAGCCAACGCAAATGGATGTTATTCAACGCCATTTCGTACAATTTAACTTTCATCTTTATGCAAGTAAGAACTATCTTGCCAAAAATGCGCCTTTGGAAACAATTGATGATCTAAAAAAACATCACATCATTGCCTACACAGAAGACTTTCTGGGTCCTTTCCAAGATGACAATTGGATTTTAAGGCTCTCACAAATCGATCCGGACACACATTTAAGGCTCACCAAAACAACGAATCTTACGGCTTCGTTTAAATTAGCGCTTCAAGATGTAGGGGTAACTTGCCTGCCTGACTATCTTGCAGCACCTCATCCTGACCTCATTCAGCTTTTACCTACAATACAACGTCCCGCTGTAGACTGTTATTTATGTTACCCCGAAGAAATCAAGGGTCACCAACGAGTGAAAGCCTTTACAAAATACATTATTGAGCGCTCTAAACAGACCAATTTCTAATTTTTCTTGCTATGCACTTTATGCATAGCACTTTTTTAAAAAAAACCTTTTACATTCGCAAAAAAAACACCTATATTCCCGATCAAGCATCTAGCGATGCTTACCAGGGCGATCTCATATTATCGTCCTTCGTCATACCATGACGTAAAGCCTCCCTGTTCAACTTAACCGGACGTTTTCGTCCGGTTTTTTTTTGCCTTTTTCAAAACAAACCACTTATATTGTGCGCCGCACCATCAGCCCTTCTCTTTGTTGTGACAAAAACACGCCTATATGCATTTCTGAAGTAATATTTTCCGAAATATTAAAATTAAATTTCAATAAAACCCCCATATGAAATCATCTTGTTATGCGGTTTCTCTTTTCTTTCTCAAAAAAAATTGCTAGAGTTGAGATATAGCAACAAAAAAAGAATCAAAAATAATAAAAATAATAAGAATAGGGAAAAAACAAAGCTCGTGGACAATCAAGAAAATCTGTCTCAGAAAAAGAAAAAGACAATTATTGTCATTTCTGGAGACGGTGGTGGCATGAAAGGAATCATCCCTCTCACGATCCTTTCAGAAATAGCAAAAAGAACAAAACATCATGCATCAGACTATGCTTATTTATTTGTCGGATGCTCAACCAGCACAATTGGAACGAGTGGTCTTATCGTCCCTGATGACAAAGATAAAGACAAGCCAGCTTTCTCAGAAAACAATGTGCGTGGCTTTTATTTCCAAGATGGTCCGATCATCTTTCCCAGCAACCAGTTTAATTGGACAGAAAATCAAAAAAGATTCATATTAGATGATGATTTAAAACCAACAAAGAACTCGCTCTTTCATTTCTTGTTAAAAGGCTCTGTTTATGATGACAGAAATCTAAGTGCTGTGTTACGCAAACGCTTTGGCAATATGAAAGCCAAAGAGTGCATTAAGCCTTTTATCTTCCCAACAACAGATTTTAAAAAAGGCGAAACGATTTGGCTTACAAACAGTTATGAACTATCTAAAGCCAATGAAGATGCTTATTATGTCCCAGAGATGAAAATGGCTGATATTATTGAAGCCTGTGTCCGCCCTAATTTCTTTTTCAAATACAGAGAAATGGAAATTGAATATCAAACACTTGACGATAATGGCGATACAAAAAATCATACAAAGACAATCATTCCAACGGACGGGTCATATTTTGCAGGCTCTCCTGAAGCCTATGCTTATCATTACGCAAAAACACTTCTTGCCGCAGAAGGATATGAAGAAGATGAATATAGACTTGTTGTCCTAAGTTTAGGAACAGGGCAACAAGCTATCAGCCACACTACAGCAGAACTGAATGGTGAAGTAGGTTTTTGGAAACGTACATTCAAAGGACTTGCTCAATTTAACGCATTAGCGACTTCGGCTGATCTAGCTCTTACCCTACAATTTAGAGCACGCGCAGCAGAACTACGTACAAGCATGTGGCGAAATGGTGACCTTCTCTTTAAATTTGATGCCCCAATTGATAAAGAGAATCCCAATCACCCTGACCAAAGTTTTACCAACGCCTCTAGAAAGAACTTAAATAAGCTCGTTGATTTCGCTCATAAAGATGTTATTGAAGCCAACCAAGAAGAGTTAGATACATTTATTGAAGTAATTGAAAGATCAATGCGAGGAGAAGGCATTGAAGACATTGCTAAAAAACGTCTTAAAAAGAATTACAAACCATTAAGAAAGCCACGTACAGAATCTCGCTGGTCTTCTATAAAGTCATTCTTTGGTCATTCAGCGAGCAATGATAATAACACTCAAAAATCGCCTGTAAAAAAGAAAAAAGACCCCCGTCCAGCATAAAAAAAAGCCCTCATTATTGAGGGCCTTTTTTATGATCCAATCAGAATTAAGCAGCTTTGGCTTCTCCTTTTAGAGCTATACAAGCCTTTTCTATACGGTTACATGCATCTTCCAGAACTTCGGGTGCTGCTGCATACGAAATACGAAAATAAGGCCCCAAACCAAAAGCAGATCCATGCACACACGCCACACCAACGCTCTCAAGCAGATATGTCACAAAATCTAAATCCGTTTCGATAACAGTCCCATCTGGTGTTGTTTTACCAATACAGCCCGCACAACTTGGATACACATAAAAAGCACCCTCTGGAGTCATACATTCCAAGCCCTCAATTTGATTAATGCGTTCAACCACCATATCACGACGTGCCTTAAAAGCATCGTTACGTTCTTTTAAAAAGGAATGATCGCCGTTTAAAGCTGCTACAGCTCCATATTGAGCGAAAGAAGTAGCATTTGATGTCGATTGCCCTTGAAGCTTCCCCATCGCCTTTACAAGCTCTTCTGGGCCACCGCAAAAACCAATACGCCATCCCGTCATTGCATATGCTTTTGATACACCATTCACCGTTAATGCACGCTCTTTTAAACGAGGTTCAATCTGAGCGATTGTCGCAAACTCAAAATCATCGTAAACAAGATGCTCATAAATATCATCGGTTAACACCCACACATGAGGGAATTCAAGTAAAACATCCGCTATCGCACGCAATTCATCTTTTGTATAAGCAAAACCAGTAGGATTACTAGGTGAATTTAATAGTACCCATTTGGTTTTTTGTGTAATCACGTCTCTTAAACGTTCTGGCGTAATTTTAAAATTACTCTCCGCGCCACATTCAACAATTACAGGTACACCTAATGCCAATGACACCATATCAGGATATGACACCCAATAAGGTGCAGGTATAACAACCTCATCCCCTTCATTTAGGCTCGCTTGAAATGCATTGAATAAAATTTGCTTTCCACCAACACCAACAAGGACTTGATCTTCTGTATAGTCAAGATCATTGTCACGCTTAAATTTCGCACAAATTGCCTTTTTAAGCTCAGGAATACCTGGAACTGGCGTATAGCCTGTCTTACCATCTCTTAAAGCTTGAATAGCAGCTTCCCTCACATGGTCTGGAGTATCAAAATCAGGTTCTCCCAAAGACAAACCAATAATATCGCGTCCTTCCGCTTTTAATTTCTTCGCCATATCACCAACAGCAAATGTTGGTGATGGTTTAATTGCTTTCACACGATCTGATAATATAGACATACTTCCCCCTAAAAAAGATCTCGTTATAATGGTAATTCGTTATTGAGTTTTAAGGCTCTAACGGCCTCTAAATCAAAGTCTTCAACAAATGTCAGTGTCCCAATATGCTTTGAAATCACATCAACAACAGGCGCAAACATTGGATCTTTAAAAGAATGTTCCAATAACTTAATTACTTGAGGGATGAATTTCATATAGCCTGACTTATGATCACGAATATAAAGGCGATAAAAAATACCCAGAACTTTTGACTGTCTTTGCCCACTCATAAACCTATACCAAGTCATAAAGGCATCTTTATCTTTTATCTCTGTCTTAGAAAAATAACGCTCTAATAGACGTTCTTGCATCGCTTCAGGCACAGCGCGACGATCATTTTCAAGCAACGACACCAAATCATAAGGCAATGCGCCAATAACTGCACTTTGAAAGTCGAGCATGCCACAGCGTCTAATCCCCGAATAACCAGGCACAAACATTAAATTATCACAATGGAAATCACGAAGAACCATTGTTTGTTCTATCTCAGGAAGAGCTTCTATCACCTTATCCCAAGCCTCAACCCATTCTTTTTTAAATACATCTGTTGGTTCTTTCCCTGTTTTCGCAGCATAGTACCAATTCGGAAGTAAGCCTGCCTCTATTTGCAATTCATCGCGTCCAAAAGCAGGGAGATGAATGTCTGTCGCTTGAGGATGCATATGCATATGCGCTAAAGCATCAACCGCTAGTTCATAAAGATCTTCGGGATCATGACCGTCATTCATCATTTTAGAAAATGTATTATTCCCGTAATCTTCTAACAGAAGAAAATTATCTTCAACATCTTGCGCATAAATATCAGGTGCATTAAGCCCCAATGCATTTAAATGATTGGCCACAATAATAAACGGCTCTACACGGTCTGCTTCAGCCGGTGCATCCATTAAAATGACTTTTTTATCATGATGGTTAAGGCGATAATATGTACGAGAAGACGCATCTTTTGGAAGTTCTCCAGCAAGATCAAGCACAACATCATTTTTTGTTAAAAAATGCTCCATTTGGTCAGCTCTTTTTTCTGAATATATAACAGTCTGCGGCATATCTTCCCCTCCATTAATTCTGCAAATCATTCCTTAAGAAGACTAAATGGCCTCGCCCTAAAAATAAAGGGCTTTTTGTTATAATGTCATAGAAAGTGCCTCTTCTTGATCCCGAGTATAGGCGACCAGAGAATCAAAACCAACCATCTCTAGAACAGCGCGTGGCTGACCATCTGCGCGGGCGACAATTACCTTTCCACCACGAGCATGGGTTTTTTTCAATAAAGAAGCGAGCAAACTAACACCCGTGCTATCTAAAAACTCAACATCACCTAGATCCATAATAACATTTTGATAATCATCTGATAAATGCGTATCTAAAACAATTTTCAACTGCCCAATCGCAACAGAGTCTAAATTCCCCCGAAAATGCAAAATATAAGTATTATTCTTTTTGTTAATTACGACAAAATCTCTTTTTATCATGATACGCTTCCTCCATATTCTAACATGATCACAGTTGCATCGTCTAAAATTTGCTTACTTCTAATATCAGATTGATAGAATGACCAAAGATGATCCATCGCCTCATTTAATGGATACTCCCTTAACAACACAGCTCTTTTTATTAAAGTTAAAGCATAGTCCTTTTTTAATTCACTCTTCATAGGACCATCAATCAGGCCATCTGTGAAAAAGATCAATCGATCCCCTGCGTTTAAATGATCTTTAACAGAGTTATACTTGTTATCCCCCATTAATCCAGGCAACGCACCTTGAATATTTAAACGATAAAATGAACCATCTGTTTTAATCACATATGGACTTGGATGTGCTGCAACGGATGCGAGAAAACGTCCATCTTGACGCACATCTAGGCAAACACATGTAATGATCGTGCTTTCAAATAAAGGGTCTTTATTAACCGCTTTTGAAAAAGCATTTAAAACCACATCAGGCCTTGTCTTGTCATCAATCATGTGAAAAACACTTCGTAGATAGCCCGCAAAAGCATAAGCAAAAAACTTTGCTTCCAGACCGTGCCCCATAACATCCGCTAAAACAATACAACTATTATCCACATCCTCTTTATGTAATAAGAAATCACCACCTCCTGTCGAGGCTGTTGTATGCCTAACTGCGCATTGCCAATTTGAAACATGCTCTGGTAACGATGGACTTAGGATATCGCTGATATTATGGGATACTTTACAGCCAATGCTTTGTTTGATTTGTTCAGACCTTAATAATAGACGCTCAATAACACTAACTAATTTTTCTTTATTAACGGGCTTTAACAAGAAATCATCTATTCCTAAGCTATTAATATAGTTACGCGTAGCCGATTTTTCATCAGCACTTAAAAACACAAAAGGAATCATTTCACCATAAGGGACTTCGTTCAAAGCTTGGCGCAATTCAGCGCCAGTCATATTAGGCATATATAAATCAGATATAATCATATCAGGCGGCGTTTCTTTTATATAAGCCAGCGCTTCATGTGGATCTAAGAAAGTTTTAACATTATAGGTTTCTTTTAAAATATTTTCTAAGAAAAAGCAGATAACACTATCATCATCAACGAGCACCAAATTTGCTTTCTCTTTTTCTTCTTTATGAAAGTCACGTGAGATAGCTTTTAGCTCTACATCATGCGTTTCATCTGCTCTTTTTGGGTACCAAATTCTAAAATGATTAAACCCATCATAAGACTCTTCTTTCGTTTCATACTCATGATCAGGATGTGCTTTATCAATCAATGCGAGTCCACGACCACTCTCTGTTAGCTTTTTTGTTTCCACCAATTCTAACGATTGCGCTTTACACTTTTCAAAATCATAAAAAGAAGAAGCATCATCTGAAATATCTAAAACGATTTCTTTAGTTGATAAGGCATAAAAAGACACCTTAACAAGAGAGGGCTTGTTTTCAGGATGTTTGATAAGATTACTGATCAGCTCTGCAAGAGAAAGCATAAGCCAATTAAACTCCGTTTTCTTTAAAGAGAGTTTATCAAACACATGAGCAAGCTCTTCACGTGCTTTCCGCGGCAAGTCGCCATTAATCTCATCAAAGACTGATTGCGCCAATAAAAACGCATCCAAATCCTTCTTTTGAGTATTTATGTGTTTTTGAGATATTTGATTGCTCACTTTGGTCACTCCCTAACTCTTTTAAAAAGAGTGTAAGCGCAAACTGCTTTCAAATTCTTAATAGACTTATAAACTTATTTTATTATTTTTGTATATCAATAAGATAAAGGAGAAATCTTATTTAGAAACTTCATGCACAAGTATGTTTTTACGAAACTTAGTTTCTTTGAAATACATATAACATCCACAGCCAATAAAAATGTAACACCTTTTGTAAAGTCTTCGCTTTTAACCTCGCTCATTTCCTCATTTTAAGATACATTTCTCAAAAAAGGGATAAGCTCTTCTAACACAGCGGGTTCATCATACATTGGGCAATGGCCAACGCCATCAACGAGTACAGATACCATATCTGGTTTAACGTGCTTCATTTGATCAAACGTTTCTTCTGTTAAAACATCAGAAAGGCTCCCTCTGATTGCCAACATCGGTGTATTCTTTAACGTTTTAAAAATACGCCATAAATCAGGGTCACTTTTTCTAAGCCCCAACGTTTTTGCAATATTTGTATCCCATCTAATATGCAACAAACCATCATCCCATTCTTGATAGGTTCCCTTAGCCATATCCATCCATGCTTTATCATCTTTTAATCGAAGGGTCGAAAACATCTCTTTGAGAGTCACAACAGCTTGCTCCCAACTGCTTTGAGGATTATCTGTGCCCACATAATTTTTAATGCGTGATAAACCTGATGTTCCAAAAGCAGGACCAATATCATTCGAAACAACAGCTCTTACGCGCAAGGGCTGTACCATATTCATTACCATGGATAAAATACCACCAAAAGACGTCCCAACAAAAATAGCATCCTTAACATGGCTCGCATTTAAAACCGCGATAATATCATTGATAATATATTGAGCACGATAATGCTCCCATTGCTCATCATAATCAGAGCGTCCTCGTCCTCTATAATCCATTGTGATCACATAATATCCCTGAGCTGCACTCGTGAGCGCGAATTCATTAAAATCATCAGCGGTACGTACAAGACCACTTAAGCAAATCATTGGTGGTTTATCTGTTTTAATCGGATCACCATAGTGACGTGTATATATCTTCTTGCCATCCATAGCAGAGATATACTTCTCGATAAATTCATTGTTACTCATTGCTCATAGACCCCTTCTTTTGCAACACGCATATCTTGTTTTTCTACATGTTGTAATTTACTTCTATAAATATGCATCGCTTCTAATACGCGCTGTACATAATTTCTTGTTTCATAAATAGGGATCATTTCAATCCAATCAACGATATCAACTTCGCCAGTTCTTGGATCTCCGATCTCTTCCATAATTTTTTCAACTCTATAAGGTCCCGCATTATAAGAAGCAACAGCCAAAACATAATACCCCTCAAAGCGATTAATTAACCGAGAGATATAAGCACTCCCCAAACGAATATTATAGTCTGGTGTGTCTAATTTACTGACACGGTAAGACACCCCTAGTTTCCTAGCTGTTTCTTTGGCCGTTCCTGGCATCAACTGCATCAAGCCACGTGCCCCAGCAGAACTACGAGCTTTTGGGTCAAAAGCACTTTCTTGACGAATAATTCCATACACCAAAGACGGTTCCACCTCGTTAAAATAATCAAAAGGTACATCTTGAAAAACTGGATACCCTTCATCCAAAGCAACAAATCCTGCACGCATAGCTTTCTTAGATAAGGTAACTTGAGCATGATACGCTTCAAATTCTTTTGCTAATCTAAATAATTCAATAAAGGAGTCTTCATCTTCTCCGTAACGAACAAGCTTATCAAAGAATAAATCTTTCTCATGCTTCAAATTGACTGAATATAAATAACCACAGATTTCTAATATATCTTTTGGTAAAGTCAAATCTTTCGTAGGTGTTTTACCTAAAGCCGTTAAAGGAGGGGTTGGATAATTAGGAGCGACCTCCATCAATTTAGAGTAAGCCAATTGACCATAAAAGCGCGTTGAAAATTGTGATGCTTGTGAAAATAGTTTATAGGCTTCAATCTTACGCCCCAATGAAAGAGCGGCTAAGCCTTTCCAATAATAAGCCCTCGATCGACTTACTGGTGAACTTACTTTTTCAGCCATATTTCTGAAATGCTCAAATGCCACAGTTGGGTTGTTTAAAAAACGTAAAGCAAGCCACCCAGACAGCCATTCAGCTTGTGCGAAACTAAACCCTCCTGTTTGATTGTGCTGAGAAACAAGATCATAGGCTTTTTGAAATTCTTTCTGCGACATAAATCGGCGCGCTACAATATGACGTTCACGCCACCATGATGAGGCGTGTTTTAATTGTTTAGGAGCTTCTTTCAATAACTCAGCAACACCCTCATTCTTGTCACGATCACGACGCCAGCGAACGCGCTCATATAACAACCCTTCATCATCCATATATTGCGGTGCAACCGCCTGTATCATCAAATCAACACCAGGTTGCCCTTTAGCCAAGCCTATCCTAGCACGCGCTAAATTTGCTAAAGACTTCCCGACAAGCGGATATAAAACCTCTGCAGAATCAAAATGACGATCCCATAACAAACGATCGAGCCTTGCTTGATGATCTTCAATCCGTAGATCTGATTTATATCTTTTGTAAAAATCTTGCCTATCCTTTTTAGACAAGGTTGCCTTAACCCAATAATCTCTAATATAGGCCTCTGCCTCCTCTTGCTTTCCCTCTTGTTTTAACGACTCAACATAGAGATAGAGCGCATCTTGTGTTGTTGGTTTATATAGACTAAACCACTCTTTAATTTTTTTAGGATCTTTAATTTCATCCAATTTTTTTTCAGCCAATAACACAGCACGCCCACGCCTAGGCCATCCTTTTGTTGCTTGTAAAAACTCTTTTAGCGCATCAAAATCATGCGTTGGCTCTTGAACATTATTCAAATAAAACCACTCTATTAGACGCTTAAATGTGGGATCATCTAGATTTTTAGAACGGTTGTAAGCCAAAGAATATCTCTCATTCTTTACTTGTGATAAAAGCGTTGATTTATACCCTTCATCTGCTGCACGAATATAGGATGTACTAAGAACCAATGCCAATACGACAAGTAAAGACACGCACATTGTTGCTATAACGGTTTTTTGACGGAAAAACATTGTTTTCGTTGCAAATTCCTTTAGGTTAATAATAATTTCTATTTTATAACCAATTATAAATGTGTAAAGACTGTTTACAAGAAAATGGCAAATAAAAATAAAAAGACTGATAATTATGCCGTTATAGCTCAAAATAAAAAGGCACGCCACGATTATCACATAGAAGAAACATTTGAAGCCGGTATCGTTTTAACAGGCACCGAGGTTAAATCTTTGCGTCTAAATGGTGGCAGCATCAAAGAATCTCACGCTGCCTTAAAAAAAGGAGAACTCTTTTTATTCAATGCCCATATTCCTGAATATAGTAATGCAGGTACACATCTCCAACATGACCCTAGACGTCCTAGAAAACTACTCCTACATAACAGAGAGATCAAAAAACTCATCGGTCTTATTCAGCAAAAAGGCTATACTCTTGTCGCACTCAAACTCTATTTCAATGCCGAAGGGCGTATCAAATTAGAAATTGGGCTTGGCAAAGGTAAAAAACTACACGATAAACGCCAAACTGAAAAAGATCGTGACTGGAAACGCGAAAAAGCACGCTTACTAAAGCAAGCTTAATTATGATCCATCAATTCACGAACAAAGGCGTTTAAGCCTGTTAAGCGGCGGCGTGTTAGGCGCTCTGATTTTACAATGCTTTCAACTTTATCAATGCTTGAATCAAGTTCTTGATTAATAATAATGTATTTATATTCCGTATAATGTGAGATCTCGCTATTAGCTTTTTCCATACGTTCTTTAATAACGCATTCCTCATCTTGGGCGCGGTTTCTCAAACGGCTCTCCAACTCATCACGTGATGGCGGTAGAATAAAGATCGTCACCACATCTTCTGAGGCCACTTCCTTTAATTGTTGAGCACCTTGCCAATCAATATCAAACAAGATGTCTTTCCCTTCTTCCATTGCCTCATAGACAGTTTTTTTCAACGTTCCGTAATAATTACCAAAGACATGAGCCCATTCTAAAAATTCATCGGCTTCGATCATGGCTTTAAATTCTTCTTCTGTTTTAAAGAAATAATCAACACCTTCTTCTTCGCCAGGGCGCATAGGACGTGTTGTTGCAGAAATCGATAAAGAAATACGAGGATCCTTACTTAAAACACTTCGACATATTGTTGTTTTACCAGCCCCCGATGGAGATGATAAAATAAGCATAAATCCGCGTCTATTAAGTGATTTAAAATCCATAAGAAAACCCTCTATATTGTTTCAAATGTTATAAATTTTATTCTTTCACAAATCAAGAAAAAGCTCTGCACTCATTTTTGTATCAAATGGATAATAATATGATCATGCTCTATGCATTCCAAATAGGTTACATTTTGCTCTGTACATAACAGAGGAATATCTTTTTTCGTTTTTGGATCTGTTGCCTCAACCGCCAAAACATCACCAACAGCAATTTCATTTAAAGCTTTACGGGCACGAAGTGCGGGTATAGGACATAAAAAGCCTTTTACATCTATCAAAAGTTTTGGTTTAGAAAAGTTAGATAACATGCTGATCTTTAAATTGAATTTCTAAAGTTTCAACAACTTCATCGACTGATAGCTCTTCCAAGTCATCACGCCTAATATGTTTCGCATGTGCTCCAATTGGTCGTGATTTAATAGGGTCTGAATCAATCGAAAAAAGCGTCAATGTTGGACATCCAGAAAGCGCCAAGACATGTGTTGGCCCCGTATCATTTCCAACAGCAAAGGCTGAATGACGTCCCAATGTTGCCAAATCATAAAAACTTGTTTGCCCAATCAAATTAATCACCTCAGGAACAGCCTCTTGTAACTTCTCTCCAATAACAAGCTCTGCGGGGCCACCAACTAAAACAGGCGTAATCCCTTTCTTTAACAAATATTTGGCCAAGCCAGCATAATGTTCTGCGGGCCATTTTTTTAAAGGACGTGTTGGCGCACAACCTGGCACCAAAACGGCATAATGTTGTGGCAAATCAAAAAGCTCTATCGCACCTTTCATCCAATGAATATCTGGCAAGCCAACATCTTCGATACCTGCTACGCGCAAGATTTTCTTACCACGTTCATAGGCGTGAATATCTTTTTTGCGCTCATCAGGGGTATAAAAATCGCAAAAGCGCGCAGTCCCTGCCCATTCTGGAACACCCCTTCCTTTAAAAATACAAGGGATTGCCCACATCACATAATAATATAGCGCCGTCCTTGTATTAGCTTGTAAATCATAGACACGGTCAAATGCTTGCTCTTTTAAAATATCACGCCAAGACAACACAGCTTTTAAGTCTTTTAATTTTGGACGTTCATCAATAATGATCGCATCAAAATACCCCGATGTTTCAGCTAAGTCTTTAAAGCTTTTCGTTGTAATTAAAGTAATATGATCCTCTTTATGGTGCTCTCTGATCGCTTTAAAATAGCCCATAGCCATCATAAAGTCACCAAAAGCACTCAACTTAATAACACCAATCTTCTTCATTACAACAACTCCTGATATGTACTTAAAACAACGTGACACATGTGTTCAACTGTGAAGTTATTGGCAACATGTGACATTGATGCTGTCGCTAAATAAGCGCGTTCCGCATTTGTCAAAGAAAGCGCTTGTTCAAGAGCCAAAACCAATTCATCAACATTGCCAGCTTCAACCAGCCAGCCAGTTTCACCAGGTTTAATTGTTTCACCTGTTGCCCCATGGCTTGTTGCGATTGTTGCACGCCCCATTGCTTGCGCCTCAACAGGAACACGCCCAAAGCCTTCTGGCACCATACTCGCACATACAGTCACCGTTGATAGCATATAAGCCGTTGGCATATCCTTACAGTGATTAACAATGCGCACACGCCCTGTCAGACCTTTTTCCTCAATTGTTTGATAGAGCTCTTCAACATACGCTTTGCGCCCTTGGTCTGAACCAACAAAGACACAAATAACATCTTCTCTTTTTAATTTGGCCATTGCGTCTATTAAAAAATGATGTCCTTTAATACGAGATATTCTAGCTGGCATTAAGATAACGCTTGCTCCATCAGGAATACGCCATTCTTGAGCCAAACCAATCATGCGCTCAGGCGTTACAAGATTGGGATGGAATTTATTTAAATCAATGCCACGAAACGCCAATCGAATACGCGACTCATGAAGGCCGTAATTCTCTTTTAAATAACCTGAAATAAAATTCGAGATCGAGATCACACGCTCGCCTTTAGCCATGATAGCGTTATAGCGCTTTTTCCACGCATTATCATACTTATAAGCCGCATGACATGTCGTTACAAAAGGAATTCCTTCTGCCTTTGCTGCAAAATAACAACTCCACGCTGGTGCACGAGAGCGTGCATGAATAATATCAACTCGATGATCACGAATAATTTTACGCAGACGCGCAACATTACGCCATAACGTCAGTGGATTCTTAGAATGTACCGGCAATGAGATATGATGCGTGCCACGTCGTGTAACTTCATGAACACGGTTCCCTCCATTAGAAACCAAAATAGACTGCCAGCCTGCATCAATAATTGCATGAGCGACATCAATACAGCTTTGTTCCGCACCTCCAGCCCCTAACTCCGGAATAACTTGTAATATGGTTGGGATATTATTTTTTTTCATTGACTTAACCTGAGTGACGCCCTAGCTTTTTATAAAGTAACAGTCACAAACATAGAAGAAAAGACATCAAAATGCCAGATTTTTTCACAAGTCATGACGGAACAAAACTTGCTTACGAGAAGCTTGAAGCGGTAGAAGGTAATACGCAACCAGGCATTATCTTTTTATGCGGTTATCGTTCAGATATGAACGGATCAAAAGCAATGTATTTAAGAGAGCTTGCACATACCCAAGGCCGTGCTTTTATTCGCTTTGATTACTTCGCACACGGTGATAGCGAAGGTGATTTCTTAAATGGCACAATTTCTCATTGGAAAAAAGATGTCCTTCACATGATTGATCACCTAGCAGATCCAGATAGGCAACATGTGATTATTGGGTCCTCTATGGGAGGATGGCTTGCCCTGCTCGCAACATTAGAACGCCCTGAGCGCATTCATGGCTTAATCGGTATCGCCGCGGCACCTGATTTCACAGATAAACTCATGTATGCAAAAATGAATGAGGAACAGAAAAAAACACTTGAAGAGCAAGGCTATATCGAAGAGCCAACAGAATATAGTGACGAGCCTTATATTATCACAAAAAAATTAATTGAAGATGGCGCAGAGCATCTCTTACTTGATAAAGAATGTGAAATCACAGCTCAAGTCCACCTATTACAAGGAAAGAATGATCCTGACGTCCCTCATGAATGGGCCGAAAAAATCAAAAAAGCGCTTATAAAAACGGATACACATATCACTTATATTGATGATGGTGACCACCGCCTATCACGTCCTCAAGATTTAATTGTCTTGCAAGAACTCATCGCTCATGTAAGTGAATAATTATGCTGTGGGGATTATTTGCATTAGCCGCTGGCCTTACTTATTGTGGACAAGCTGAGATTAATAAACATTACAAATTATGTGGTTTTCAATTAAATACTGTAAGATCTCTATTTGCTTTTCTTTTTTTGATACCACTTATCCCTTTTATGGAATGGCCCTCTTACTATGAGTATTACATTGCTGTATTATTGGAAGCTTCTATAAGCGTTGTCTGTATGATGGCTCAATACAATCTAGCAGCGAAGAGAAATGGTCGCATCGCATGCCTACATCAGCCAATCGCAATTGTGGTTACTTTTATCTTATGGCTTGGCTGGGATAATAGTCAACTGACTTTTCTGATGAATAACAAAGACAATTTAGGCGCTATATTAATTGGGTTTCTTGTCTTCATTGTAAGCATTCAATTTATGCGCAAGAATGATGCTGGATGGAGTGCTTTATTAAGCGTACTACCAATTGCTGTTTTATATTCAATTATGTCTGTCATTAGTAAAATAGCCCTAGAGCACGGAGAATCATTATTACAAATCTCATTAAATTTTGTCTTTTTGTGCAATTTATTCATGTTTTTACTCTCTTTACCTGTATATCAAAAGAAAAAAGAAGCAATTTTAAATAAGAAAACCTTATACATAGGTTCTTTTTACATTTCTTTTTTCCACACTGTTTCTTGGATTTTATGTTGTATCGCAATCATATTAACTCCAAACCCCGCATATGTTGCTGTTATTACAGGTTTAGCACCAATATGGTTTATGATTTACTATAAATTGAAAAACATTCCTGATGATTCAAGTCCAGTCGCTGGCCTCTTTATGTCGATTGCCGCCATCATCGTGTTATTAGCCACAAACAACTAAACTTACAAGTTTTCCGCTAAGATATGAGCATGGCTTGAGATTAGACAATCAGCACCCCATTGTTGTAAACGTTTAGCATGAAGCTGTGAATCGCTTGTAATAACAGCCAACGGCTTCTCATAGTCAACGAGCGTATTCGCTGTTTCTTCTGATAAAAGACGGTCTTCGATAATCAACGCTCCCACATTAATTGATGTGATAACTTCTTCCATATCTTGGAACTTCTGCTCTGCATGAATTTCGGTTAACACATAAGCTTTTTGAACCGTATTCATGATCTCTGTTGCCGTTGCTAAGACCACAGGTGATGAGCTTGCAACTACCAGTGGCGGACAATCCTCATCCCAAATACGAGATAGCTCATCCAAGATCGTGCCGACCGTTTCTGTTTCACCATCACTTTCGCTCTCTATACGTATGATAAGTCCCTTATTTGTTTCGAGCACGAAATCAAGGAAACCTTCAAAAGGTAAACGAGCAGGCATCGCGTCATCTTCCGCATCAGCAATACCTTCATTACCTAAAACCATTTCACCATCAATATCCAGTGAAGCCGTCACATAACACCATGGAACATCATCAAAATCTTTAAAAGCATTAAACAAAGCAGGACTATGTGCCGGTTCTACGCCGTCAAGGGACGCATCCAGAATAAATTCTGGTAACTCAATATATTGAGGTTCTGCTGCACCTTCTAGATTTTGCTTTTCATAGTGATAATGAAAAGGATAGTTAATCGATTGATCTTGATTCTCATGCGAATGGCCATCCTCATGAGAATGGCCACCACCGCAAGAACCATGATCGTGATCCCCAGAATTATCAGAGTGATCTGTCATTGGTTTATTTCCTTGTTAATGTTTTAAGCAGATTCTTTTTCTGCTTTGTTCTTTTTACGCTCATCTTCCAAGATCTCACCTGTATCTTGGTCAACTAAACGCATTGTTAGTTTGAATTTACCACGCTGGTCAACTTCCATAAGAAGAACTTTAACCATATCGCCTTCTTTTAGGTAATCATTCACATCTTGAACACGTTCATTCACAATTTCAGAAACATGCACAAGACCATCATTTTTACCCATGAAGTTTACAAACGCACCAAAGTCCATAATTTTCACAACTTTACCTTCGTAAACTGTGCCAACTTCTGGATCATCAGCAATGCTTTTCACCCAATCAACAGCCGCTTGAACAGCTGCTTTATCAACAGCAGAAACACGAACAGAGCCATCATCTTCGATGTCAATCTTCGCACCTGTTGTTTCAATGATTTCACGGATAACTTTACCGCCAGTACCAATAACTTCGCGGATTTTATCTGTTGGGATCATCAATTGTTGCATTGTTGGTGCAAAATCACTTACGCCATCACGCGATGTGTCAATTGCTTTTGCCATCTCACCCAAGATATGAATACGGCCATCTTTCGCTTGATCAAGAGCCACTTCCATAATTTCTTTTGTGATTGATGTGATTTTAATGTCCATTTGAAGCGCTGTGATACCTTCTTTTGTACCAGCAACTTTAAAGTCCATATCCCCTAAATGATCTTCATCACCTAAGATATCTGTTAAAACAGCGAAGTCATCGCCTTCCTTAATAAGACCCATCGCAATACCAGCTACAGGCTTTTTCAAAGGAACACCAGCATCCATCAAGGCCATTGATGTACCACAGACAGTTGCCATCGAAGAAGAACCATTAGATTCTAAGATCTCAGACACAACACGTAATGTGTATGGGAATTCTTCTTTTGTTGGTAAGATTGGATGGATCGCACGCCATGCTAATTTACCGTGACCAATTTCACGACGTCCTGGCGAGCCCATACGACCACATTCACCAACTGAGAATGGAGGGAAGTTATAATGCAGAAGAAAGTTTTCTTTATACTCACCATCTAAAGCATCAATAATCTGCTCATCTTCACCAGTACCAAGTGTTGTAACAACTAAGCCTTGTGTTTCACCACGTGTAAACAAAGCAGAGCCGTGTGTACGTGGTAAAATACCAACTTCAGCTGTAATCTGACGAACTGTTTTTGTATCACGTGCATCAATACGCTTGCCTGTTTTCAAAATATCGCCACGAACGATGTCCGCTTCAAGACCTTTGAAAATATCAGCAACCATTAATGGGTGGATTTCATCATCTTCAGCATAAAGCTCAGCAACAGCTTCTTTAGCCGCTTTCAACGCATTGCTGCGTGCTTGCTTTTCAGTAATTGCATAAGCATCACGAATTGCTTTTTCAGCTGTCGCAATTACTTTTTCTTTTACTTCCTTGTAACGTGCATGCTCTTCTGGGAGTTCCCATGCATCTTTCGCACAGTCTTCAGCCATATCAATGATTGCATCAATAACTGGCTGGAACCCTTCCCAACCAAACATAACAGCTTCAAGCATTTTATCTTCAGGAAGCTCTTTAGCTTCTGATTCAACCATCAAAACGCCTTCTTTCGTACCCGCAACAATTAAGTCTAGACTTGATTCAGTCATCTCTTCTTCTGTTGGGTTTAATACGAATTCACCATCAATATAACCAACACGCGCCGCACCAACTGGCCCCATAAAAGGCATACCAGAAATTGTCAAAGCCGCAGATGCACCAACAAGCGCAACGATATCAGGGTTATTTGTAAAGTCATGTGTTAGAACTGTTGTAATCACTTGTACTTCATTTTTAAATTCTTTCGGGAAAAGAGGACGGATTGGACGGTCAATCAAACGTGATGTCAATGTCTCTTTTTCAGAAGGGCGTGCTTCACGCTTGAAAAAACCACCAGGAATTTTACCTGCTGCATATGTTTTTTCTTGGTAGTGAACACCTAATGGGAAGAAATCTTGGCCTTCTTTCATGCTTTTCGCACCACAGGCTGTGGCTAGAACCATTGTGTCGCCATATGTTACACGTACCGCACCATCTGCTTGACGTGCCATGTGGCCTGTTTCAAAAGTAAGCTCTCTACCAGCCCACTCAATTGTTTTTGTCGTAATATTAAACATGTACATTTCCTTTCGTTAACATGCCGAAGCCACCGAATTGTAACTTCTTGTTATTTTCACCTTTTGGTTACGCCTCCCTTTTTACATTTTTTTACCCAGAAGTCAAAGAAAAGCTTGATTCATCTCGTATTTTTTTTATGATAAAATCCATGAGAACAGTTACATTAGTTAGACATGGTGAAACGGCGTATAATCGTAGTAAAATCATCACAGGCCAGCACAATCCGTCTTTAAACCAGACAGGTCGAGAACAAGCCAAAGCCTTATCTCAACATTTTAATGAAAAAGCGATCACTTTTGATTACGTTTACAGTTCAGATCTAAGACGCGCTTATGAAACAGCTTTAAGCGCCGTTGAACATCAAGACTTTGTTGCTTTTCAAATGAGTAAGCTTCTCCGTGAAAAAACCTGTGGTATTTATGATGGGAAAAGAAAAGCGGATCTTATCAGTGCCATCGAATTAGGAAAACATCGTAACACGCCTGAGTATAAGCTTCCTCGTGGAGAATCTTTTTTATGCGTTGTCGAACGTGCAAAGAAATTTATAAATGAAGATCTAAAATCATTGGATAGAAATAAAAAGAATATCTTAATTGTTTCTCACGCTGTCACGACAAGAGCGCTCCTTGTTGCCTTAGGTGAAATGAGTGTTGAAGAAGCCTTAAATCATAGAATTGATAATGCAACCCCTATCACATTAAAGATTGCGTAATGAAAAAAATAACTTTGGCGCGTCATGGACAAAGCCTTTATAACGCAGAAAAACGCCTTGCTGGGCAAGCTGATATTGCCTTAACCGATATTGGTATTGACCAAGCAAAAAAACTTAATCGATACATAAAAGACAAAGACATGGTATTTGACCATGCGTTCTCATCTGCCTTACAGCGCGCAGAACAAACAGCACGCCTAGCCCTAAATGGACTAAATACAAAACTTCGTTGCACACCTTTACTCAATGAGCGTTGCGCGGGTCGTTTAACACACGCCCTTCATGCTGATGTTGCTGCTTCAAGTGATGCTCACATCCTAAACACGATCTATCACACACCTGATCTCGCCTTCCCTGAGGGAGAATGTTTTTTAGATGTTTTAAACAGAGCCCAAGAATTTGTTGAGCTTTATATTACACCTTTAAAAGATCGTTGTTCCATTTTTATTGCTTCTCACGCTATTACAACACAAGGTCTACTCGTTGCTTTAAAGCAAAAAACAATCGAAGAAGCCATGGCCTTAAAAATTGAAAATGCGACACCAATTATGTTTGAAATTGATTAACACACAAGGAGAAATACATGACAAATCTTGTATTAACACGCCACGGCGAAAGCGTTTGGAATAAACAAAATCTATTCACAGGATTTAAAGATGTCGAGTTAACCGAGCAAGGTATTCTTGAAGCAAAGCAAGCAGGCCTTGAAATCAAAGAAAAGAATATTCGCTTTGATGCCGTTTTCACCTCAACTCTTAAACGCGCCTACACAACGGCTGAACTCCTTCTTAAAGAATCTGAGATCAACACTGATCTTGTTACAAAAATGATTAAGCATGATGATCTACGCGAGCGTGACTACGGTGATTTAACTGGCTTAAATAAGGCAGAAACAGCTGAGAAATACGGCAAAGATCAAGTGCACATCTGGCGTCGCTCGTACGATGTCCCACCTCCTGGTGGAGAATGTTTAAAAGACGTTGTTGAACGTGTTGAGCCTTATTACAGATCTCAAATCGAGCCTTTACTCAAAGAGGGAAAAACTATTTTAATTGCCGCTCATGGCAACAGTCTGCGTGCTTTGTTAATTATCTTAGGGATTAGAACACCAGAAGATATCAATGAATTCGAACTTGCAACAGGAAAGCCTCTTTATTTAGATATTTAATTTTGAGGCTTCCACCCCTAAAGATATACGTGGCACTGGTTTCTCATATCCTTTTGTAATCAATGATTGATCTGAAAAAAGACCTGTATAAACATCATCCATATTTGATGTAACAACCAAATGTTTGCTCGCAACATTATCTAAAATTTCCATGATTTCTGGCTGATAAGAGACATCATACCTTTCTGAAAGCTCTCCCATTACTGAGGCTAAAACACAAAGTGAGTTTTTAGTAATTTGCCCATCAGCAACATAGCGTGCTAATTCTTCTGCTTCCACCCAATCAAAAGAATCCACTTCGTCATAATCTGGAAAAAAAGGCAGATCCTCTTCTTTTTCAATCTCTACTAACGCAATATGATGCACTTCATTTGCAACACTTGTTGTATTTAAATTTAACGTTGGGTTTGTTGTTGCATCTGCGTTAAAGCAAAATCGCACCGCTGGCAGTACATGTAAATTATCTGCATCAAGAGAATCCAGATCAATTTCAGCTTCTTCCATCGCTTCTTTTTTCATGCTCGTCATAACCGATATTGGTTCATGGTTGTCTGAAAATAAATGAGCCCCACCCCATGTTAAATCATAGAGTTGCTTACCATTTCCACTCGCTTTTTTCGAACGTTTTTGTAATAAAACAGTTTTGGTTTCCTTACAAAAAACCAAACCGTAAACAGCATCCGTAGCAACCCCCATATGTCTAGAAAATTCACGCAATGTTCCAACAGACCTGTATTCTGATTTATATTTTTGTTCAGGAAACACTTTTTGATCAATCATGTAATGCGTAAAACGATCAAGCATCATGCGTCTAGCGTTTGCATTTTCTTTATATGTATCTTTAAAATGAACACTCACGTCATGACATTCAAATGCTTCCTTTCCATTGTGTGAAAAATTAGCATAGAAATCTAAATGCTCTTTAGGAACCCAGCCAACAATCTCGTTTTTTAACATTAACGGCATATGTTCATCCGCTGAAAAGTCGGAAAATCTATCCAATAAAGATTTGAAAATTTTTATTTGTGTTTGATTGATAATATCCATCCCTAAATTATACATAACACAAGCACAATGTCAAGACAAGCAAGCAATTATTAAAACCCCTTTACATATTATGAAAAACATATTACTTTATATAAATGATGAATTCTGATGTTATACACGCCTTCACAAAAGATGTGCTTTATATCTCGGCGACGGCTATTCCTATTGCTTTGATTTCTGGAGCAACGCCCTTTGCTGTGCCGGCTTTTATTTACGCTGCCTCTGCACTTTTCTTTTTACAGCAAAAGCACTCTCCAAAATCAGATTTCAATCAAATACATAAAGAAGTGGCACAAATTCATTGCCCAATTTTCAATGAGTGCGCAAAAGCTATGGAATTAGATCATATTACCCTACATACAACATTCCCAAATGAAAAAGCTGTTGCTTCAGCACGCTTTAGATCTGTTCATATAGATGAAAAGAAGATGCTTCTTTTAAACGTATCGGATGCGGAAAAGAGATCTATTTATGCTCATGAATTAAGCCATATCAAAAATGATGATTTAGCAAGAGAGGGACATATACGTGCAACACGTACAGCCTATAGATCTGCTTATCTAATGGGCGTATTTAGTCTAAATTTTGGTCTTGTTGGTCTTGCCTTAGCTGGATCATTATTTGATGTTCTTATTAATCGTAAATATTCAAGATCCGTTGAAAAAAGAGCCGATCGCCATTCATTAGAAGCTACAAGAGATCTTCAACCAGCTATATCTTGGATGGAAAGATTAATCCCCATATCAAATAAGACAGACAAATCAATTAAAGATATGATGACCACAACGATTCTAAACGCTCTTGAAACACATCCTACAAAGGAAATACGTGTTCAAAATATTAAGAACCATGCGAAAAAACTAGGCTTAACCCAATAATTTTGCTTTTAAATCCGATAAAGGAACAAGGTGAGCGTCTTCACTTGTACGGTTTTTCCATTCGACACTATTTTCTTTTAATGTCTTATGGCTCATAACCAATCTAATCGGCATCCCCATTAAATCGGCATCCCCAAATTTTTGGCCTGCACGGATATCAAGACGATCATCATAAAAAACCTCAATGCCTGCGGCTGTTAATTCTTGATATAGATCATCCGCATCCTTACGCTCTGCTTCATCACGCGCAAGTGTAATCAAATGCACTTTATAAGGCGTGGTCTCTTCTGGCCAAACAAGGCCTTTATCATCACATAAACATTCCGCAACAGCCCCCATAACACGGCTCATACCAATACCGTAACATCCCATCAAAATAGAATGTGGCTTCCCATCAGAACCCGAAAAAGAAGCATCAAAGGCATCACTATATTTAGTGCCTAACTTAAAGATATTGCCAACCTCAATTGACTTGACCTTTTCAAACTCATATTGCATGCCAGATGTATAATTAGGGACAATCTCTTTTAGCGCCTCCTCATCATCAATCACTTCTTCGTTGATCGCAATGTCTGTATTAGGAACTTTATAAACAAGATCTTCGCCATATTCTGTAATTGCCTGAAACTCATGTGAATATTTTGAGAAAACGCCACCTGAAGCAAACGTAACCAACGTCAAATCACCCAAGCCACAACGACGGTAAAAGTTCTTATACGCCTCAATTGAACGATCATAAAACGCATCTAAATCCGATTGATCGATGTGAAAAGAATACATATCCTTCATACGAAATTCACGCCCACGCAATAACCCTGATTTCGCACGCGCTTCATTTCTAAATTTTGTCTGAACCTGATAGGTTGCCGTCGGTAAATCTCTGTATGATTGAACAAAGCTTGTTACAACAGGCGTTACCACCTCTTCATGTGTCGCCCCAAGTGCCAAGTCACGATCCCCTGCTCCTTTTAATTTGAACAAAACATCAACAGCATCCCAACGTCCTGTCTTGTCCCAAATATCACGCGGCTGAATAGCTGGCATTAACATTTCTGTCGCGCCTAGAGCATTCATCTCTTCACGAACAATATTTTCAATCTTTGTTAAAACACGCAAGCCAAGAGGCAGATAAGAATAAACCCCCGCCATTAATTTATGCACATAACCGGCTCTAATCAATAATTGTGCATTCAAGCTGACATCACTATCTTTGGCATCTTTAAGCGTTTTGCTATAAAGTTGTGAAAATTTCATGGCTTTTTATGTATCCTTTTTAGCTGTTTGTTTTGACCTTTATACTAACTTGCTGCTAAAAAGGCAAAGAAAAATCCAACGGCAAAGAGAACCCATGACAGCGCGAGAACCCATTTACTCAAATGACGCATTCTTTGACATGCACGTGCCTTTTGGGGGTCTGCTGGACATGGAGCGTGCCTCATTTTCCAATGCAAAAACGTCGCGATACTCAACATAAATATAGCGATACCAAACACTTCTTTCTTATGTTCTGACAAAACAATAAGCCAAGGTAAATCGGATACAAGTCCAGCTAAAACAGCCCCCATACCTAAGGAAACAAACAACGCGGGTAAAGCGCAACAAATCAAAGTCCCAAAGCTTGTGAACAAACTAAGTGTCGGCACAATAATTTGTTTCCACATATCACTCATTTGACGAGGCCTCAGTATCTCTAATTGCGACGACATTATAGCCTGAATCTTCAATCAATTGCGTGATCTTTTCATTTTTCAAGCGCATATCATCTTTAAAATTAACTGTAATAACTTTTGTATCTAAATTAACGTTTACATTTTCTACAGCTTCTTCCTCACCAAACACTGCCTCTAAAGCGCGCGCACAAAAATCACAAACCAAGCCATTTACATCAACATAAGCCGTTTCCACGGCAGAGGCTGGAGCTGAAAAGAATAAAAACCCAACCATTCCAAGTGCATATATAATTTTTCTCATTTTAAATTCTCCTTTTTTAATAACGAATAACCCAATTAAACAGAACTGAGCCTTGATTGTTTATACCGGCCTCGACTAAGTGGACGTCTTTAAAAAAACGCACCATCGGCATAACCGTAACAGCATGTTGATTTTCAGGTTGATGATCTACTTGTAGCATAAACCATGTGTGAAGATCTCCATAATCCCCAATATAAGGCGCCACCCCTACTCTTGCAGACTGCATATAAAAATCATCGACATCACTGACCTTCGTATACCTATTCTCATAAGAGGTAAAGAAACGGCGATTTTCCCAATCTAAAGCAACACCAGAAAATCCTGCTAAACCATCATTTTCAGTATTGTCCGATATACCTAAGCCTGATTTTAAATAGATATTAGCTTGATAATCACGTCCATTCCAACGATTAAGCAAATTATTCATTTGTGCCATATGAAGCGTATAATCATCATCTCGCCAATGCTCTATCTTATATCCAACAGAATATCGAGCTGTTGGAGAATAATGCGCATGAAATGAATTTGTATCTGGTGTATTCATGATCATTCCAGTCCATCCCCCTGGATATGAAACAGGGCGTGCCATTACTGTTTCAACACACCACAAAAAACCGATACAAAAAAGCGTAATAAAAAAAGCTATACGCATACTATATTCTCTTTTCTTTTAAGAGCATGTAACCATAGTTAACTATATATACTTCATGCCTTGTTTTTCAACGTTTTTAATACATCCTTGATATAGATCAATACACCATAATTCATAAATGTCTATACTTATAGATAAGATGCCCTGTTCAAAGTTAGACCATATACTCGACAACAATCAGGCTGTGCCTCGTTATACGAGTTACCCTACTACACCTCATTTTCAACAAATGAGCCCAGAGAGTAATGATCTACATTTAAAATGGTTAAAGTCCCTTTCTTCTGAGAATAAGATTTCCCTCTATATTCATATTCCTTTTTGTAAAGAAATGTGCTGGTATTGTGGATGTAATACAAAAGCAACCCATTCCTATCGACCCGTTGAAAAATACGTAGAACATTTAATTCAAGAGATAGAGGTTCTCTCTAAGAACCTCGAAGCGAACCTTGAGATTTATAACCTTCATTTTGGTGGAGGATCACCAGGTTACCTAACAGCTGACGATTTCACAAGAATTGTAAATGTGATAAAAAAGCATTTTAAACTCTCTTTAATTGCAGAATTTTCAATTGAACTAGACCCCCGTCTTGTTACACAAGATCGAATTGAAGCTTACGCTAACGCAGGTGTTAATCGCGTGAGTATTGGTGTTCAAGATTTTAATCAAGATGTTTTAAATAGCGTGAATAGAGCGCAGCCCTATGAACTCACCCGTAAAACGGTAGAATTATGTCGATGGAATCATATCCCTCATATCAGCTTTGATCTCTTATGTGGGTTACCTCATCAAAAAGTTGAAACAATGTTGGAAACAATTGATAAAGCTTGTGATCTTGCTCCTGATAGAATTTCTTTCTTTAGCTATGCACATGTTCCATGGATGAAAAAGCACATGAAACTTATAGAAGAAGAATTCCTACCAAATACAGAAGAACGCCTCAACCTATTTGAACAAGGAAAAAACAGATTACACACTCATGGTTATAAAATGATTGGTATTGACCATTTCGCAAAAGAACAAGATCGTTTAATAATCGCAAAACAATATGGAACGCTCCGCCGTAACTTTCAAGGCTATACCACAGATCAATATGACACTTTAATAGGGCTTGGAACCTCTGCTATAAGTCAATTCAAAGAAGGCTATACGCAAAATGCGCATGATATCCCTATATACACAGAATCCCTAGATAAAGACGAATTACCAAGCAAAAAGATTTATTCATTTAATAGTACCGATTACTCACATGCTGATATTATCGAAGATCTTATGTGTCACTTTCAAACTGATCTCTCTTTAATTTCAGAAAAATACGCCCTTCAACAAGATTATTTTATCCCTTATTTAGATGCTTTAGAAGAATATCATGAACAAGGCGTTATTCGACTATCAGGTGCCCCGGAGGCTCCTTTTATTGAAATTACTGAAAAACCATATATTTTCGCACGATTAGTCGCTTCTGTTTTTGATAAGCACAAAGCCAAGTCAGGCACAGAAAAAAAACATTCAAATGCCATTTAAGTTTCTCACTCAACAAAAAAAAAGAGCGGAATTTCTTCCGCTCTTTTTTTTAAGATAAAATCTATTTCATTCTTACATATCACGAACACTTTGTAAGAAAGCATCAACACGTGACTCAAGATCTTCAGAACGCTGAGATAGATCTTTCGCAACTTCTAGAACAGAAGATGATGATTGACCTGTTTCATTTGCAGCTGTTTGAACACCTAAAATATTTGATGAAACTTCGCTTGTTGCAGACGCTTGTTGTTCAATTGCCGTAGAAATCGATGTAGAAATCTCACTCACTTGTGAAATCACATTTGTGATATTATTAATAGCATCGGCTGTTGAGCGCGACACTTCTTGAATATCTTTAATTTGAAGACCGATTTCCTCTGTCGCATTTGCTGTCTCAGCCGCCAATGATTTAACTTCACTCGCAACAACAGCAAAGCCTTTACCAGCTTCACCAGCGCGTGCTGCTTCAATCGTTGCATTCAATGCAAGTAGGTTTGTTTGATCCGCAATATCAGAAATAAGCGCTGTAACCTCACCAATCTTAGTCGCCGCTTCAATCAATCCAGCGACAAGTTGCTCTGATTTTTGCGCTTCAACAACAGCTTCATTTACAATTTTGCTTGATGTCGTAACTTGTCTTGTAATCTCATCCACTGATGCCGATAGTTCCTCAGCAGCAGCCGCAACAGTATTTGCTTGAGAACTTGTTTCTTCAGCCGCAGCAGAGAGTGTTTGAGCTGTCGCCTCCATTTCCGTTGAAGAAGATGCAACTGTTTGTACAACAGACTTAACATTCGCTTCGAAATCATCCGCCAAAGCTCTGTTCTCTTCTTTACGAGGTGTCAAATCAATCGCAAATTTAGTTACTTTAAATGGGTTCCCCTTCATATCAAAGATAGGGTTATAAGAAGCTTCAATCCATACTTCTTTGCCATTTTTGCCATAACGCTTATATTGTCCTGATTGGAATTCACCCGTATTAAGGATTGCCCAGAAATCTTTATATTCTTGGCTATCCGCATATTCTTTATCAGCAAACATGCTGTGATGTCTTCCTTTAATCTCATCAAGGCTGTAGCCCATCACCGATAAAAAGTTTTCATTCGCAGAAATAATTGTGCCATCCATATTGAAATGAATAACCGCTTGAGATTTATTCATCGCAGCAACTTGTCCCGCATTATCCAAAATCTCTGTATCAGACCATTCAACCATTGTTCCAACACGTACGCCATCTGCACTTCTTAATGGCCTTGCTAATAAGCCAAAGACATTTGGCCCAACTTTAATACTTGTTTTAAATTCAGACGTTAGCTTATCTAACATACCTCTTTGATATTCAGGCTTTTTGTGGAAAATATCGATATTTTGACCAATTAAGTTACTCATATCAAATGCAGGAAGTTCTTTTTTCAATTCTGCTTCAAAGCCAGATAGGAATTTAACCAAAGATTTATTCATATAAATAATGTTGTAATCAGCATCTGCAATCATTGTATTAACTGAACTTTGATCTAAGGCCTGAATCTGCGCTTCTACAGCAGCATTTAAAGCACTATCTTTTCCTAACTTAAATAGTTTTGTAACGGACATAACGAAAAAACCTTCCTAAAAGAGTTGAAACATACACTGGTGATGACCAATGTGAAAAGAATAACAAGACAATATTATCATTTCGTTAAGAAAATAACAGCGTTTATTTGAAAAAAAGCCCTTTATTTTTCTTATGAAAACAAGCACTTACCCCGGCCCATCCCCCATATGAATCTCTATCTTTGATTCATATAGTTCCAAGCTTTCAAAATCGATTTCATCAAACTCATTACCAATATCAAGATACAGATTTTGACCGAATACATAGATATTATCTTCATTCACTGTAATGTAGTTTTTTACTAATTCAACATTATGAATTTTATCTGCTTTTATTTCATAAAAACCGGGCGGTACAAATTCAAATAAATAATAGCCATCATATCCTGTTTCCGTTGTTTGCAAAACAACCCCCTCATGGTTCACCAATTCCAATGTCACACCTTCTGCTGGCGATTTTGTATCAAAGCTTCTATATAATGTACCTTCAATTGAGCCTGTCTCCATAATTGGAAACGACACATCAATCATTTGTCCTCTTGATAAAACAGCACTCACACCTTCTGTTGTTGGTACATAATAAGGATCAACCAGAGATGATCTATCAACAGAAATATTAACGACTTCATTTGTTTTCCCTGTCGCCAGAATCAAACCATTGTCATTACTTTCAACCGCAGACCGAGATCCGCCGAAACGCAATCTTGCTCCCGGTAAAGGAATATCACCTTCTGAGAAAACAGTATCATAATCCTTATCAACAAAAACTTTTGCTTTTACAGCGCCTGTATTACCACGCGCCCTTAATGTACTATCAATTTCATACCCCTCATCTTCAGTTTGAGGATGCAATGACGCAGAATATCTAAGCGTGATATTAACACCCGCATCTTTTGTATAACTTGTTTGGAACGTTCCTAAGAAATAATCAAAATCATACCCCATTTGCGTTCCAAGCGTATAGACACCTGTTTCAAAACTGTTTGATAAATTAACCGCTGCTTGGAAAGTGTTTTGAGGTTTATAACGCACTTCTGACGAAAATGAGGATAATTTCGAAATTGGATAATATTGATAGTTTAAATTCCCTCTATATTGCCAATCACCATTACGGTACGTTGCTGTCATATTTCCAGTCGTTTGTTGTTGATCACCATTACTAATTCTTGTTCTCAAGACATTGGACAATCTCAGACCTGAATAACTATAGTTTTGTGCAAAAAGATAATCTGTCGACGTTAAGCCATTTTCTCTCTTCACATAAGTTCCTTTAAAGCGCAGATCCAAAGGAAGTCCAAAAACACTCACATTACTATTCAATTCTGTTTCAGCTTCAAATAATTTCTTAGATGTTGATAATCCTGAGATTTCACTTTCAAAATCATCATACCAAGCAAGTCTTGTATTTTCTCTAATCCCCCAAAAACGACCTAAATGATTCAAGCTCAGCGCTCGTCCACCATCTATTTGCTTATAAAGCTCCGTTTCTACCAAACCAAGTGGTGTAGACATCGCCGCTCCACCAGAAACATATTTTCGAACCTTATCGGAATTCGCATTTTGCCTATATGAACTAAATAATGTTAATTCCTCATTTATACCATATGAGAACATACCATCGACAATTAAACCTTCTGGTGTTGTTGTATTATCATCATTTCCTGGTAATTCAATCAGACGTTCTTCATTCTCTAAAAAAGCAAACTCATATTCAAAATCACCGTCTTTTAACATAGATGATCCAGCTGTATAACTTCTACTTTCTTCGCGAACCTCCCCTTGAGGACCAAAAAATAAAATTTTAATTTCGTTATTACCAAAAGAAAGAGCTATATCCTCGAACAAATAACGTCCATCTTCAGAAACTTCTCCGAAATCAACAAGTTGATCATTATTATACACCTCAATTTCCCAGCCAACAGGGCCTGTTCCATCTAGAGTAATTCTATCAAATTCACCACGTGAACCGGCTTCACTGCTTGAAATGGAAATACCGCGCCCGAATGATGAGCTTGCAACATTATCTTTCTGTCTAATAACAATATCACCCGCCTCAATGCGTTTAAAACCAGGTATAAAACCAAGCTCTGTTCCTTTTTCAGCCTGTCTTGTGAATTTTAGACGCGCATTATCCGGTGATTTAATATCACTGTCTTCCATTCGAAAATTCAAAGAATAATCTGCAACGACTTTATCAAAACCTTGTACAGCAGAAACAGAAGAACGCGCATCTAAAGCACTGTCTTCTGTGTCATAGGCTAAAACGCCTTGTAAATCAAAAATCGGTTTTGTCGCTGCTTTATATTTCTGGTCTAAACGCGGCAGGATCTTTTCTTCTAACTCTTTCAACTCACGCCTTTTCTCAATCATATCATAACGATCTCGACGTTCTTTATTTCTCATGAAAGAAAGATCTTCTTCTGCTTCAGAAAATATTTTCAAAGAAGCCAATTCCACACGCATACTAATTGGCCATATCTCATTTAAAATCTCTAATTGCACATAAATATCATCATCAATTAAGTAATCCGATTTCAAGATGGCATTTGCATCTAATTCTCGACGTTCCCCTTTTACAATAATTTCATTACGAGCACCATCAATTGTAAAACTATTTTCTTCTCGTGAAGCATAACCTTGGATATAAGAACTGGATTTATCAATATCCGTAACAGCAAATTCAAACCCTTGAGCTAAAGCTTCAATAGGTAAATAATACCGTCCTTGGCTTTCATAGGCAAAAAGTCCCGGTGAAATACGCCAACCCGGCAACAAAAACACTTCAAAAATATATTCATTGGGAATGGCTTCTTCAGCATAAGAAGGCTTAGAAGGATAGATCAAATAAGAGAATACAAGAGATAAAGCACATAAGACAAATGCAGTTTTTTTTAGCATGACCCCTCCTCTCCAAAAGTCTATTATAAACACAGTGGAACGACATGAACCACTCTATATATAATAGGCAAAATATATGCCAATTTATTCTTCGACCTTAGAAAGAGGCAGTTGTTTCTGCCATTACCGCACCTTTTAACTGAGGATCCTCAACATCTGCCTTAAATAGAATTTTTACATTCTGACAGCTATTGATTTCAACAGCATCAAAAGGAACTTCGTAATCAAAATTACGCTTATTAATCTCTGTATAAACAGCAAGACCTTTAACTTGCTTCAATACAACATCTTGACCACCATCAACACAGACAAGATCTAAATCACCATACAAACTTTTTGTCCCTTCTCTATTCAGAGTAAAAGAAGTATGCATCACACCTTCTTTTGTATAAAGACGTGCATTTGTAAGGTTAGCTTCCGCTGTTAAATTTCCGTTTCTAACAAAAACAGGAAGTGATAAAGCAGGTTGGATAGAAAGACGAATTGATTGCTGGTCATTATCTTGTTTTAAAACAAACTGATCAGGCTTCGCTTCAGAAACGATCCATAAGTGAGAACGATACTCAGCTTCTTTCAAATCCGCAGATCTTTTAAATAAAAGACGTACTTGCTGAGATCCTCCAGCGGGAATTGATACACGACGTGGTGCAAAACGAACCATATCATCCGCCCATAAAATATCATCAGATGTTTCATCTTCAGCGATTGCTTGTAAAGACTTATCCTCATCCATACGATATTTGCGCCAGCCTAAACGATATGTTTGTGGCTTTGCCGTATTATTAATGATGGTTAAAACTTCAAAACGCTTATTCCCTTCAAACACAATACGCTTCAAGCTAACACGAACCGCACCAGCTTCGTGTGCTGTTACTAAAACAAACGCACAACTAACAAGCGCAAGTAAGAAAAACTTTTTAAATCGTGTGATCATGTATGAAATAACCTAGAATAGATTGATAGAATAAATATATCTTTGGTAATAGTATAAGATATTTTTGCGTTTGACAAACAAGAAATTCAATCTTTTCAATAAAATATGCATTTTTTTACTGAAAATTAGCAAATACACGTACACTTCCCGTATATGTGCCCTCTAATTGACCTGGTTTTATGGATAATGATGCTCCCAATGGAATAAAAGAAGTCCTTTCACCTGCTCCTGGGACAATTGTTGCGTATGGTGCGCCACCGCCATCAACCATTAAGTTAAAATCGCGGATTGTAATTGAACTCACCCCGTTTGTTAATTGAGCAACAGTTGATTCCAAACTGATATTAAAAGGGAAATCACCGCTGCGAACAGAAATACGCCCTAATTGAGGTGTACCACTCGCAGGAGAGATCGAGCCGTTTCCTTCAATAATAAGACTATTACGTTCATAATCGAAATAAACATCGCCATAGGCATCATCTGTGATAGCGATTGTTCCGAAATCAAGAGAGGCCGCGACGGTTATGTCAACGGCCTTAATGATTCTTACAGAGATGGGGAGTGTTGCTGTGCTTGCGCCACCAGCTTTTATTCCTCCCAAACTAGCTAATAAGAGTGGTAAGAGGCCCGAGCAAACAAGCTTAACCATACGGTTATCTTTGTTTTTATTTTGCTCACAACCATCATTATGTACAGACTTAACCGTCATATACGTTCACACTCTCCTTAACTAAAATTTTTGATACAAGCGGGAGCTAGCGTTAAAAGCCATACTTAAGCCCCGCCAATCAGATCACATACAAAGTATGCATCTTTTTAAAATTAGTTATATCTTATTACTGATAGTTTGCAGTTACTGTTACTGAACCAGTATATGTACCAGCAGCCTGACCTGCACCAACTGTCAATGTACCACCGAGGCGGAACCCTGTAACAGTCGCAGCTGTCAACGATGTTGTAAATGCTGTCGCGTTAATCGTACCGGCATTTCCATCAACTGTAAATGAACCAACCGCCATTGTTGCTGTACCATTTGATAGAGCCACAGTAGCCGGAGCTGTTACGTCAATCGCACGACCTGTACTTCCTTTAAGAGTGAAACCACCCGCTTGGATTGTACCGCCAATTGATGTTACCGCACCACCTGGTGTTGGTGAATCAGCATTATCAACCGCTAATGTACCACCTGCACCTGATTCAGTTAATGAACCGAAGTTTAATGTACGTGTTTGTGTAATTTGAACTGGATCCAAGACAATCGCTTGAATCGGTACGCCTGTTGTCGCAGCTTCTACACTGTGTCCCGTGGCGCACATAGCTAGAATCGCAGCCGACCCTAGTAGTACTTTTTTAATTGTTTTATTTTCCATCTCTGTATCTCCTTACTAAAACAATAAACGAATGTTATCTATTAACTTAAATGGCATCTTCTGAATTACGAATTGTATAAAGACTATTTGTATAAAGACTATACCACAGTATCTAATAATAGCGCAAGCAGGTAAAAGAAACGTTAACAGCTTATGTCAAAAATAATAAAAATCAATAGATTATGTACTTTAAATAATTTTTACAATCTCTTGATAGTTATTGATTTTATTTAAAACATTCTTTTTTAATTTTTTTATCGTTTCACATGCAATTCCACTCTGTGCCCCCTCGCAGAGGCGATCAAAGTGGCGAAAATACAACAGATTTGTCTCTATAATTTTCGACTCGATGTCATATATATAAGCCAAACACCTCTCCTCACTAAGCGTCGAATCCATTTGTGTGATAACGAATCCCAATATTCGACGCAAAGAGAGCGGCGCCACTTCACTCGGTATAAACAAATGACTTAATGTTGCATTCTTTTTAACATGGTCAATATACATAGCTGGGAAATAGCGTCCTAAATCTCGATAGCCTTCTGGTATCTCACCCAAAGGGACTGCGACATGATGCGCCTTTAAAGAAACCCGACCGACATCTCCCAAATCAAACTCCATAGGAACCGAACATAGAAAAGGAGCTTCTTGGTATAAAAACCCATATTGCATCAATAAATCCAGACCATCAAAATAGCCATAGTTTGTACAGATCTCATCCATAGGCTCAAAAGAAGGCAACATACGAACCCCCATATGAGCGCCTCCTTTTTTATTGTATAAATTATCATACCCACTGCCATAAGCATCATGGTTCAAGAATTCAATAAAAGGAACAATGCATTTAACGGGTTTCGTACCAATACGCCTATTTAATTTACAATCAATCAGGCGGGACATAAAAAACGTAATCAGCACCATTTCATCATAAAGCTCTTCATCGCCCCAAACTTTTTGAATAAAGGCTTGGTTCTCATAATCGCGCGCTTTCAATAAATGCTCAACCAACGGTCTATCCGCATCACCTTTCAATTGACACCAGACCATATCCTTTTTATGAGCGGCGATCTTTCCTGTTTCATTATATAAAGACAGTAAAAGCTCTATGATTTTATAATTTTGATGATCATAATTCCCTTTAAAGTCATCAAGAACTAGATCATCTCCCTGCAAATCAAACGCAATTTCCTTAAACGGCGTTAGCGCATTATGAGGGATCTTCATCCAAAAAGGCTTCTCAGCCTTCTGCTTTGCTGTCACAGAAAAATTACCACCCTCTTCTTTTAAAACCAAAGACGGATCAAAGTAAGCCCCTCTCTCTTTTAAAAGAGAAACCAACTCATTCAATTTTGTTTCTATATATGTATTGTTTGTTTGTATTTCAAACATGAAGATCTGTGTTTTTTGAGCTTATTGATACTGTTATGTGTGATTTTTACATGAAATGATTGATCAATATATAAATTTATATATGATTATAGATCAATATAATACGTCCACACCCAACATACAACCTACTTTATATATCATGTCCACATCTCAAGAAACAGAAGTCACCCTCGAAAAAGCTCTTAACATTGCCTCTGTGCATATGAACCAACAAAATTATCGTGTCGCAGAGCTCGTGCTGACCGATATTTTAAAAGCATATCCAGATGAAGAAAACGCGCATTACATGCTTGGGCTTGCTTATTATTTCATTGGTGACCTCAATAAAGCCTATACACATTTAGCAACCGCGATCAAAAACGGCCAAGAAACGCCTGCTGAATGGTATTGCAATTACGGCATTATCAGCCATCAAGCTGGACATCCTTCTGTTTCTATTGATGCTTTTGACCAAGGGATAAAAGCTGATCCAAGCTATGCGAACAGCTATTGGAACAAATCCCACATCCTGTGGCTAGAAGAACGCTATCAAGAGGCCGAAGAAGCGGCACGCCAAGGGATCAAAGTCGATGACAGTGTGCCGGAGGCTTGGATCAATTTAGGAACAGCCCTTGTTAAACAAGATGATCGCAATCAAGAAGCCTTAGAGGCCTGGGAAAAAGCCTTAACTCTTGCTCCTGATATGCCAGAGATTTGGAATAATATGGGGAATTTATTACGTGATATGGGGCAATTAGAAGCCGCTATTGAAAAATGTCGCAAAGCACTCGACTTAAACCCTAATTACGCAGAAGCTTTAAGTAACCTTGCCAATGCTATGTTTGACCTTGGGGATACTGACGAAGCTGAAGCCACCTATAAACGCGCTATTGACTTAAAGCCCGACTATGTCGAAGCCCACAACAACTTGGCTATTTGCCACATTTACCAAAGTCGCTTTGATGAAGGGATTAAAGAAGCACGTATTGCTCTTTCATACAACCCAAATCACAGCCAAGCACTTTTAAACTTAAGTATCTGCTATCGTTCTCTTGGTCAAATTGAAGAAGCCGAGAAAGCTGTGGCTAAAGCTGCCTTAGTCACCCCTGATTCACCAGAAATCCATATTGAACTTGCTGACACACTCTTCATGCAAGATCGATACGCCGAAGCTGAGGTGGAATTAGAAAAAGCAAAAGAACTCAAACCAGACTCTCCTCGTGTTTACATTCGCCTCGCCAACACATATGAGCGCGGCAATAAAATTGAACAAGCCTTAGAGGCCATTGACAAAGCGGTTGAACTTAACCCTGAAATGATGGAGGCCTATTTAAGAAAAGGCTCTATCTGTCACATTTCCAACAGAATCCCTGAAGCTAAAGAGCATTTTGCAAAAGCACTCGAGAGAAAACCAGACTCTCTCCCTGCCCTTATGGCGTTAGCCGACCTTCATCTATCAATTGGTGAGATCGAAGAAGCGAAAGACTATATCGAGAAAGTTAGACAAGTTCCTAACCATGAAACACCTGCGCTCTTCTATATTATTGGTAAAACAAAAAAATACACATCCATTGATGATCCTGATTTCCAAAAAATGCTTGAGATGGAAGCCCATATTGAACGCAGCGGTATCGATCAAGCAAGTGTCTTGCACTATGCTCTTTTCGATGCTTACGAAAATATCGGAGATAACGCTAAAGCCTTTGAACATCTCGCCAAAGGAAATGAATATAAAAGACGCTCAGTCCCTTATGATGCGGAACAGCAAAGTAAAAACTTTGCCAATATCAGAAAAAAATACACAACATCTGTCATCGATAGCTTTAAAGACAAAGGATGCCAATCCAAAACGCCTATCTTTATCGTTGGAATGCCACGTTCAGGAACAACTTTAACAGAGCAAATCATTTCATCGCATCCTCAAATTCATGGAGCCGGTGAATTAATGGAACTCAGCATGCTTGATTTCCAATTTGGCCCTATCAATGATCAAAATGCAAAAGACCAAGGCCAATGGTATGTGGACCGCGTTGAAAAACTCGCCAAAAGCACACCAAACGCTCTTCATGTCAGTGACAAAATGCCTGGAAACTTTTCTCATCTTGGTAAGATTTTATCTATTTTACCAAATGCAAAAATCATCCATTGTCGCAGAAATCCTATTGATACGTGCCTTTCTTGCTTTAAACAAAATTTCGCCCGCGGACAATATTGGTCTTACAACCTCGAAGAACTTGCCGATTACTACAATATGTATCTAGAAATGATGGAGTATTGGCGCGAACAAATTGGTGACCGTTTCATAGAGGTTGATTACGAAGAAACCGTATCAGACCTTGAAACTCAAGCGCGTCGGATGATTGATTTTATCGGCTTAGAGTGGGATGAGGCTTGCTTAACACCTCACAAACAAAAACGAGCTATTCTAACAGCCTCTAAAATGCAGGTTATTAAGCCCGTTTACAAAAGCTCTGTGAAATCATGGCAAAAATATGAGAGCGAATTATCACCTCTCATTGACGGCTTAAGCAAAGGAAAAGCCAAAGATTTGCTCGATTTATAAGAAAAGTCGCCTTATTACAAAAATTTAATGCTTCATTTGATCTCCAAATAAAGTTATCAAGAAGGTTATCCACAAGTGATTTCCTCCTACTCTTATGGCATATCCTTGAGGTTGTTGCGCTTTTCCCCAAATTAAAATGAGATTATTTATTGCCAGAATCACAAAACCCTGTTTAATATAGAGTTGGGTATTTGTACAAATTCTTTTGATTCGTTAGTTCTAATGAAACTTTATAAATTTTTATCTCTTTTTGCGCCGTTGTTAGTGCTTGCACTGACCTTGTCCGCCTGTGCCCAAACAGAAATGGATAAAGAGCTCTCTGCCCAGAGCGACCAAATGGTCTCAATGAAGACCCTAATCACCCGAAATGAAACGAAAATCAAAATCCTAAATGAACGCCTAACCGAGGTGAATGACCGCGTTGTCGCTATGCAGCAACAGCTTGGAAGCCTCAGTAAAGTGCTCTCAAAAAGAACCACAACGAAGAAATGGAACAAACCCGTATCCACCCCACAACCAACCCCTCAACCAGAAAAGGAGAACATACCATCCACACCACCAAAACCAGCTGAAGACGCTGCCGCTGCACCTGTTGAGGCCGTTACTAAAGCCCCTATGGCCAAAGAAGATGAGCCGAAACCAACTCCTCAACCTCCTGAAACAGATCAAAAGACATATACCCCCGGACTTAACGTCGTTCAGGAAATGAGAATAGGACAACATGATGAAAAAACACGTCTTGTGCTCGATTTATCAAAAGGAAGTAATTTACTTTATAGCGCTTACGCAGAAACAGATGAGCTCATGATCTTAGAGCTGCCCAAAACTGCATGGGATGCCAAAACGGAGATTACCCTTAAAGATAACCCTCTTATAAAACGCCTTGAGGCGCACACAGATAAGGAAACAACCTATTTAAATATTTATACAGCAGGTATTGAGATGGGTGTTTGGGTCTTTGACATCCCCGAAAAAGGACCAAAGAACCCGCGGATTGTTTTGGATTTTTCATTAGCTGACGATGAGTAATAAAGATAATCAAGATACCCCCCCTTTAATACACATCATTTGTTCACTTTTTGTTCTTTATTTTTGAGAGGATTTGTGACATATTGCTCTCATGTCACAAATATTTCAACCAGAACCAACTGTAAGATGGCTCTATTTAGATTTAAATAGTTTCTTCGCCAGTGTTGAACAACAAGAAAATCCAGCCTACAGAGGCAAGCCACTTGCTGTGCTCCCTTCTTTAACAGACAGGACTTGCGCCATTGCCACAAGCTATGAAGCCAAAGCTTACGGCATACACACAGGCACAAAAATTTTTGATGCAAAAAAACTATGCTCAGACCTCATTTGTGTTCCTGCGCGCCATAACCTCTATGTCGATTACCATCATCGTATTTTTGATGAAATAGAAAACCATATTCATATTGATAAAATATGCTCTATTGATGAGATTGCTTGCCGTCTAGACAAACCAAAGACAAATGAAATCACTGCTTATGAGTTCGCCCATCATTTAAAATCCATCATTCGTGAAAAAATTGGCGCCTCGTTAACCTGCTCCATCGGTATTGCTCAGACACCTCTTTTGGCAAAAATAGCCGCCGAAATGAACAAACCTGATGGGTTGACGCTTTTCTCACCAAAAACATATACAAAACAGTTATTTGAATTAGACCTTCCTGACCTTCCAGGCATTAATATCAATATGAAACGACGCCTATTCAAGGCGCGCATTTATACCGTCGAACAGCTTTACAACATAGCCCCTAAACATGCTCGCCGTATATGGAATAACGTTGCAGGAGAACGCTATTGGTATTCTTTACATGGCTACACAGTTCCAGACACACAAACTCAGAAAAGCGTCATAGGACACAGCCGTGTCCTTGCCCCTAATCTACGCACACCAGAAAAAGCTTATCTCATAACACGCCAATTGCTCACGAAAGCCGCTAGCCGCTTAAGACGATATGACCTCTATACAAAACGATTATCTCTCTCAGTCAGACACCCACGAACATATCATTCAAAATGGAAAACAGAATGCTCATTCCCCGCAACTGATGATAATTTCGTATTATTAGCCCATCTCGACAATATGTGGAAAAATATGATCCAGCATTTTACGCCTGACACACTCATAAAAGTATCTATTTCTTTATCAGACCTATATAGAAAGGAACACATAACATATGATTTATTTGAACAAGCCACCCCAGAAAAACACCTAAAAACAACGACTTTATCTCCCCTTTTAGATGCTCTAAATGCCCGTTATGGACGCGGTACAATTAGCATTGGGACAACCACACAAACACAAACAGGTTTTGTCGGTACAAAAATTGCCTTTAGTCGTGTCCCTGAAAGAGAAGAATTCCAAGAATAACCTGCACTCTTCTTTGTTAAAAAAGCTTTTTTATTTTCACTTTGGCTTAAAAATTGCTATAGTGAGAAAGTGTATCTTTACACGCAACTCATTAAGTGCTCTCTCTTTCAAGAAATTCACGCACTTAACGTCCTAAAATGATTTAAAATATGAAGTTTTTTGTTTTTATATGCGCATTCACCCTGATGGTTCAGGCTTACACATTTTCTTTTGCAGAAAATGGTACTTTAACATTACAAGAAGCTATTAGGATTGCGCTTGAAAATAACCCTAATTACAGCCAAACACTCAACCAAGAAAAGGCATCTGATGCCCGCGTCACACAAGCAAAATCATTTTACCTTCCTTCTGTAAGCCTACAAGCATCGAGTGGCTACTCAAATGTTGATACCCCCTTAATCGAAGAAGAAACAACAGACAGTCAAAATATTGCTGTCACAATGACACAAAGACTTTTTGATGGCTTTGAATCAAGCAATCTAATAGATGAACAAAAAGCGTTAAACACCTCATCAGAAAGACAAGTTGAAAATGTTCAAGAAACGCTTGGTGTCGAGGTTGCTTTTAACTATATCAATATTTTGCGTTTTAAAGATTTCATGGAGAAGGTAAATGAAAATGTTAAAGTTCATTATGATATCTATGAGAAAATCAAACGCAATGTAGATGCTGGCGCTCTTACAAAAGCTGATCTGTACCAAGTTGAGGCGCGTTTAAGTCGCGCTAAATCAACGCGAGAAAATATCCGCCGTGATTTAATTGATGCTCAAGCAACCTTTAAACGACTAGCTGGGTTTGACGCACAGGGTGTCTTAGAAAAACCTGAATTAGCTGCCTCCATCTTAACTGAAGATTTGAATACATTTATTGATGACTCTGTTCAAAACAACCCAAATATTAAAAGCCTTATGGCTGATCGCGATGCGTCTAAATTTTCAATGGATGCTTCATCAGGAAAGTATTATCCGACTGTCGATCTTCAACTTCAACGCAGTCAAGGCAAGAACCTAAATGGTATTGAAGGCAGTGAGAAAAGAGATTCAGCGCTCATAACAATGAATTGGGATCTTTATACTGGTGGCTCAGATACCGCGCGTGTAAAAGAGAAAACATATCAATATTACGAAGCGCAAGATCGCCTAGAAGCTGGAGTACGTGCTTTAGAAAATGATATCCGCAGCACATGGGCAACACGTGTAAGTGCAGGATACAGAGCCGAAGAACTCCTTGCTCAAATCGATGCCAATGACAAGGTCGTACAGGCTTATCAAGATCAATTCAAATTATCAAGACGAACACTCATTGATGTTTTAGACGCACAAAACGAGCTTTTTGTTTCCAAAATCAATTACGTAGATGCTGTCTATTCTGCACTCTTCTCATCTTTAAGATTATTACAGTTTCGTGGCTCTTTGCTACATGACATAGGGGTTTATGATGCCAATCGATCAGGAGAATAATATAAAGATATCCATTAAGGACGTATCTGATCTTGAGCGACAAAAACTCGCTATGAAAGATCCTCTTATAGAATGCTTAATTTTGCTTGCACAAGAGCAAGGACGCACCATCTCAACATCAGCCCTGCTTGCAGGTTTCCCTCTTCCTCAAGATGGATCAATTGGTCCTGATCTTTTTATGCGCGCCGCGCAAAGATTAAACTTATCAGCGCGTATTATAAAAAGACCGCTTAATACACTTGCTCGATCCCCTGCTCTCCCTTGTATTCTGGTGTTAAAAGATCAACAAGCTTGTATTTTAAAATCTTGTAAAAATGGTGTCTTGGAAACAGTTTTCCCTGAAACACCGAACGCGCCTACAAACATGACTGTAGAGGAACTCGAAAAACTCTATATTGGTTACAGCTTTTTTGTAAAAGGTCAAATGGAGCTTGATAAAAGAACAGGCCCACCGCCTATTTTAGAGAAACAAAACTGGTTTTGGGGTGCTATAAAAAAACATAAACGCATCTATTATGATGTTTTTATCGCTGCTTTTATTACGAATATCCTTGCCTTAGCAAACCCGATCTTCATCATGAATGTTTATGATCGTGTTCTTCCCAATAATGCTTTTGATACACTTTGGGGGTTATCGATTGGTGTTTTTGTCGCTTTCTTTTTTGATTTCTTACTCAAAAATCTGAAATCTCATTTCTTGGATGTCGCAGGGCGTAAAGCTGATATTCAAATTTCATCCTCTATTTTTGAGCGTATCTTGGGAATGAAAATGATTGCACGCCCCCCAAGTGCAGGGGCACTTGCTTCTCATGTTCGAGAATTTGAAACGCTACGTGATTTCTTTACCTCTGCAACACTTGTGAGCATCATTGACTTCCCTTTTATTCTACTTTTCATTGCTATTATTTGGATCATCGGTGGTTCTCTTGCTTTTGTTCCTTTGGTAATTGTGGCTCTCGTTATCTTAGCAGGCTATCTATTACAAAAGCCGTTATCAAAAGTTATTCATGAAAATATTTATGAGAATTCATACAAAAACAGCCTCTTCATTGAAGCTGTGAGTGGCTTGGAAACAATCAAAGCACAAGCTGCAGAAGGTCACAAACAACGTAAATGGGAAGAAGCTGTTGAACAAACGTCTTTAACAGGTATTAAAGCTCGTGCTATTTCCGCCTTAAGCGTCAATCTATCAACCTTCGCAGCCAACATCTCTTCTGTTGGGATTGTTATTCTAGGTGCTTATCTTATTGCTGATGGATCGTTATCAACAGGTGCTTTAATTGCTTGTATTATTCTCTCCAGCCGTATTATGGGGCCTTTAACCCAGATTGCAGCTCTTTTAACTAAATATAATCAATCAAAAACAGCCTTGGAACAATTAGAAGAGCTGATGTCTGCGCCCGTTGAGAAAGAAGTGGGTGAAACCCTGATTTCAAAAATGGTATTCAAAGGAGATATTTCTTTTAGAAATGTGTCTTTCCGCTACCCTGAACAACAATCTGACCTGTTAAAAAATGTTTCTTTTTCGATCAAAGCTGGAGAAAGTATTGCCGTGATTGGGGCTGTTGGCTCAGGAAAAACCACCTTGCAACGCTTGCTTTTAAACATCTATCAGCCAAGTGATGGCTCTGTTGAAATTGATGGCCTTGATGTACGCCAAATCGAATATGCCGACTTAAGACGCAATATTGGTGTGACACAACAAGATTCTTATTTCTTTTATGGATCGGTTAAAGACAATATTAAATTTGGCTATGAATTCGTTTCTGATGAAGCTGTCTTAAGAGCCGCGGCCTTGTCTGGTGTGATGGATTTTATGAAACATTCACCTCACGGATTAGACACTCAAATCGGAGAACGTGCTGAACGCCTATCAGGAGGGCAAAAGCAAGCGATCTCAATTGCACGTGCACTTTTATATGATCCACCTATTATGATTTTAGATGAACCAACAACCGCGATGGATCCTGGTTCTGAGCGTCGCTTGATTACACGTTTAAAATCTATTTTAAAAACAAAAACGACGATTTTAATTACTCATAAAGGCACATTACTTGATCTTGTTGATAAAGTCCTCCTTCTAGATCAAGGACATGTCATTGCTTTTGGGGATAAAGATGACGTCATAAAAAAGCTACAAGGACAACAATTTAAATCCAAAGAGAAAAAAGAATGATCAAATTTGATTGGCGTAATTTTAATCTAGGAACCCTAGATTTAACACGGAAGAATGATGAAGAAATCATTCATGATGGTCATGCGCGCTGGACTGATCGTCTTCTCTTATACACATCTGGTGTTGTTCTCCTCTTCTTTATTATTTGGGCTAATTTCACAACGGTTGACGAACTCATTAGAGGAGAGGGTCAAGTCATCCCTTCTTCTGAAATTCAAATTGTTCAAAACCTTGAAGGTGGGATCGTAGAAGAATTTCTGGTCAATGAAAATGACGTTGTTGAACAAAATCAATTGCTTTTAAAAATGAGCAACATTCAATATAGCGCTGAATACCAGTCACAGCTCTCTCTGTATTTAAACCTTCAGGCAAAATTAGTACGTTTAAAAGCAGAAGCAGAGAGAAAAGAACCGCTCTTCCCAGAAGATCTATTGCGTCTTGCCCCTGATATCGTTCAACGTGAAATTGAGGCATTCAAATCAAATGTCGCCAGTTTTATAGGACGAAAAACTGTTCTAGAAAAACAACTTGAGCAAAAACAACAGCAAGTTAAAGAAGTCGACGAACGTTTAAGAGGATTAACAAAACTGTTGGCGCTCAGCAAAGAAGAGCTTGCAATGATGCAGCCTCTCTTTGAAACGGGTTCTGTTTCAAGACGCGATTTAATTGCCTTAGAAGGTAAAGTAACAGAGCATCAAACATCTTATAATAACCTTAAAATTGAAAAAGAAAGAACAAAAGCAGCGGTTCATGAGGCTCAACAAAAGCTTTTCGAATTAACCAACTCTTACACGGCGCAAACACGAGAAGAATTAAACAGTGTTTCAAGCGAGGTTGAAAGCCTTAAAAAAGCACTTACCGCTTATCGTGACAGAGAAAGAAGAACTGAAGTCAGATCCCCTGTTCATGGTATTGTAAAAGACATTAAAATCAAAACCATTGGTGGCGTCGTCCAGCCTGGTGAGCCTTTGATAGAAGTCGTTCCTTTAGAAGATCAACTCATTGTTGAAGCCTCTGTGTCCCCTTCTGATATCGCCTTCTTAAAGCCTAACATGACCGCCAAAATAAAGCTCACAGCCTATGATTATACAATTTATGGAAGCCTCGATGGCGAAGTCATCGAAATCAGCGCTGATACATTGAAAAATCATGATGGAGCTTCCTTCTATCGCGTCAAAGTCAAAAGTAATGAACAAGCTCTCACTTACGAAGGCAAACGCCTAGAAATCATCCCTGGTATGGTTGCGCAAATTGATATCTTAACAGGTAAGAAAACCATTATGAGCTACTTATTAAAGCCATTTAAAAAGACATTTGATAACGCTTTCCACGAAAGATAAGAGCATTTCTTTTCATTTATTATTTTGATAAAGTATTATTTAAATCTAAAGTAAATGATGTTATGATGAAAATAATCAACCTTTTAAGGCAGACGTTATTTTGTTTAAAAACAAATTAAAAACACTCTTATTCGCACTCACCTTAACACTTTCGACAACAGTGTTGAGCGTGCAGTCTATGGCGCAAAACTTAAACTGCGTCCAGCCGCTCCTTTTTGGAGAGATTGCCCGCTGTGGCAGTACAGGAACGGTAACGATCCACCCTGATGGGACATACACATCCTCGTGTGTTGATGTTGTTTTCCCACCAACAGAGGCCTTATGTGTCGTAACACAGTTTTTAGGGTTGCAAAATATCGTGATAAGCGTTGATACAACGAGCGTTTCTATTTCAAATGGCTCTGACAATATGACTGTGGATGATTTTAATATTGTTTCAAACGGCAACGGCCCAACTTTTGTGACAAATTCAACAAATACAGAAGTGCCAATTGGTGCAACGGTTACACTTTCCTCATCTCAAGGTGCAGGTAACTATTCTGGGACTTTTACCATATCCGCCAACTACGAATAATATTTGACAAAAGTCAAAAATATTAATTCTAACTTAACCTGAATATAGTATTATCTATTATATGTAGAAGTGTATCTACATACACCCGAATTGCGGGAGAATACAGAGGAAAGATTATAAATAATGGCAGGAGCTTTTCATTTGTCATTTGCGGCGTTAGCAGATGTCAATGGGTCCAACCCAATCAGTCTTGAAGTTGTAGTCAACGGTGTCGTCTTGGCAACCGTATCCCCTCTTGATGGTTCTAACAATTTCGAACTTCTTTTAGATTATTCAGGTCTTCAGCCCTCATCTGTTTCTTTCCGATTTGCCTCTGGATCAGGAAATAGCGGTGATAGCGTTACATTTACCGATGTTGAGATCAATCGAAATGACCTAAATACGAGCACTGAACTAAGCTCTTCTTCTATCTCTGTTGGACAAAGCGCCCTTTTAACACTCACATCTTCTGATTTTTATTCTACGCCTCCCACATTAGGGGCTGCGACTATTTCAGGAACAGCAAGTGATGATGAAACCCTCAATGGGGGTAAACTCGCCGATATTATTGATGGGATGGCTGGTGATGACCGCATTCGTGGACGCGCTGGCTCAGATGAAATCACTGGCGGTGATGGAAATGATTTAATTTTCGGAGAAGATGGCGATGACACCATTCTTGGTGGTGATGGGAATGATACGCTGTTTGGTAATAATAACGATGATATCCTCTATGGTGAAGACGGGAATGACAACCTCATTGGAGGTGATGGTGATGATATTCTGGTCGGTGGGAATGGCACAGATTTTATCCTAGGGAATGCTGGAAATGACATTCTATTTGGTGATGAAGGCAATGATATGCTCATTGGAGATACAGGCGACGATATTTTAATCGGTGGTATTGGTGATGATCTTCTTATTGGTGGTTCAGGTGATGATGCTATTTCAGGTGGTGATGGCAATGATCAAGTATTGGGCGATGATGGCAATGACTTAATTGACACTGGTGCGGGCGATGACCAAATTCTTGGCGGCGCTGGAAATGACACAATTGCTTCTGGTACTGGGGAAGATATCATCTTTGCTGGAAGCGGTAATGATGAAATCTATTCTGGCGATGATGACGATACCGTTTATGGCGAAGATGGCAATGATGTCATTTATGGCGAAGATGGCGTTGATATCATTCATGGTGGCGGCGGATCAGACACAATTTATGGCGGTGAAGGCAATGATATTATACATGGTCACGGATTAGACTATGACGGCATTTTCTCTCTTCTCGCGGCTAATCCTAATGTTTCTTATTCTCTCGAAACAGGCAGTTTTTATCAATATGTGAATACAGGTGGCTTTATAACACATGACGCCGCACAGACTGCTGCTGAGAGTGCGACATTAAATGGTATGAATGGACATTTAACCGTAATCACGTCGCAGTCAGAACAAGACTTCCTTGACGGCATATGGGATAATGCAAATGCTTGGATTGCTGGATCAGATAGCGCAATCGAAGGCACATGGGCTTGGGACACAGGGATTGAAACAGGAATCTATTTCAGTAACAGCTCGGGCAGCTCTCTTTTCAATATGTATGAAAACTGGCAATCAGGTCAGCCTGATGGCGGTGCTTCAGAAAATCAAATTTATATGCTTAATAGTGGCGGTTCTGTTTGGGCTGATCGCGGAGCAAGTGCTTCAGGCGTAACAGGCTATTTCATTGAATGGGAAGCTGGGGCTATGTCTGATGATTTAGGGGCAGACGTGATCGATGGCGGTAATGGAAATGACATTATATATAGTTATGGCGGCAATGACACAATAACGGGCGGCGCTGGTGATGACTTTATTAGTGCGGGTGATGGCAATAACGATATCGATGGTGGCTTTGGTGTAAGCGTTATCTCAGCTGGTGATGGTAATAACACGATCGTCACAAGTACCCAAGCCGATTTTATTTATGTAGGGACAGGGACAAATACAATTGATGCTAATTCTGGTAACAATGTTATTTATTCTGGTGATGGCGCAGACACAATCGATACTGGCAATGGTGATGATTATATAAGTGCAGGTGGCGGTAATAACATCATTGATGCGAGCACTGGAAATAATACAATTTATACAGGTACTGGGAGCAGTACAATTACTACAGGAAACGGTATTGATTATATTGAGGCTGGTGACGGGAATAATAATATCAATGCCGGAGATGGTGACAACACAATTTACTCGGGTAATGGAGATAGCACTATTACTACAGGCACTGGTATAGATTATATAGATGTTGGTGACGGTGACCACACAATTAATGCCGGCACGGGGAATAATACAATTTACGCAGGAACAGGTATCAACGACATTACGACCGGTGATGGTATTGATTATATCGAAGCTGCAGATGGAACAAATACAATTGATGCTGGAAATGGCAATAATGACATCTATTCAGGCTCTGGCGATGATACAATTGATGCTGGCACAGGTGATGACTATATCGAGGCTGGTGATGGCGACAACACCATTAATGCGAGCAGCGGTCAAAATGAAATCTATAGCGGTTCAGGACATGATAACATCACAGCCGGTAATGGAAGTGACTATATCGAAGCTGGCGATGGGAATAACACAATTAATGCAGGCACTGGCGAAAATGAAATTTACAGTGGCGAAGGTAATGACCTCATCACGACTGGTGACTCAAATGATTATATTGAAGCTGGAAACGGAAACAACACGATTACCGCTGGGGCTGGAGAAAATGAGATTTACTCAGGTTCAGGCTTAGACATTATCACAACAGGAAACAGCAATGATATTATCGACGCTGGCGATGGCGACAACGAGATTGAAGCTGGAGCTGGCACAAATATAATTACAACAGGCTCAGGCAATGATGACATTGATACGGGTGATGGCAATGACACCATCAATGCCGGTGATGGAAATAATACAATCATCGCTGGAGCTGGCACGAACTTTATCTATTCGGGTGTTGGCAATGACAATATCTACACTGAAGACAATAATGACTATATCGAAGCTGGTGATGGTGACAATGATATTAGTGCTGGTGGTGGTACAAACGAGATTTATTCTGGTGCTGGTAATGACACGATTGATACAGGAAACAATAATGACACGATTGATGCTGGGAACGGGAATAACACAATTAATGCTGGTGATGGACTAAATGATATTACATCAGGCTCAGGTAATGACATTATTAATACCGGGTCAGGTAATGATACGATTGAGGCTGGTGATGGTGATAATCAAATAAATGCCGGTGCGGGTCAAAACGAGATTTATTCCGGTTCTGGAAGTGACACAATCGATACAGGTGATGGGAATGATTACATTGAATCTGGCAATGGTGGTGACACTATTAATGCAGGCAATGGACAGAACCAAATCTATACAGGAAGCGGATCAGACACAATTACAAGTGGCTTAGGAAACGATACGATTGAAACTGGTGATGGTGATGATTTTGTCGATGCTGGCTTTGGCAATGATACCGTTGCTGCGGGAGCAGGAAATGACACAATCACCTATGAAAATGCAAGCTCTGCGGTAACTGTCGATTTAAATGTCACAACGATGCAAAACACAGGTGGGTATGGACAAGACACCATTAGTGGCTTCGAAAATATTATTGGCTCAATTTATAATGACATTTTAACTGGAACAGCCGTTGCTAATATTATCTATGGACTTGACGGTGACGATACAATTAATGCGGGCAATGGAAATAATACAATTTATGGTGGATCAGGGACAAATAATGTGATTTCTGGTACAGGAGATGACTTTATTAATACTGGAAATAATTCAGATACCATTAATGCTGGTGATGGTGATAACACAATCGAAGCTGGCAATGGCACAAATAATATAACATCTGGCTCAGGCAATGATAACATCACTTCTGGAAGTGGTGGTGATACAATCGTCGCGGGGGATGGAAATAATACAATCGAAGCGGGCTCTGGCGCGAATAACATTACTTCTGGCTCTGGCAATGATGACATCACTTCTGGTAATGCAAATGATATTATCGACGCAGGTGATGGAAATAACACAATCGCTGCAGGTAACGGCACGAATAACATTACATCAGGTAGCGGTAATGACGACATTACCACTGGAAACGGAAATGATACAATCACAGCCGGTGATGGAGATAACACAATCGTTGCTGGAAACGGAACAAATATCATCACAACAGGATCTGGCACAGATATTATAACATCTGGTAGTGGCAATGATACAATTGTTACAGGAAATGGCGATGATACGATCACCAGTGGGGCTGGCAATGATACAATTACCGTTGGTACACAAACAGTACCTGTTGTAAACGCAACAACATTTACAGAAGATTTCGGTTTCTTCCAAGGTGGTAACGGAACCATTATTGAATTAGGAGATGATATCGGGATCACGATTGATGGGAACTTATGGACGAGATCTCTTTTTGATTACACAATCACCGCGAATACTGTCATTGAGTTTGATTTTAGAAGCACCCTTCAATCTGAAATCTCCGCAATTGGGTTTGCCGATGATGATGGCAACAATTATGGGCAAATGTTTAATATATATGGTACTGAGGACAGAGCCTATGCCGATGAGTTTGCCTATGACGGCTCTGGGAATTGGACTCATTACGAAATCAATGTAGGTGCATATTACACAGGCACATATTCTAGATTATTTATCGTCAATGATGATGATGGCATTTTTAGCACAGATGGTAACAGCTCATGGAAAAATATTATAATTCATGAAGGTGATTCAGGTGATAGCATTATCAATGCGGGTACTGGCCTAGATACAATCTATGCTGATGGTGGTATGGATACTTTTATCTTCGACAATATAAATAATACAGATGTCATTCATAATTATAATGCCCAAGATGGCGATGTCCTTGATATCTCTGATATTCTTATCGGATATACAGGATCTTCGGATATCAATGACTTTGTGAATTTCACAAATTCTGGCAATGAACATACAATTATGTCTGTTGATGTCGATGGAACAGTTGGCGGTGCTAACTTTGTTAATATCGCAGAACTACGTGGACAGGCAGACATGCTGGATGAAACAACCCTTCTTGCAAATGGCAATATTGTTGTCTTTTAAAATAAGCCTATCCCGATACAAAGGTTAACTTGTTAAGCGACGCAGCCTCTCAATTTCTTCTTCTTTCTTTTCAAGCTCACGGATCAAATCATCACGATCTTTCAAGTAATTATAAACACTCTCTAAAGCTTCGATACGTAATACATAGCGCCATGTATAAAAATTTAATCCCGCTAAAAACACCATATACAGCCTCCATGCAGGCCAAATTGATTCAAGAATAACCCACAAGTAACCACAACACGCACAGAAGATAAAGATCCATTTCAAATCATTAAGCGCTTGCTTTGCCTGACTTTCAGGTGCAGAGGCTGCCGCCTTGTACCAGCGATAAGCAATGATTAAATAGCCAGTAAAAACGCCCAGACACAATAAAATAGCAATCGTTATACTCACCAAGTCATGATCCATACAATGAATCAAGTTATGATAGTTATAATGTTCGCCACCTGTAAACCATTTAAAAAAACTATCCATCTTTTACTTACCTTTTATACTTTTATTGATACAATTAACTCTTTAAATAATAATTACTGATTAATTATTAGCACAACGAAACAAGGTAAGCTATAAATTTGACTATGATAGAAGATAAAAATACAGATAGCTTCCGCTGGCTTTGGATTGCCGTCGGTTGCTTTTTATTAAGCGCTATTTTTCTAGCCTACTACATTGATAAGGAACAAAATATATGGCTTTCAAAACTTTTCCAAACTCAAACTCAAAATTTTCTTGATAATAGTCTTACAAACAAAAATCTGAAGGCTCTTACAAATTTAATCACAAATCATTCATATCATGATCTTCATATCAGCCTTTATAAAGGAGAGTCTCTTACTCCAGACACATTGATCGTTTCAAATATAAATAATGAGATTGCGACAGAGTTCTCTAATTATCCGACAAACTTGTCTTACATCAAAACTTTCACGTCAAAAAACAATGAAGTAAAAACAATAGCCTTAAAACCAGGGCTAACTTTTTTAAAAGAACAAAATAGAGCGTTACCAATTTTTATAATTATTGGGGGATTTGTCTTATCTATTTTTAGCTTTTTAAATCTTATCATCTTACGCAGGTCAAAGGTCAATGCTGAATTAATCGCTTTTGAAAAGACAGCAGGCCTCTTAAGAAGTGAAGCCTATTTTAGAACCGCTATGGAAGCCTCCAGCATTGGTATGGCGATTGTTGGAACGGATGGAAGCTGGCTTAAAGTCAATTCTGCTCTTTGTCGCATATTAAAATACTCACCTAAAGAATTATTGAATATGGACTTCCAAACAATCACACACCCAGATGACATTGATAAAGATTTGCAATTGGTGAATAAATTACTCAATGGCGATATGGATACGTATCAAATGGAAAAACGCTATTTTCGCAAAGATAAAAAAATTATATGGGCGTTATTATCTGTTGCAATTATACGTAATGATGATGGGACGCCTCGCCATTTCATCTCACAAATTCACGACATTACCACGGTTAAAAAAACACAAGAGAAATTACAAACAGCTAATGCGGAATTAGAAGAATTTTCTTACAGGACATCTCATGATTTAAGATCCCCTCTTGTGTCATCAATCACGCTTCTAGATATTGCTAAAAAATCTTTAGAGACCAATAAAATAGAAAAAACTCTTAAAAGTATTAATCTAACCCAAAATTCTTTAGTTAAACTAGAGGCTCTCGTGCAAGATATTCTTCTTTTAACACAGACAAAGAATATGCAAGAAGACCGAAAAGAAATTGATGTTTCTAATTTCATAGAAGAATCTCTGAAAAAGTTCTCTCATATGACAGATTTTGATCGTCTAGACATTCAAAAGAACCTACAATTCACAGACCCATTAAATGTTAAAGTAAGTCGCTTTAGGTTAATTATCGAGAACTTAATATCAAATGCCATAAAGTATCAAGACACTGAAAAAGAGCATTCTTTTATCAAAATCACCACACATGACGATAACCAATTTTTTATTCTAAGCATTGAAGATAATGGATTAGGTATTCCCGAAAAACATCACAAACAACTTTTTTCTATGTTCAAACGGTTCCACACGAAAGTCGCATTTGGCTCTGGGCTAGGCTTATATATGGTGAAAAAAAGTGCAGATATTATTGATGCTGAATTAACATTTAAAGACTCAGGAAATGGGTGTATATTCGAATTAAAGTTACCTTTAAACAGGAGGAAAGTAACGCATGAACATTAAACAAGTTTTAATCATTGATGATTCTGATGCTGATCAATTTATGGCCGCAGAAGCGATTGAAGAATTCGACCTTCAAATAGAAATTCTCCAAGCTTTTGACGGACAGGAGGCCTTGGAATTGTTAGACACGCTCGAAAAACAGCCCGATCTCATATTCCTAGATATCAATATGCCTCGTTTAAATGGTTTTGAATTTCTTGCTGAATATAGCACGAAAGAAGATCGCACATCGATCGTTGTCATGCTCACCTCTTCAAACCAAGAAAAGGATAAAGAAACAGCACGCTCCTATGGATGTGTAAAAGGCTATATAGAAAAACCCCTCATCATTCAAAAAATAGAAGAGATAACAAAAGCTCTCGAAACCCTCTAAGCTTGTAACCAACCTTAAAACTATACAAAAACACTTAAAAAAATTGGTTGTGTATGTGTGATATTTTCCCTGCCAAAAAAATGATGCATACCTCTATTTCATAGCGTCAAAATAAAGAGGTCAAAAGAGAAAAAATTTTCTCTCTATTCGTCCGCAACAAACTCCATCTTTTCAGGATAAAGATCCTTGGATGGCAGCATATACATCCGCGTTTTAACACTGAAAAAATTTGGCCCCGAACAATATGTACCGCTAATCTCACGTGCGATGGTTGTCAGGGTTCTATATTTGCGCCTGCTGTACTCGTAATATCCTTGACGGCAATAAACCACATATACCTCTCCATGATATTCCCGCTCAAGAACGGTTCCAGGGATAAGTTTTGTAATCGCGCCTCTCGAGCTATTTTTTAATGCATCACTATTAAAGTCGATAGGATGGATGTGTCGCGGCAAATGCATATCAGGATTAATCGGCTTCTTCGATTCCTCATGATATTTTTCCATGATTTTCATCACGATTTGGTCAAAGGTAAAGTTGATGGAACAATCCTCACCGAATTCCATTTTATAATCATGGCGCACCTGTTTCATGCTGGACAATCTCAGTCGCGCATATTGCTTGATCAGATACAAATCATCTTCATCTTGACCTTCCGAGCGTGGTTCTTGAAACCCTTGAAGCGTTTCCAGCCATTGGCTCAAATTAAATCTTAATCTGTCGTTACTCATCAGCGCCTCCATACGTAATGGTGGTCTTTGATTTGAAAAACCGGACGCCAGAACAATTCGTTTGAGAAATATGCCGCGCCACGGCAGTGATATTCTTGAACTTGATATTCCTGTAAGAAAACCCACCGTTGATACATTCAATGATGTGATCCTCGCCTTTGTATCTTTTCGTGATGATCGTGCCATCTGGGAACTTTGTGTTTGAGCCTTGGGATGCCTTTTCCAAAGGATTGTTTGGTTCGCCCTTGGTATAATGATCCATTAATCGGCTGATTATGGCTTCTCGGTAAATATTGTGCGGACAGGACTTCTTAAAGATGTGCTTATATTCTGCGCGCAGCAAATCCACATCGCACAGACGCAGCCGCGCATATTGCCGTACCAGATACAAATCCAAGCTCTGCGGCTGGCTATCAGCCAGTAAATGCGATAAAAATTGCCATGTTTGATCTTCTTTCATAAAACTACCTCCTGAAGGCATACACGCTTCAGAACCGTTCTTTATCAAGTTGTTTTCTCTGTATTTCTTCTCTTTCGACATTTCATAATTTCCTTTCGGTTTTGCCTGTATTGAATAGGTCTGCAAACCTCTCCAAAAACGACGACGTAAATTGCAACTTTCTTGTCGTTATTTTTCTGGTACGGGGTTTGCTCGCAAAAAACCGATGGAATGTGAAAAAATTTGATTTTGTTTAAAATGAACCAGATTTAGGTAGTATTAGTCCCCTTAGAGCGACCAAAATAAACAGAAAGCGCCCCCGAAGAGGACGCTTTTTGTATCTGACATTTAATTGGTTTGGCTGTTGTTCTAGTCTTCTGCCTTATTAAATGTATCTATGTATCTGATTATGTGTGTAAGCGATACCCCGAAACGAACTCTTGAACTATTGCCCTTCGCGAACAGAAATATGACCTAACGAATATCGAGATTTTCGTCAATTTCTGGATCAGGATCATCCCACGATCCAGTGCATTGTTCGTAATAATCAACATGCTTTTGGAAGCGCGGATCTTCACCTTGAATGAAATAAGTATAAAGACGATTTACTATTTTCTTCATTAGAGACTTCATCTCAGGGTTTGTAATTCTAAAGGCTTCGTTCCAAGGAATCTCGTTCCCTTCGGCGTCAATGATTTTAACATCTGAATAATCACCAACTTTTGTCACAGGTGTTGTGCCAGCATGAATATTTTCAAGTTCAGTATGACGTACACACATCGCTGTTAGCGTTTTAGCAAATCTACCTGCCATTTTTTGTTCTGTTTTTGAATTCATAGCTTACTCATCGTCTGTTTTAAAATTATTGTACTCTTTTGTTGTGAGAGATCTTGTGGCGTTTCCATCCCTAATATAAAAATCGCCCCTCTGGTTTGTGAATACATGCTTTGCTGATTTCTCAATCTCAATTCTTAGGACTTCTTTATCATCCACCCGCTCAAACTTTATGCGGTACAGTCGATCAACTGCGCCATCTATATTGCTTCGGATTGCGCTCCTTAGGGCTAACTCAAACTTATCTTTGTTACGCTCACGTTTAATTAGGGTCTCTATTCCAACTACAGTGGAGTTATCGGCAACTCCCAATATAATTTCACCGCCGTCAGAGTTTGCAAAAGCGACAATGGTCTTAACCAGACCATCGTAAGGGGATTTTCTTTTGCTGTCCTCACTAAGCGTTTCTTTAAATTCTAATCGGCCATGCTCCTTCTCGTTTAGAAGTTCTTGAATGTCACGCCATGGCTTTTCTCCTTTTGGGAATTGTTTGTCACCGATTAAATAGCCAGCTCCAGCTGCTAGTAATGCCGGTACCCATCCACCTAAAGGCAGTGCTACCAATGCCAGCCCTGCCGATATGCTGCCGACTTTAATTTTTCTATCCATATTACGTTGCTCCATATTTTCTTAGTACATCCAATAGTAAAACCATCGCATAAGTATCCTGCTTACAATATTCGATAAGGTTGTCCCATAAGGCTGGTTGTTCAGTTTCTGGCAAGATTCCATTTATGAACGCATTGTATTGCAGCATAGCATCACCACCGTGAGATATTTCTAGATCATCATAGCTGAGATCAGTAAAAGCAGGTAATACGGCTTTAATCGATGCTGAGCTTTTTTGGTTTGGATTATAGAGCCAGCGTTTTCTAAATGGCTCGAGCAAATCAATTACCCTAGAATTAATGGCGTTTAAGGCAGGTGCATATTCAGGAAAATCACTGGCCAGATCATTGTTGCGGGCAATCTCAAAAGACTGGTTATAAACTATGACGTGACCGTCCACGCCACATAGCTCGATAAGTTTCTCAGCAAAAAGTCGGCGCGGGTCGGTCTGCTCTTTATGCAAATATTCATGATGCACCAATTCTGCGTCTGGACTTTCTTGTATATGAACGGAGAATTGAAACGGTATCTGTTGATATGGCCTCGTTCCATCAAAAAGAGGAATGGCTGGATTAATCGTCTCATAATCCAAAAAATACAGCGGATATTGTAGATGGTCTAGAAAGCCTTTTACGTTGGCGCGATCAATGATGGTCTCCCCGCTTAAATAGCTTTCGACATCCAAACTCTTTACACCGCCCGGGCGAATATGATCAGGTAGTTTTTCAATAGCTACACCGTGCTGACGCGACAGATCTTCGGCTTTCTTCTTTTGAAAGACATCATACACAGAATAATCCGGTACATGCTTCCAGCAATGATCACGGTAATCACACTCAAACGGTGCGAAACACCGCGCACCGATTGATACGTCTGGCTCTTTTTTGCGCTCGAGAACATAGCCAAGCTGTCCAGCGACAGCCTCAACTTCAGCTTGCCTAGAAAAGACGTCACCAGATATATCTTCAAGTTTAAACAAAAGCTTTGGATCAATATCCCCAGCGCGGATATAGCTATTATCCAACACCATCATAAAGCACTTGCGGATTTTGTACCCAGCGCCGTTAAAGACATGATATTGAAACGCCATGTCATCGAGGTGATAATCTTTGACACTGGTAGAGCTTTTAACCTCGATCAAATCCCATTCATTACTCCCGCTGACGCGCTTTAAAATGTCAATGCGGGAATAGCCACCATCAATCGGGTGCATTGCTGTAGCTTCAAAAATAATATCATGACCGTCTTTGATAAATTGCTGTGTAGATTCAATCGCGCCTTTCACATCCCAATAGGCATTTTTGACCTCAGCCCCACCGTCAAAATAGGACATAGCCAGCGCACCAATCTCATTCCCCGCATCAAACCGCGCTTGCGTCTGCGCATCAATCTCTGGGGCAAGGTCTTTACGATGGCGATACAACCACAAAGCCTTCGGGCATTGAAGACCCTTTACGTACTGAGATTTTGAGATTGTATGCTTATCCATGAATAGAAAGTTACTTGATTATTCTTAAATTTTCCACTATTTTCTCATTACTACCCATTTACACCAAAGATCAGGAAAGTCATGGATAACGACATAATGACAATGAAAGAGGTCGCTGAGTACCTCAAATTAAATGAAAAGACAGCCTATCGTTTAACCTCAGACGGTAAGCTTCCAGCATTTAAAGTTGGCGGTAGCTGGCGTTTTCGTAAATCAGAGATTGACGAATGGACAAAAAAGCAAAGCAATATGCAGAACCAGCAGGATAAATAGACCATGAGAATAGCGCAGATCGAAAAAAATCTTTCAGAACTGGTGAAAAGCATTTCACCAGATGAATTTGTTTACGATCTCTTGCTGGCTTACGGCACGCCAAAAACGACTGTCACGTTGCTTAAAAAGGGTAATCGAAACCTTTCCAAAAAAGACGGACAAATCATCCTTAAGCGCAAATTATTCTTTCAAGAAACACAAGAGCAAGATCTGCACGGTCTGATTGACAGCTTAAAAAATGATGATGCCACCCACCGCCATGACCCACGCTTTATTGTGGTAACGGATTATAAAACCTTACTAGCCATTGATACAAAAACGGATGACACGCTCGATATAAAAGTTAACGAGATTAACAAACACCCGTTCTTTTTCGGGCCGTGGGCAAAAATTGAGAAAAACACCCATTACAACGAGCAAGAAGCCGATGTTAAAGCCGCCGAGAAGATGGCGAAGATCTATGATGAGATTTTAAAAGATAACGCATTTGAAACAAAAGAAGATCTACATGGCCTTAATATTTTCCTCTCGCGCCTGTTATTCTGTTTCTTTGCTGAAGATACAGGTATTTTTAGAGGCGAGAATGTTTTCACAAACTATGTCAGCACTTCTCAAGAAGACGGTAGCGATCTTGATGATTACTTGAACAAACTGTTCGAGGTCTTAAACACTGCCGATCATTCCGCTTATCCCGATTACCTCTCAAAATTCCCGTACGTAAATGGCGGATTATTTGGTGATCGATATTTCGCACCAAAATTCTCGCGTAAAGCACGCCGCATGATTATCGAATGTGGTGAGCTGGACTGGGCAACCATCAACCCTGATATTTTCGGGTCAATGTTCCAAGCTGTGGTTCATACAGACCAGCGCAGTAGCATGGGGCAGCATTACACCTCCGTACCGAATATCATGAAAGTGATTGAGCCACTTTTCCTAAACGAGCTGCGTGAAGAGTTTGATAAATATTACGAGAATCAGAAAAAACTGGAACAGCTTCTTGCTCGCCTTGAAAAACTCCGCATCTTTGACCCGGCTTGTGGATCGGGTAATTTTCTAATTATTGCCTATAAGGAAATCCGCGAACTGGAGATGGAGATATTCCAGCGCATTCAGGAGGTAACAACCAACCCATCACTGCCGTTCTCCCGTATTCAGCTTTCACAATTTTACGGGATTGAGCTGGATGATTTCGCGCATGAAGTTGCCATTCTTTCCTTGTGGCTAACCGAACACCAAATGAATGTGAAATTTGAGGAAGTCTTTGGTCAGACAAACCCAACGTTGCCATTGAAAGAAGGTGGAAACATCGTTTGTGACAACGCTACCCGCATTTCATGGGAAGACGTATGTCCAAAAGATAAAAATGCTGAAATTTATATCTTAGGCAATCCGCCTTACCAAGGAGCAAGAAGGCAAGATGAGCAGCAAAAGGCTGATTTGTCGCATGTGTTTTCAGAGTTTAAAACATACAAAAACCTTGATTATATATCCTGCTGGTTTTGGCTTGGTGCGGAGTACATTCAAGGAAATAACAGTAAAATCGGCTTAGTAAGTACCAACTCAATATGTCAGGGGGAACAGGTTTCTTTGTTGTGGCCTTTTATATTTAATAAAGAGGTTGAAATTGGGTTTTGTCACCAATCTTTTAAGTGGACAAATAACGCAAGAAACAACGCAGGAGTAACTTGCGTGATCGTTGGTTTGCAAAGCCAAAAAGAGAAACTGAAGGAAATATATTCCGATGGTATTTGCAAAAAAGTTAAATCAATCAATGCTTACCTCACAGAAGGAAACCAGACTATTGTTGGAAGACGCAACAAGCCATTGTCTAGCAACCTAAATCATATGCCAAAAGGTAATATGCCGTACGATGGTGGGCATTTAATTTTAGATGAAACAGAAAAAAATGATCTAATATCCAACTATCCTACTGCTAAAAAGTTTATAAAAAAGTTGGTTGGGGCAAAAGAATTTATACATTCATTAAAACGTTACTGTCTTTGGATTGAAGATAATTCTTTAAATGAAGCACTTGCAATAAGCCCCATAAAAGAACGTATTGAGAAAGTTAAAAAAATGCGTTTGGATAGTTCTGATACTGCTGCAAACAGATTGGCAGAAAGAGCGCATCAATTTAGAGAGATAAATCAGACAAAAACAAGCTCTATTGTAGTTCCATCTGCAACATCGGAGCGTAGAAAATATATCCCGATGGGCTTTGTGAATGATGATACTATCGTTAGTAATCTTGCCTTTGTTATTTATGATGCTGAACCGTATTTGTTTGGTATTCTTTCATCAAAAATTCACCTTGCGTGGGTTAAAAGCGTTTCAGGGCAGCTAGAAACTCGAATCAGATATTCGTCTGCCCTATGTTACAACACATTCCCTGTGCCAGATCTCACAGAAAAGCAAAAAGAAACGATTACCACGCATGTTTACAATGTGCTGGAAGAGCGTGAAAAACATTCCGAAAAAACAATGGCGGAGCTGTATGACCCCGACAAAATGCCGGACGGGTTAAGAGAGGCACACCACCACCTCGACCTCGCCGTTGAGCGTTGCTATCGCTCAAAACCATTCACCAGCGATGAAGAACGCCTTGAATACCTTTTCAAACTCTACGAAGACATGACCGCCAAAGAAAAATCAGGAGGTCTGCTTTGAGTGACCTGCTTGATTTAACCGTTGATACAAAGTCTTTGCGAGTTAGTAATCGCGAAGGTGATCGAAGAGAGTTCAAAGCTCTATTCGACAACAATGCTCTCTGGAAGTACGCAAAAACTATGGTTTCATTCGCAAACAGGGATGGCGGGGTGATATTTTTTGGCGTAAAGGATCGCCCCAGAGAATTGGTAGGATTAACGGGCAATAACCCCGATGAGCTTGTTTTTGCTCATTTTTTAAAAGAATATTTTGAACCAGAGATACGCTTCACTCTCGATACGCTTAAAATAGCGGGAAAAGACCTTCTTTATGTTCTAATCGAGGCTTCTCCAAATAAACCAGTCATTTGTAAAAAACGAAAAGTATCCAAAAATAAAGAATCTGGGAAAACGGATAAGGAGCTACTTCGCGAAGGCGCTATTTATTATCGTTATTCATCTTCAACAGAAGAAATTAAATATCCGGAGCTTACAAAAATTTTAGAGGAGAAAGTGCAGAAAGTCTTTCATTCTATGGTCGATAACATAACCCTTCTCAATAAAGTTGGCTATGATCGTGCCGCTGTTGTAGATGCCAGCGAGTTGAGTGGAAACGATAAAAGCACATCCGTCTATATAACAACAGAAACAGCAAAAAATATTAATTGGATTCAAAAAGGGCGTTTTTCTGAAACAGAAGACCAGTCAGAAAAAGCATATTATGTGACTCGTGAAATTGAAGTTAGGCATGGCGTTGAAATTTCCAACCCAGTGCCCACAGACCCAGGTTTAACGCATACCCTTACACAGACAGCATTAAGACAAGCTATTTCTTTATCAGGAAATCATCTTGATGCAGTTTTATGGAAGTTGGGGCTGTTAAATAACCCGAAATATCATTTGTCTGGCCAGCATGGAAAAAACAAATGGCATAAATTCACTGAAGCTACAAAAGACAAAGTTTTAGAAGCCTACCCTTTAGACCTTACTGGTAGACTTAATAAGGTCAAAGATGTGGTGAATGAATATCTACAAAGCCAAAGGAAATAAAGGAATAAATAATGCCAAATATAGTAGACGTCACATATGCCCAAACAGGGGAAAGCACCAAAACCAACTCAATGGGTATGCGTGAAATGCAAGAGCGTGCTTACTCTGCACGTGACGCTCAATATCTTCTTCTGAAAGCACCTCCTGCTTCAGGTAAATCTCGTGCGTTGATGTTTATTGCCTTGGATAAGCTGATTAACCAAGGCTTGAAAAAAGTGATTGTGGCCGTCCCTGAAAAATCTATCGGTGGTTCATTTGGAAATACTGATCTTAAAGAATACGGCTTCTATGCAAACTGGGAACCTAATGAGAAATACAACCTCTGCACTCCGGGAGGCGATAAAAGCAAAGTGGATGCCTTTATGCGCTTTATGGAAGGTGACGAAAAAATTCTAATTTGTACGCATGCAACATTACGCTTTGCCTTTGAGCAGATCGATGAGAGCAAGTTTGATAATTGCCTACTTGCGATTGATGAATTTCACCATGTATCCGCAGATAAAGAAAACAGTCGCTTGGGTGGATTGCTACATTCGATAATGACTAAATCCAGCGCTCACGTGGTAGCGATGACAGGTTCATATTTCCGTGGCGATGGCGTTCCAGTACTTACACCAGAAGACGAAAAGAAATTTATACCAGTTACCTATAATTACTATGAGCAGTTGAATGGCTATACGCACCTGAAATCCTTGGGGATTGGATATCACTTTTATCAAGGTCGCTACACTACAGCAATTGCCGAGGTTCTAGATACTGATAAAAAAACAATTCTACATATTCCCAGCGTGAATTCAGGTGAGTCAACAAAAGAGAAATATGACGAAGTTGACACAGTATTAGGCATTCTTGGCGAGGTTGATTATCAGGATGCTGAAACAGGTATTATATACCTAAAACGTCATACAGATGGGAAAACACTAAAAATTGCAAACTTGGTAGAGGAATATCAAAGAGATCGCGTGCAGGAATACCTGCGTAATATTAAATCAGCTGATGATATTGATTTAATTATCGCTCTTGGCATGGCAAAGGAAGGCTTTGACTGGCCGTATTGTGAGCATGCCTTAACGGTCGGTTACAGAGGGTCTTTGACTGAGGTTATTCAAATTATAGGGCGTTGTACGCGTGATAGCGATAACAAAACCCACGCGCAATTTACTAATCTGATTGCGCAACCCGATGCGGAAGATGGCTTAGTTACATTATCCGTTAATAATATGCTCAAGGCCATTACATGCTCACTTCTGATGGAGCAAGTGTTAGCACCTAATTTCAAATTCAAAACAAAGCTCTCAGATGACGATGAAGCAAAACCCGGAGAATTCAAAATTCGTGGTTTCAAAGAGCCTTCATCGAAAAGAGTAAAAGAGATTGTTGAATCTGATTTAAATGATCTAAAGGCAAGAATTCTTCAGGATGATAAAATGATTAAGGCGCTGCCGGGTAATGTTGATCCAGAAGTGATTAACAAGGTGATGATTCCGAAGATTATCAAGATCAAATATCCAGAGCTATCAGATGCAGAAGTGGAAGAAGTACGCCAACATGTGGTCGTTGATTCCGTCATCAAGAATGGAGAAATCAAGGAAACTGGTGATAAACGCTTTATTCGGATGGCAGGTAAATTTGTCAATATTGATGACCTGCACGTCGATCTGATTGATAGCGTTAATCCGTTCCAAGCCGCCTTTGAAATCCTATCTAAATCTGTAACAGCACAGGTCTTCCGAGTAATTCAGGAGGCAATTGAAGCCACCCGTATTCAAATGACGGATGAAGAAGCCATGCTGCTATGGCCAAAGATTAAGAGCTTTGTTCAAAACAATAATGGTCAGCAACCAAATATCAATGCCGTTGACCCATTGGAACAACGATTAGCTGAGGCTCTGATATATATTCAAAACCAGCGCAGACAACAAAATTTATAAGGTGTGATTGAGTGGATAAGGACGATTTATTAAAACTGATAAACGATGATGATTTAGGGCTATTAAATGTTAAGCCTAAGCAATCTGCTATTGTCACTGCAGATGAGCGCCTTATTGCATCCTTTACTCAAATCAATCAGTTTGTTGCAGACAATGGACGAGAACCTGAAAGTGGTAAAGGCATTCAGGAACACCAACTCTATGCTCGTCTTAACGGTATTCGTGAGAGTGCTGAGAAGATGGAAGCGCTTGCAAGCCTTGATGGACATGGCTTACTCAATGTCCAACGCACAGAAATAAGCTCTATTGAAGATATTTTTGACGATGATGATTTGGGTATTTTGGGTAACGAAGCGGAGAGCATCTTTACGCTGAAGCACATCTCAAAAGAAACAACGATGCCTGATTATGTTGCCAGTCGTAAGCCGTGTAAAGATTTTGAAATATTCGAGGCTAAATTCACTCAATGCCAGGCAGACCTGACAGCTGGAAAAAGAAAGCTATGGCCGTTTAAGAACGAACAACAAATCCAAAAGGGTTATTTCTTTGTTCTTAAAGGTGTTCTACTTTATGTGGCTGATGTTGGTGAAGTTGAGAAAAGTAACGGTAAAAAGAATGCTAGGTTACGCTGTATTTTTGAGAATGGAACAGAATCCGACATGTTGTTACGTTCATTGGCAGCCGAGCTTTATAAGGATGGCCGTCGCGTAACTGAGCACGAAGATCAGTTGCTGGATGGCTTTAGCAATATTAACGAAGAAGACGAAGCAACAGGTTATATCTACGTCTTGCGCTCGTTAAGCACAAAGACTGATATTCAGGAACTTAACAACCTCTATAAAATTGGTTTCTCAACTGTTCCTGTAGAACAACGCATTAAGAATGCGGAAAACGAACCAACATATTTAATGGCACCGGTTCATATTGTGGAGGCTTACCAGTGCTACAATATGAACCCACAAAAATTGGAACAGTTGCTTCACACATTCTTTGGGTCATCCTGTTTGAATATTGATATTTTCGATGGTAATGGCCAACGCCACACACCTCGTGAATGGTTCATTGCACCATTAGATATAATTGAACAAACGATACATTTCGTGCTGAACGGCGACATTGTGAATTATCGTTATGATTCAGATAAACAAGAAATTGTGGGGAGGTAAAGAATGCTTGATCAATCCTTCTCTGCTGAAAATTTCCGTAAAATTTTTGACTACGAAAACAGGAAAGGTAATTATCTTGCCGGGAGTTTCTTTCCAGACGCGAATGAAAAATCAAGAAAAATCAAACGATGTAATGATGAGTTAAAGGAGCTCAAGAAACCCTCTGATGAAGATAAAGTTGATGCATATACTCAAAAGAAACAGGAGTTGGTTGAAAAGAAGACAAATTTAGAGCAGGAAAAAGAACAAATACTCGAAGATGCTTTTAAGAAGGTTAGCGATACAGCAACTCAAAAAAACTTTTCTTTAGATCTCGAAGATAGAGATATCAACGGCAAGAAAGTTTATGTTGCAGCGAATTCATCTGGAGACTATTCGGGGCTCGCTAAAGAGAAACGACTAAATTTAGCAGCCCAATTTTTTGCATTAAAACAGACACAGAAAAATATCAGTAAATTATATAAAGTTAAGCAAGCGGATCGTTATAATATAGTTTGCCAATTGAGAGAGGCTCTAAGAGGTCGTTTTCCTAAATATATTATTAGAACCGATATTTCGAGCTTTTATGAGAGCATTCCAAGGGTTGAATTAATAAAAAAAATCAATGAGGACAATCTTCTAACTTATAATTCTAAGAAAACAATAAAACAGATCCTATATAAATATGGAACACTCCCTGGGGGGAGTTTCAAGGGCATCCCAAGAGGTGTTGGAATAAGCGCGTACCTCTCAGAATTACACATGCGCGAATTGGATGAAGAGATGCGAAACGCACCAAATGTTTTATATTACGCAAGGTATGTCGACGACATAATAATCATATACACTAACGCCAACCCTAGCGTGAAATCATTGCGAGCATTCTGTAGAAACATTATTGAAAAGGGGCTGAAAAGAAACCGTCAAAAAACCTCTCTTATAAAGGCGAATGGAAGTACACCGCACACCATTGATTATCTAGGCTATAGTTTTAGATTCGGCACCGGTGACGTTAAAGTAAACATAACAAAATCCAAAGTTGATCGGTATAAAAGTAAGATTGATCTATCTTTTTATGATTATGAAAAAAAATTAAAATATAATGAGAAAAAAGCTCGACGACTGCTAATAAAGCGAATTAAGTTTCTAACTGGAAATACACGCTTAATTGGCAATAAGAAAAATATTCGAGTGGGGATATACTTTTCTAATAAGATTCTCACCGATCATTCTTATTTAAAGGGGATGGACTGTTATCTAACTCACAAAGTATCTTCATTGCAAAATGAGCGAGCAAAAAACAGACTTAGTAAGCTGTCCTTTCAAAAAGGGTTCGTCGAGAAAACCTTTTATAAATTTTCAAAGGCAGATTTAGAAAACATTATGGAGGCTTGGAAATATGCCTAAGCGTCTTAAAATCAGATATAAAAAAGAGCGTGCCATCTTAGCGGATGTCTTACCTTATGAAACCCCAGTGACTTTTACGAATCGTCATGTTTATGACTTTATAGAAAAGTTTAAGGTTACCATTAGTGATGACACGCTATCATGGAAGTCAAATAACAATGATGCATTAGATAAAATCATTCATATCTTATTTGCATTGCCAGAGAACCCAAGTCGTCTGTCCACCCAAAATGGCGGCATTAAGTCTTATGATTTCAATAACGGTGGCCAACCTAGGCCAGAGTACCCATTAATACCATTTGGCTATAAAATAAGTCACAAGCAAAAGGAGTTTCGTGAACTCAATGTTCCTCATACCCGTAGTCAGCTACTCGTAGCCAACTTTTATGAACAGTATAAAGAAAGCATTATCTATTATTGTTCGCAAAGCTCTTTTTCAATACGCGCACCTCGAAAAATAGCCACACATAAGTTCTACAAGGACAATTTGCACAAATCAAAATTATCTGATGATGCTTCAATCATTGAAGAAAATGATAAGGAGTACAAGAACCAGAAATCTTTCTTTTCATACAAAGACTACAGCAATATCCATAAATTCTATGAGTCTCCACGATACCACCGTTGCGAGAAAAAATATAACAAACTCCTGAAGCTAGATATCTCCAAATGCTTTGATAGCATCTACACACATTCAATTGCATGGGCTCTTCTCGGAAAGCAAGAGGTCAAAGAAAACCTTAAAACCGTGGATAATACTTTTGCAGGCCAATTTGATAGGTTAATGCAGAATATTAACTATGGGGAAACGAATGGCATCATAATAGGTCCAGAACTATCCAGAATCTTTGCTGAGATTATTTTGCAGGCTGCAGACAAAAAGGTCGAATTTCTTCTGAAAACAGAGCATGGCCTTAAAAACAAAGTAGATTTCGAGATGCTTCGTTATGTGGATGATTATTTTATCTTTTACAATGAGGAAGATGATAAAAGTACAATTGTAGAAACCGCCCAGCATGTTCTTAAAGAGTATAAGTTACACCTTAATTCGGCCAAAGAAGTTGAATATGAGAAGCCTCTCATAACAGAAATGTCTATCGCCAAAGAACGAATATCCAAACTCTTAGAAAACGAACTAAAATATAGATTAGAGACAGTAGAGGAGGAAAGCGACGAAGGGCCTATTGAATACGAAAAGGGCAGCATCTACGTTAACAGCAAGAAGCTAATTATAGACTTCAAGACTATTATCAAGGAGTGCCAGGTCGAATACAAAGATATGCTTAATTACTCCTTTTCAATTATTGAAAGGAAGTGTCATCAAATCATCAATGATTTCACAAAAGCCCACCCAGATCATCGATCAGAAGAAGGTTTTATAAAAGCGATCGTTGCCCTTCTGCAGTTTATATTTTTTATTTATTCAGTATCCCCAAGGGTCAATACCACAATAAAGCTTTGTATAATCTTAAAGACATTCCTGTCCTATTTGAAGGGCTCAAAATTCTGTCCTGAGAAAAATACACAAACTTCTAATATCAAGAATTCTGAGAACAAGCACAGAGTTTTTAAATGCATCTACGACAATATTACTCTTGTTATGAAGAAGAATAAATGTAGCGATGCAACGCAAGTTGAAACTTTATATTTGTTGATTGCACTGGCAGAGTTAGGAAAAGAATATTGGTTGGATGAAGATATTTTAGCGGAATACTTTGGTATAGAGGACTTGGAGAGTGAAAATCCAAGAAAGAATAGCTGCCTAAATTATTTCTCCTTAACGGTACTTTTATATTATATGAGAGAAAAAGCCAAATACCGTAATTTGCGGAATTTAGTTGAAAAAATGGTGATTGAAAAGTTTCAGTGTGATGAAAAGATTCGAAGAAAGAGCTCCGAGCATACGATGTTGTTTTTTGATATGCTTTCGTGCCCTTTTATAAAAACTGAGACTAAGAAAAAAATTCTGCAGGCATATAATATAAACGATGCAAATCTGCAGAATGACCTGATTAATTTTCAAGTGGCTAACACTCCCAAACAATTATGGTTCACAACTTGGGAAGGCTTCAATTTTAGTAAAGAGCTTGACGCAAAGCGTAGCCAAGAAGTATATTAAATATGCGCTTCACTCAAATTATTAACACACACATGCGCACGTTAGTCTTTCTGAAAAAGTTAGTATAACATTGGCACCACTGGAGAGTGGTGCCTAAATGTTTCCGATCTTCTTCTCTATTTTTTAAGGCATAATCTAAAAATACTACTTATAAAGTGTAAACCTTAGTCTCTGCCTCCCTGCGCCTTACAAGCCCTCTTAACTTACGGCCACCAGCCCAGACCCAGCGCATAAGCTGAGCCGGAACATTCTGGTGGTTCTTACGATTAATGACGCGGCGTAGGGTTGAGCGTTGTAGTGCGCCTGATCCTAAATTGTAGGTAAATGACACCAGTGCATCAAACTGCCCGTCCGTTAATGGCACTGTAATTAAGCGCAGGACGGCACGTTCTGCTATTTGAGCATCTAAGCGCAGTAACTCTTCAGCCTCACCTTGAGTGATCCCGCCAGAGAAATCCTCACCCTTTTTAACGACGTGGCCGTAGCCGATTGTTGGGTATCCTGCAGGGCAAAAATAAACGGTTGGAGAGAAGCCCTCGAACCGTTTGATTAAATCTATACCTTCTTGTGTAATATGACGCATATTAGCCTCCGTTAAATATTAATGTTTCTCCAGCGTTGCAATGACCGTTAGTTTTTTATCGCCGCTCGTAAATACGCCCCAAAATTGCTCTTGGTCTAAGACCATTTTGCGGTCAATTTTCAGCTTAAATTTATCGACCTTATATTTTAGGGCTAAGGGGAAGTCGGCCAGATCATAAAATGCTGTTCTGGCCAATCCAACTTGCTTCACCACCGCTTGATAATGATCCAGCAAACATTCAATTTCACGATCCGAACATTGATCGCTCGTCATGTCCTCAATCATGGCTTTGTAGTAAATTTTTGACATTGTTCATCCTTTCTTTTGTTCTATCAGTAACGCTTCGTTTCGGAACTTAATCAACTGAATAAGATGTTATTATTCAGCTATTTGAACGAAACTTTGAAAGCGCTCTCTGACCAAACCAAAACGACATAACCGCAGCAAAAAGAGCCTGTGTTTCAATATCCCAAATGGCAATTAAGCTGTCGGTGATGGGTGCGCCACTATCGAGTAGATTGAGCAATGCTGATATTTTGACGGTCGCAAATAAAGCGAAGAATGCGTATGTCAAAATCGGGCGGACAGATGCTCTTAAGGCTTCAACCCAGCGCACACCACTAGGCTGGCTTGCGTGTTTGTAAAGAGCTTGGCTTTCTGAAATATCAGCCTGCACATGGATTTCTTCCGAGCGTTGATTATGCCCTTGCTTTTGTGCCTCCATCTGCCGATCAAGAATGGCAAGCTCATGTTTTTTGTCGCTGCGATCCTGCCAAATATTCAGAAAGTCTGGGAACGCAGATGAAATAAAGCCGATCAGGCTTCCAAGTAATGTAAGCATAGTATTTTCTCCTTTTTGAGTTGTTGAAATTGATTATTTAGGGGTACGTAAAAATTTGAGATCGTCGCGGATATCAATGATCTGCACTTTTATGGCGGCAAGATCTTCGCGCATTTCACCGACAACTTTGCGTCCCGTGATATCGTTATTGACGAGGGTTTCGACGGTGTTTAGACGAGCATTTAAAATGGCTAGGCGTGAGCTGATCCATGAGGTCAGCTTTACGAGCGCAACAAGTATGGCCAAACTGTGAGCGATAATGCCCACAGCCAAGCCCCATTCTGCAGGGGTCATGCTTTTTCTCCTTAGTTAGTTTTGTTTTTTAGATATCGGCGGTATGCACCAGCGGATTTTCAACGACAGAGGCAATCTCAATAAGATCGCCACGTGGCTTGATGGCTGTGACACGCGCCAGCACAGCCCAATCCTCTCCAATACCAAAGGAAAAGTGCGTGCGTTCTTCTGCACTGCCTGTGTAGGGCGCAAAATCAATTTCATCGAGCAGTTCGACTTGCGTTTCCCTTCCAGTAGTGACGACTTCCCACGGACCACTGATCGAACCATCACGCTTGCGCAAGGCGATGTAATGGCTATTGCCATCTTTAAATGTCACTGGCTCAGACAAAATCAGGATAGGATGCTCATACGCGACCACGTCGCCAGCTTCACCCCAGCGCGGCATATCATGAGAGATGGCGATCAGATCACCATAGGTCGGGATCAAGCCCTCCAGCTCTGTTCTAAAATTAACCATGCGCCGACGATAACGATTAGCCGCCGCCATATACAGACCTTCACGCATAGCATGATCTTTATTCGTACAGCCGAAAAGCGAAACAGTGGCTGGTTGCTCTGCATTGCTATCTGGAAGGCTGGCGGTCACTTCATCTGGCTTCCATGTCTTTTGATTAAAAAACTCAACGGTGACGCTATCTGCCGTATCTTCGCCTGGCATCACATAGTCGATTTTAAAACTGCTCTTTACGATATTGCGCGGGGAGAACAAGGCAACAGGTAGCGTCTTCGGCTCATCCCGCACAAATCGAACCAGTCCACCTTGTAAAAACGGAATAGCGCGACCACACCGCGCCACTTGCGTTAAAGCGTCCCAGACTGTGCGCTTACTATCAAAAACACCGTTAAATGTATCGCCGCGCGTTTGCCAAATCATATCCAGCGCCACCAGCGCCTGCAGATCAATCCGGCTATCTTCTAAATCCGCGCCATAGCTTGCCTTTAAAATATCAGCCATCGCCCACGCGATAGATTGTGTGACTTGAACACTGCTCCAGCCATTTTGATCATCCCAAATTGATAATTTGCGCGTTACGATACAATTCACCATCCGCGATGAGCGCTGAGATAAATTATCCGTTGCCCGCATTTTCATGGCCAGCAATGTTACATTCCCAAAATTAGGGGTATGAATTAAATGGGCTTTCAGCGCGTTCCAATTTAAATCATTGCCAGCTCTGGCAGAATTATCTTTGGCATTGGTGCGGATCGCTTGAACCTCATACCGCCCCGCCGCCACAGAATATTTATAGGTATTGCGAATGGCTGTATTGGTGTTTGCCGTATGTGTTTCTGTTCCCAGCGTGATCCATGAGCCTAAAGCCGCGCCATCATCATCGATAAGGCGTGCTTGCACTTCCCATGTAACCGTTCGATTGTTTAAAGAGCCGCTGTCATTCGCGTAATACAGCCCCTTGGGCATAATAATATCAAGGCTGATCAGATCCGTTGTTGTCTCAGCAGGGTTTACAACAAACGGTCCAATCCAATCCCCACCATCGGCAATATTTAGAAGCTCTTGCCCTGCAACCTCTGGCGCAGTGACGACATCCGTATCAAACAAGCTGACTGCGCCATTGGGCTGAATGACTTCATACACAATCTCCTCAAAGGAGCTGATCGGCGTATCCTCGATGCGGATTTGCTCAATATCATATTCACCTTGACCAATCACATGGAGCTGGAAAAGGAATTGATCATTGCCCTCAAATTCTGCATAAGGCGTTGCACCAAAATCGGGATACACAACGTGCCGACCGTACACAACAGGTATTGGCTCACCAAGGCGGGCTTGGTTGCCTTGCGCCTGCAGGGAATATGTTGGACTGGGGCTAGTGGCGTTATAATTACTGATCGCAGAGCTTGGCATTGGCGGCGGAATAAGCGCATTAACCAGCGCTGAGCCAGCCAAAGCAATCCCAGCGGTAATAAGCGATGTACCAATAGCGCTCGTTACGCCCAGCGTGCCTGCAAGCGCCGCACCCGCATAAGGCGCAGCCACCATGACGGCAATGGTTAAAACCGTCCGCAGGATTTTACCGCCACCACCGCCGCCTTGAGGAAGCGTGATGAAACTGATCACCGTATCTTTGGCAATAACCACCAGTGCCCAGTTTTTTTTAAGCACAGGTTCACCATCAACAAGACACAATGTTGGCTTTGTGAATTCTACGATGCCGCGTTCATCAAGCCAGCCACGTATTGTTTGCCCGAGTTTCGGGGTGAACAAATCAACGTTTAGATGCAGATGAAATGGGTTATGATGAATGGCAATTTGAGCCATCGCTCATTTCTCCTTTGTAACGATAATAATTTTCAATTTTCCAACCTGTTAGGCTGAGGCTTTGGAGGTTTTGAAACACCACGCCAGCGCCTTGCATGCAGTGAAGTAGCCCACCGCCATCAACATCGAGCCACACGCCAACGTGAATGGGATGTCGGCTTTGACGCATGAGGGCAATATCACCCTCTATCGGATTTTTAACAGTATCCCAGTTTTGCTTTTCAGGATGCGCATCAAAGGTTTTGATCAGCTGACGCAGATTGCTTTCCTCAACGGGGATAATCTCAAGCTCAAGGCCATAAAATCGGCGATGAATATCAACAACCAGTCCCCAGCAATCAAAGTCTTCAGGACCATCTGATGCCACCTTCCAAGGCTTGCCAATATAATCTGTTGCCCAATGTGTCATCTCGCCTCCTTATCTTGTTAAGCCCGCAAAACGTAATGCATTGTAAGTTTCTGACGGAAAGGCTTTATTCCCGACATCAAGCATGCGGGCTTTGCCGGTCACGCGTGATGCATCCGCGCTGACTTCCGTTAATACCAGCGTAAATGGTGGGTCCATTTGAGGCCCTTCAAAATCATCTGATAAATATGGGCGATAGGTGATCTCAATTTTATCCTGACTTTCAGCAGCGCGATCCAGATGCGTGACAATCTCACGGCTAACATTATCCAGCGTAATGCTGATTTCAGGCACAGGCGCAGTATCAACAGGCGGTAATTCCAAATCAAAACCCATCGCGATAAAATCAACCATCGCACCGCCATCTAAAGGCGCAGAAGATTCAAGCCGTGCTGTTAGCTCTTGGTTATCGCGCACCACCCGAATGGCAATGGATTTCCCATCATCATCGATAAAAGATGGATGGCGTAATTCTAGCGTGTGCAAAATAACAACATCACTCGGCGCAGAAGCATAGGCTTCCCGCAGGGCTTCTGATAATGCGTTATTCGGCATCTTTGGCATCCTCCCACGCTTTGTCATTCAGATAATCTAGCGCCACACCATCAATGAATGAATTTTCAATCTCATCAGAACGCTTGCGGATCTCTTTCACACGAGCAAGCAGGTCTTGGGCTTCGATAAGGTCTTGTTTTTCATCATCGCCTAGATCATCTCTGCCATCCAAAAGATACAAATCTGCCAGCGCATTTTGTTGTTTCCATGAAGGTGCAACGGCATTAATACGGCGACCAGCTTCTTCCTTGATTTGCTGAATAAGCAGGCTGGATTTAATAACGTCTTCCAGCTCACTGTCTTCAACATTCTTGCTACCTTTGGCGGGCTTCACCCCTTTAGCAAAAGCGTAATAGTGCCGATCATCTAAATCACCTAAGTGAATAGGCGCGACTTCGCTTTCAGCAAAGCTGGGTGCTTTGCTGATTAAATATGATTTAATTTTCATGATTTTCTCCTTAAAAGATTACATTTTTGAGGGTTTTAACGTCGTGCAAATTGCCCGTTTGTGTACCGGTTTCTCCGTAGGAGTTATTATCTCCAGAGGCATCGACGCGTCCATCGTCATATAAAACACCCAACCCCCAAGAGGCTGTGCCATGCCCATAACAATTCCAATCTTCGATAACACCTGATTGACCTAACACACATTTGAACGTGTTATTCGTGCCTGCTGTTGAGTCTATGCCAAGATTGCCATTGCCTGAATAACCAGCGGCCCACAGTTCATCACCAGATTGGATAATGCACCCGTCATAACTGGCCCCGCCGCCTATACGCACGCGGGAAACATTGCCTTGAAAAGAGCCGTTAGGTTTAAAGGGTGAGAGCTGGTTCGTCGTATTGCCGGTGCCAAGCTGCCCATAGCCATTATTACCCCATAGGTAGACTTCATCCTGATCAGTAATTCCACCTGATACGGGATAGCGACCATCACCTGCAAAAATGTCAATAAAGCTCTCGCTATGGCTTATTTGTGAAAAGCTCGTGCGGTTGGTGGTATCGCCATGCCCCAGTTGGCCATAGCCATTATACCCAGCGCTCCATATTGAACCGTCGGAAAGAAGAACTAAGCCATGCCCAGTTGGGCCAGCTCCTGCCGTGTTGTAGCCACATGATGCGACAGCTTTCACAGCAGTATTAATGGATGAGTGTAAAATAGGTGTTTGACGATTGGTGGTATCACCAAGTCCTAATTGACCTTGAGCATTATATCCCCAGACCCATAATGCGCCATTATCTTGAATGGCATAAACCGTATGGGGAAGCCCAGAGACTGAAACATCAACAATATCAATTAAAGACCCACATCGCACAGGTGTGTATTGATTGGCTGATGTACCGTTGCCCAAGTTACCGTTTGAATTTATACCGCAAGCATAAACCTTTCCGTCGGTCGTTAAGAAATACGCACACGCATGATCATAATAATTAGGACGACCCGGGATAATCTTTGCAATCTGAATATTATTTTGAACAAAAAATTCTATCCGTTTGGCAACAGCGCGATTGGCAGTATCACCATGACCGAGCTGGCCATAATTATTATATCCCCATGACCAGACCTCACCATTAGCGGTTAAACCGTAATGCTGCATCCCGCCTGAAAACACATCGACAAAACGCACATCAGGATCTTCCGTCGCCACGCGATTTGGCAGATAAATATGCGATCCATTAGGATCACCATTTGAATAGTTGCCGCCATATCCGCAAGCCTTAATCGTACCATCGGCCATGAGGTAAACACGTGTGTACCAACCGCCCATGCCATTGACTTTGGCGATTTTCCAAACACGGCGTGACGGATTTAAAGATTGATCGCGCCATGCCGGTTGATTGCCAACCATCTGCAAAACTTGTGCATTGCTACCTCTAGCTAACCGCGCAGGAATAGCACCATCATGAATCAATAAATCACCTTCTTGGCTTAGCTGATCCGTGCCAGCGGCAAGAACTCCCCAGTCGTTTCCTTCAACGGGAATTGAATTCAAAACTTCCTGTAACGCTATAAAGCTCGAGCCTTGATAAGATACGGCATCGTCTTTGACGTAGGTTGTGCCTGCATCATACGCACCGCGCCAATTAATACGAATATTTCCAAGATCAATAACAGCCATAATGTTCTCCTTTTAAATGTTAATAAGTAAATGGCCGTTTTCGTTAACGGCGTAATTCATTCCGGGTAATCCAATCATCCATACTGGGAATTCACTGGCATCAAATGTGCCTTCACCAGATACGGCGATCAGCTTCGCACCATCTTTTCTCAAGCCGTAAAACACGGCCTTAGACTCAATCGGCTCATAACCATCTTCTGTTTCGTTAATGGCTAATAATTGGCCTGCACGGCCATTTAAATCCGTGGGAAGGTTTAAGCTATTTGCTACAGTTTGCGCTGTTTGCGCATGTGTTTCAGCTTCATCGGCTTTTTGCGAAACGGTATCGACGGCATCTGCCAGTTGATCCGCCGTCGCTTCAAGGTCTGTTAAACCTGCTTGAATGGTAGCTTCAATATCTTTGATGGCTTTGGCAGGCGTTTTAACATTGCCACCCTCGGTAGGCACTTCTGTTTGGTCATCACCGTGAATAATATTATGCAGAATTTGACTGTCACTCTCCACGCGTGCAACAGCATCCTGCAGATCAGTCTGCAAGGTCATTTTAATCTCTCCTTTGTTTGTTTAATTCATTTGAATGGGCAGTGTTTGATGCACCAACGTATGAAGGCTGTTCACCGCAAATATTATCCCTTGTGGGTCTTCACTAAGCAGAAGATTGAGCAAACCTTCATCAAGAACAGGGCGCTCCCGAATTTCTAACTCTGATGTAATCTCCCAAAGCGTTCCACCCGCGAGCAATCGCGATGCAAATTGCCGTGTAAATCTGGCTTCTTGATCTAAAAGCCCTAAGCCGCCCAGCAAAGTAATAGAAAACCAATTTGCACCTTCTTTTGCATGCCAGCGATACCAACCTTCAAAAATAGCGTATTGATCACGGCGCATGATCCAACGCACAGATACTTTTGTGGGCGCATTTGTAAAACGCCTGCGTTGGCGTGCAAGACCAGCCTCCATTTCAGTGCGTAAAATGGTA
>Ga0208833_1000005_pt1 | contig 199701 bp, 197 predicted proteins | sample DeeseametaMP1788_FD_184181 | JGI IMG/M metagenome (GOLD analysis project Ga0208833, IMG submission 184181) | Marine microbial communities from the Deep Pacific Ocean - MP1788 (SPAdes) | ecosystem: Environmental > Aquatic > Marine > Oceanic | place: North Pacific Ocean | collected 2011-05-03 | reverse complement strand
ATCTGGATGTGTGAAATATGGTGTCCACATAACCGGTACTCCATATAATTCCATCCAAGCATTCTCATACTCAAAATACTTACCTTCTGCATTATGTGTCACCTTATCGGCTTGCAATGACCAAGGCACATCCCCTGTCTTTTCACACGGTTCACAAGGCGTGTAATAAGCTTCGGTCACCTCAATAATTTCATCATTTCTTTGACCTTCTCGCCCTTTAAGACGAGCGCGATCACTCATAAGCGCTTCAATACCAGAGGCAATAACATTCTCGCCTTCATTATTGAGCTCAATTGAATCTGTGTAAAACTGATTGCCGTCTTTATCTGTTAAGACAACATTTCCCTCAGCTAAAATCTTATTTTCTTTTTCAAAAAAAGTAATTGTATCTGCTCGAATTGCTTCATCAATACCAGTAACTTCAACATTACCTGCCGCAACAGTAATATTATATTTATCATCATAAACAACATTATCAGCCGCAAAAACATATTCTTGAGCACCATCATCCAACAAAGACGCATCTGCTTGGGAAGGCAGAACGGGCATAGAAAGCAAAACTGAAATTGCAAAAACAGTAGAAATACGCATAAGGAAACCTATAAGAAAGGATAGATTCGAATAATCTATTAGGAATCTTAACATATAAATATCAAATAACCAGAAAAACTTAACACAAAACATTGACTTTTCCTGTATTAATCATTAGTTTTTTGCGTTATGGATAAAAAGACACGTATGTTTTCAAACGCTCAGATATTGTGGGACTACCTCACCATTGGAGAGGATGTTAAGCCCGCAACATTCATACTCACACTCGGAAATCGTTATATGAGAGAGTGCGCAGAAAGATCCGCCGACCTTTTTCACAATGGCTTTGGGGATTTTATTGTTGTGACAGGTGGCGTAAAACACACAGTTAACTATAAGGGAAAAAAAGTCACAGACACCGAAGCTAATATTTTAAGAAGATACTTAATCGATCTAGATGTTCCTGAAGAAAAAATAATTCTTGAAAACAAAGCACGCACAACGGGATGTAACTTCGTTCAAACGCGCGCCCTCTTAAAAGAATTCAATATAAAAGCACGCACATTGATCGCGGTTACAAAGCCTTATATTGAAAGACGCGCACTCGCAACAAGCCAAAGGCAAACACCTTTATTTGACACACAAGTCACCTCTTTTGATGAAGATTTGAAAACCTTTTATCTAAGACTACCACAAGACGAACGCGAAGAACTCATCAATGAACTTGTTGGAACAATTAACCGCATACATGACTATCCGCACCTAGGTTTTCAAACACATCAATATGTACCACCTCATGTTGAAAAAGCAAAAAAAGCCTTAGAAGAATTGGGATATAAAGGAAATTATAAACTAAATAGCGAACGCAAAAGAACCACTAAAAAGAAATTAAAGAAGCGCTGAATACTCAGACTCATCAAAACCAATTACTTTCATTTCACCATCAACAATAACAAGAGGTCTTTTGATAATAGATGGCTTTTCTAAAGCTATTTTAATAGCTTCTTTTTCATCCATAGACTCTTTGATTTTATCATCTAATTGACGCCATGTTGTTCCTTTACGATTAATGACAACATCCCATCCAAATTTTTCGATTGCTTTTCTAAGCATTTCTTCGGTTGGCGCTTCTTTTTTATAATCATGAAACACATAAGGAATTTGATTTTCTTCTAAAAAATTCAATGCCTTCTTTACAGTGTTACAATTTTTAATACCGTATAAATCCATCTTTTTACCTCGTAATCTATCTTTATAAAAACAAAAGGCTCTTTATACAAATTTGCAAAAGAGCCTTTTAATACTTAACTTTAAAAAAACACTCTAAGCTGCTTGCTTATCATTATAATGCTTAATTGTATCAAGAATAAATTGGCGCGCAGCATCCACATCTTTCCATTCTTTAATCTTTGTCCATTTACCTTCTTCTAAGTCTTTGTAACGCTCAAAGAAGTGGTTGATTTGTTTAACCTTCACTTCAGGTAAATCTGTATATGACTGAACATCTTTATAATAAAGAGAAATATCATCAACAGGTACTGCTAGAATTTTTTCATCCATACCACCCTGATCTTCCATCACTAACATTCCAATTGGGCGGGCACGAATAACACATCCTGGAACAAGTTTTAACCCTTGCGAAAGAACCAAAACATCAGCAGCATCCCCATCATACCCTAATGTATGTGGAATAAAGCCGTAATTACATGGGTACAGCATTGTTGTTGGCATGATACGGTCGACAAGTAACGCACCAGAATCTTTATCAAATTCGTACTTAACCGCGTTATCACCTTCGGCAATTTCAATTAAAACATTAACATCATTTGGCGCATCTTCACCAACAGCAATTTTATTCATATCCATAGCATTTATCCTAACTTAAGAACAATTAAATCGTTTATTTTCTGCGCACATCAAAGCACAGAAAAAGACATAAAATCAAGTCTTAACTAGGATATTGATTAATCTTTTTTAGATTGAGATTTTACAAATGCTTTCAACGCATCAACATGCTCATCAGAAGCTTTTGTTTTACGCCCTAAAGTACTACGCGTACGATCTGCGGTGCCAAATTTATGGCTTCCACTTGTGGTCGTAAGAGCTGTTTGTATAATATCTGCACCAAGTCCCGTCACCTCAGATAGACCTGCAACATCTAATGTTTTTGGCGGCGCTTTTTGCTCGGAAAAATCTTCTTCGCTTTTTTCATTCGCCTCTATAACATCTTTTAAAGCGTGACCAATAATCCCCCTTAAAAAAGGCTCACTAATCCCTAATAAAAATTCATGATCGTGAATACAGAGCTCCAACACTTCTCTAGAGGCTGCTTTTACATCACCATCGGAAACGAGGAGTGCTTTTTTGATCATATTTTGAATATCTTTACGGTTCATAAAAATCCCTTTTGTTAAAAAATCTTAAGAACATTATAAACTTAAAAAGATTAAAGCGCAATTAAGTCGCTTAAAAGTTGTTTTACGCCCTTAACGCGTGCCTCTAGATTTGGCCAACTTTTAATGAGAACTAATTTTTGATCTGGTCTAAATTTAACGGTTCCAGCTTTTGACTGAATGTAGTTTAATAAGTTTTCTACCTTATCAAATTGATTATTTCTAAATGTTAACACAGATCCTTGAGCTCCTACCTCTAGTTTTTCAACCATAATTTGCTTACACAAAATTTTGAGAGAAATAGTATGAAGTAAATTATGAACTTCATCAGGAATTGTTCCAAAACGATCAATTAACTCGGCGGCAAAAGAATCAATTTCTTGTTCATCTATTAAACTAGATGCACGACGATAAATTGATAAACGAACATTTAAATCTCCAATGTAATCTTCTGGAATAAAGACATTAGTACCAATATTAATTTGCGGTGACCATTGTTGATCCAAATCAAATATCTGCTCTTCACCCTCCCCACTTCTAAGTGTTTCAATCGCCTCTTCTAGCATCTTTTGATAAAGCTCAATACCAATATCACGAACATGCCCAGACTGCTCTTCGCCAAGCAAATTCCCACCACCACGAAGATCCATATCATGGCTTGCAATCTCAAATCCGGCGCCAAGCGTATCAAGGCGCTCTAAAATCTTTAATCGTTCCTCAGCTTGTTTTGTGAGCTTCTTCTTTGGATCAAAAGTTAAATACGCATAGCCACGCGTTTTAGAGCGACCAATACGTCCTCTAATTTGATAAAGTTGTGATAAACCGAATAATTCAGAGCGATGTACAATCATCGTATTCGCATTTGGAATATCAAGTCCCGATTCAATAATATTTGTGGCTAACAGAATATCATATTTCCCCTCATAATAGGCGGTAATACGGTCTTCTAATATCGCTGTCGGCATTTGGCCATGCGCTTTAATAATCTTTAATTCTGGAACAAGCTCTCTTAGCTTTTCTTCCATTTCATCTAAGTCACCAATACGCGGACAAACAACAAAGCTCTGACCACTTCTGTAATGTTCCCGCATCAAAGATTCCCGCACCAAGACAGGATCAAAAGGTGTTGCATAAGTACGCACAGCCAACCTATCAACAGGCGGTGTTGTAATTAAGCTTAAATCTCTAACACCCGTAAGAGCAAGCTGGAGAGTCCGAGGTATTGGCGTTGCTGTAAGTGTTAAAACATGGACATTATCTTTAAGTGATTTTAAGCGTTCTTTTTGCTTCACACCAAATTTTTGCTCTTCATCAACAATTAATAATCCTAAATTATTAAACTTAATACTTTGCGCTAATAATGCATGTGTCCCGATCACAATTTCAACATGACCTTCTGCGATCCCCTTTTTAGTCTCATTGGCTTGTTTTGGCTTTACTAATCTTGAGAGTTGTTCCACGCGAATAGGAAGCCCTTTAAAGCGGTGAGAAAACTCATAATAATGTTGGCGTGCCAAAAGTGTTGTTGGCGCTACAATTGCCACTTGCATACCGGCCATTGCTGCGACAAAAGCAGCTCTAATCGCCACCTCAGTTTTACCAAAACCAACATCCCCACACACAAGTCGATCCATCGGACGCCCTTTGTGAAGATCTTCTAAAACCGCTTCAATTGAGGATAATTGATCATTCGTTTCTGTATAAGGGAAACGATCAGAAAACTCATCATACAATCCTTCTGAAACTTCCAAAACGGGGGCTTCTTTTAATTCTCTGGCCGCTGCTATTTTTAAAAGATCATCAGCCATTTCAAGAAGGTTTTTCTTAACGCGTGCCTTGCGCGCATTCCATCCTTGCCCACCGAGTTTATCAAGTTGCCCACGCTCACTATCTGCACCGTAACGCGTCAAAACATCAATATTTTCAACAGGAACAAATAAACGGTCACCGCCATCATACTCAACCTTTAAACAATCATGAGCATTCCCTGCGGCTTTTACAACTTCCAACCCTAAAAAACGACCAATACCGTGTTGAATATGAACAACGAGATCACCTTCTTTTAAAGATGATACCTCTTGAATAAAATGCTCACTATCTTTCTTTTTTACGATCTTCTTTGTTAAACGATCTCCCAAAATATCTTGCTCTGTAATCACCGCAAAATCCGGTGCAATAAAACCTTTCTCCAAAGGCGAAACGACAAAAATAAATTTACCTCTGGAGAGTTTTTCACTCTCATTAAAAAAGGTAATCTCTTCACAATTATCAAATCCATTTTCTTCAAATGATTTAATAAGACGCTTTCTAGATCCGTCACTAAAACAACTAATAAAAGTTTTCTTTTTTTGTTCTTGAAACGTTTTTAAATAAAGAGCAACAGACGCATATAATTCGTTTGTTTCCTTTGTTTTATTATCTGAGAAACTTTTAATAGAGAATGCCTCAAAGCTTTGTTTCGCCGTTTCATCATGAGGGTTTTTAAAAGGAGAAAAAAGACACAGATCAAAAGCATCTAACGCACTCATTACAGATGAAACATCATCATACAACAACCCTAACGGAATAGGTTTATACGTTACCTCGTGACCTGCCTTTTTTTCCATTTCTGCTTGATCAAGACGCGCATCATAAAAATCTTTTATATTTTCTATTGAGGCCGACAAGGCATTATCAAATTGATGTGCAAAATAGAATTTTGTTTTTGCAGGAAGGTAATCTTTAAGACGCTCCATTTTCTCATAAAAAAGAGGTTGCCAATGCTCCATCCCTTGGTGCTTTTTTCCCTCGGAAATACTTTCAAAAAGAATATCTTCTCCCTTTTGTATCGCCCCAAATAATTCTCGATAATTTTTACGAAAACGAGCAATCGTTTCCTCTGTTAGAAAAATTTCAGAAGCTGGATTAAGAGAAATACTATCGCAGTGTCCTTGTGTGATCTGAGTAGCTGGATCAAAATATTTTAAACTTTCAATTTCATGATCAAACAAATCCAAACGAACAGGATACTCAGATGATGCTGGAAATATATCTATAACACCTCCACGCACAGCAAACTCACCAGGTTCTCGCACTGTGTCTGTTTTATTAAACCCATTTTCCACTAAAAAATGCGCTAATTTTTCTGGATTAACAAAGCCCCCTGCTTTTAATTCTTGTAAACCTGTTTGCAAAGCATTTTTAGGGAGTACTTTTTGAGAAAGCGCTGCGACAGTTGTTAAGATAATCAAGCCTTGTTGGCGCGCTGTTTCTGCCTTCAACTTTTGAAGTGTTGCGATCCTTTTACCAATAACATCATTACTCGGCGAAATACGATCATAAGCCAAACAATCCCATTCGGGAAAAAGTAATACATCGCAATTAGGATTAAAAAACGTAATGAGCTCTGCTGTATTAATCAAACCTTCATGATCTGAACAGACATAGCATACAACCGATGTTTTAGCTTGCTCTGCTAAAAAGCAAGCACTTGCTCCTGCGGGTAAATTATAATATGTGTCATGAGACCATATAAACGCCCCTTCTCCGTGTTCAGAAGAAACTTCTGTAGTCACCGCATGTTCCGTCATGATCTTTTTGAACCTTCAAAACGATGCGAAATCATAAGTTTTAAAACTGAGTTTTGTAAGTCTTGTGGCGCTTCTTCACGTTCTGTAATCCAATTATAAATATCTGGATCACTACGCTCAATAATGGCAATATACTCATTCAACTGAGTATCACTCATAGTGGGAACATACTTATCCGCAAAAGATCCGATCAAAAGATCAGCTTCGCGTGTCCCTCTATGCCACGAACGAAAAATCAGTTTCTTTCTTAATGCTTCATTTTTTGCTACCATAGCTTTTGATATATTATATATTAGAACAAATGTCAGCTTTAAATTCTAAAAAAGAACCTGAAAAGGTGTCAACCACGTCCCGTCCGCTTGTTTTGGACCCGTTCTTCCGTTCTATTAGATCCGTTACAGGCGTTGGCCCTAAAACAGCCCCTCTTTTTGAAAACCTATGCGGTCTTCATATTAAAGATTTACTTTTTCACACGCCATCAGGTTTTGTTGATAGACGTTACACACCTCCAGTAATAAAGGCTGAGAATGGGCGTGTTGGCACATTTGAAATTACAATCATTTCTCATATCCCTTCTCACCATCGTTCAAAGCCATATCGTGTTCGCACACAAGACCATGAGGGCACTCATCTGGATCTCGTTTTTTTCTCACCAAGAAAAGCCTATTTGGAAAAACTTCTTCCTTTAAACGAAAAAAGAATTGTAAGTGGCCAAGTCGATTTATACCAAGGTCAAGCCCAAATGGTTCACCCTGATTTTGTCGTAACGATTGATAAAGCAGATGAGATCATCGGCATAGAAACACTTTACCCATTAACAACAGGGATCTCTAGTAAGGTTTTAAGAAAAGTCATTTTAAATGCCCTCAAAGAAATTCCTACTCTTCCTGAATGGCTTGATAAAACGATCTTAAAAAAAGAACAATGGCCTAGTTTCTATGACGCGCTTACACAGCTTCATACACCTCAAAATGATCAAGATATTTCGCCAGAATATATATTACGAAAACGCTTAGCTTATGATGAGTTATTAGCCAATCAATTAACTTTAGCTTTGAACAGATCTCATAACAAAGCACGCAAAGGACACACTCACAAAATCAGCAAACCCTTAAAAAACAAGCTCTTATCACTGCTCCCTTTCAAGCTCACAAAAGGACAAATAGAGGCTTTAAATGATATCAATAATGACATGTGTTCAGATGAGCAAATGCTCCGTCTTTTACAAGGTGATGTCGGTAGCGGTAAAACAATTGTCGCGCTTTTCTCGGCTCTTAATGTTATTGAAGAGAATAAACAATGCGCCTTTATGGCACCGACAGAGATTTTAGCAAGGCAACATCATGAAGGATTAAAAGAGCTATGCACTGCATTAGGTATTAAATCGGCACTTTTAACCAGTAATGAAAAAGGCAAACAGAGAGATGCAATATTAAACGCTCTCGCACTCGGCGATATAGATCTTCTTTTTGGTACGCACGCCCTTTTTCAAGATCATGTTGTTTTTAACAATTTAGGATTAGCTGTTATTGATGAACAACATCGCTTTGGCGTAGAACAGCGTATAAAGCTCTCAAACAAAGGTATTCGCCCTGATATCCTCGCCATGACCGCAACCCCCATCCCACGCACCTTAACTCTTACAGCTTATGGAGATATGGATGTTAGTCTTTTAAAAGACAAACCAGAGGGCCGCAAAGAAATTGATACGCGCCTTGTTTCTCAAGAACGCTTAGGCTCCTTATGCGAAAGTTTAAAAGATAAAATAGAACAAGATGAGCGAATTTATTGGGTGTGCCCTCTTATCGAAGAGTCCAAAGCCCTTGATTTAGCTGCTGCTGAAGATCGCTATACGGATTTATGCTCCTATTATGGCACTGATAAAGTCGGCCTTGTTCATGGACGCATGAAAGCCGGTGAGAAACAAGATGTTATGAATCGTTTTAAAGAAGGTCAGATCAAAGTTCTCGTTTCAACAACAGTAATTGAAGTTGGTGTCAATGTTCCAGAAGCAACGATTATGATCATTGAACATGCCGAGCGCTTTGGGTTATCTCAATTACATCAATTAAGAGGACGCGTTGGTCGTGGAGATCAGCAATCAACATGCATTCTCTTATACCCCAAACAAATAGGACAAATTGCAAAAGAGCGCTTAAATGCCATGCGAGCAAGCAATGATGGTTTTTATTTAGCTGAGAAAGATCTCGAATTAAGAGGTGCCGGAGAAGTTTTAGGCACAAAGCAAAGTGGCCTTATTTCGTATAAATTGGCCAATCAAGCCTATCACCAAGATTTGATTTATATGGCTCACAAAGAAGCGCGCCTTATAACGGAGAAAGACCCTTTCTTAAAAAGTGAAAGAGGTCAGCATTTAAGAACACTCCTCTATCTTTTTGAACAAGATCAGGCTTTTAAATATTTACGTTCTGGATGATTTCTTAGCCGTTGCTTTCTTCTTGGCAGGGGCTTTTTTAGCGGTCTTTTTCTTTGAAGGTGTTTTCTTTTTAGAGGCAACAACATCTTCTGTTTTAACAACATCCTCAGGTATAACAATACCAGCAGATATAATCAGCTTCAGCGCTTGCTCAACACTCATATCTAAAGGCTTCACATCACCTTCCGGCACAAACACTAAAAAACCTGAGGTCGGGTTTGGAGTTGTTGGAATAAAGACATTCACAACATCTTCTTTAATTTTTCGTTGTACCTCACCTTTTGCAGCCCCTGTTAAAAATCCAATAACCCACATATCTTTTTTGGGATATTGCACAAGAACAGCATCTTTAAATGAGCGATCTGTATCACTGAAAACAGTTTCAAAAATCTGTTTTAAAGCCGTATATAATGAACGCACAACAGGCATTCTGGATAAAATCTTTTCTGAGATAGCAAGCCATAAACGCCCGACAAAACCCGCGGTTAAAGCACCGATTAATGTCAAACCAATAAAAACAATAATCAAACCAATCCCTGGTACAGGGAAAGGAATATACGTCACAGGGTTGTAGGCTGGCGGTAAAAAGGATTCAACATTGTAATCAATAAACTCAACAATTTGCCATGCTAAAAAAAGTGTAATGGAAATAGGTGCGGTAATCAAAACGCCCGCTATAAAGTAACGACGAATACGCGCCCAAAATGTTGAGCCTATATTTTTCTTTGTTTTATTGCTGTTGGACATGTTTTTTCACCTGATTTTTTAAGTTAGACAGTAACTTAAAAGTGGTGAGCCCGCGGGGATTCGAACCCCGGACCTACTGATTAAAAGTCAGTTGCTCTACCAGCTGAGCTACGGGCTCTCTTCGTTAGAAGAAATATTACACCTCGTTTTTTACTTAGTGCAGATGGCAACATAGTTTCTTAAGCCAAAAAGGTCAAGAAAAATATGCACTATTTTCCGAATTAAATTACAAATACTTATAAACACCCCTTAGAGCGCATTGCTTGATAAGCCGCCCTAGGGACATAACGCCTTACCTCAGTTCGGCGCCCAAAACGTGACAACTCCTTCACAAAAGAAGATGAAATTTGACGACATTCTTCACGCGTCATGAAATACACACTATCTAACTTAGGATCTAAGATCGCATTTTTTTGTGCCATATCAGCTTCCATATCGAAATCTGTCGTATTACGGATACCTCGTACAATTGTAACTTTATCTGATACCGAGCGAGCAAACTCAACTAAAAGGCCATCAAATGGAGCTACTTTTATGGGGACGGAAACACCTATCAACTCTTCATTAATAGCCTCTTGAATAATTTGGACGCGCTCTTCTAGATTAAAAACGGGGTTTTTACCTTCATGCGTTGAGACTGCAATAATAACTTGGTCAAAAACTTGCGCGGCCCGTATCACAATATCTAAATGCCCTTTAGTGATAGGATCAAATGTTCCCGCATAGATTGCTGTCTTTTTTTCTCGACGCGCCATAGTATCTCCTTATATTTTCAATAAGAAGACTGTATTATTGCCATAAAATAAAAGCAAGGGAAATATTTAGCCAGCTTTTTTCTTAAGAGCCACCAGAGAAGCTTCTGGAACAAACCCCGTTACATCGCCACCAAAAGTAAAAATCTCTTTTACAAACCGAGATGAAATATGCTGATATTTATTAGAAGCCATCATGAAAATAACTTCCATCTCTGGGTTAAGGTGTTTATTCATCGCTGCCATTTGGTATTCATATTCAAAATCAGAAACAGTTCGCAGGCCGCGAACAATTGCAGTGGCGCCAACTTTTTGCGCGGTATTGATAAGAAGCCCATCAAAACCAATAACATCAATTGTAGCACGTACATCTATGATTTCTTGTTCAATAGCTTGACGAGCAACAGCAACACGTTGCTCCATCTCGAATAAAGGCCCTTTACCTGCATTCTCAGCAACAGCAACAACCAAATGATCAACAACACGCGCTCCGCGCTTTATGATGTCCATATGACCCTTGGTAATAGGATCAAATGTCCCCGCATATAGACCGATAATTTTATCGCTCTTATTCGTCATTTGTCTCTATCACTTCTTCATTTTCTGTTGTTGCACCCTCGTCAACGACAGCGCCCTCTTCTTCCATTGCCATTTCATCTTCTTCATCCATAAAGATACGAGCAACTGACACAACTTGATTATCATCACCTGTCTTAAAGAGTGTAACACCTTGTGTTTGGCGCCCAACAAAACGGATATTTTTAACCGGCATACGAATAAGCTGTCCGCCATTTGTAACCATCATAATCTGATCATCCATCTCAACAGGGAATGTACCAGCAACTTCACCGTTTTTGTTGGTCAAAGAAATATTCCAAACACCAGAACCGCCACGACCTGTTAAGCGATATTCATAAGTTGATGTACGCTTACCAAACCCTTTTGTCGTTGTCACGAGTAAGAATGCTTCTCTTTCTTTTAAGAAATCATAGCGCTCTTGAGATAGTCCGTAATCCGCAACAGTAAAACTTGTACCCTCATCTTCGGCATTACGCTCAGCAACACTTGCTTTGAGATATGCATCACGTTCTTCAGCCTCAGATTCAACATGCGGCACAATTGACATAGAAATAACGTAATCTTCTTTTCCAAGCTTAATACCACGAACACCTGTTGAGGTGCGACCAGAGAAGACACGAATATCTTCAACAGAGAAGCGAATTGCTTTACCCAAACGAGAAGACAAGACGATATCATCCTCTTTCGTACAAGTTTTAACAGAAACAAGTTCCTCTGTGTCACCAAGCTTCATCGCAATCAAGCCATTTGAACGAATATTTTTAAAGTCAGATAACTTATTACGACGAACAGAGCCATGTGATGTCGCAAACATGATATCTAACTCGCCCCAAGTTTCCTCATCTTCAGGTAAAGGCATAATAACCGATATTTTTTCACCCTTCTCCAAAGGCAATAGATTGATTAGAGCCTTTCCTTTACCTTGCGGTGTTGATAACGGTAAACGATATGTCTTAATCTTGTGAACAATACCACGTGATGTAAAGAACAACATAGGTGTATGTGTATTTGCTACGAAAATCTCTGTTACGTGATCTTCTTCTTTTGTACTCATACCAGAACGCCCTTTACCACCACGGCGTTGTGCTTTGTACGTCGATAAAGGAACACGTTTAATGTACCCCTCATGCGTCACAGTAACAGCCATATCTTCACGCTGAATAAGATCTTCGATATCAGCTTCAAATTCGGCGTCAACTAATTCTGTTCGGCGAGGTGTTGCAAAACGCTCTCTAATATCTGAGAATTCTTCGCGCATAATTTCAAACATACGAGAACGGTTACTTAAGATCTCAAGATATTCTTTAATACGGTCTGTAATCTCATGTAATTCAGAACTAATTTTATCACGCTCAAGCCCTGTCAAACGATGTAAGCGTAATTCTAAAATAGCCTTTGCTTGAGCTTCAGACATTTGGTATGTCCCATCCTCTAATACAGGATGCTTTGGATCATCAATTAATTGGATAAGAGGCGCAACATCATGTGTTGGCCAACTTTTAGCAAGTAATTGCTCGCGTGCTGTTTGCGGATCTGGTGCATTACGAATAAGAGCAATAATCTCATCAATATTAGCAACAGCAACAGCCAAACCAGCAAGCAAATGAGCACGATCACGTGCTTTATTTAATTCATATATTGTACGACGTGTAATAACAACTTCACGGAATTCAACAAAAGCTTGAAGAATATCCTTTAAATTCAACATCTGTGGACGACCGTGGTTTAGCGCCAACATATTTGAAGAGAAATGCGTTTGTAATGGTGTGTATTTAAACAACTGAGCCAACACAACATCAGCAACAGCATCACGCTTTAATTCAATAACAATACGCACACCATCACGGTCAGATTCATCACGTAAATCGCCAATACCTTCAACAACTTTGTTACGCGCAACATCAGCAATTTTTTCAACCAAACGTGCTTTATTCACTTGGAACGGAATTTCATGGACGATAATCGCCTCTTTATTCCCCATATCTTCGATACTTGTTTTAGAACGAACAACGACAGAACCATTCCCTGTGCTATAAGCCGACATAATACCACTTTTACCCAAAATTTGACCGCCCGTTGGAAAGTCAGGACCAGGAACAATACGCATTAAATCTTCAAGATTTAAGTCAGGGTTATCAATCAAAGCGCAACAAGCGTCTAAAACTTCGCCTAGGTTATGAGGTGCAATATTGGTTGCCATACCAACCGCAATACCACCCGTTCCATTTACTAAAAGATTTGGGAAACGTGCAGGAACGACAGCTGGCTCCATAACGGATTCATCATAGTTAGGGATAAAATCAACCGTATCTTTATCAATATCTTCCAGAAGTGTTTCTGCTGCTTTATTTAAACGTGCCTCTGTATAACGCATCGCAGCAGGAGAATCTCCATCCATAGAACCAAAGTTCCCTTGACCATCAATCAATGGAAGACGAAGTGAGAATGGTTGCGCCATCCGCACCATAGAGTCATAAATAGCCGAGTCACCATGAGGGTGATATTTACCCATAACATCCCCGACAATACGAGCTGACTTACGATACGGTTTAGAACTGTCATACCCGCCATCTTTCATCGCATAAAGAATACGGCGATGCACTGGCTTTAACCCATCTCGAACATCTGGCAATGCACGCGAAACAATCACGCTCATCGCATAGTCGAGATATGATTTCTGCATCTCATCTTCAATAGCGATTTGAGAAATATCCTCAGGAATTACACTTGTTGTATCTGTCATATTTATTTACTCGTTTTATTATTTAGCTCTACTTACTTATATTTATTTTGAGATAGTCATTTATTAAAATGGGATTTCATCTTCAAAATCATCCATAGGTGCTGGAGCTGCGCCACCTGCTGCTGCTTTTTGTGGCTGTGCTTGCGACATCCCCATACCTTGGTCATATCCACCAGGAGCTGTAGCGCCTCCGCTACGACCATCAAGCATTGTAAGATTTCCATTATAAGGACGAAGAACAACTTCTGTTGTGTATTTTTCAACACCTGATTGATCTGTCCATTTGCGTGTTTCTAATTGACCTTCGATATAAACTTTAGAGCCTTTGCGTAAATATTGCTCTGAAAGATTAACCAATGCTTCGTTAAATAAAACAACTCGGTGCCATTCTGTTTTTTCACGACGCTCACCAGTATTACGGTCTTTCCATGACTCTGATGTTGCAATTGATAAATTACAAACACGAGATCCTGTTGACATTGCCTTAATATCAGGATCATTTCCTAGATTACCCACTAAAATTACTTTATTTACACTACCAGCCATCACGGCACCTTTCGTTAGTTTCGATTCTTTTGTTCTGATTGGTCTAGATCATACCCCTCAAAATAGCTTCATGCAAGGATTTATACGCAAAAGAATAAAATATCTAAAAACTTGACTTTGCCTGCGCCTATGCCATATAAATAGCAAAAGAAAAGAGAGAACAAAAAATGAACAAAAATATCATTGTCACTGGTGCAAAAGAACATAATTTAAAAAATGTTACTGTAACCATTCCAAGAGATCAATTAACTGTCATTACGGGACTTAGTGGATCAGGAAAGTCTTCTCTTGCTTTCGATACAATTTACGCAGAAGGTCAGCGTCGCTATGTAGAAAGTCTGTCAGCATATGCGCGTCAATTCTTACAAATGATGCAAAAACCCGATGTTGAATCGATCGAAGGATTATCTCCTGCGATTTCAATTGAACAAAAAACAACATCTAAAAACCCTCGTTCAACTGTTGGAACAGTAACTGAAATTTATGACTATATGAGATTACTTTGGGCGCGTGTCGGTGTCCCCTATTCACCCGCGACAGGTAAACCTATTTCAAGCCAAACTGTTTCTGAGATGGTTGACCGTGTTCTAACATTAGAGGAAGGCACAAAACTCTATATCCTTGCGCCAATCGTTAGAGGTCGCAAAGGTGAATACCGTAAAGAAATTCAAGAATTACAGAAAAAAGGCTTCCAACGTATTCAGATTGATGGGCAAATTTATGCGATTGATGAAACGCCTGCGCTTGATAAAAAATTAAAACACACTATCGAAGTTGTTGTTGACCGTATCGCTGTACGCCCAGATATCCAAACACGTCTTGCCGATTCAATTGAAACAGCTCTAAACATGGCCGATGGTATCTTGTATGTTGATGAAGCAAAAACAGGTGAACGTCATGTATTCTCGGAAAAATTCGCTTGTCCAGAATCTGGTTTTACAATTGACGAGATCGAGCCTCGCCTTTTCTCTTTCAATAACCCTTTTGGTGCTTGTCCTCATTGTGATGGTTTAGGCACAAAACAACATTTCGAGCCCTCTCTCGTCGTGCCTGATGAAAGCTTAAGCTTAGAAGACGGCGCAATCGCACCATGGGCGAAAAGCTTTTCTTACTATTATCAACAAACACTCCAAGCCGTGTGTGATTTCTATCGCATACCCATGAACAAAGCATGGAATAAGCTGACAGAAAAGCAACGTGATATTATTCTTTATGGTGGTGAAGACGATATTCTTTTCACTTATAACGACAAGGGTCGCTCTTTTGAAACGGTCAAGCCATTTGAAGGTGTCATTCATGCTATGACTCGTCGCCTCCTTGAAACCGACAGCGACAAAGTTCGTGAAGAACTAAATGCTTATCAAGCAGATCTTCCTTGTGATGCCTGTGATGGCCATCGCTTAAAACCAGAAGCCCTCGCCGTTAAAATTAACAAACTACATATTAGTGAGGCCACAGCTTTTTCAATTGAGAAAGCCAAAGAATGGTTTGCTAATATTAATGATACACTTACACAAACACAAAAAGAAATCGCACGCCCGATCTTAAAAGAAATCAATGAGCGTCTTCATTTCTTAAATAATGTCGGACTAGATTACCTCACACTCTCTCGTAAATCAGGAAGTCTATCAGGTGGTGAAAGCCAACGTATTCGCCTTGCCTCACAAATTGGTTCTGGCTTAACAGGAGTTTTATACGTTCTTGACGAACCTTCAATTGGCCTTCATCAACGTGACAACGATCGCCTACTCGAAACACTCAAACGCCTCCGCGATCTGGGCAATACCGTCATCGTTGTAGAACATGATGAAGATGCCGTTCGTTGCGCTGATCACTTAATTGACATCGGCCCTGGCGCTGGTGTTCACGGTGGCGAAATTGTTGCACAAGGCACTCCTGATGAAGTTATGAAACAAAATTCAATTACTGCTGACTATTTAACAGGAAAACGATTTGTACCAGTACCCAATAAGCGCCGTAAGGGTAAAAATTGGCTTGAGATTAGTGGCGCGACAGGCAACAACTTAAAAAATGTTAGTGCGAAATTCCCACTAAAAACGATGAGCTGTATCACAGGCGTTTCAGGAAGCGGTAAATCCACACTCACAATTGAAACTTTATACAAAGCTTTGGCACAAAAACTCAACAAAGCAAAAAATTTACCCGCCCCTTATAAAGAGATCAAAGGTATTGAGCATCTCGACAAGATTATCGAGATCAACCAATCCCCAATTGGTCGCACACCACGTTCAAACCCTGCGACATACACAGGTGCTTTTGGCCCTATCCGTGATTGGTTCTCAGGACTCCCTGAATCAAAGGCACGTGGTTATAAACCTGGGCGTTTTTCTTTTAATGTAAAAGGCGGTCGCTGTGAAGCGTGTCAAGGTGATGGTGTTATCAAAATTGAAATGCATTTCTTACCCGATGTATATGTGACATGTGACACCTGCCATGGCAAACGCTACAACCGTGAAACACTTGAGATCAAATTCAAAGGCAAATCCATTGCTGATGTTTTAGATATGACGGTTGAAGAAGGCTGTGAGTTTTTCAAAGCCATTCCTGCGGTTTATTCAAAGCTAGAAACACTTCAACGTGTCGGTCTTAGCTATATTCAAATTGGTCAACAAGCCACAACTCTATCAGGTGGTGAAGCACAACGCGTGAAGCTCTCCAAAGAACTGGCAAAGCGTTCAACAGGGAAAACGATCTATATCCTTGATGAACCAACAACAGGACTTCATTTCGAAGATGTGAGGCGCTTACTAGAAGTTCTGCACGAGCTTGTCGATCAAGGGAATACCGTCCTCATTATTGAGCACAATTTAGAAGTCATCAAAACAGCTGATTGGATTGTTGATATTGGCCCAGAAGGTGGCGTCAAAGGCGGACAAGTCCTCGCCCAAGCCCCCCCTGAAGGCTTAGCTGAAATTAAAGAAAGCTACACTGGTCAGTATTTAAAATCTTATTTAAAACAAGATAAAAAGAAATCTGCTTGATTTTGAGGGTGGTTTTCTTTTATAAGTCGATGCTATGACAGATAAAACAGTACATATTGTAGGCGCCGGACTGGCAGGTAGTGAAGCCGCTTGGCAAGCAGCCAACCAAGACATTAACGTTATCTTACATGAGATGCGCCCAACTAAAACAACCGCAGCTCACCAAGGTGAAAATTGCGCAGAGCTTGTGTGCTCAAACTCGTTTCGAAGTGATGACCATCAACATAATGCCGTAGGGCTTTTACACGAAGAAATGCGTCGCATGAATTCTATTATCATGCAATGTGGCGATGAAGCGTCTGTCCCTGCAGGTGGTGCTCTTGCCGTTGACCGAGAGCTTTTTTCTCAAACTGTTACAAAAGCACTCGAAGAACATCCTAATATTACGATTGAACGCGGAGAAGTTTCTGAGATTCCTGATGATTGGCAATCCGTTGTTTTAGCAACAGGTCCTCTCACATCGGAGCCCTTATCCAAATTGATTATCGAACTAACACAAGAAGATCGTTTAGCCTTTTTTGATGCGATCGCACCAATTGTCTACAAAGAGTCAATTGACATGTCAAAAGCATGGTTTCAATCACGCTATGATAAAGGTGATGGAAAAGACTATATCAACTGCGCGATGAATAAAGAGGAATATTTAGCTTTTGTTCAAGCGCTTGTTGACGCCGATAAAACAGAATTTAAAGAATGGGAAAAAGACACACCTTATTTCGAGGCTTGTCTACCGATTGAGGTTATGGCGGAACGTGGCCCTGAAACTCTTCGTTTTGGCCCTTTAAAACCTGTCGGACTAACAAACCCACATGACCCAACAAACAAACCTTATGCGGTTATTCAATTACGCCAAGATAATAAACTCGGTACGCTGTATAACCTTGTTGGTTTTCAAACAAAGATGAAATACGGCGCGCAAACTGAAGTCTTTCGTATGATTCCAGGCTTAGAAAATGCAGAATTCGCCCGCCTTGGTGGTATTCATCGCAATACATTTATCAAAAGCCCTATTTTGCTTGATGAAACATTGCGCCTTAAAACGGAACCACGTATTCGTTTCGCAGGACAAATTACGGGCTGTGAAGGCTATGTTGAAAGTGCCGCAGTTGGTTTAATGGTTGGCCGTTTTATTGCCGCTGAACAAAATGGACTTCCGTTAACACTTCCCCCTGTGACAACCGCTTTTGGCTCTTTACTTGGGCACATAACAGGCGGTGCAGATGAGAAAACATTCCAACCGATGAATGTAAATTTTGGTCTATTCCCCCCCATAGATAAGAAGCCACCTCGCTTAGATGAGAATGGCAAGCGCTTAAAGAAAACAGATCGCAAACGCTTCGAAAGACAGCTTATTTGTGAACGCGCTCTTGTGGATTTAGAGAGTTGGGATTTAAAGAAAAACCTTAAAAAAGCTTCATAAGTGATTTTAAAAACAATTTTAATTCTATAAAATTTGGACGCTTTTGCAGCCTTGTATCAAAAGGGTGATAGTTTGCTTTCTTAAGTTCTTTTAAATACGCTTTCAACAAATCCACATACAAAGACAAGTATGTTTTTTTCTCAAAAGAGACTTGCTCTACTAGCTCCATAGCTTGCTCATATTTTGTTTTTATATTTTCGATAAAATTATCATCTTCTGGATTTAAATCCTCAAAAATAAAACGCCCTTGTTTTATATCCACAGGCAAACAAACCAAGGACTTTGTAATGTAAAATACTTGCACTAAAACACTATCTAATTTCACATTTTCGAGGTCTGCAAGAATAGAAAATAATGCATAATATATTTGAAAATAATCCTTTTCTTCACATGCTTTTTCATGAGATTCTATAAAATCTTGCAACCTCTTCACATCTATCTTAGAGGTTAACTCTTTAACAAAAGGCGCAGATGGATGATGGCTCACCTGTGGCTTATCATAAAAGCTTGTCACATAGTCCCACCACCATTGATAGCGAATTGAAGCCATCATAGGCTCAGTTACTGTTGTTGGTATTTTTGACAATTCATAATGAAGATAAAATAAAGCTATCAAAGCGTTTTGGTTTTCTTTAGGCGCGAATGCACTCATCAAGAAATGATCGCTTTCATATTTTTTTACAGATGTAATTATTTCATTTTCCATGCGCTTTTAACATTCATCCCTTGAATTTTTTTTGAAAGTTTCTATCCTTATAGAGCATAAACGCCAATCAAACAAAAGGATTATTATTATGACGTTTTCACTTCCAGACCTTCCCTATGCTAGCAACGCTCTTGAGCCTCATATTAGTGCAGAAACATTTAGCTTTCATCATGGCAAACACCACCAAGCTTATATTAACAAAGCAAATGATATGATCTCGGGCACAGAATATGAAGGAAAAACAGCGGAAGAAATTATTAAAGCCACTGCAGGCCAAGCCGATAAACAAGGTCTTTTTAATAATGTCGCTCAACATTGGAACCATAGTTTTTTCTGGAGATCTCTTTCAGCAACAAAACAAGAGATCCCTGCTGAATTAGAAGTACGCCTTATCGAAGATTTCGGCTCTGTGGATGCTTTCAAAACAGAGTTCACCTCCGCTGGAGGCACTCAGTTTGGATCAGGTTGGGCTTGGCTCGTGATGGACAACACAGGGAAACTTCATGTAAAGAAAACAGCCAATGCAGAAACACCATTAGCAGATGGATTTAAACCTCTACTTACTTGTGATGTGTGGGAACATGCTTATTACCTGGACTATCAAAACCGTCGTTCCGACTTCTTAAATGACTTTGTTAACACACTTGCAAACTGGGAGTTTGCTCTAGAAAACATCAAAGGTGAAGGCTTTAAATTGTAAAGCAGATAATTCAAAAAAAAGGCCTCAAAAATGGGGCCTTTTTTATTTGTAAAGCAGCAGAGAGGCGCAAACTTTTCGTCCCTCGCTCAACAAAATATTATAAGTACGCGCAGCTGCACCTGTATCCATTACTTCAGCTGTTAACCCGTACTCTGTTAATAAAAATAATTTTAAATCCTTATCAATAAAAGCCATCGATTGACCTGTGCCAATCAATAAAACTTCAATATCTAAATCATTAAGAAAAGAAAAATCCGTGCGTTTCAACTCTGTTACGGGCTTAGCTGTCCATTCAAACACTTGATCTGATGTAATCACAACGCCTGTATCAAAAACATCATTACTCACCTTAAACCCATCACTACCGTATGCTTGTATTACTTTAGAGGACTGAGGAATAAGTGGTGTAATATCCATTATTATTTATTTCCCACGTGTGTCATGTGTCGATATTTTAAGATAAAGAAGCAAAGGCACCGCCAAGAAAATTGAAGAATACGTCCCAACAAAAACACCCCAGATAAGGGCATACATAAAGTCACGAATAACTTCGCCACCAAATACACATAGAGCAATCATCGCAATGAATGTCGTTAAACTCGTTAAAACAGAACGCGCAAGCATTTGATTTATCGATAAATCAAATAATTCTTCTAAGGGCATTTTTTTATAACGACGCAGATTCTCACGAACACGATCAAAATTTACAACTGTATCATTAATAGAATAACCCGCTATCATTAAAACAGCCGCGACAGTCGACAAACTAAACTCCATCTGCGTAAATGAAAATAAACCTATTGTTGCAATTGCATCATGAATTAACGCCATAACAGCCGCCACCCCAAGCTGCCATTCAAAGCGAGCCCATATATAAACCAAAATCCCACCAATAGATAGAATAATGGCTAAAACACCAGCTTCAATTAACTCTTCACCGACTTGAGGCCCCACAAATTCAACGCGCCTATAATCAACGCCTTCACCTAAAACAGCTTTTACATCTGATAAAAGCTTTTGCTGAACTGTACGCCCCTCTTCTTGTGCAGGAACACGGATCAAAAGATCGTTTACCGCACCGAATTCTTGAATGCTAATAGCTCCGTAACCAAGAGCATTTAAGTCTTGACGTAATTTTGTAATATCTGGTGTCGCTTCTGTTTTAATTTCAATAAGAGTTCCCCCTTTGAAATCAATACCAAAATTCAATCCTTGTGTAGCTACAGAAAAAAGAGAAGCGACAACAAGTAATATTGATAAAACAAACGTTACAAAACGCATTTTCATGAATGGAATGGTAACATTATTATTAGCTATAAAACGCAAAAGCATCTGATATCACCTTTTCTTATAAAGAGAGTGTCTTTGGTCTTGTGCGGTTATGCCACAAAACAATCAATAAATGGGTCAACATAATTGCAGAAAACATTGATGTTACAATTCCAATACCCAGCGTAACAGCAAAGCCTTTCACAGGTCCTGTTCCAACTGCGTATAAAAAGAGCGCTGCAATTAATGTTGTAATATTCGCATCAACAATTGTTGAAAGCGCGCTCTTATACCCCGTATCAAGCGCAGAGATAACAGAACGCCCATTTTTAAATTCTTCTCGAATACGTTCAAAAATCAAAACATTCGCATCAACAGCCATACCGATTGTCAAAACGATCCCTGCAATTCCTGGAAGCGTCAATGTTGCTTGTAAGCTCGAAAGCAACGCAAAAATCAAACAGATATTAATAGCAAGAGCAATATTAGCAAACACGCCAAACAACCCATATGCAAGTAACATGAAACCTAAGACAGCTGCAATAGCAACCAAACTTGCGATTTTACCTTGCTCAACAGAGTCCGCCCCTAATGATGGCCCCACAGTTCTCTCTTCGATCACAGTTAAAGGCGCAGGCAGGGCACCTGCTCTTAATAACAAAGATAAATCATTTGCTTCAGATGTTGTAAACCCGCCAGATATTATGCCATTACCGCCACAAATAGCGCCCCTAATAACGGGCGCAGAAATAACTGCACCATCCAAGACAATAGCAAAAGGAACACCTATATTTTTCTTAGTGACATCACAAAATCGTCTTGATCCTGTTGCATCAAATTTAAAAGAAACAACTGGCTGCCCCTCTTGAAAAGTAGGTTGAGAGTCAACTAACATTTCACCTGTAATTAAAGCACGTCTTTTAACAGCAATCTTTTGATTCGGGTTTTCTGCATAAGGATATGTTCTAGAAGATGCAGAAACAGCGCCACCTAAACCGGCATTTTGATCCACTAGATGAAACGATAATTTTGCCGTCTTACCCAATAATTGTTTAACACGATCAGGATCATCTACACCTGGTAATTGCACTAAAATACGATCCGTTCCTTGTGCTTGTATAACAGGTTCTCTTGTACCTGTTTCATCAATACGACGTCTAACAATCTCAATAGACTGACTAATGATTTGTCTTTTAAATTCTTGTTTTTGTTCTTCAGTAAATGTTAGTCGCGCTTTATTTGAATCATCAATCTCGTAAGAAAAGTTACCTTCAATATCTCCTAGAACAGACATGACCTTTTCACGATCATCTGTACTTTTTAAAGAGAATTGTAAAACTTCATTAACTTGCTTAAGACCAATATAGCGGACACGTTCATTTCTAAGGCGATTACGAACCTCTTCACCAAGAGAGTCTAACCGATCAATAAGGACACGATCCATTTCGACCTGTAGAAGTAAATGAGATCCACCTTGTAGATCTAAACCTAAATTTACTGTCTTATGAGGCACCCATGCCGATATATCATCGTCATTAGATCCCCCTAACAAATTTGGTGAAGCATAAACGAATGCATATAAACAAACGATGGCTACAAACCAAATCTTCCAACGGTCGAAATGTATCATAATGTACTATCTTAATTAGTTACTTTGTCGCTGCTTTTTTAGCAGGTGTTTTCTTAGTTGCAGCCTTCTTAGCAGTTGCTTTTTTAGCAGTTGCCTTCTTTGCCGCAGTCTTTTTTGTTGTTGTTTTCTTAGCCGCTGCTTTTTTCTTAGCAGGCGTCTTTTTAGTTGTTTTCTTAGCCTCTGTTGTTGCAGGCTTTGTATTATTATTCAAAGGCGCTGGCATTTCCCACTTACCTTGAATAGTTGCACGAACAACTGAAACTTCTTGGCCATTTCCAAGATCAACAAGAATTTGGTTGTCATTTTCAATTCTTTTAACTGTTGCAATAACGCCACCACCTGTGACAACACGATCGCCTTTCGCGAGATTATCAAGAACAGACTTGTGCTCTTTCATTCTTTTTTGTTGCGGACGAAGCAACAAAAAGTAAAACACGAAAAAGATTAAAATAATTGGCATCAAAGATGTTAAAATATCACCACCAGCAGGGGCAGCTTGTCCAGCGCTTGCAAAAGCTTCACTAATCAACATAAGTACTCTTCTTTCTTTAAAGTTATTGTTAGTTTACAAATTTATATTTGGATTTTCTCATCATAGAGAGGATTCGCAAGGTTTCAAGGAAAAAACAAAAAACACCTCAATCAAAGATACTTTTTTGGATCTAAAGCTTTCCCATTCTTGCGAATTTCAAAATGAAGCTGAGGCGTATTTACAGACCCTGTTGAACCAACCGTCCCTAAGCCTTCACCTTTAGAAACAATAACACCTTTTTTAACTAAGCTTTTTTCCAAATGAGCATAAGCAGATACAAAGCCACCATCATGCTTCACCAAGACAAGATTACCAAACCCTTTTAGTTCATTACCAGAATAAACAACAACACCATTTTCAGCCGCACGAACAGCCGTTCCTTTAGGTGCGCCAATATTTATACCATCATTAAAGAGGCCTCCTTTTTTAGCGCCATAAGACGACAAAAGACGCCCCTGAACAGGCCACTCAAACCCTTTTCCACCACTTCTTTTTGGGGGCTTTGGCATATTGATCCGTTTTTTTGCTGTTTCTAAATTTTTCTTCGAGTATGAAACTTTTGAAGTCGATCTCGTAACACCAGGCATTCTTGATCTTGATAAATAAACCTGATCTCCTTCATGAAGCAAGAAAGGTGCTGATGCATTATTCTGACGAACAAGCTCTGTAATACTTAAATCATACAGACGAGAAATGGAAGCATAAGTATCTCCTTTTGAGACTGTATGAATACGTGGTGACGGGATTGTTAAACGATCCCCAATGTTTAAAATGAAAGGACTCTTAAGGGTATTCGCTTCAATAATGTCACGCATAGGAATGTTATAGTTTTTTGCAAGCCTATATAGATTATCACCTTCATAGACTTGAATTACTCCAACGCTTCCGACAGCATTGTTAAAATTATATTGTTTTACACTTGCAGGAGGAGATGATCTTCCACAACTTGCCAAAAACAAAACCAACACAAGAAACACGTTAGAAAAAAGGTGCTTCATACGCCCCCCATAAAGCTCTGCCCTTCAACAGAAACATCGCATTTAGAAACATTAGGAAGTAACGGCACAAAGCGAACCGGAAATAAGTGATGAGTGTCTAAAGTCCCATCTTCTTGTTTTGTATAGCTAACGAGATACTGATCATTTGTCTTCAACCCAATTGGAATAATCAAAACACCTCCAACACTCAATTGCTCGACCAAGGCTTCTGGAGGCGACGCAAAAGCCGCGGCCGTCACTATAATGCGATCAAAAGGCGCTTGCTCAGGCCAGCCTTTCATACCATCACCACACTTCAAAGTAACATTATGAATCATCAAATCACACATCAACTGATTAGCTGCTTGATACAAAATATCATGACGCTCGATTGAATATACACGGCGGCAAATGCGCGCCAGAATAGCTGTTTGATAGCCTGATCCTGTGCCTATTTCTAATACTTTATGGCGATCATTCAACGCCAAAGCCTCTGTCATTGCAGCCACAACGGATGGCTGACTAATCGTTTGCCCTCGCGCGATTGGTAAAGCCAAATCCTCATATGCTTTATCCCTAAGTGCTTCGGTTACAAACACATCTCTAGGGACGCGCTCCATAGCCGACAAAACAGATGTATCTGTTATTCCACTTGAGCGCAGCTTCATAATCAGCCGGATCTTTTTTATATCTTCATTCATAAGTAAAAAAACGAATAGTTTAATAAGACGAATGTCTTATGTATGTACCTTAACTGTAAAGGAATTAAGATGTGACCTCAATCACTTTTCTTCATAAATAACAAAGAAACTTCATAAAGAAGCAACATAGGAATTGCGAGAGCAATCTGACTAATTACATCAGGTGGTGTCAAGACAGCCGCACATGCAAAAATAACAACTAAGGCATAGCGCCTAGCTTTTGCAAATTTTTGACGACTTACAAATCCCGCACGATTTAGTAAAACCATAATCAAAGGCAATTCAAAAGCAAAACCAAAAGCAAATAATAATTTCATCGTAAGCCCCAAATACTCATTCACTTTTGCTTCCAACTCCATAGAAAGACCTTCTTGCATTGAAGGCACTTCAAAACTCAAAAAGAAATCCCATGCAAGTGGCAAAACAAAATAATAAACAAATGCCGCGCCTGTAAAAAATAAAACTGGTGTTGCAAATAAAAGCCCCATAAAAAACAAACGCTCATCTTTATACAAACCGGGTGAGATAAAGCTCCATAATTGAAAGGCAATAAACGGAAAGCTCAACATAAAGCCTGAAAAAAAAGAAAGTTTTATATAAGTTAAAAAAACCTCAGGTAAATTTGTAAAAATCAAACGTCCGCCACCTGCACCAAAAGCCTCAGCAAGTGGCGCCGATAAAAATGCATAGATCTCACGCGCGAAAGGATAAGAAGCGAGCATTAAAACCACAACACAGATAATCGATCTCACCAACACACGGCGCAAATCTGTTAAATGTTTAACAAAAGGCATTTGAAGAAACTGCTCATCTGAAGTGTTTTCAACCCCTGGCCTTTTTTCAGAAACATCCGTTTTCAGGACTTTATTATTCACCCTTATCACGTCTTTCTTTTTCTAAAACTGAAATATTATGTTGTGTTCGGTCAATATCATCCATTGTGCCGCGCCAAAAGTCGCGGAGCGAGCCAACATATTGACCACATTTATGAAGAATTTCAGGCATTTCCTTTGGCCTGATAAAAAGAACGGCTAAAACAGCCACAACGAGAATTTCTTGCCATCCCATAACAAATACCCCGCTATCAATTAGGCTTCAGGCTTAGAGTTTTTATCCTCTTGATCTTTTTTATCTTCGCTCATGCCTGATTTAAAATTTTTAATGCCTTTTCCTAAATCACCCATGACATTTGGTAATTTTCCTGCACCAAAAACAACAAGAACCACAACCAAAACTAGAATAATTTGCCAAATACCAATGCTCATTTTAAACTTCCTTGTTACGCATTATAAATCGTCATCTTCTTCTTTTACACCGCTATCAGAGTCCGTGTCAAACAAATCAATTGTTTCTTCACCGCCAACAATTTCAATTGCTGCGCGACTATCCAATAATCCAGAAGCTTTCATTTCATCAACACCAGGTAAATCTTTTAAACGTTCAAGGCCAAAACAATCAAGGAAATGCTGTGTTGTTTTCCAAGTAACTGGACGCCCAGGTACCTCGCGTCTACGCCCTAAGGCAATCCACCCTTCATCCATTAATAAATCAAGAGTTCCTTTACTTACAGCAACACCGCGGATATTTTCTATCTCTGGGCGTGTAACAGGTTGATGATACGCAATCACAGCCAATGTTTCCATTGCAGCGCGCGATAATTTGCGCGGGATCTCTTTCACAATCTCAAGATCTTCACCCAATGCTGGATCCGTTCTAAAACACCACGCGCCGTCACGCTCAACAAGTGAAAATCCACGGCTTGAATAGGTTTCTTTTAAGCTTTGTAAAATAGTCTTTAAGTGCGCTTGTGCATTTTCTGGCAATCGCTTCAATATTTCTGCTTCACTTACAGGTTCACTTGACGCGAACACAATCGCCTCCACCAATTTTTCACATAAAACAGCATCATAATTTTCAGTTTTTATTTTTTCTGCACTCATACTCATTACATAGACTCCTCTTCGCGTCTTTGTACAAAAATATTATCAAAAGGCTTTTCCTGTTTTAAAAAAACAGCCCCTCTTTTACCCATTTCCAGTCCGGCAATAAATGTTGATGCAATACGTGATTTTTTATAAAGACGATTGTCAATTTCAACATCTTCTCTTGGCATCAAAGAAAATAAATTAAGCCATAAACCTCGATCAATCTTACCAAGCATTTGCTCTAATCGCTCAAGGGCTTCATCTAAAGAAAGTAAGCGATATGCTTCTGGTTTATATGAAGAATGTGTTTTTCTCCTATGAATATCGCCATAAGCCTTCATAAGATCTAAAACACTCACATCATAAATAGTATAACGCGACGTAATCAATCCTTCTGGCTTACCCAATGCGAAGAAATCGATCCCCAAACGAGGCAAGTCAAAAACAAGATCCGCGACATTACGTATAGATTCAAGACGTTTTAATTGATAAGTCAGTGCATCAGCAAGCATTTGCCCAGATGGTTCTTCTTCATTTTCTTCGTCTTGAGGGAGGAGAAGTTTTGATTTTAAGAAAGTCAACCATGAGGCCATTAACAAATAGTCTGCAGCAACGACAATTTCTATTTTTTTGGCTTCTTCAATAAAAGCTACATATTGCTCAACAAGCCTTAAAATAGAAATATGTACTAAATCTACTTTTTGATCGCGTGCTAAATCAAGCAATAAATCTAATGGTCCCTCATAAGCATCTAATGTGACAACAAGCATCCCTTCCCGTGTTTCTTCTGTTGGTACACGGTAAACAGGAATTTCATCTTCCTCGAAAGGAACTTCTTGCGCTATTTGTTCTGTCATATAACCTTTACTGTATAAGTGCTTTCAACTCTTTTTCAAGTATAAAAGCGTCTTTAGCCTTATTTTCTGCGCTTTTACGCACTTTTTCTGCGCTTTCAAAACGATCCCAAGCTCGATCGCTCATTAAAGGGATCTCTTTTAAAATATCCCAAACCTCATCAAAGGGGTTATTACAAACCAATGTTGCATCCAAACCAGATTGTAATGTGGCCAAAGCACGCTCAACAGCCGACCCTTTCAATGCTTCCATACCAATATCGTCCGCAACCAAAAAAGCATCTCCCGCAATCTTATTTCTAAGTAATGTTGTTACCACATTTTCTGATGTTGTAGCAGGCTTTTGAGCATCGATAGCATCATAAACAATATGTGCGACCATTCCCCATACAGACTGTTCAAAAAATGGTTCATCATATAATTCTCTAAAAGGAATAAAATCACTTAATTCCAAAACTGTTATATCGGTTGAGAGTTTTGGTAATTCTAAATGGCTATCACTTAAGGCACGTCCATGCCCAGGTAAATGTTTTGCAATTGGTGTAACACCATAAGCCAAAAAAGTTTCACAAACATGGCGCGCCAATGCAAAAACCATATAAGGGTCTTCACCAAAAGAACGGTTGCCTATAATGTCATGAGCGCCTTCTATGCGCAAATCCATTACAGGCGAGCAATTAACATTAATCCCCATATCAAGCAAATAAGAAGCTTGCATTTCAGTATTAAGCGCAAGCGCTCTGAATGCTTTTTCTGGATCATTCTCATATAAAAAACCAAAGAACTCAAAAGGCAAACTTTCAGGAACAAGCGGTGGCCTCAATCTAGCAACACGTCCACCTTCTTGATCAATCAAAATAGGCGCATACCAACCAACAGAATCACGCAAATCGTCACATAACTTTTTAACCTGATCTCGGCTTTCAATATTTCTTGAAAATAAAATAAATCCTAATGGTTTATAATCAGCAAAGGCTTGTTTTTCCTCTTCAGATAAAACCAGCCCTTGAATGCCAACAATTGCAGCTTTTGAATGCTTGCCCATAGAAATTTATCTTTTTCTAACCAAACAATCAGCAACTTTGCTTGATTTGATCTCATTGCAAATACGATCAGCATCTTCTTTTACAAGTTGACCTGCCTGAATACGATAAAAGACACCACGCGCCCCTAAATCAGCTTTTTCTACATGCATTGATAAATCCGATAACACAGCAGGGAGTTTTGCTTGCATTTTTTTCCATTCCTGAGAAGCCCCCTCTTCTGAACGAACAGAGCCAAGTTGTATAGTATAACCACCTGCCATCATCTTTTTAGCTTGCTCTGTTGTTTCTTTGATCGTGCTCGCAGAATTATTTAGATAAATTGTTTGAACAGCTTCAGGCGTTTTTTTAACAGCACGTTTTTGAACATCTGTTGCAACTGTTTTCGCCATTGCAACTTGTTCAACGTCTTCATTCAGAGTTTCTTTTTCACCAACCTGACTATTCACAATATTTTGCAATGTTGTAGCCAAATTTTCTTTTTGCTGTTCTTTAACACTTACAGCTGTTGTTGCTGAAGCAGTTGTTGCAGCTCCTTGAGATCTAACCAGTTCTTCTTCACCGCTTGCCGTTTCAATTTGAGCAACCTCGGCTCCTGTTTTATCTTCATCAGATGGTAATGCGATGACAGGCAAAGGCGCAGAATCATCTGGTGCATCCACATCACGAGCGAAAGGAATAACACGGAAGTTTTCAGAAACATCATTCATCTCAGCCATCTGAGGAGGTGTATTTTTTTCATCAATTTCTTTGAAAAAATCAAGACGTTCAACACGGCGCTTATCACCAGCAAATGGTTCTTCAATTTGTTCAAAAATCGAAACATTCTGATTAGCAAAACGCATACCACCTTCTTCAACAGGGCGCATTTTTTCTGGTGTCGATTGCGCTTGTATTATTGGCAGAGATCCTTTTTGATTACCGTCATCAACACTTGATTGATAGGCTTGCCATACAATCCCTAAAAAAGCTAAAAAAGTTGCTGTTGTTAAAACTACTGAACCTAAAGAGCGACGTGCACCAAAACGTCTTTTTCTGCGCTTAATCATTAATATCACCTAATATTGTTGTTAATAACCATAACAATATGCGATTCGTCTACGGAATGTAAAGCAAGCCTTAAAAAATTATATTTCTTTATGATAAGGATCAAAAAGACGACGATGCTCCTTTAAAGCATGTGTGTCTGTCATCCCTGCTATATAATCAACCACTGTTTTTTCAAAGCCCGTTCTATCAACGCGCTCTTGCCAACTTTCTGGCAAACATTTTGGATTTGCTATAAACGCCTTAAACAAGTCTTTCACGACATTCCCCATTTTAAAGCGCATACGATCAATCGTATGATGTGTATACATACGCTCTTTAAAAAATGTACGAAGGATCTTATCTTGCTCCAAAAACGTTTCAGAAAAACCTATAATCATCTCACCACAATTACGGATATCATCAACTGATTTTGGTTTAATACGCTCAATACGATTTAAACTCTCTTGAATTAAATCAGTGATCATATTTCCAATTAACTGACGGATAATCTCATAACTTATTCTAAAATCTGGCAAATCTGAATATTGTTTTCTAACTTTTTCAATAACAGGTTTTGCGTGAGGCAAATCCAGCAGATCATCTAATGTAAACAATCCAGCTCTTAACCCATCATCCAAATCATGATTGGTGTAAGCAATATCATCTGCTATCCCTGCGACTTGAGCCTCTGCACTCGCATAACCAGATAACTCCAAATCAAATTGATCAGAGAATTCATATATTGAATGTAATTTCCGTTTTTCATCGCCGTCCCCTGTCAATGGACCATTGTGCTTTGCTATCCCCTCTAAACTTTCCCACGTTAGATTCAAGCCATCAAAAGTTGGATAAGTGCGCTCCAGCTCCGTCACCACACGAAATGTTTGCTCGTTATGATTAAACCAACCTCCTCGCTCTTCTAAACATTCTCTTAATGCATATTCACCTAAGTGAGCGAAAGGTGTATGCCCCAGATCGTGAGCAAGTGCGATTGTTTCAGCCAAGTCCTCATTTAACCTTAAGTTACGAGCAAGTGAGCGTGCGATTTGTGCAACTTCTAATGAATGTGTTAAACGCGTCCTGTAATGATCTCCCTCATTTGATATGAAGACTTGTGTTTTATGCTTTAAGCGACGAAACGCGCGTGAATGAATAATGCGATCTCTATCACGTTCAAAAGGAGAGCGTCGCTTACTTTCTTCTTCTTTATAAAAACGTCCACGACTTTCATGCGGCTTAACCGCATAAGGCGCTAAGAGCGCATTACAAAAAGTCCCTTGGTCATCTGAAGAAATTGTTTTTAAATCTGGTTTTAACATTGCTTTGCCTCTTCCATTGAGCTAGAGTGAGCCTATATCAATCACTATAAACACACTATGCGGAAAAGGCAATGGAAAGACATATTGAACTCACATCCAGTGCGGCGGCACAAATAAAAGCTCTTCGCGACAAAGAAGGCAATGATAGTTTAATGCTTCGCCTAAGTGTTTTAGGCGGAGGGTGTTCTGGTTTTCAATATAAATTTGATTTTGATTCAAGCCTCAATGATGATGATATTACATTTGAAAAAGAAGGTGTTACACTCGTCACAGATGATTGCTCTCTTGACCTCTTAAAAGGCTCAACTGTTGATTATGTGAGTGAATTAATCGGTGCCTCATTTAAGGTAAACAATCCAAACGCAGATTCAGGTTGTGGCTGCGGTGTTTCTTTCTCTGTGAATGAGGATTTTTTATAAATGAAAGTAGCTAGCTGGAACATCAACTCTATTAATGCACGCCTGCATCATGTGTGTAATTGGTTAGAAGAACACAAGCCTGACTTTTTGTTCTTACAAGAACTAAAATCTCAGGAAGAAAACTTTCCCTATGCTGCACTAGAAGATCTTGGTTACAAAGCACATGCCGTGTGTCAAAAATCATATAATGGTGTCGCTATTCTTACACCGCATAATGATGCCACAATAATTGATACTACCCTGCCAGGCGATAAAGAAGATGAGCAAGCACGCTTTATAAATGTATCCTACAAGAATGTTTCTTATATCAATATCTATCTCCCCAACGGGAATGGTGAAGAAGAAAAATATCTCTACAAACTGAAATGGATGGAACGCCTGTTTCAATACTCTAGAAACTTACTAGACAATGACTCTAACTTTGTTGTTGGTGGTGACTTCAATGTTATTCCAACCCCTGAAGACTGTTATAATGTAAATGCCTGGCTAGATGATGCTTTATATAGATTACCAACACGCCAAGCTTTTAGAAAATTTCTCCATGCAGGTTTAACCGATGCTTTTCGAGTTTTTAACAAAGACCCCAATCAATATACATTCTGGGATTATCAAGCTGGGCGCTGGCCAAAAGATGAAGGTATTCGTATTGATCATTTCCTCACAAGCCCAAAAATAACAGATAGATTAAAAAATTGTTTGATTGATCGTGCGCCACGCGGTAAAGAAAAAGCATCCGATCACACACCAATTATTATTGAATTTGATGATGAGTAAAGAAAACCAACATAAAAACCCCGAATCACAATGGTTTGGCTATGAACAAGTTGATCCTCGCGACAAAACAGAAAAAGTTTTGGGCGTTTTTAGATCTGTTGCCGATAATTATGATGTTATGAATGATGCTATGTCTATGGGCATTCACCGTTTATGGAAGCGCCATTTCGTTTCTCGCGTGCGCCCACGCCCAGAAGAAAAAATTCTGGATGTTGCTGGCGGAACTGGTGATATTTCTTTTTTAATGTATCAAAAATCCCGCAGAGCTGCTGACATCACTATTTCTGACATTAATTCAGACATGTTACGCGTTGGTAGAGATCGTGCCATTGACCGTGGTATGGCTAACAATTTCACTTGGGTAGAAGCAAACGCAGAAAAACTCCCCTTCAAAGACGCAACTTTTGATGCCTATACAATTTCTTTTGGATTAAGAAATGTAACCCATATCGACAATGCGTTAAAAGAAGCGCATCGTGTTTTAAAACCCGGTGGGCGTTTTTACTGTTTAGAATTTTCCAAAGTTGATAATCCTATCCTATCTAAATTATATGACTTCTATTCTTTCAAGGCACTCCCTAAAATGGGGGACTTAATTGCGAAAGACAGCGAAAGCTATCAATATTTAGCTGAAAGCATTCGCCAATTCCCCTCACAAGAGTCTTTAAAAGACCGCATAGAAGAAGCTGGCTTTTTAACTGCAGGATACAGTAATTTAACAGGCGGTATTGCCGCTATCCATTGGGGATATAAAGAACTTTAATAAACGAAGGAGAGATATAATGACTGACTTAACATTACAAATTGTACAAATGGATCATGCCCAAGGACTAGATCTTCCTGCTTATGCAACAACTGGCGCCGCTGGCATGGATATTGTTGCCGCTGTCACGACACCTGTAACATTACAACCAGGAGAAAGAACACTGATTGAAACAGGGTTACAAATGGCTATTCCTGTTGGATATGAAGTACAAATTCGCCCGCGTTCTGGTCTTGCTTTTAAACACGGAATTACTGTTATCAATAGCCCAGGCACAATTGATAGCGACTATCGCGGCGAAGTAAAAATCATTCTTGGCAACATGGGAACAGAAGCCTTTACAGTAGAGCGTGGCATGCGTATCGCTCAAATGGTTGTAGCAAAACATGAACAGCCAGCCGTTGAACTTGTAACCTCTTTAGACGAAACAGTGCGCGGTGAAGGTGGTTTTGGATCGACAGGTGTTGAAAAAATTGCGAGCTAAAAATCGATGCTTTCTTTTGCTAAAAAACTAGGTTGGGTCATTTTACTGCCCTTATTGGGATGCGCCCCCGTTAATTCAGGCCCCGTTATCTCAGACCAAATGGCTTATCAAGAAGCTTTGTATCAACAGCAACTAGCGATTGATGATTACAGAGATCAAATCGATCGTATTATGCGTATTGGGTACCCTATTCTTGAAAAAAATGCACCTTTATGTGCGGAAACACAAGATGGTCAGCGCTTTCATTTAGGCCTTCACATTTCAACAGCTACTTTTTTAAGCAAAGTTGCTGATGTTGCCTCAAGCTCTCGTATTGATGCAACGCCTTCTATTGTTTATGTAACACCTAACTCTCCCGCTGAAAAAGCCGGCTTTAAACCATTAGACGTCATCACACATGTAAATGATCAAGAACTTAACAAAACTAATCTTGGTAAAAATATTAGGCAATATATTGAACTTATCAATGATGATAAGAAATCTGATACGGTTAAAATTACAGTTTCTAGAAACGGAAAAGCAATTGCGCGCTCTTTAGAAAAGAAAAAAACATGCCCCTATATCTTGCTTACAGAAAAAAGTAAGGAAGTAAATGCGTTTGCCGATGGCAATAAAATATACATTACAACAGCCATTGAATCTTTAGCAGATAAAGATCAAGAACTTGCGCTTGTAATTGGTCATGAAATGGCTCACAACACAATGGAGCATATCAACAAAAAGACAGCTAATGTCGTCTTAGGTAGTCTTGCCGATGTTGGTATTGGTATTTTAACTGGCGTTCAAAGTGATCTCTTCACACAAGTTGGCGCCGGTGCTTATACCCAATCTTTTGAAGCTGAAGCCGATTATTACGGGATTTATTATACAGCACGTGCAGGCTATGACGTTAGTGAGGCACCAGAGCTATGGCGCAAAATGGCCACTAAAAGCCCTAACTCAATCCACTTAGAAGGCTCAACACATCCCTCTTCCGCAAAAAGATACCTCGCTTTAAAAGCATCTGCTGAAGAAATCATGGAGAAAAAGAAAAAAGGACAACCCTTAACGCCTTCTCATCCCAAAGAAATTGAATAGATCCTTGCAAGATTTTTGAAATCTCTTATGATGAGAATATAATATTTTTGATTAAGGATAGTTATTAACGATGAGTTTTCGTGGCAAAGTTTACGAAAGCGTTTTGGATACAATTGGACAAACCCCTCTTGTAAAAACGCCTAACTTAACAGCAAAATACCATTTAAAAGCGACCCTTTTACTCAAGCTAGAGTTCTTTAACCCTGGTGCAAGTGTAAAAGACCGTATCGCGCATGCTATGATTGAAGATGCAGAAGATCAAGGTCTTCTAACAAAAGAATCTACGATTATTGAGCCAACCTCTGGCAATACAGGAATTGGTCTAGCAATGGTCTGCGCCGCTAAAGGGTATAAGTTAATTTTAACAATGCCTGAAAGCATGTCTTATGAGCGTAGAAAAATGCTCAAATTACTCGGTGCGCAACTTGTTCTCACATCCAAAGAAGGTGGTATGCGCGAAGCGATTGAAAAAGCCCAGGATATAGCAAGGGAGACTGAACATTCTTTTATCCTATCTCAATTTGAAAACCCTGCTAATCCATCAATTCATAGCAAAACAACAGCTTTAGAAATTTGGAATGATACACAAGGCATGATTGATATCTTTGTCGCAGGCGTTGGAACTGGCGGTACTTTTACAGGTTGTTCGAAAACTTTAAAAGAAAAAAAACCATCAATTCAATGTTACGCCGTTGAACCGAGTGAAAGCCCTGTGATTTCTGGCGGTGAACCAACACCTCATAAAATACAAGGAATTGGCGCTGGATTTATTCCTGAAAATTTAAATACGGAACACTTAGACGGTATCTTAACCGTTTCAAGTGACGAAGCCTATGGCATGACATTAGAAATTGCAAAAACAGAAGGTATTCCTGTTGGCATTTCATCTGGCGCAGCTATTAAGGCCGCTTTCGAGCTCTCACGTGCAGAAGAAAATGCAGGAAAAACAATTGTTGTTATTGTACCAAGCTTTGCAGAACGTTATCTTTCAACACCTTTATTTGACTTTTGTAAGGAAGACTAGATATGAACGCTCTCCCAACACCTTCTTTTACTCAATCAGACATCCCAACCATGACGCCTATGATGGCACAATTCATGGAAACAAAGTTGGCGCACCCTGATTGCTTATTATTTTACCGCATGGGTGATTTTTATGAGCTGTTTTTTGATGACGCGGTTATCGCATCAAAAGCTTTAGACATAGCACTAACAAAAAGAGGCTCTTTCAAAGATGAACCCATTCCTATGTGTGGTGTTCCACATCACTCGCATGAAAGCTACTTATCCAAACTCATCCGTCAGGGATTCAAAGTTGCCATTTGCGAACAAGTTGAAACACCTGAAGAAGCAAAAATTCGTGCAAAAGAAGAAGGTGGAAAAGCGCTTGTAAAAAGAGATGTTGTTCGGATTGTTACTCAAGGAACATTAACAGAGGATAATCAATTAGATCACCGCACTAACAATTATCTAATGTGCGTACATATATCTGCCGTACAAACAGGGATTGCTGTTATTGATATTTCTACTGGTGATTTTTATATTGAGCATGCCACAATAGACGATATTCCTCATATTGTGGAGCGCTATGCGCCTAAAGAAATTTTAATCTCTGAAAAACTACAACAAGATCCTTCTCTCGCTGAGTTCTGGCATATAAATCGCCATTTATTAACAATTTGGGTTGATAGCCGCTTTAACGTTGATAACAGTGAGCGCCTATTAAGAAAGCAATATTCTATCGATAGCCTATCAAGTCTTGGTGAGTTCACAACAGCAAGCGTTTCAGCCTCTGGAGCCTTGCTTGATTATATTGACCTGACACAAAAGGGAAAAATTCCTTATATCGAGAAACCTCGTCTTATTGAACATGAAACAGTTTTACAAATTGATGCAGCGACAAGACGTAACCTAGAAATCAATAGAACCATGAATGGTGAGAAAAAAGGTTCTCTCCTTCATACAATTGATCAAACAGTTACAGCCTCTGGCGCTCGCTTACTTGCCTATTGGCTCAACAACCCTTTAACACACAAACAAGAAATCGATGATCGTTTAGACTGTGTTTCTTATTTTATAAATGACAATGACAAACGAGAGACATTAAGAAACTTCTTAAAAGCTTGCCCTGACCTTGAGCGTTCTTTAAGCCGTTTAAGCGTTGATCGAGGTGGGCCTCGTGACCTAAGTGCTATTTTAACAAGCCTTATGAATAGCCTTAGGATAAAAGATCACATCAATCATGATGATGGTCACGTAAATGACCTCAATCGCCCCTCTTTATTAAAGCATTTTTTAGAACAAATGCATTTCAGCTCAAATATTCATGAGCTAATTGACCATTTAAACAGAGCTCTTAAAGAAGACTTACCCCTTTTAAGTCGCGATGGAGGCTTCATTGAAAAAGGCTATTCCCCTGAATTAGACTCTCTAAAAGCATTACGAGATAATAACAGACAAATTATTCTCGATTTAGAAACCGAGTACCTAAAACGTTCTAGTGTTACAAAGTTAAAAATCAAACATAATAATGTAATTGGCTATTTCATCGAAGTCCCTTCAGCGCAAGCTCAAAACTTATTTGATGACCCTGAAAAATTCTTCATCCACCGTCAGACAATGGCAAATGCTGTTCGCTTTACAACAGTTGCTCTTAGTGATTTAGAAAGCAAAATAACCTCAGCCAGTGAAAAAGCGCTTGGTTTAGAGTTACAAATCTACCAAGATCTTGTTTTGAAAGTAAATAACGTTGCAAAACAAATTTCTTTAATTGCTCAAAGTCTTGCTTTTTTGGATTGCGCCTCCTCTATTGCAGAACTTGCGCAATCACAAAACTACACGCGCCCACATCTGTTTAATGATACGCGTTTTATCATAGAAAATGGCCGGCACACCGTCGTTGAATCCCATTTAAAAACTGATGAAACCTTTGTACCCAATGATTGTACACTCACTGACAATGATCATTTGTGGCTTATCACAGGGCCGAACATGGCTGGTAAATCAACATTTTTAAGACAAAACGCACTACTCGTTATTATGGCACAAGCTGGATTTTTTATTCCTGCGGATAAAGCCGAAATTGGAATTATTGATAAAGTCTTTAGCCGCGTTGGCGCCGCCGATGATTTAGCACGTGGCCTTTCAACTTTCATGGTAGAAATGGTTGAAACTGCTGCGATCCTTAATCAAGCGACAGATCGTTCTTTGGTTATCCTAGATGAAATTGGACGAGGCACTTCAACTTTTGATGGTCTATCTATTGCTTGGGGGTGCGTGGAGCATCTGCATGAAATCAATAAATGTCGCACATTATTCGCAACACATTATCACGAGCTCACTCAATTAGATCACCGCCTCAAAGGCTTATCTTGCCACAGCATGGATATCAAAGAGTGGAAAGGCGAAATTATTTTCCTCCATAAGGTCATCTCTGGTGCTGCTAATAGATCATACGGTATTCACGTCGCAAAAATTGCCGGCCTTCCAGAGGCCGTTATCACACGCGCGAAAGAGATATTACAGTATCTTGAAAATAAAGAATCTAAAAACAAAAAAGATACAATCCAAAATGAGTTACCTCTTTTCTCTCAAGCAAAGCCTCAAGAAAAAAAGAGCGCTTCGGAAGTGGAAACACTCTTAAAAGAGGTTAATCCAGATAGCCTCTCCCCAAGAGAGGCCCTAGACTTAATCTATATCCTTAAAGAAAAATCTTAATGCGCTGATCTTTCACGTGTAAATAAGATAGAAATCCCACACAAAACAACAGAAACGCCAAGTGGAATACAGTTATATAGCAAGTTAACAAAACCACCTGTTAAGAAAAGATACATATAGACACTCGCCGCGACTAAAACACTTGCCGTTAAAAAAACATCTTGGCGCGCGACAGGTTTAACCCACCCAAAGATAGACGCCACAAGCAATGGCACAATCACATATACCAAGCTTACCGCATCAAATAAGAATTTAATGACATCTGTAATCGCCAGAGAAACGATTGCTGTACCTAATAACAAGAATGAAATCAATGTTCTAGAGATTTTAATATAGCTCTTACGGTCTTCTGAATACTGACTTGGTAAGAAGTTTCTAACAAAAGAAGATGTAAACACATAAGCCTCTGTATCAAGCGTCGACATACTTACCGCCATAATCGTAACGCCCATAAAGGCAATCACATAAGAGTTAGCCGCATCTAAGTTACTAAATAATGAGAACAAAACTTCATCTGGCGCAAGGTCTGATGGCAAGACATTCATCAAACCATAACCAATTGCGATTAACGTCAATGTCATCACAAGTAAGAAAACACCCGATAAAGGAAATGCCCATCTAATTACTTTTTCATCGCGCGCAGAGAAAATACGTTGCCAAACATCCGCTCCTGCAATCACATAAAAAACACCAATGATAAACAATCCAAGAGAGCTCTGCCAGCCCATTGCGTTATACGTTGAGAAATCAAGCGCCATATCCCAATCTGGCTGAATAAAGAATGGAACAGCGATCAAGCCCATAATCATAAAGAACTGTAGCGCATCCGTTTTTACAACAGATGAATATCCACCAAAATAGAGATACATAAAAATCACAAAAGCTGTTCCAAAGATACCAACGTAATCAGGTACATTAAACACATTAGAACAAATCAATCCGACAACATAAAGCTGTATACCAATAAACAAGAAAGCCTTTAAAAGAACGAATAAAGACACAACCTTCTCAGCAGCTCCTCCTAATTTGTTCTTTAAGAAATCGCCGACTGTTACAAAGCCTTGCTCTTCTGCATAATTCCTTACTGTAGGAGCAACAATTGACAAAAAGACCAACCCAAGCATAGCGCCATAAATGAGCCAAAGCCCTCCATAACCGTAGCTATAAGCAATCCCTGTCCAGAAAACAGCCCCCATACCATCCCTAAAAGAGGCAGCCAATGACCCCATTGTTGGAATCATGCCCACTTTACGTGAGCCGATCACAAAACCAGAATCTGTTTGGTTGCGTGCCGTTTTAATCCCTACAAAAACAAGGGCAACGACATATAAAATCATTGCAGATAGAAAAATAATTTGCGGGCTCATAAAGATCTCCTTTTAAGTCTATTTTTGTATGAAAAACACTTTAAATGATTCTAAAAACGATCAAAATCAATTTATTAAGGGCGAAGTGTGCGACGTTTTGACTTCAAGAACTTCTCCCATTCTTGTCTGTAATCTGAATCAAAATCATCAATCTCTGTTTCAGCATCATTAAATCCAACCCAATCTTCTGCGTTACGATTCAATCCTGAATATAAAGCAGCTTTATTAAAAAGCTCACTTCTGTAACTAACAACATCTTGCTCTTTTTGCTCACCATCATCAGAAAACTCATTAAATAAAACAGAAAAGTCATGCTTTTGTTTTAGAAAGCGCATCCCCGCCTTTACAACTTTTTTACGCATTAAAGGGCGTTTCTCCATATCAGAAAGCATCGCCTTATAATCACTCTTCTCATCGGCTTTTAGATACCTGATATCAATTAAAGCCTCTTGCGGGATATCGCTAATTTTAACGGTTTTAAAACTACCCTTTCCTTGGCGCATTTCCTGAGCCAAAGCTTTTTGAGATTTGCGACTATCTCCTTTTGCGAAACGGTCTTGTAGAGAAGATAACAAAGCATACTCCTCGCCCTCATACATAAATGTTTCTACAACATAAAAGGGTTGAGGTGTTTCATCCTTACGCTCCATAGCTTGAACCAAAACACCTGGACGTACATCTTTCGAGCTACTTTTAACTTCAGGAAAAGAAAGATCCATCGGGTTTAAACCAAACTCTTTAATTAATTCCTCATAATATTGGCTTGCATGCCTCAAGGTTTCAATACTCCCGTGAAATGCTGGTAAGATCATATCACCAGGCATATCTTTTTGCAGATGAAAAGGCAAATAAGGGCGTGGCAATAACGCATTCTCAATCGCTAATATATCAGTTGCATACCCATCATCATTTGCAGGCCATCGCTCAAGGCCAATAATTCTTTTTGCTAACGCCTGAACATCAAGCATAAACAATTTTTTCTTACCTGGCTCATCAAACAAAACGCCATAAGCACTATCCCCACTCAGCGCCATCGGAAGAAACTTATGATCTTCTGAATCCAATCCCCGCGCTGGGACAAAACGGATCGTCCCTCTTCTTTTTTCAATTTGATGATCAAACCATGTTTGAATTTCTTCCTTAAAAGACTCCAAAGATTGTTCAGCTTTTGAAACATCATTAATATTCACATAGCTCTCATCCAAATGAGAAGGAGATGGAATAATACGATCATCAAGAGCGCAGATTAAATCAATCTCATCCATAACATTCATTTTATCACTTAAAACAACCGCGCGGAAACGAACCGCTTGAGTTTGTTTGGTAACAACTTCTTGTGATAAGTCACATCTATAAACAATATATGGCATTCCCCTGTTTTCCTTATCTCATCGCGCGCTTAGGCGCTTTTTTCTTACGTTTGCTCTTCTTTTGTCCAATCGTATCAACTAAGCCTGCATCAAAGATCGCACGTTCAATGCGTTGATCATAATATCGAATCCAAGAATCAATCAGAGGGATAATTTCACGCTTATGTGAATAATTATATTTATCCTGTAAGGCTGCTTGCGCATCTCCTGTTGCTGATACAATGTCTTTTCTAATTGTTTCCATACGCATTTTCGCATAAGGCAACGTCATTTTATAATCATCTGGGTCAGAAGCTGTTGGGTAATATTTATTCGTTGATAATTGTGCAAGAGCCCGTTTTCTTTTAAATTTTTTCTCCAGAGAAGACCAAACCGGATCATGTTCAATATGATGACGCGGTGCATTCTCAAGCACAATTAAAATACCAAAATGACAATAACGTTTTAATTTAGGCTCTTCTTCCAATTCCTTTTTAAAGCGATTTTTAAAATCCTGAAGCAAATCTTTCTTAGTTTCCCAATCAGAGCGGTGAAAGCGCGTCATCCATTCCTTCATTTGCTTATCAGGAAACCCTTCATATAACCATTCTTGTGCATAAGGTCTTTCATCATATTCCACATCTAAAGCCATTTTATAAGCCTCATTCAGTTTCTTAATGAAATCTGGATTTTTCTTCAATTTCTTTGCACGCTCCTGCATGATGTCTTCAATTTCTTTGACATCATTAATGTCTGAAAATTCTGCTTTTTTCTTGAGTTCATCTGGCACTAAGTGAAGGGGCATCATCATAGGTTGTTCGTTACGGCGACACCATAAAACTGGCGCACTTCCCATTTTATAATTGTTACCTCGTTTTGACTTTGAGAAATATTCAGATAATTCTTCTACCGATTTTTCAAAGAATAATTCCGGATCTTGTGTTAGGTCCCACATCAATTGATTATTATCCGTTCGACGTGGGCGATCGTCATCATTCGCAATGGAGGTAAAAAAGCCTGTTTTTGGTTTTCCAAAATGCATCAAACTATAAGAAAAAACTTGGTTTTTTTGACAAAAAGCGCGCACATCTTGCTTATTCGCCATCAAATCCATTTGATAATATAATTGAGGCTCTAGCTCAGCCATTTTTTGATCTAATTTAATTGTATAACGCACATCGGCCAAAGCATCATGTAAGTCACTATGATCAACGACAATATTGTTAGTTTCACACAAGCCGCCCAGCCTAAATGATAAATTCCCCTTCGCTGTTGTGGGGAATTTCATCTTGCCAGAACCATAAATGGCCATTGCTTGCGCCGCAATCATTGTATCAAAACGAGCACATCCATCTATCATATGAATATAAGGATTGTGGAGCGTCATATGTGTATCCATGCGATACGCATATTCATCAAATCCTAAAATATTGTGTCCCTTAAATGTGACCGGTCTTTCGCGTGTGTAGCCATTAATATCACCACCACGGTCTTTTTGAGAAATGATCCGCTCCTTCAAAAAGCGATCATAATCATTGAACATTTCGTAATGTGTTTTGCGGGAGTTGCTTTCTAAGTCAGTGGGACGTTGGCGTGTTACTAACATCGCCTCAGGAGTAGGAATAACATCTGGTCTTAAGCGACAGCGGTAGTTAATTGTTTCAAACTCCCGCCATTTCTTGGACGTTACGATCGCTGCAATTTGCAATATTTGATCAAATGGATGGCATTTCCCTGTTGTCTCAGTGTCATAATATATCCACACCTTTACATGCCCTTATCTTTATTATTATTTATATTTTGTATGAAAATAGTTTTATTTATATCCGAGTCGAAGTAAAGGAAAAGTTCCAACAAAATTAATATATTTTATTAATATCCACATCTTTTTATCCGAAGGCATAGTTAACATACTGATTCATAATAAAAGCACATTTTTTTATCCACATATCATTTTTTCAGAACAAACCCAAAACACACAATATTTAGTATAAAAACATACTAAAAACACCAGATATAGATATTTCGAATCACTTTGATTTTATGGGAGGATCAAAAAAAAGCTTGTTTTGTTATAACAATCCATGTAAAAAGACACCACTTTTGAACACATCAATTGTTATGCGGGTGTGGTGGAATTGGTAGACGCGCCAGACTCAAAATCTGGTTTCCTTTGGAAGTGAGAGTTCGAGTCTCTCCACCCGCACCATTTAAAGAAAAATCACATATATAAAGCTATGATTAAACAGTTGCGCCGTCTATATGATTATATTATCGAATTATCGGCCACACCTAAGGCTGTTTACGCTTTAGCATTTGTGTCATTTATCGAAAGCTCTATCTTCCCTATCCCACCAGATGTCATGCTTATTCCTATGATGCTTGCAAATAGACAAAAGGCCTTCTTTTATGCTTTCATTTGTACTATTTCATCAGTGCTTGGAGGTATTGCTGGCTATTATATAGGGGCTGTTTTTTATGAAACTATTGGTCACTTTATTATCTCTTTATATGGATACGAAGATGGTTTCACGCGTTTTACAGAGCTATACAACGCCCATGGTGCATGGATTGTTGGCATGGCCGGTGTAACACCATTTCCTTATAAAATTATAACGATTTTAAGCGGAATAACACATATGGATCTATTCGCTTTTACACTCATATCCATTGGTGCTAGAGGCGTACGCTTTTTTGCCTTAGCATTTCTATTATGGTTTTTCGGAGATCGTATAAAAACATTTATTGATAAATATTTTGGTCTATTAACTCTGTTATTTTTTGGTATAATCATTTTAGGCTTTTTAGCAATTAAATGGATTATATAACTATGGACAAAATCATCACTTTTATACACTCACTTAAAGGGGCTCTTATCCTTTGCGGATTGCTTTCTTTCTCCGCGCTTCTTTTCGCTTATATAAGCCAATATTTTTTTGGATACCAACCCTGTATTTTATGCGTGTATCAAAGAGCTCCTTTCTGGGCTATTATGATGATTGCCTGTGTTGCAAGCGTTATCGATAACAATAAATTTAAAGTCTGCGGTTTAGGCCTTATTTCATTCGCTTTTGTTATTAATACAGGTATTGCCTTCTTTCATTCTGGTGTAGAAAGACATTTCTGGAAAGGGTTTGAAGAATGCTCCTCAGATTTAGATTCCGCTGGCATGACACTCGAGCAATTAAAACAAATGATTACCCAAACACCTCTTGCGCGCTGTGATGAAATCGCGTGGGAATTTTTTGGTGTTTCTATGGCTAATTATAATGTTTTATTCTGTCTTGCTATGGCTCTTTATGGTTTAACTGTTTTAAGGAACTATAAATAATGACATCGAACACAACTAGAAAACGCACTCTTCCTGGTGACCCAACTGCAGCGAATACAACGTCAAAAGAAGAATATACCAAAAGCGCTATTCGTGTTAATCATGCTGGTGAGTATGGCGCAAGACGTATTTATGAAGGACAAATCGCAATCTTAAAAAAAGACACCGAAACCGTCGAAATTCTTCAACACATGAAGGACCAAGAAGCGGTTCACTTATCTTACTTCGAAAATGAAATTGTAAAAAGACGCATTAGACCTACGCTCATGCAACCTCTTTGGCACGTCGCTGGATTTGCTTTAGGTGCAGGAACAGCTTTGCTTGGTAGAAAGGCTGCTATGGCCTGTACAGAAGCTGTTGAGGAAGTTATTATTGACCACTATCAAGAACAAATTGATACACTCCCTAAGGATGAAAAAGAGCTTATATCTGCCATTCAAAAATTTAAAGATGAAGAAGATGAACATCGTCAAATAGGTGTTGATAATGACGCTCACGAAACCGCCGCATACTCGATTTTAACACAAGCTATAAAAACCGCTTCAAAGCTTGCCATTAAAATATCAAAAAAATTATAAATTCAATGCATTAGTATATATAAAGACATCATTAATTATTTCTTCTTATAATTCTTAGGTGAATTTTATTTTCTAATAAAAAAAGGATACAAAATATGGGTTCTCTGCCCCATACAATAAATTCAATAACTGATTTTATTTTGGCTCATTTTCAAAGTGTGAGCGAGATTCTATCTTATGCCTTTTTCTTAAATCATTATGATTTTAGAATTGTTGGACTTTCATATTTTTTATTAATCCCACTTACCTATTACATTTTTAAAAAAGAACATGTCAACCAAGATCACACAGAAATATCATCCCATAAATTTGAATACTCTTTCTTTGTATTTTTGCATATCTTGATCCTATCTCTTGGGCTTACATCCCTGTTTACAACAGGATTTTTAGCTTGCGATATCCCACTATCATCTAATATCAAAACACCTTATTTAGGACTCACTTTTTTGATTTGTTTTTTAACATGTTATTGTGACTTAAAAAGAAAAGAAAACATTAGCTCTTCATGGTTTTCAAATATTTTTTCCCCAAGTCTTTTATATAGCACCTCTGGGATAGTGAGTTTTTATTTACTGCTTATTGCATTCACAAGCCAAACCATTACATTTACCGTTTTTATAAAAGGATTTTTCACCTGTCTTACAATGGCATTTCCATTGATAAGCTTGCTTTTTTTTATCGCACATAAAAACTCTCATAATAACAAGATTAATATAACCCTTTTACTAACGACACTCCTATCGTTGTTCATTTTTTACCTTATTCATTACAGCTTTATTTCTTATACAGATGTCAACACCCTTAAAAATACAGATACCCTATTAACCTTAGCGGAAAAATTTGATTTCGCATGGCAAATTATTTTATGGAGTTTATTCTTCTTCACAGGACTCTTTTTTTGGTCTGAAACGTCAAAAGATATTGATGATCCAGATCACACTATTGATGAGAACTCTTTAAGCTCTTTTATTCCCATCTTTATTTTGTTTACTATTGGAGCCTTACTATCTTTTTATATTGCTCTTGTTTTTTTTCATGACAAAACAACACAAACAAATGAAACCTATGTCAATGCTTTCAACGGACTTCAAGTTTCTGTTGAAAATGAATTAGAAAAAAAGAGAAGTATTATTTACGCCTTGGACTCTTTCTTTAGCTCATCGTCATTTGTTGATAATCAAGAATTTATTTCTTTTCTAAATAAAATGAACATAAAAGATAATGATAGCCATTTCTTATTTGCCCCTATTTTGACACAAAAAACATTACCAACAGAGCTCGAGAAATACACAGCAAATAATACCTCTCTTGATATTCATACGCTTACCAAACAAGCCGTCAAAAATACACTAACAACACCCGTAGTTTACACTTACTCTTCAAGAGTTGATGATAAATACATACCAATACCTAAAGATTTATTAAGACATTACAATTTTCAGAAAGTCATTAAAAAAGCCCTTATATCTGATCAAATAGTTGCCGATTATGTCGAAAGTGATTATCAAATTATCTTTTCCGCGCATGTTAATAAAAACAGTAAAAAAACAACACAAAGAGGTATCGTACTCAATATATTTGACGCTGAAAAAATGCTCCAAGAGCTTGGCGCTCAGCCATACTACTCGATTCTAAACGCCTCATTAAAACATCAACCTAATTACGAGAAAAAATATATTTCTTTCTTGGGTCAAGATATCCCCATATATATAAAACCCGTAAAAACACCTGTTTTTTATAAAAGCGCCTCTTTCTACAAAACATTTCTAAGCGGCTTTACGCTTGTTGTTTTATTTAGTCTGTATATTTTAACAATAATACAACAAAGAAAAAGAGATTATAAATTCCAAAAACAAATTGAATCTCAAAAGAATATGTTTACAACAATTTTAGAGAATATGCCTCTTGGTATTTTTGTGAAAGATGTTAAGCATGATTATAAATATACGATTATTAATAAATATGCAGAAACCTTTCTAAGCCGGCCTATTAAAGACATTAAAGGACGCACTGATTATGAGGTCTTTAATGAGCGTCACGGCGCTCTTATCCGTGCACAAGATGAGGCAATCATAGAAAGCCGTTGTGTTCACTACAAAGATGAGGAAACCTTTTCTGTCAATGATGGTATTACAGAAGAAATTTTTACAGCACGTTCTATTCAAGTCCCTATCTATGATGATAATGGAGAAGCAGAAATTCTTTTAAATATCTATGAAGATGTCACCGAAAAAGCAAAAATTAGACACGATCTTATTAAAGCAAAAGAGCAAGCCGAAAAATCAAGTACGATTAAAAGTGAGTTTCTAGCAAATATGTCGCATGAACTGCGCACTCCTTTAAACAGTATTATCGGTCTTTCTAAGGTTTTATTAAATCATAAAGACACAAAACCTGAACCCAAAGAAATGATCGAAACGATAACACAAGCCTCTGGTGCTCTGCTTAATATTGTGAATGATATTTTAGACTTATCAAAAGTCGAGGCTGGCAAAGTTATTTTAGATAAAGTCAAATTTAATTTAAAAGATAGTGTCAAAAACACCCTCAACCAGATGGCCCCCCTTGCGCACGAGAAAGAGCTTGATTTTATTGTCAATATAGAAGAGTCAATTGATGAAAAACAATATTATTACGCTGATGCACATAGAATTTCACGCACACTTATTAATGTAATTGGAAATGCAATCAAATATACTGAAAATGGACGCGTTACAGTTAATGCAAAAGTTTCTTTTCATCCAGAGAAATCAGATTTTGATACCTTTAAAATCTCCGTTCAAGATACAGGGATAGGAATTGATGAGAGTAAAGTAGCCGATATTTTCGAAAGCTTCACACAGGCGGATGCATCTATTGAGCGTAAATTCGGTGGCACAGGTTTAGGATTAAATATCACAAAAAAAATATTAGAGATCATGGATGGAAGCATCTCTGTTGAGAGTAAATTAGGCGAAGGATCTTGCTTCACAATTCAGATCCCTCTTCAAAAAGTGACAGAAGATGACATGGCGCTAAAACCAAGTGATAATGATTCAAATGAGATCTCTAACTTTGATGATTATCGTGTTTTAATTGCTGAAGACCAAGAATTTAACAATGTTTTAATGAAAGTTTTACTAAAAAAGTATAATCTTAAAGACTACACTATCTGCTTAAATGGTGTACAAGTAATTGATGAAGTAGTAAAATCGAAAGATGGGTACGATCTTATTTTAATGGATTGTCACATGCCTGAAATGGATGGATATAAAGCGTCAAATTCGATACGTGAACTCGATATAAAATCTAGGTCTGGAGAGCCCATCCCTATCATTGCTCTCACCGCAGATGTTACATCGGGTATTAAACAGAAATGTTACGATTCAGGAATGAATGATTATTTAAGTAAACCACTTGATGAAGATCTCTTTATTAAAATGATCAAAAAGTATTTATAAATTTAAATAACGGAGCAAAATAATTATGGGTGCAACCATATATGATCAAAATGTAGAAGAAATGATCTACGCTTTTTTATTGAACGAAATTCAACAAATTGAATTCGATCAACAGCGCTCATTTGATATATTAAGATGTAACTTCTTTCACATCGGCGTAAATTGGAAAGAAGACGATATTACAGAACTTAAAGAATCTCTTTCAAAATATGATGATATGAATATCTATCTCTGTAATGACGGGGACGTTATCCTTATGTGGCCACCAAACACTCAAGATTATAATGTTGAAACCATCATGGATATGATTATGGAGCTCTATGGTGAGCGCATTTCAAAATATATGAGCCCTTATGATTTTTTTGAGTTTTTCAATCTCAACCAAGAAACCAAAATTTTTAGACGAATTATTTCTAAAAAACTTGGAAAAGTCACAAAAGCCGCAAAAGATTTATACAACATGCTCCATGATTTCAATTTGGTAAAAACTTTTTACCACACAATGAAAATCATTGCCATGCAACGCACATACCGTGCAAAACCCCATATTTTACTCGTCGAAGACCAGATCTTCTCCCAAAAACTTGTACAAGCCGCTCTCAAAGACTATACCGTTCACGTGGTTCCCAGTACTTCCGAGGCCATTCTTGCATATTTAGAAAAATGCCCTGATATTGTCTTATTAGATATTGATTTACCTGACCTTGACGGGCATACTCTCGCCAGTGTTTTAAATTCAATAGATGATGATGCCTTCATCGTGATGTTAACAGCCCATAACGTACATTCACACGTGGCACAAGCCAAAGAAAACAATGTAAAAAAATTCATAAGCAAACCCTTTAAAAAGGATGAGCTTTTGAGTGTCATTAAACTTTATGAGAAAACGAGAAAGAAAAAAAATGGTAAACTTATCAAATCTTAGACAAATTACGGGTGGTGACAAAGATCTCGAACAAGAACTTTTTAACGAGTTTATTTCCTCTTCAGGACGAATTCTTGGTGAGTTGCATGACAACTATTTAGAGAATAACAACGAAGAATGGCGCCGTAACGCACACGCCCTCAAAGGTATTGCCTTTAATCTTGGTGCATATGACTTTGCCGAATTAGCAAAAAAAGGCCAAGAAGAATGCGATTGTTCAAAAGAAGAGAAAAAACTTCTACTAGATCAACTCAAAAAGACACATGATGACGTTGTTGTTTATCTCAAAAATGAGATGTCTTAAATCGATATAGAATGTAAATAACGACTAGACTTTTTCTTTAATTCAGAATATTCATTAATACCTATTTTGACTTATTAGGTGTTTATAAAAATGGATAAATTAGAGATTATTGGTGGCAACCGTTTAGAAGGTATTATTGATGTAAGTGGAGCAAAAAATGCAGCACTTCCACTTATGATCACCACCCTTTTAACAAACAAGCCTGTTACATTGAATAACGTTCCGGCCCTTGCTGATATTAAGACACTCTCCTCTCTCTTAGAAAGTCTTGGTTGTGCTGTCAAATTAGATTCCACTACTGGCACTATGGTTCTTGAAACAAAGTCTTTATCCTCTCACAGAGCTGAATATGATTTGGTAAGAAAAATGCGTGCAAGTATTTTTGTGCTAGGCCCTTTACTTGCGCACCATAAACAGGCTGAAGTTTCTCTCCCTGGCGGTTGCGCTATTGGAACACGTCCTGTTGACCTTCATTTAGAGGCAATGGAAGCGCTAGGAGCAACAATAGACATTAAAGAAGGCTATATTTTTGCCTCTGCCCCTGATGGTTTAGTTGGTGCAGAAATTATTTTCCCCAAAGTTTCTGTTGGCGCCACTGAAAATGCTTTAATGGCTGCTACACTTGCAAAAGGAACAACAAAAATCCGCAACGCGGCAAAAGAACCTGAGGTCGTAGATCTTGCCGAGTGCTTAAATAAAATGGGCGCTCAAATTACAGGCGCAGGGACTGATACAATTATTATTGAGGGCGTAGAAAGTTTAGATGGAACAACTCATGATGTCGTGGCCGATCGTATTGAAGCTGGCTCATATGCGATTGCAGCTTGTGTTACACAAGGAGACATCACGCTCACGCACTTAAATTACAAGCTTCTAGACTCTTTCTGGTCAAAACTCAAAGAATGTGGTGCCGATGTTCGTTTTAATGAAAATGGCGAAAACACTGTACGAATTATCATGGACAAAGCGCCAAATGCTATTGATGTAATGACAGAGCCTTATCCAGGCTACCCTACAGACCTACAAGCTCAAATCATGGCTTTAAACTGTGTTTCTCAAGGCGCTGGTATGGTTACAGAAACAATCTTTGAAAATCGCTTCATGCATGTGCCTGAGCTTTGTCGATTAGGAGCTAATATAACCGTTCACAGTAATTCTGCTCTTGTTCGTGGTGTTGAAAAGTTAAACGGCGCTCCTGTTATGGCGACTGATTTACGTGCCTCTATGGCCTTAGTACTTGCTGGGCTAGCGGCGAATGGAAAAACAACCATTAACCGTTTATACCACCTTGATAGAGGTTATGAGAACTTAGAAAAGAAACTAACAAATTGTGGCGCAAAAATAGAACGTGTCAAAGAGTAATTTTAACGCAATCTATAGCTAGACTTGAATTTTTGAATCAGGCATGGTAAAAGCCATAATTATTTTTAATAATTCAAATATTTTTAGTTAAGGAGTTTTATGGCTAAAGAAGATCTAATGGAATTTGAAGGACATGTACAAGAAGTTCTTCCCAATTCAATGTTTCGTGTGAAATTAGAAAACGAACATGAAATTATCGCTCACTCATCTGGACGTATGCGTAAAAACCGTATCCGCGTTCTAGAAGGTGATCGTGTAACTGTTGAGATGACACCTTACGATCTTACAAAAGGACGTATCACGTTCCGCCACAAAGATTAACTTCTTGCTTTAAGAAAAGGCTCCAATTGGTTGATTTTATTCTCGCATCAGCATCACCTAGACGCGTTACTCTTTTGGAGTCTATTGGTATAACGCCTGATCAAATTATTCCCGCTGATATTGATGAATCCCCTCTTAAAAATGAACACCCCAAGCAACATGCTCTTCGCTTAGCCACCGAAAAAGCACAAAAAATTGCGAATCTAAACCCCAATAGTTTAATCCTAGCTGGAGATACTGTTGTTGCCTGTGGTCGTCGCATTCTTCCCAAAGGAGAAACGGCTGAAGATGCTTATTTTTGTTTAAATCTACTTTCTGGACGTCGTCATACTATTTATGGTGGGATCGCCATCATTTATAACAACCACTTGATTAAACGTGTTGTAAAAACAGACGTTAATATGAAACGCCTCACACAGGCAGAAATTAAAACTTATGTTGAAACAAAAGAATGGGACGGCAAAGCTGGCGCCTATGGCATTCAAGGTAAAGCCAGTGCGTTTATCAAAGGAATAAACGGATCTTATACAAATATTGTCGGCCTATGCACCTATAACACATATCAAATGCTTCAAGGCATAGTCCCTAGCCTATTTAACACAGATGAATCATGAAATCATAGCACAGGAAAGCGACTATGGTCTTATCGCCCTTTACCTAAAAGAAGGCGTTTTATGGGATATTGAGATCGATTCAAAAAAATACCCGCACCACTATGGACAATCAATCACCGGAAGAATTACAAAGATCGATACAAGCTTAAAAGCCTCTATTGTAACGGCCTCAGATACAACAGAGTATCTATTAAGAAATACATCCTTGCCCGCGGGACATCAGCTTGATGGAATTATCACGAAACTTTCTCCCAATAAAATCCCTGAGATAAAACTACATGATACGCCAGAACGTAAAAAATCTGCCATAGAGCGTTTATCTGAGCGCACAAATGTTGATAAAATTATCTTTGAAGAAAATATTATAGATCATTTTGATTTATGGCCCCAAATAGAAGATCTGTTAAAAACAGAACTGGAAACAAATGAAGGACGCGTATCTTTTGAGCAAACATCAGCGCTTGTTGCTATTGATATTGATCAGTCCACACAAAAAAGCGCTTTATCCAGCAACATCAAGCTCGCCAAACAAATTGCACAGCATATTATATTAAGAAAACTCAGTGGAACAATCATGATTGATTTCATCCGCATGCCTCATAAAAAACAGAGAAATGATGTCGAAGAAAAATTAAAATCAGCCTTAAAAACAAGCCCTATGCCTTGCCATTTCCATGGATACACACATACAGGACTATATGAATTAACCATTGAGCGTCGTGATTATCCAACGGCGACCTTATTAAAACTATAAAGCTATAAAAAAATGCGTAATTAACGCTAGACAAAGCTGTTTTATTTCCTTATATAACAAAGACGCTGCTTTTAAATAGCATGCCCGGATAGCTCAGTTGGTAGAGCAAAGGACTGAAAATCCTTGTGTCGGCAGTTCGAGTCTGCCTCCGGGCACCATCTTCTTCCCATCACATAAATATCTATTGGTCTTGTGCTAAATCTACGGCCATAAATTTAGCGTAGGCAGGCATGATTTTAATATATGCATTAATTAAAACAGATAAATTCTCAACACCCAGCCCTCCATATCCTTGTATATCCATCTCTAAAACAGGCTGAGAATCTTTATCAAGATATGATTTCATAAATCTATTTTTTTGGTTCCACAAATTAGAACGTGCATGCGTTATGCGCGCTTCAGGCATATACCAGCTCCATAATGTAATGCTTTGACAGTAAACCTGTTGTTCACAATCAAAGAAGTAAATCTCAAATTCTTGCGCTTTTAGAGAAGTCGGTTCCGTAACGATAATACGAGGACGGTCTAAGGCATCAAATTTAGATTGATAAGACAACCCCGCATCTTGAATAATGCGCGCCACAACCTCAGGCGTGATCGCATTCATCGCTTGTGCTTTTGCATTTATTGAAAAACCACAAACACCCATTACAAAAAGGCTAAAATATAAAATCTTTTTCATCATGCTAACGCACACCTTTCCACTGCCTTTTTCCAACCATTATAAAGCGTATTTCGTTCTTCAAAAGTCATTGACACATCAAAACGTCTATCAAGCTGCCATAGTTTCGTAACATCTTCTTCATTATCAAAAAAGCCAACACCGATAGCTACCATCATAGCAACACCCAGCGCCGTTGTTTCAGTAATAACAGGCCTATCAACCGTTACATCAAGAATATCCGCCATAAATTGACATGCCCAATTATTTTTGACAAGCCCACCATCAACACGCAGCGCTTTAATTTTAATCCCTGTATCTTTCTCCATTGCATCAAGTAAGTCTTTCGTTTGATAAGCTTGCGCCTCTAGTGCTGCACGAACAAGATGCGCTGATGTCGTGCCACGCGTTAAGCCACAAATAACACCCCGTGCATCTGCATTCCAATAAGGTGCTCCCAGACCTGTCAAAGCAGGTACAAAATACACACCATCATTACTCGCAAGTGTTTCAGCTATTGCCTCGCTTTGCGAAGCATCTTCAAGGATCTCTAATCCATCTCTCAAGAATTGAATAGCTGATCCTGCAACAAACACAGAGCCTTCAAGGGCGTAATGTGTAACACCTTTTATTTTCCAAGCAACTGTGCTTAATAATTTATGCGCAGATTCTTTTACCGTAGTCCCAACATTTTTAAGAACAAAAGCGCCCGTTCCATATGTTGACTTTATCATACCTGGCTCGAAACACCCTTGCCCAAAACTTGCGGCTTGTTGATCACCAGCCATTGCAACAATAGGAATTTCAGCGCCTAAAATCTCACGATCAATAACACCAAAGTCATCAATATTTTCTTTAATCTCAGGTAAAATAGAACGCGGTACTTTAAAAAGAGATAATAATTCATCATCCCAATCTTGTGTATGAATATTAAATAAACATGTTCTAGATGCATTACTTATATCCGTAAAGTGACTTTTACCTTTTGTGAAGTGCCACAACAGAAATGTTTCAGAAGTCCCAAATAATAACACTCCTTTTTCAGCTCTCTCTCTAGCTCCTTCAACATTATCAAGAACCCATGCTATTTTACTAGCAGAAAAATAAGGGTCGAGAAGTAAGCCTGATCTTTTCTGTACTTCCAACTCATGTCCTTGACTTTTTAATGTTTTACAAAAATCTGACGTCCTACGGTCTTGCCAAACAATTGCCTTATAAACAGGTTCTCCCGTTTCTTTGTCCCATAAAAAAACTGTTTCACGTTGATTCGTAATACCAATCCCAGCAATCATCTCCGCGGAAATATCTGCTTTTTCTATAGCTTGTTGACAGCTTTTAACGACACCCCCCCAAATATCACCTTGATCATGTTCAACCCAACCAGGCTTTGGAAAATGTTGTGTGAATTCTTGACCAGAAGACGCTATATATGCGCCTTTTTTATCAAAGATAATTGCTCGACTGCTTGTTGTTCCTTGATCAATTGCCAGAATATAATTTTTCATTATAACTTCCCTTCAATATACTCTTTTATGCGTTGCTGTACGTTCTTAGAAACATGAAGCCCTAGCTTTGTTCGACGCCACAAGAAATCCTCTGCGCATGTAACATACTCATTATCCATTGCGTAATCCAATTCACCCGAATACACATTCTCTCCAAAATCTTCTCCTAATTGCGCTAGAACGTGATCCATTCGATCACCATATAAACGAGCATAACGACAAATTAGTTGTTCTGGTAAATTGTGATATTGTTCAATTTTATGCGCTACAAAAGCATTAAAATCATCTATATGTCCTCCGGGAAGAGGTTCTTTATGAGTCATACACTTAGCTGTAACATCTAAAAAAGAACATAGTCTATCAACCGCTTCTTTTGCTAAGATACGATATGTTGTCAGCTTTCCACCAAAAATATCCAAACGTCCTTCTTTGAAATCAAACCGATAATCTCTTGTTACAGCTGATGGGTTATCTGCATTATCTTCTAATAACGGTCTAACACCACTATAGCGCCATACAATATCCCCTTTTGTAATTTGTTTCTTAAAATATCGATTTACAATATCAACTAAATAATCCTCTTCTTCATCTGATATTTCTGCTTTATATGGATCGCCCTTATATTGCACATCTGTTGTGCCAATCAGAGTATATTTCTCTTCATAAGGGATCGCAAAAACAATACGCTTATCTTTGTTTTGTAGAATAAAAGCCCCCTCTTCTTTAGAGAAAATTTCAGGGACAATGATATGGCTCCCCTTAACTAAACGCAAAGATGCTTTATCTCTAAAAAAACCATCAGCCCATGGACCGGCGGCATTCACAACCGTGCGTGCGTGAACACAGTTTCCATCCTCTAACTCAAGTTCATAACCATTACCCGCCTTAGAGTATTCAATAGAGGTTATTTTTGTATGCGGGTGAATTTCAGCGCCATGCTCTTTGGCGGAGATAATATTTAGTAAAACCAATCGTGCATCATCAACCCACCCATCATAATAACTAAAACCTGATGTTATATGTTCCCCTACAGGAGAATCACTCTTAAAAAATTCAGCTCTTGAAAATTTAAAAACTGAAAATGGTGCTAAAAAATCATATAGAAACAACCCCAGACGCAGCAAAAGCCATGGCCTTAAATGTTTCTCATAAGGGAGTGTAAACTTTAAAGGAGAAATGATGTGAGGCGCAATCTTCATCAATTTTTTTCGTTCTTTTAAAGCCTTACGAACCAACCCAAACTCATAATATTCGAGATAACGAAGCCCGCCATGAATAAGTTTGGAACTATTAGACGATGTTGCACAGGCAAAATCCTTTGCTTCAAATAGTCCAACATTCAAACCACGCATGGCTGCATCACGCGCTATTCCAGCACCGTTAATACCCCCACCAATAATAACTATATCGTAAAGTTTCAAAGACATATCCTAAACAGGATAAAACGCATCCAGTGAAAGATCAAATGAGAAAGAAAAATTTATTTTGTGAAGTGATTATTCACCAAAGCAACTATTAACAATATCACCAATTAAGCGCATGTCATCTGGTTTTCTAGCTGTTCTGTCAGCACCTTGCGTTAACGCCATTTTCAAAACATCATAGCCTTTGAAACTTCCACCAGACATAACAATAACTTTTGTTTTTGGTGTATGTGCTTTAATCTCTTTAAGTAACGTTAGCCCATCTTTATTTGGTAAATAAACATCTGTTATCACAACATCATAAAGATTTTGCTTAAAAGAATCAAAAGCCTTATCGCCATCATCAACAACATCAACTTCAAAGCCGTGTTTCAATAATGTTTGCTCTACTAAAAAGGACGTTGTTATATCGTCTTCAATGACTAAAATCTTTTTCATGGGTCAATACTAACAGAGATTCGCTAACAATTTCTTTATAAAGAATAAAGTGCTTTATACACATCTTTCAAGGCTTTTATATATACGCTCTATTTCATGTTCTTTAGCCCCTAAAATCAATTGTTCCATCAAATAAACAACGGCGTCAATTTGAATCGGTTTTGCTAATATATGGCATCCTTTAGGCACTTCAATAAGTTGAGAGAAAGAATTCCTACTTGGATAACCACTCATATAAATAATATGCGTATCGGGGCTTTTTTTAGAGAATATTTCCCCCAGATACATGCCATGCATTTCCGGCATAACAATATCCGTTAGTAAAAAATCTATACGCCCTATATTCCCCTCCAATATATCCAAAGCCTCCTTCCCTGTCTTTGCAGTGGAAACAGACATTCCAATTCTTTTTAAAGAGGACTTTAATAAATAAGCTAAGTCCTTCTCATCTTCCGCGATTAAAATTGTTTTTCCTTTTAGAGAACAGGCTTTTGCTATCACATCTACTTCCTGTATATTCTGGATCGGTTTTGCTAATGGAATCTCTATATCAAATATTGTTTTTTCATTAACTGATTGAATGGAAATTGTTCCTCCAATTTGAGAAACCAACCCATGAACCGTCGACAAGCCTAATCCTGTCCCCTCACCTTGATCTTTTGTTGTAAAAAAAGGATCAAAAGCTTTACTCATCACCAAACTACTCATACCAGCACCCGTATCTGAAACACGTATCTTCGCTAAGCCATGCGGGTATTTTTCTTGATCTTGAACAACAGATATATAGGAAAGTGAGATATCAATATTTCCATTTTTATCGTCTTTTGCATTAATAGCATCTCGTGAATTAATCAAAAGATTTAACATGATTTGCCCAATAACATCTGGTGCTGTTTTTACAATGAGAGGTTTGTCTGATTTAGACAAATTAACTTGAATATTCGATCCCAATACACGCATCGTCAGATCGACCTGCTCCTCAACAGATAAATTAATATCTTCATATGCTTCCAACATAATTTTCTGTTTACTAAATGCAAGAAGTTGCCTTGTTAAACTAGCCCCTTTTTGTGACGCTTTAATTATTTTATCCAAATGAGATATTTGCTTATCATGCACGAGCTCATCTTGTAGTGCCCTAGCATATCCCAAGACAATTGAAAGAATGTTATTAAAGTCATGAGCTATACCGCCAGCTAAATGACCTATAGAATCCAATTTAGAGTCTTGTATTCTTTGTTGCCAATCGCATTCATTATCTGGAGAAAAATAACAAGCACATGTTGAACTATTCACATCCTTATGTGCATAAAGGATACTCCGTTGACCATTTGGTAAAAAGCATTCAGCCTCATAAAAAAATTGTGTCTTTTTATTACAAAAAGCTTCAAAAGACGATCTATCATAATCAATGACATCATAGAGTTTTTGATTTTTCAAAGAAGAACACTCTTTTTTAAACAGATCATTCATAGAGATAACTGCATAAGAATTCTTGACCTCTTTTAAATTAACAAAACAGGCAGGAAATGGTATTTTTTTGAAAAAATCTTGATAAAAGCGCCTCATAAAAACCTCCATATATAACTACCATAGGTTGTTTTATCACCTTTAATAAATGGTAAAAAATGTAAAGACATTACTATTTTATCTTTTTATTACAACACGTTAAAAAATAATCAAAAAATAAAAACCACATACGATATTATGCCCAAATGCACGTAACATCCGAACATCCAGCAGACTCAAATAAAAATTAATTTTTAAATCATAAATTAAGATTATTTGTGATATTATTTATGTAGGGATAAATTTTTGGGGACACTTATATGCTAAGACAAAGCAATTTCATAGCCATTATAGGCTTTTTGTCTGTTATGTTTGTATTGACAACAAACATAGCTGTTGCCTCCCCACTACATTCTGAAAACGCATCAAAAACACCTATATTTTTCTCTATTGAAAAAGACACTGCCAATGAAAAAATGGCTGTAAAGGCTGTTAATGATATGCTGACAAAAGCACAAACAAATGTTGGGCGCATTATAAATGTTGCCACAGCGCGCATAGACTTAAATGGTGATGGTGTTAAAGAACTCTTTGTTCGATTGCTTGATCAAGAAGCTTTTTGTTTTGATGACGTATGTAAAGTGATTGGTTTTGCGATCACGGACAAAGGTCTTGTCAAAATTGCAGAATTAAATGCACGCACAATAGATGCTTTAGAAACTCAACATAATGGAACAAAAGACCTCCTTGTTTCTTACTCTCCAACTCAGGAGGGAATCATTTATAGTTGGCAAGATGGCTTTTATAAAAAATATGAGGGACAAAAATGATGCAAACAAAAACATATATTTTAGCTATTTTTTGCTTTTTCTTTGGCTTGGCTATTTTCATCGAATCTCAACCCGCTTTCGCCTACGGTGACCTCTGGACTATTAATACACGTTATCCTCATATTGACTCACGTAATGGCTACCGATACACAACACCAAACGTATCTGGTGTTAATTACCGTGTCATGGGTCGTTTGACAGAGAACCATGCCCCCATATATGCCGAATTAAGTGGAACGGCTTCTGTTTCTCGAGAACTTGGCGGTGGCATGGTTGAAATTACAATTTCTGATAGAAACGGTAACCCTTTACGAAAAGTATCACCTCTTATTAAAGCGAGTATTCGTCCAGACTTCTTTACAACAAGAAGAAGTATTGGCCCGAGAGGCGTCCTTTATAACGATCATGAAGTACTCTATAATAGCGTAAGTGTAAATAGCCGCACCCTTCTTGGGATGATGGATTTACAAGATTATGTAGATGAACGATTTGATGAATATTATAGTGAAGATGTTGACCCATCCAGACCAGCAAGAGATCTTGCAATTAATGAAGATATCAGACCAACTGGAACGATTACGCCCCTTGGTGATGCGCCTGTTTTATACACAGGCTCAACAACAACAGGAACAAGCCCAAGCCCCGTTATGGACACATCCGGTGTTGAAGCGAGTTCTGTTATGGGGGCACTCTCAGGCTCTTCTTATTGTAGTGATTCTGCACGTATGGCCTTAAGTTCACAAAGAGAAAAAACACTACAAGACAAAGAAAATATGCGAACCAGTACTTTTTCTGATGTTTTAAATCTCGGTAGCATGAGCTGTTTTGATATGTATCAGTTAACAATGTTTAATGACGTTGGGAATACATTATCAAATTCCGGTGCTGGCGGTGGATTCTTTAGCGGTGCGATTAGTAATGTCGCCTCTAGCTTCGGTATCCCAGCAAATGCTTCTGGCGCAATCGGCAGCTATGCTTCTGGGGCCTTATCAGACTATTTATCAAGTTCAATATGTGAAGCTTCTCAAAACTTTATGCAAGGGGTTCAATCTTCTTTTAATGGCCATGCAAGTGCTCTCTACAGCTCTGTGCAAGATTACCAAGGCAACAATTGGTGGGGTAAGCAACTTGGAAACCACATGCCTGAGCTAGATGATAAATATTTTGAATCAGCAACTTTAGGTTCATATTACGATTACGGCTCTGACTTTTTAACACAAGCCGTGGATACATATTCAGACTATCGCCAAATTTATCAAGACGCGTATGATTCATATGATCCTGATGGTGGGCAATAATTAATATTTTAAATAAAGATCTTCTAGGGACGGAGGAAAAACAAATGAAAAAAGTAATTTCACTATGTGCAGCGCTTCTTTTAAGCACATGCCTTTCTATGCAAGCACAAGCCAATAATACCGTATTAAGCTCTCCTGTTGATCTTGATAAAGTTATTGTTGAAAAACCTGTCGGCCAAATCATTGACCCTAACTATGGTGTTATTTCATTTCATAATGGAACATTATTTAGACTGAGTGAAGATATTCAAAATAGCGGTGAGCCATTAGATATTCTAACCCCTTATGCAGGACGTATTTTTTATGCAGGTTTAGACAACACATATGGAACGATCGTTAAAATTATACACGACAACGGCTCTACTTCTACATTTGGCGGCATGGACCTCGATTCCTTGATTTCTTCAAAATACCGTGTAGAACGCGGAGAAAAGATTGGACATTTCATCCGAACAGCAGATCACGTTACTGCTAATAATCATTTATATTTCGAACATACGTTAGAAAATGGTCATAACTTAAGCTTTAACTTTCAGGATCTACAAAATAAGCGCCTTTCTAGCTTTACTGTCAGCGCACAAAATCTTGGTCTTGCCCAACAATATTATGTTCCGTTAAAAAAAGACAATAATGATGATGGTGGTATTCGCCCTTATAGTTTTAGTGGTAATAGCTCAACGCAATCCTCTCAAGAAACGATTGCGCGACAAGAGCCAACAAAAACAAAACGGAATAATCGCATGATGTCTGTTAAAGACTTCCCTGTTAGATCTGTGTTAAAAAATGCGCCTACCTATATTAGTATTGCAAATGGATCAGATGGATCGAATGTCAGATACCAATCATTGGCGTATGGTCTTGCGGGACCTGCCGCGGCGGCTACACCTGCAAGCGCTACCCCTACTTGTCCACAAAATGTTAAAGATGGATTGATGCAGCGTAGTGAACAACGCCTACAAAACCAAAAGAATTTAAGAAATGCCGTTATATCAGAACCAGGTAACGTTTCTGATCTATCTTGTTTTGATGACTTCCAATCTATTATGAGTTCTGTTGTATCAGGATCAGGCTTATCTGGTGGTATTAACATCTTTGGACAAAATGTTGATCTGGTTGGCATGGGGATGAATGCACTTGCAAATGGCGCCTGCAATCAAGCAAATGCTCTTATGAGTGATGTTCGTAACAAAGCAATTGATATGAACGCAATGTATGCGTCTCAATATAGAGCTTGGGAGTCAGGGCAATTACAAAACCTAAGTAACTCTGTTGCCGATTTTGCTGGTGAAGAACATCAAGAAGAAATCGAAGGAAGAGCGATAGACCTCTACAATATTTTGATTTCACCGCCAGATCAATAAAAGTAACTAATGTTTTTGGATAAGGCTCTTAAACTTTGAAAGAAGTGTTCCTTCTTTGTCAAAATTCGTAAAAAAATGTTCGATAATGTTTTTTGCTGCCTGCCTATCATAATAAACAACTTGTTTATCTTCCGATGTCGTTTCTTTTTTATATCTAGGGAAGCGTGAGAAATCGATATCCCCTGACCAAAATGTTTTACCTTCATCAAGCATGGGTGACTCAAGTCCTTGTTGCTGAACCTTTAATTGTGTTTCTGCAATCTGTTGAGCACGCGCCAAAACATCAGGTGGAACACGCTCTCGTGTTTCCTTAATTTGTTTTAGCATTTCTTTTTTTACTTGTTCGATATTATCCAAAGAAACCTCACTTCGTAGATTTTATTATAGCACAGCTAAAGCAAAAAAAGAATAAATGCATAAAATGCTAGAGAAAGCTCATCGGATCTACATCAATTTGAACCTTAAGAGCATTTGGCTTTTTAATATGATTTAGCCACTCTTTTAATGTTTTTTGTACATTCAAAAATTTATCAGCTTTCACTAAAAAACGGTAACGGTATTGCCCACGTATTCTTGCCAATGGTGCTTGAGCTGGACCAAAAACCATAAATTGTTCTGTCGATGGTGCACAAAAAGCAAGCTCTTTTGTATAACGAATAATCTGTTGCTCATCTTCACCTGAGATAATTAAAGCTACCAAGCGCGTAAATGGAGGCATATCAGCTTCATCACGTGCACTCATTTCTAACTCTACAAAAGCATCACGGTCTTGAGCTTTTAAAGCTTGAATAATCGGATGATCTTCTTGGCGTGTTTGTATATAAACATGCCCTTTTTTAGATTCACGTCCTGCTCTTCCAGACACCTGATGAAGAAGCTGATAGCTTCGTTCACTCCCTCTTAAATCACCGCCTGCTAAACCACTATCCGCATCAATAATACCAACAGTTGTTAAGTGAGGAAAATGGTGACCCTTGGCAAGCATCTGTGTTCCAATCAAAACATCAAATTTACCTTTTTGAATTTGATGAAGACTATTTTTTAAAATATCAGGATCCTTCATGTTGTCACTGGAAAAGACAACTTGTTTTGCTGTTGGCAATATTTCTCTTACCTCTTCAATCATGCGTTCAACACCAGGACCACATGGGATAAAAGAATCGACACTCCCACAACCTTCACAAGAATCTGGCTTAGGCATCACATAGCCACAATGATGACATTGAAGTCGATGGAATCGTTTATGCTCAACAAGGCTTGTACTACAATTTGGACAATCAAAACGATGTCCACAATCTCTACATATTGTCAAAGGAGCATAACCTCTCCTATTTAAGAAAATTAATGATTGCTCACCTCGTTCATATGTCTTTTTTAAGGCTTCTGCTAATGTCGGAGAGATCCAATGATCCTTTTCTGGTTTATCTCGTCTTAAATCTATGAGATGCATATCTGGAAGTACAGATTCCCCATAACGCGAAGGCAGCACAAAATGTGCATATTTCTCATGTTCTACATTTAAAAGCGTTTCTAAACTTGGCGTTGCACTTGCTAGAATAAGATGAGAATGCATCATTTTACAGCGAACAACGGCCATATCACGCGCATTGTACAAGACTCCTTCTTCCTGCTTGTAAGCATTGTCATGTTCTTCATCGATAACTATCAAATCCAACTTCTTATATGGAAGTAAGAGAGCTGAGCGGGCTCCTATAATAACTTGCGCTTTACCTGAGGCAATTAATCGCCAATTATCACGGCGTTGTGCAGGTGTTAAATTTGAATGCCATATAGTAGGAATCTCACCAAAACGTTTCCGAAAACGTTCGATGATTTGTTGCGTCAATGCAATCTCCGGTAACAAGACGAGCGATTGATTACCCTTAGAAATTTGCTCTTCAATCAAGTTAAAATAAACCTCTGTTTTACCAGAGCCCGTTACACCATCAAGAAGCGTTACGGAGAAATCTTTTTCCTGTAGTTCTTTACAAAAAGTGACAGCCTCTTGTTGCTTTTCTGAGAGATGTTTGCGCTCAACCTCACTTGTAAAATCCTTAGAAAAAACAGGCTCAATATACGCCATTTTTAAAATATCCTGCTCCATCATTCCTTTTAGGATAGATGTTGATACGCCTAATTCTTTACTAAAGAAACTTGCCGGCACTGGTTTATTTTCATGATTATTAAAGTAATCCAAAACCTCTTGGCGTTTAGGTGTTATGCGCACCCCATCACAGTTAAAGCTTTTATTCAGATAGTAACTCAAAACCTTCTTTGGTTTTTCAAGTGCATCGCGTACAGGAATAGACATTTTTAGAACTGATCCCAAAGGCGCCATTGTATAATCAGAGAGCCAGTTTAAAAACTTTCGATGCGCATCACTCATAGGTTCAAAATCAAAAACCTCAGATACTTTCTTTAATTTCTCAAAAGCCACCTTGTCTTCAGTTTCATTTGACCAAACAACGCCTATCAATTGCTTCTTGCCAAAAGGTACTTGAACATAACTGCCTAGAGGGAGTGGTGTGTCGGCTTCGATCAAATAATCAAAGCCCCTTCCAAATGGAAGCGGTAATAATACAGATTGAACGATATTATCTCTGGAAGCTTTACTCATATTTATATAAGATAATGCCAACAACTAACGAATAAAAGGATTAAGATTAAAAATGAAATTTTTTGTTGATACAGCCGATATAAATGAGATTAAAGAACTTGCTGACACAGGTCTTCTTGATGGTGTTACCACAAACCCGTCTTTAGTTAAAAAATCAGGACATGATAACTTTATTAGTCTAATTTCAGAAATCTGTGAAATTGTTGAAGGCCCCGTAAGCGCAGAAGTTGCCGCAACTGATTTTGATACAATGCTTTTAGAGGCTAAAAAGCTTGCTAAGATTGCCGATAATATTGCTGTCAAAGTACCTCTAACACCCGCTGGTTTAAAAACATGTAAAATCCTAAGCGATGAAGGAACGATGGTGAATGTTACTTTATGTTTCTCTGCTGGACAGGCTCTCCTTGCTGCTAAAGCTGGCGCAACTTTTATTTCTCCTTTCATTGGTCGTTTGGATGATATTGGGCAAGACGGGATGGAGCTTATTTCTGAGATTGCTCAAATTTATGCGATGTATCCAAATCTAGAAACAGAAATTTTAGCTGCTTCTATTCGTCATCCTCGCCATGTTTTAGATGCTGCTGCAATTGGCGCCGATGTAGCAACGATCCCACCAAAAATTATTTGGCAGCTTTACAATCACCCTTTAACAGATAAAGGCCTTGATGCTTTTGTTAAAGACTGGGCAGAAACTGGACAATCTATTTTATAAAAATGACACAGGCTCATAATACAATGACTAAAATCACATCAGAAGATGTCTTAAACTGGTTAAAAGAAAACCCAACTTTTTTTAAGGACTCACCCGAGGCTTTGGAAGTATTGGCCAATAGTACGTCAAAAATAACGGAAGACAAAACCGTTGTCGATTTTCAAAAGAAATTGGTTGAAAAACTTCGTAAAGATCACGCAGAAGCCCTTGAAACGCAAAATATGCTTGTTGAATATTCACGCGCAAACTTAAACAACCAAAACGCTGTTCATGAAGCTATTCTGCATTTACTGGACGCGGCAAGTTTTGAAGAGTTCATTCATACAATTACCTCTGATCTTGCCATTACACTTGATGTCGATGTAATTTGCCTTTGTGTTGAAAGTGAGAATGCAGACACATTACCAACACGCTATTTATCCGGTGTTCGAATTTTCAAAAAAGGGGATGTTGATTATCTTATCGGTGACAATAGTTCAATTTTACAATCAGACATTAAAGGAAATGACTATGTATTTGGAGAGGCCGCAGGTCTTGTTAAATCTCATGCCCTTCTTCGCTTAGCCATTCATCCAAAAGTTCCTCAAGGAATTCTAGCTTTTGGATCACGTAACCCCCAAGGTTTTGGTGAAGATCAGGCAATTGATCAAGTTTCCTTTCTTGCTCGTGTCATAGAAAGATGTATTCGTGCATGGCTAAACCTGCCTTCTTAAGACTGATAAATCATCTTCCTTGCCAAGAAGAGGTCATTAAACATCTCCATGATTACTATGACTGGCTTCGCTATGAGAAAAATTATTCAGAACATACCCAAAGAGGCTATTTATCGGAACTCAGATTTTTCCTTTTATTTTTAGCTGAACATACAGGGCAGAAAATCTCATTAACCCTTCTATCAGAATGCCGCCTGACCGAATTTCGTAGCTATGTGGCTAAACGCGCCGCTAAAGGTAGTTCAAATACGTCACGCGCACGCTCAATCTCATCTCTAAAAAATTTCTATGGTTGGTTAGATAAGCAAGGCATTTTGCACAATCCACAAATAGAACTTATGACAGCCCCTAAAAAACCGAAAAGCCTTCCTAAAACAATTGAAATGGATAAGCTTTTTCAAATTTTATCAGAGCTTCGTACAGGTCAGAATAAAGAAGATTGGCAAAATTTACGAGATGTCGCGCTCTTTACACTTTTATATGGAACAGGTCTACGTATTGCTGAGGCCTTATCTCTTAATGTTGGTGATCTTTATGATAGAGAAAATCAAGATCATGTGATTGTGATGGGAAAAAGGAAAAAGCAACGCCATGTCCCTCTTATCCCCGTGGTGAAAGAATCTCTTTTCTTTTACAAAGAGTCTTGCCCGGAAATAGGAATAAATAAAGAGGATCCATTTTTCATTGGGGCGCGTGGTGGACGGCTTCACGCAGGTGTAGCCCAACGAGCTATTAAGCAACTAAGACGTCAATTACAAATGCCAGAAAGCATAACACCTCACGCCTTCCGTCATAGCTTCGCCTCACATCTTTTGAATAAGGGGGTTAATTTGCGTATTATCCAAGAACTCCTCGGCCACGCATCACTAACATCAACACAAATCTACACTGAACTCTCCCTAGACCACATCATGAGCGTTCATGAGCGGTGCCATCCTAGAAATAATAAATAATAAATCACATATGAAGTGGGCGACCGTCTACTGCGAGGGCTGCTTCTTTTACAACTTCTGATAGAGTTGGATGTGCGTGGCATGTCAAGGCTATGTCCTCAGCTGTGCCGCCAAATTCAATCACTGTTGCAATTTCGGAGATCAAATGACCACCATCAATCCCAACAATGTGACCACCTAGAACCTTGTCTGTTTTCTTATCTGCTAAGATTTTAACAAAGCCATCTGTTGCGTTCATCGCACGTGCGCGTCCGTTTGCACTGAATGGGAACTTACCGACTTTGTATGCAATACCCGCATCCTTTAATTCCTCTTCTGTTTTACCAACAGAAGCAATTTCAGGAGATGTATAAACAATACCAGGGATCGCATCATAATTAATATGACCTTTAATGCCCGCAATTTGTTCAGCCAAAACGACACCTTCATCTTCAGCCTTATGAGCTAGCATCGCCCCTTTCACAACATCACCGATCGCATAAATACCATCAACATTTGTTTTAAAATGCGCATCAACATCAACGCGCCCACGCTCATCTAATTTAACGCCAACATTATCTAACCCAAGACCATCTGTATAAGGACGACGCCCAACAGCAACAAGGACAATATCAGCTTTCAGCTTTTCTTGCTTGCCACCTTTTGCAGGTTCTAATTTCAAAGCAACATCTTTCTTACCTGCTTTAACTTCCGTTACCTTCGTTGATAATTTAAATGTCAGACCTTGTTTTTCTAAAATCTTTTTAGCTGTTTTAGAAACCTCACCATCCATACCTGGTAAAATACGATCTAAGAATTCAACAACAGTTACCTCAGCCCCTAGGCGTGACCAAACAGCACCCATTTCCAAACCAATAACGCCGCCACCAATGACAACCATTTTCTTTGGAACTTCGCTTAACTCAAGAGCGCCCGTTGAAGATACAACGCGTTTCTCATCAATTTCAATTCCTGGAAGAGATGACACATCAGAGCCCGTCGCAATCACAATGTTTTTAGCTTTAATTGTCGATTTCTTGCCCTTAGCATCTGTGACTTCAATTTCATTTTTAGATTTGATTTCACCAGCACCTTTAATGCCTTCGATTTTGTTTTTCTTAAATAAAAACTCAATACCAGCAACATTATCATTCACAACAGAATCTTTGTGTTTCATCATCTTTTTAAGATCAAGTGATACCTTACCTGTCTTAACACCGAAATCAGCTAAATGATGCGCAGCCTCTGCGTATTTTTCAGAAGCTGCTAAAAGAGCTTTTGAAGGAATACAACCAACATTCAAACATGTCCCGCCAAAAGAGCCACGCTTATCCAAGCAAGCAACTTTCAAACCTAGTTGAGCCGCACGAATAGCACATACATACCCTCCAGGGCCCGCACCAATTACAACGAGATCAAATTCTTTATCAGCCATTTTTATATCCTTTTTATAAGCGATTATAGATCAAGAAGAAGACGTTTTGGATCTTCGATACATTCTTTAATAGTTCTAAGGAATGTTACCGACTCACGACCATCAATAATACGGTGATCATAAGACAGAGCCAAATACATCATCGGACGAATAACAACCTCACCATTAATCGCAACAGGACGATCTTCGATACGGTGCATTCCTAAGATACCTGATTGTGGTGGGTTCAAAATAGGTGTTGAAAGCATAGAGCCAAATACACCACCATTTGTCACAGTAAATGTACCGCCCATCATTTCTTCCATAGATAATTTACCATCACGGGCACGACCACCAAGATCGATGATATCTTTTTCAATATCTGCAAATGACTTTTTATCTGCGTCACGAACAACAGGAACAACAAGACCTTGTGGTGTAGAAACCGCACAGCCTATATCATAGTGATTTTTATAAATAACTTCATCACCATCAATTTCTGCATTCACCGCAGGGATTTTTTGAAGTGCGTGAACAGCCGCTTTCAAGAAAAAAGACATAAAGCCAAGCTTCACACCGTGCTTTTTCTCAAATGCATCTTTAAAATCTTTACGTACTTGCATAATAGCAGACATATCAACATCATTAAATGTTGTCAGTGTTGCTGTTGATTGTTGTGAATCCATTAAACGCTCAGCAATACGTTGACGCAAGCGAGTCATTTTAACACGCTCTTGACGTGCTTTCACATCTCTTGGCTCCATCGCGCTACCGCCAGAGGCAACATGAGAAGATGTATGTGCTTCCACATCCTCTTTCATAACACGACCACCTTTTCCAGAGCCTTTAACATCATCAATATTCACACCTTTATTATCAGCCGTTTTTCTAGCTGATGGTGTTGAGGCTGGAGCATCTTTCTCTGCTACTTTTTCTTCCTTAGAAGTCACTGCCTTTTCTTGTTTCGCAGGCTTTGATCCTGTCGCCCCTTCTTCAAACAAGGCCAAAACAGCATCAAACTCAACCGAGTCTCCTTCTTGTACTTTAATCTCAGTAATAACACCATCTGCTGGTGCATTCACTTCCAAAGTCACTTTATCTGTTTCAAGTTCTACAATTGGTTCATCCGCGCTTACCGCTTCGCCTTCTTTTTTCAACCAGCTTGCCACTGTTGCTTCTGAGACAGATTCACCAAGTGTTGGTACTTTAATTTCTACAGTCATTTTGTTTTCCTTCTACCTTTTATAGAGTTAAAGCTTCATCAATTAATTTCTTTTGCTGTTCTAAGTGAACAGAGAGCAATCCCGTTGCTGGCGATGCTGATGCCGCACGCCCGACAAAACGAGGGCGACCCGCTTTATGTTTTATATTGCTCAAAGCCGCTTCAATACGACGATCAACAAAATGCCAATAACCTTGATTCTCAGGTTCTTCTTGGCACCAAACAACATCCGCATTTGGATATTTTTTAAGCTCAGCCTCCACACCATCACTTGGGAATGGATAGAGCTGTTCTAAACGCAAGAATGTAACATCATCTGTTAATTTCCTATTCTCAGCCGCCTCGAGTAAATCGTAATACACCTTACCTGTACATAAAACAACGCGCTTTACTTTCTTAGGGTTCTTAGGCAACACATCATCATAAAGCACACGGTGGAATGTTTGATCACCCAACATCATATCAAGGGATGAAATACATCTCTTGTGACGAAGAAGAGATTTTGGTGTAAAGACAACCAACGGCTTTCTAAATTCACGCTTCATCTGTCGACGCAAAACATGGAAAAAGTTTGCAGGCGTTGTACAATTAGCAACCTGCATATTATCTTCCGCACATAACTGCAAGAAACGCTCTGGACGCGCCGATGAGTGCTCTGGCCCTTGTCCTTCGTAGCCATGCGGCAATAACATTGTTAAACCCGACATACGTAACCATTTTGTTTCAGAAGAACAAATGAATTGGTCAATCATCATTTGTGCGCCATTCGCAAAATCACCAAATTGTGCTTCCCAAATAACTAAAGCATGCGGTTCAGCAGATGAATATCCATACTCAAATCCTAATATCCCTAACTCCGATAAAGGCGAGTTATAAACATCATATTGCGCCTGACCTTCACGCAGATTATTCAAAGGTGTATATAAACTATCATCTTCTTGGTCATGTAAAACAGAATGACGATGTGAGAATGTCCCCCTTTGACAGTCTTGCCCTGATAAACGAACAGGAATATCTTCAAGCAACAATGATGCGAAGGCCATTGCTTCTGCTGTCCCCCAGTCAAAGCCCTCACCTGACTTAAACATTTCTTTTTTCTGCTCTAATTGACGTGCAATTTTTGTATTAACCTTAAATGTTTCAGGAAGAGTCGTAAGCCCAGCACCAATTTCTTGTGCAAGTTTTTTAGAGATACCTGTTTTACCGCGTCTAGCTCCATCACGTTCCGCAATCTTAATATTAGACCAGCGTCCATCAAGCATATCAGCTGAATTTGGTTTATAATCTTCTGCGGCTTTAAACTCTGCTTCTAATTGGTTTGAAAAATCATCTTTAACCGCTTTTGTTTCATCAGCACTCATCAACCCTTCACGCTCCAAATAAGAAGCATAAAGATCTCTTGTTGTTTTGTGCGCTTTAATTTCTTTATACATGAGTGGGCTTGTGAACATCGGTTCATCCCCTTCATTGTGACCAAAGCGACGATAACAATACATATCAATAACAACATCCTTGCCAAATCTTTGACGGTACTCAATTGCCATACGTGCAACATGCACCATAGATTCAGGGTCGTCACCATTCACATGGAACACAGGCGCATGAACCATCTTTGCAATATCTGTACAGTAAGGCCCTGATCGCGCCTCTTCAGGATGTGTTGTAAACCCAATTTGGTTATTAACAACGAAATGGATTGTCCCCCCTGTATTATACCCATCAACGCCTGAAAACATAAATGTTTCAGCCACAATACCTTGCCCCGCAAATGCCGAGTCTCCGTGCAAGATTAAAGGCAACACTTCTTTTTGGGCTTGATCGGTTCCACCACGCTGAATTTGCTTTGCTTTCACCTTTCCTTCAACGACAGGATCAACAACCTCCAAATGCGATGGGTTCGTGTTTAATGATAAATGGATCTCATTTCCATCAAAATCACGATCACTTGATGCACCAAGATGATACTTTACATCTCCAGAGGCTAACACACCTTCTGGGTTATCTGATTTCCCCATAAACAATGAAAACATCGATGTAAATGTTTTACCCATAACGTTTGTTAAAATATTTAGACGCCCACGGTGTGGCATCCCAATGGCGATTTCTTTTAAGCCTAACTGACCACCACGTTTCATGATTTGCTCAATAGCAGGAACCATCGACTCACCGCCATCAATACCAAAACGCTTAGTGCCAGGGTATTTAACATGTAAGAACTGCTCAAAGCCCTCAGCTCTTGTCAAACTGTGTAAAATCGCTTTCTTACCTTCATCAGAGAAATGCGTACGATTTAAACCATCTTCAACACGCTCTCTAATCCATGCTTTTTCTTCAGGATCAAGAATATGTGTGTATTCAACACCAATATGCCCACAATATGTTTTTTGACAAGCTGCAATAATTTCACGCAGAGTCGCACGCTCCAAGCCCATTAACCCATTCATAAAGATAGAACGATCATAATCAGCCATTGTAAAACCATAGTGCTCTGGCTTCAACTCTGGGTGTGCTGTCTTATCTCTCAAACCTAAAGGATCAATATCTGCAAGCAAATGCCCACGCACACGATACGCTTCAACCAAACGAAAAGCGCGTAACGAGTCTTGGATAGACTTATCATCCGCACGCCTTGTCACATGCCCTTGTGCAACGTCTTCTTTATTCTCATTTGCAGGCGCATCAACAACCAAAGGCTCTAAACCTTTACTCCAGCTAGCACCTGTGACCTCACGCATGAGTGAGCGCATATCATCATCTAAATTATCAAATAATTCTCGCCAACTAGGATCAACAGAGCCCGCATCATTTAAATAGCGCGTATAGATATCAGATAAATAATCAGCATTTGTGTTGGTTAGAAAACCAAGAATTTCCGAAGATGACATAAGAACTTTACCCTCTTATTTTTAGTTAAGTTTAAGCTACAACGCTTCGCCCATCAGATCAACAGCAAATGTAGATTAACCATTAAGAATAAAGAAATATTTAACGTTTTTATTTGACATATAGATAGAGGTTTATTATAAAGCCATATGTATGATGATTTAGGAAATAATAATATGCACGCCGCGGAAGCACTCAGACCTTATTTTGAGAAAGCGTGCAAATTTATTAGCAAAAAAACAAAAGCTACTATTAAACGCATAAAAGCAAAAAAGCCCTCCAATAAATGAAGGGCTTTTTTTGTTGTTCATTTAAAAACTTAAGCAGCCATTGCCTTAACCATTGTTGTGCCAAGTGCAGCTGGTGAATCGGCTACAAAGATACCTGCTGATTTCATCGCTTCGATCTTGCTACCAGCATCACCTTTACCACCAGAAATGATCGCGCCAGCATGGCCCATGCGACGACCTGGAGGGGCGGTAACACCTGCGATAAAACCTGTTGTTGGTTTCTTAATTTTAGATTGCTTCAAAAATTCTGCGGCCTCTTCCTCAGCAGTACCACCAATCTCCCCGATCATAATGATCCCTTCTGTTTCAGGATCGCTCAAGAACATATCCAAACAATCAATAAAGTTCGTTCCATTAATTGGATCACCACCAATACCGATACATGTTGTTTGCCCCAGACCTTCCGCTGTTGTTTGCGCAACAGCTTCATACGTCAATGTTCCAGAACGAGAAACAACACCGATCTTACCACGTTGATGAATGTGACCTGGCATAATACCAATTTTACACTCACCTGGTGTAATAATCCCCGGGCAGTTTGGGCCGATCAAACGCGTTTTAGAACCTTCCAAAGCAGCATGAACACGCATCATATCAAGAACAGGAATTCCTTCCGTGATACAAACAACCAATTCGAGCTCAGCATCAATCGCTTCAATAATCGAGTCGGCTGCAAATGGAGGCGGTACATAAATAACAGAGGCATTTGCTTCTGTTGCCTCACGCGCATCGCTTACCGTGTCAAAAACAGGTAAACCTAGATGCGATGATCCTCCTTTACCTGGTGTCACACCACCAACCATTTTTGTTCCATATGCAATTGCTTGCTCTGAATGAAAAGTTCCGTTTTTACCAGTAAAGCCTTGGCAAATAACTTTTGTGTCTTTGTTTACTAAAACTGACATATTCATATTCTCCTAAATAATTAAGTTATGCCGCTAAGGCTTTAATTGCATCAACGATTTTGCTTGCCGCGTCATTCAAGTTATCTGCAGGAATAATTGCCAAATCAGAACCAGCTAAAAGCTTTTTCCCTTCATCAACATTTGTTCCCTCAAGGCGCACAACCAAAGGCACATTAAGATCAACTTCTTTAGCCGCGATCAAAATACCTTCAGCAATCACGTCACATCGCATAATCCCACCAAAGATATTAATCAAAATACCTTCAACATTTGGATCAGATAAAATCAACTTAAACGCTGCTGTTACTTGCTCAGCAGTTGCCCCACCACCAACATCAAGGAAGTTAGCCGGCTCTGCACCATAAAGTTTAATAATATCCATTGTCGCCATCGCAAGACCAGCACCATTCACCATACAAGCGATGTTACCGTCCAACTTAACGTAGTTAAGATCAGATTTAGATGCTTCAACTTCCATTGGATCTTCCTCTGTAAGATCACGAAGCGCAAGAACTTCTGCTTGGCGATACAAAGCATTACTATCAAAGTTCATTTTCGCATCAAGGCACATAAGATCGCCCTGCTCAGAAAGCATTAATGGGTTAATCTCAACGATAGAAGCGTCGAGCTTAGTAAATGCTTCATAAAGTTTAGAAACAAGCTTCACACATTGCTTAAATGTATCCCCTGAAAAACCAAGTCCGAAGGCAACTTTGCGTGCATGGAATGGCATCAATCCTGTTTTTGCATCAACATATACTTTGATAATTTTCTCAGGCGTTTTCTCAGCCACCTCTTCAATATCAACCCCACCTTCTGTAGAGGCCATAATAGCGATCGTCTTTGTATCACGATCAACCAACATACCAAGATAGTATTCAGCCTCAATATCATATCCATACTGTACATACAGACGCTGAACCTCTTTACCCTCAGGGCCAGTTTGGTGCGTCACAAGCGTCTTACCAAACATCTCTGTTGCTTTTTCTTTCAAGTCATCCATGTTCGTTACGAACTTAACGCCACCCGCTTTACCACGGCCACCCGCATGGATTTGAGCTTTAACAACCCACGGTCCTTTTGGATCAACTTCTGGCGCAACTTTCACAGCCTCTTCCGGTGACATAGCAGGAAGACCTTTTGTTACAGGAACGCCAAATTTACTTAGCAGTTCTTTTGCTTGATACTCATGAATATTCATTCTTATCTTTTCCTTTTTATTTAGTTTAAAATTTTAAGCAACTTTATCCATTGCCGCTTTTAAATCTTTTACTGCGTTAACAGAATTATCGAACATCGCTTGCTCATCTTGCGTGAACTCAACTTCGATAATTGTTTCAACACCGCCAGCACCGATAATAACGGGCACACCGATATACAGACCGTCAACACCGTATTGACCTGTTAAATGAGCTGCACATGGAAGAACGCGTTTTTTATCACGCAAGTAACTCTCAGCCATTGCAATCGCACTTGATGCTGGTGCATAAAATGCAGAACCAGTTTTTAACAAACCAACAATCTCTGCTCCACCTTTGCGTGTACGATCAACAATTGCATCTAAACGTTCTTGTGTTGTCCATCCCATTTTCACGAGATCAGGAAGAGGTATACCAGCAACTGTTGAATAACGGGTTAACGGCACCATTGTATCACCGTGACCGCCAAGAACGAAGGCTGTTACATCTTCTACAGACACATTAAATTCTTCTGCTAGGAAGAAGCGGAAACGCGCCGAGTCAAGAACCCCAGCCATCCCAACAACTTTTTTAGGATCAAAGCCCGTCACCTCTTGCATCAAACCAACCATCACATCAAGCGGGTTTGTAATAACGATAACAAAAGCATCTGGTGCGTGCTTTTTAATATTTTCACCCACAGAGCGAATAACACCGCTGTTGATACCAATTAAATCATCACGGCTCATACCTGGTTTACGTGGCACGCCTGCTGTTACGATAACAACATCAGCCCCTTGCATCACATCATAATCATTTGATCCAGCAAACACACAATCGAAACCTTCAACCGGTGCTGCTTCTGCTAAGTCTAATCCTTTACCTTGAGGAATACCTTCTGCGATATCAATCAAAGCGACATCGCCCAACTCTTTCAAGCCTGCTAATAATGCAAGCGTTCCACCAATTTGTCCTGCACCCACAAGAGCAATTTTATTACGAGCCATAATCTCTAATCCTTTTTTGATTGTTACACCCCTTCGACCGAAGAGATTTATTATGCTTCAAGGATACAAAATGCGCCACAGATAGCAAGATTTAAAATCAAAAATATTTGAAATATTTATACTAGAAAAAAAATATAAAAATATAGATTAATCACCTCATAACAATTGAGGCACTATATTTTTCATACTCATCTAATTAATGTTTTCCTTCTGATAACCCCAAAAAGTCCAGCTGCCAAATAAGCTCTTTTTCTTCCAAAGGATAATCCGTTCCCCCACGTGCTAGCACAACTTCTTGTCTTGGCACTAAAGCCAAGTCTGTTTGAATTTTAACAGCTGTTCGCATAGACAGACCAGCACCCCAGCATAATGCCACAATAGGTTTTGCTTTTTTTGATTCAATAATCTTACGAATAATTTCTTCTGGTGATTTTGTTAAAACAGCCAAAGATGCATAAACAAAATCAAATTGACGCCAAGACAATGCATCCCCAATTAATTCATCCTTCAATCGCCCTTCTTTATATAATGAAAAGACTTGATTATGGAGATCCTTTTTATCAACCTGACCTCCAATCGCATTTTCAAATTCAATACGACGCCTAACGACCGATACAATTTCTTCTCTTGTTTGTTTATCAAAATCAGATCTCTTCTCAAGATATCTAAACAATGATAGATCAACAAAATTAGCCAACTCGCGGGCAAGCTGAACTGGTAATGATTTTCGTTTTACAAGGGACTCTTGCCACGCTGTTATTTCACTTGCCTTCTCAACAACCATCTCCAAAGTTTGAGGGAAAAATTTTGCACCCTCATTTTGAATCAAAACAGAGCCAGCACCTTCGTTTTCTGTTTCAATAATAGCATCTGTAACACTTTCATTCACTTGATCACGATCTGCAATCGCTGTTAAAACCCAAGAAGATGGATGATCGGCTATAATTTCCAAAAGATCTTCATCACTTAAAGCGACGCAAAAACGTAAAATAGGCTCCGCCACTTCTTGTTCAGCATCTTTAGCTAAACGACTTGCGATTACATTTGGTGTATAAACCTTATCTTTTAAAGTAGATGATAATGCTAAGCGTATTTTTAAAACTTCATCACGTGCAAGCGTCGCCAAAGCACCAACAGTAAAAGAATAAAGTTGAGAATGTTCATCTAAGGATACATTTGGCAATAAATCCATTAAACGCTTTGCCAGCACCATCCTAACATCAACAGATTTATCTTGAGCCAACAACACATCGGCTTTCATTGGTGTTGATTTATTCATAGCAACAGCACGACGCACAGCTTCATCATCATCACCGGCTAAGTAATATAAAATCTCTGGACGTGTTTTTGTTTTTGTTGCTAACTTTTTTCGCACTTTGGGATCATCTGAGCGCGCTTGCTCACGCTCCTTTTTATATTGAGGTGAATCTTTCTCTGTTGGCTTACCAAGCCCTGCTATTGCTTTTGAGATCCATTCTTTCATGCGTGTGCCTCATATATTTGCTCAATATAGTCTACAGATTGCATCTCTTGTAAACGACTAATCGTTCGCTCAAATTCAAATTTCAAAGGCCCTTCTTCGTACAATTCTGTCATAGGTTTGGCCGCTGACAAGATCAGCTGTGTTTTATTATCATATAGCGCGTCGACTAAAATCATAAACCGTTTCACTTCATTTTTTTGTTCTTTTTTCCATTGAGGGACATGATCAATCATAACCACTTCATATGCCTGCGCAAGCTCTAGGAAATCAAGTGCGGCATACTCTTTTTCAATTATATCCCTATAATCAAATCGGGCAATACGATGATCTGATTGAACTGGAATAAAGAAATTATGCCCTTTAACAATGATCGTTCTCGATGTTACATCATGACCATCCACCATAATAGCAAACATTTCATCCATTTTCTGAGTTCCATTTAAATCATCAGGGCAACAATAAAAATCATCTCTTTTAATTTTCTCTAAGCGATAGTCAATACCACTATCTAAATTATAAACGACCATTTTACCCTTAAGAAGCTGAATAAATGGTAAAAACAGATCTCTTTGCAGTCCATCTTTATAGAGATTTTCTGGCGCCCAGTTAGAGGTCGCAATAACGACAACTCCATTCTCCCAAAGATGCTCAAATAAACGCCCTAATATCATTGCATCTGCTATATCTGTCACATGAAATTCGTCAAAACACAACACTCGCACATTCTTTGAAAATTCTTTTGCAAATTCTGGTAAAGCTTGGTCAAGACGTATTCTATCTCTGTTTGTATGACTATACTCATGAACCATACGCATAAATTCGTGAAAATGCAGACGCTGTTTTTTCTTTAACTCCAAGGTTTCAAAGAAAAGATCCATCACAAAAGACTTCCCTCTCCCGACACCTCCATAAAGGTAAAGCCCTTTGATTGGCTTTAAATTCATCCCTTGCAGAAAGTGCCACCATTTTTTATTAGCTCTTTCTTCTAAGGCTTGTTTTATAGGTTCTAATAAAGAAATCGCATGACGCTGAGAAGCATCATCTTCAAAGTTATTCTGCTTGATGCGTTCTTTATATAGCGTCAATAACGTCATTAAGTACACCAGAGGTAATAACAGCTCGATAATGACTCTCACTGCGTGGGAATATTTGTGTCATATAAAAATTAGCACTGTGTTTCTTTTCATCTTTAAATTCTTTAGAAAGACTTTCATCTTCAATAGAAGCATAATATGAACGTGTAATCATATATCCTCCTAAAACAACAGCCATCAAGTTCAACACAGAAGAGGCTGCAACTTCGCATGCATTCAAATCTTTATGCTCTGCGCGCTCTAAAATATAAGCGATACTACGACTAATTAAATTAACACCTTGTATCAAATAGGAAGAGAATGCTTCGTTATGAGGTTTAATTTTTTCAGCCAAATCTAAAACTGAATCCATTAAAGGACGAAGCGCTGGCGCTTGCTCTTTTAATATTTTTCTAAAAACAAGATCTTTAGCTTGAATACCATTGGTTCCTTCATAAATAGGTAAAATACGAGCATCTCGAAAATATTGCGCAACACCTGTTTCCTCAATAAAACCCATTCCACCATGAATCTGTACCCCAAGAGAAGCCACTTCATTTCCAATATCCGTACACCAGCTTTTAACAATTGGTGTTAATAAAGCACATAGGTCAGAAGCCGTCTGTTTTATCTCATCATTTGCACCACGTGCCATAACATCCATTTGCGCCGCAGATAAATAACAAAGCCCACGCCCTGCTTGCGTTAATGTTTTCATGGTCCAGAGCATTCTTTGAACATCCGCATGATGAGAAATCGGCGCATTTTCAGTTCCTTTAAATGAACGCCCTTGCTTTCTTTCATCTGCAAAAGAATATGCTTGTTGATACGCCCTCTCAGCAACCGCTACACCTTGTAAACCAACATGCAAACGCGCATTATTCATCATTTTAAACATATAAGGTAACCCTTGATTTTCCTCACCAATCAAATAGCCAATCGCCCCCTTCTCATCACCATATTGCATCGTACATGTTGGAGAACCGTGAATACCCAATTTATGCTCTAAGCCTACACATTTCACATCATTACGAGCGCCCAAGCTTCCATCTTCATTCACTAAGAATTTAGGGACAAGAAACAGAGAAATTCCTTTTACACCTTCCGGTGCATTCGGAGTGCGTGCGAGAACAAGATGAATAATATTTTCAGCCATATCATGCTCACCAAATGTGATGTATATTTTTTGACCAGAAATTAGATAATGTTCTTCACCATTGATAGGGTCGGCTTTTGTTTTTACAGCTGCCAAATCAGAGCCTGCCTGAGGCTCTGTTAAATTCATCGTCCCTGTCCACTCTCCAGAAACCATGTGTGGTAAATATGTTTCTTTTAATGCGTCACTTGCATAAGCTTCAATCGCATCTACAGCGCCTTGATTTAAAAGCGGACATAAGCCAAAAGACAAATTAGAAGACTGCCACATTTCATTAATCGCCATTGATAAAACCCATGGCAAATGCATACCACCGAACGCTTCGGGGAAAGGCAATGTATTCCAACCAGATTCACAGTATTGTGCATATGCCTCTTTGAACCCTGATGCTGTCTTGACACTATGATCATCGTTTAGTATTGCCCCTTCATCATCACCTACCTTATTTAAAGGAGCTATGACATCACGTGCTAATTTAGAAGATTGATCAAAAATATCTGTGATTAAATCATCGCTTACTTCTTCACACCCTTCTAGTTTTTGAATTTCACTTAAACCAGCATTTTGCTTTAAGCACCATAGCATCTCTTCAACTGGCGGTGTATATGTCATGACTTAAATCCTTCCTTATATGATTCATTTTTATCTAGGGTAGAGCATCGGCTAAAAAAATCCACTTTTTTATATCATATAACGCTTTAAAAGAAATTGGCACATAGTTTGCTCTATAGATAATGAAAATAATAAGTGGGTAAGAAATGTCACAGACAATACAAAGAGATAATTTAAATTTAATACAGCAATATCAAGGCGTTGCCTCAAAATCTGTTTTAAACGCTATTCAAAGCGCCAGCAAAGATACGGGTGTTGATTTTGCCTATTTACTCAACCAAGCACAGGCAGAAAGTGCCTTCAACCCCTCTGCTAAAGCCAAAACAAGCAGCGCATCTGGACTTTATCAATTCATTGATCAAACATGGCTTTCTGTCGTTAAAAAACATGGTTCTCATCATGGTTTAGCAAAATGGGCCGATCAAATAACATTAGAAAATGGACGCGCAACAGTTTCTGACCCATCTGTTAAAAAAGCAATTTTAAATCTAAGAAATAATCCTGAAATTGCCTCTAATATGGCTGCTGAATTAGCACAAGACAATGAAACATACTTAAAACATCATATACGCGGCTTTGATAACGCCTCTTCAACTGATCTCTATCTTGCACATTTTATGGGTGCTAATGGCGCGGCGCGCTTTATTAATGCCATGAATGAAAACCCTGATCAAAATGCTGCAACTCTTTTCAAAAAAGAAGCACGTGCAAATCATGCTGTTTTTTATCATGCAGGCACGAACAAGCCACGTAGCCTTGAAGAAGTCTATAGTTTTTTTGACAAGAAATTCGAACCACAAGATGTAACCCCGAGCAAACAAAAAGTCCCTGTTTTAGAAATAGCCTCACTCCCTTCATCTCATCAAGAAAATGCGTTGAAAGCTGTTTCTGATATGTATCAAAACACAACACAAACACCTTATTTATCTCAACTAAAAAGCATGGGCTATACCAGTCCACTAACAAGTGAAAGTCTTTTTCTAATCCAAGAAATTATTGCAGACCTAGATCGCAAAACAGCATTCCTATAAAAAAAAAGCGCCCCATAGTGAGGCGCTTTTTTCATTACAAATATAAGAGTTTTATTTGATAAATTTTAATTTCTTCAACATACCCACAATATTTTGACGTCTTTGTGGTTGTATCGTCGTTGTTGCAGCCGCCGCTGCTTTTGTAAAGGCCGCTCTTAGGCCAGGAACAACTAACTCAGCTTCAGCAGACGGCTTAAAGCTATGAGGCTCACCTGTTTTTTCAACATGTTTCGCACTTTCATACAAGTAAGAAACACCACCAATAATCAGATCTCTTTTCTCTTGCATCGTCATATCGTTAAATGTCTTCTTCAATACAGTGATTGCTTCATCAATAAATTCTTCACTAACAATATCATCAACAAGATCATAGAGATCTACGATATTCGTGTTGTCGTATACTTTCATAAATTCATTAACAGCCTCTGTCAAAGTACGCTCATAGTCTTTCTTCTTACTCGCGAGAAATTCTTCTTTTGTTTCTGAGATAAATGGCGAGATCACTTCATAAACTCTTTCGAACAAATCATGTCTTTCTTCAAACGGAATTTCTTGCGCCACTTTAACGCTAAATTTTAACTGCTCAATTAATCCAGCTTGAACTTGTGGACGCAATTGTTGTTTAATAACAGGCCCTGCTAACGTCAACATATCTCTTGGAGGTAATTGCGTCTTCATAATATTTTTTTGTTGAACAACAAGTGAAATAATCTTTCTCATTTGTTGCTCTTGAATATCTGTTTCAAGAACTGAATCTCCCATAAGAAGGCTATCAACAAGCATCTTCACACCTGTCATGCCGCCGAGTTGATCAACAAAATCAACAACAGGCTTTAAATTACGAGCCTCAGCTTTAAACACATCCTTTAGACTTGCTTTCCCAGCAAGGTAAGCTTGTTTCATTCTTTGAAGTTCTTCTGCGCGTTGCTTTAAAACAGCGGGATCAACAACGAGATCCATAGGATCTCTACCTAGTGCGCCAGAAGATGGTTTATCTAAATTTTGTAATTTTTGATTCAAAGCATCAAAACCAGAATCATTAAAATCAGGCTCTTTTGGGTTTGTATTATTATTTGCTGGCTGTTCTGGCTGCTCAGGTTGAGATTCTGACTCTTTTTCTTGTCTCTCTAACTGCTCAAGTAATTCTTTTAGCTTATCGCTCATGATATCCTCTCTCTGTTATAATTATTATTAATTACAATAATCATTAACATACAAAAAATAAAACACAAGTATTAATCAAAAGTATTTATGCCTGAGCAGCCTTAATCAGACGGTCATTAATTGCCTTCCCAATACCTTCATCAGGTATGGGGGCAACAGCAATCGAGGAAACGCCTTCTTCATCAAGCCTATGCATATAAGCAAATAAATTACTAGCAGCCTCTATTAAATCCCCTTTTTCACTTAAATTCATAACAGGCGCTTTCGTTTTAAGAGAGAGTGATGGACCAAAACCTAAATAAGCCTGACCTTCTTGAGGAAATAATTTATTTAACTCCAAATGCGCTTTTGGTGCGTAATGTTTTAAGAGCTGGCCAGGTGAGATTGGCTTTGACGGAGAGCTTTTTTGAAACACAATCTCACACCCACAAATTTCACTGAGGGCTTCTTCATCAAAATAACCTTTGCGAACGATAACAGGAATTTCTTTTGTACAATCAACAACCGTTGACTCCAATCCAACAGCGGACGCCCCACCTGAAAGGATCATGGGAATTATTCCCTTAAAATCATGAGATACATGCGCTGCATTTGTAGGGCTCAATTGCCCTGATATATTTGCACTCGGCGCTGCAATCGGTCGCCCAAATTCCTTTATAAGCTTTAAAGCAATTGGGTGATCTGGGATCCTGACGGCAATTGTGTCTAAGCCTGCACTTACTAAGTCATGTATTTGACTATCGTGTCTTTTTTTCACTATCAATGATATTGGCGCTGGCCATAGATGCGTTGCCAATTCTATAGCATGCTCATTTAATACTCCTTCTTTCAAAACATCTTCCACTGATGAAAAATGAGAAATCAAAGGATTAAATTGAGGACGTTTTTTAACCTCAAAAATACGAGCAACAGCCTCTCCATTATAAGCGTCCGCCCCCAACCCATACACAGTTTCCGTTGGAAAAGCGACAATATCGCCTGCTTCAAGAAAAGCACAGCCCTCTTTAAGTGTTGACTCCGTTGCTTTTACTAATTTGGTTTCCATCACCTTATCACAGCTACTTTTTCTGTATCCGTTTTAGTGACAAATCCTGTTTTAACACCGACAATCAAAGGATAAGGTACACCTGTTGTTTCTGGGAATGTGCTCGGCAATCCAAGGTAGGAGCGCACAGCTAAAAAAGCAAAAGCTTCTGCTTCAATCATATCTCCATCTAACTGGCATGATTCAGAGGTAAAAACAGGGATATTCATTTCTTTTTGGATAAGCTCGTACAAATATGTATTATGTCGCCCACCTCCACATAATATAATTTGATTAGGTTGCTCAGGTAAATCATTAATCGCCTTTACAACCGCAGTTGCGGAAAAAGCAGTGAGTGTCGCTGCGCCATCTTCTAAAGATAAATGTTTCACGTCATTAATAGAAAAATCATTGCGATCCAGTGACTTTGGGTAAGGAGCAGAAAAATAAGAATGGCTCATAAGCTGCGCTAACACTTCTCCATCCACTGTGCCTGAACGCGCACATTTTCCATCAATATCAAAATCGCCTTTTTGATGTAACTTCATCCAATCATCAATCAATGCATTTCCTGTTCCTGTATCAAAAGAAACCAAATTTCCTGTATCACCAATAAGAGTAATATTTGCAACACCACCAATATTTACCAAGGCAACAGCACCTGAATATTCAGACATTAATGCTTTATGATAAACAGGTACCAAGGGCGCGCCTTGTCCACCAAGAAAAACGTCTTCACTTCTAAAATCAAAAACAACAGGAACACTTACGGCTTGCGATAGCGCATGACCATCTCCTAATTGAATTGTTAATTTCTCATGCGGTGCATGTGTAATTGTTTGTCCATGAAATCCAATCATATCAATATCACTAGGTTTTAACCCTTGATCCTTCATAAAGGACTTAACAGCATCAATGTGAAAAGAAGTAATCAATGTATCAACCTCTTTACAAAGGTTTGATGCCCTATCTTTTTCACCAAAAGCGCTTTGAATAATCGTTTTTTGCTCTGCAGAATAAGCGAAATAAGCAGATGCACCCGTTTTTAAAATCGTCTCTCCATCTGTTTCAATCAGTGCGATATCAACACCATCTGTAGATGTCCCACTCATAAGACCGAGTGCTTTAAACATATAGGCTGTATTATTGGTCATTAAATGTATCCTCGTCAAAACGTTCTTCAAAAAACAATGTTCTTAAAAAGCCTGGGGCTAAAGCGGCTACGGGATTTACGCTTACCTCTACATCCTTAGCATCAGGTTTCTTCAAAACTGTATATGTTGCCGCAAAAATAGAGTCTCCCGCACCCATTGTTATGATATCACCAATTAAAGGGATTGAGGCAAGAAAATTATTCACATCACTAACGGGAACGATTGTTCCGTTAATCTCTGCTTTTCCTGTCGTGAAATAATAATTCCCATCAAATGTTAAACCAAGTGACTCACTCTTCGTTTTTCCTTCTCGTAATTTTAAAACTTCTTTTTTGGGTGTTTTATCCCATGTTACATTTGTTGCTATCCTATTAAATAATAATCCCTTTTTTTCTTTATCAAATAATTGAGAAATTCCATCAAAAGATAAAGCATCTAAAATACGTGCAATAACAGGCGCTTTAACCGCGCGCATATCTTTGATAAGTAATTGTCCTTCCATCACATTACCAACATCTGTCTTAGGCAAAAGTTTCAAATATAAAGCACCGCCCTTAACATCTTCATATATTCCAAGTCTTTCGATAACGCCACCAGCATCATTTGTATATGCTGTTAATTTTTGTGGTGTATATCTCACCTTTAAAGGGTTCACGATTGATTCCGTAGAACGCACCTGCGTATCTAACTCCAAAACTTGGATGGATTTATTTTTATCCCTCATAATAAAAGCATCAAAATCTTCAAATAGCTTTTTATCAACAGCGTATGCATTTTTAGTATCAATCGTAATTTCATAGGCTGTTGATGACGATGCGGCGACATCCTCTGTTTGCTTTTTCTCTATATCAAAATCATCATCATTTTCAAACAGACCTGCTATATCAATACTATTACCTGTAATATCAATCTCTAAAAGAGTGGGGTCTAAATCAGAAGCTTGCCCCATAAGTGAGAAATCATTTTCTTCTATTTTCAAAGAAGGGAATTTTATTTTTTGAACAGCCCCCTCTTTTGTAAAATGAATATCTCCAGACACGTCCACCTTGTCTTTTTTAGACGATAATTTTAGAGATGATATTTTTTGAAGATTACCGCCACTATCAAGATTTATAACTAAAGAGGAGTCTAAAGATTCCCCCTCTTTTTTAGTATAATGTAAAAGCTGATTAAGATTAATATGGCTCTCTGTTAAATCCATCTTCAATTGAATTTTTTGTCCAGATTTTCGGTTATCTTTATAATCAAATTCAACAAATGCCTTCCCACTTAGATACGGGTCTAAAACATCTGTAAAACGAGAAATTTTATCTGTTTTCATTTTTGATTTAAAAGCAACATGCGTTCTTGGTGTCTGCTCTCCAGAAATATCTTCTTTCAAATATAAATCCTTCACTTGTTCTCCATCAACACTTCCTTGACCTTTGATAACAAGTTCTTTCGTATCAACAGATATATCAACAGCACCTTGTTCAAAAACGATGTCTTGAAATGCATTCCTAACTGTTAAATTTTGAGAGCTTGCTCTCCCCTTATAGACAACCTCTTCCATTTTCAAATCTTTGTCTAATGGAAAAGAAAGGAAGACATCCCCTTTAAAATCACCATCAAAATCTGAAATTTTTCTATTCACGCGAGAAACAATATTCAAAGGCTCTTTATCTAACACTGTAACAATATTGGAAATTTTTCCAGATACTGGCGATAAATTAATATCCAAAAGTTCAATAGGATGTTGTGCGTAATCAAAGTTATGAATTTTAACATTCCCTCCACCGATGACGAGATCATTAATCATTGCAAATTCAACACCAAAAGTTAAAGAATTTAGATCAAAATCCGCCGTCCCATTCAACTCTGTAACAGCCGGCATTTCAGGCAAAAATTTCACCGACAACCCTTCATAATCAAAACTTCCTTTAAAATCATCTACTTCAAAAACTTGATCCTTATGTGCTAAATCCAACGTTGCGTCTAACTTAAAACCGCCCTCTTTAACATACCCCTCCGATATACTAGAAACAGCCCACTCACGAGCACCAGGTGCGGCAACCAGTGGCCAGACATTATATAATTCTTTTGTCGAAAACCCTCCAAATTCACTTGTTACAAGAACATTATTCTGAGCTTTATTAAGATCCCAAGACGCCTTAACATCAAACAAAGCTTCATTCAGAGTCAGATTAGCTTTTTTAATTTCAGCAATCCCTTCTTCATCATTATAATGTGCTTCAATCTCAAATTCTTTGATTGCTACTTTATTTTCAAGAATATCAGAAATTTGCAAATCTCCTTTTTCTGCTTTTCCTTTCATGTCCAAATTCAACAGCTTTAAATCTGCGGAGAAATGAACATCTGAATGAAGCGATAAAGGCAGGGTTGTCCCCTCCAAGAAAGACAGGCTATCAAATCGTTTAATAAAATCACTTAAATAAAAGCGCTCAACATCAACACCCCAAAAAATCTCATCTTTATCTTTCTCTTTTGAAAGTTTGTATAACAACTGTGTCTTGAAATTCATAACACGGTCATTACTTTCTAAATCAAAATCCAATTCTCCGCCAAAGCCACTATCGATTTTTGCAAACACGAAATTCACTTTTGGTAGACGCCAATATTGTTGAGTAGACATATCCATCAAACGCATTTCAGCATCAACAACAGAAATGGAATTAAGATAATTTAAAAGGCTCGGTTTTTTTGCTTGCTCATAAGGTGTTGCAAGACCTTTTAAAACAGTAACGAGATTCCATTTATTGTTTTGTTGATCTGCTTTTTCAAGATCGTTGGATTGTTTCTTTCCTGAGGCTTGTAAATCTAAATGAATCTCTCCTTGCTCATTTCTTAAGATATATAAATTAGGCTGATAGATCACTAAATCCCTAACACGAATATCACCATCTAATAAAGCTCGAAGAGAAATTCCAAAGCCTAAGCGCTTCACGTTCCCCAATTTTAATTGATTTTCATTAAAAACAGAAATATCTGATAACACCAATTGAAGGGATGTTGTTTTTTCAGACCATTGCAAAACGGACTCTTCAAAAGTGATTGAGGCCGCAAAGTCACTTTTTTGAATTGTTTCTAAGACAAAAGGCTTAAAAAAATCTAACGGTATCGGCCCATGAGACAGACGCAAGACAATGCCAACAACGCAAATAGCCATCAGAGCAACCAATCCTGCACTGATTTCTAAAAAATATTTAATCGCTTTTTTCGCAATATGTTTTGCTTTTTGTTTCATAAAAAAATACGCTTATCCTTGACTAATGCGAGAAAGATTATAGATAAGATTTCAAATTTTTAAAGGAGAGAAACACATGAATTTAAAAGAAGGCCAAAAAGCCCCCTCATTTACAGCTAAAACAGACGGTGATATAGAGATTTCGCTCTCGGATTTTAAAGGCAAAAATGTTGTTTTATATTTCTACCCCAAAGACAACACTCCGGGCTGCACCAAACAAGCTTGCGGTTTCAATGATGACTTACAATCATTTGAGGATAATAATACGGTGATCTTAGGCGTTTCAAAAGACAGCATTAAAAAACATGATGGCTTTAAAAACAAATATGGCCTTGGTTTCCCTCTTATCTCTGATGAAGATGGCGCCTTGTGTGATGCCTACCACGTTTGGAAGGAAAAAAGCATGTATGGCAAAACTTTTATGGGGATAGAACGCACAACTTTTTTAATTGATGGTGAAGGCACGATCCAAAAAATATGGTCAAAGGTAAAAGTAAAAGATCACATCCCCGCAGTTCTAGACGCTGTAAAAGCACTTTAAAATTAAAAAAGCCCCACTCATTACGAACGGGGCTTTTTTTAAAACGATTAAAATTCTTAATTAAGCAGCGACGCGTAGGACATCTGCTTTATCTAAGTGATCATGAACTGAGCCAACGAGTTGATCAATACGGTCTGTAAAGAAGTGGTTTGCACCATCAATTTGTTGATAATCAATGTCAACTTTTTCTTGAGCAACCAAACGATCAACCAAAGCTGTTACACCTTCTTGAGGTACGATGTCATCTTGTGTTCCATGAACAACCAAGCCACCAGATGGACAAGGCGCCAAGAAACTAAAATCAAACATATTTGTTGGCGGAGCAACACTTACAAATCCTTCGATTTCTGGACGGCGCATCAAAAGTTGCATGCCGATCCACGCACCAAACGAAAACCCACCAACCCAAACAGATTTTGAATTAGGGTTGATTGATTGCATCCAGTCAAGTGCTGCTGCTGCATCACTTAGTTCGCCTTCACCTTTATCAAATTCGCCTTGAGAACGACCAACACCGCGAAAGTTAAAACGCAATGTAGAAAAGCCTCTGCTAGAAAAAATTTGGTAAAGCGAATACGCCACTTTGTTATTCATTGTACCGCCATGTTGCGGATGTGGGTGCAAAATTAAAGCTAATGGTGCATTAGGTAATTTAGAATGTTTATAACGACCTTCGATACGTCCCGCAGGTCCGTTAAAAATAACGTCAGGCATTAAACGCTCCCTTCGTTGTTAGAGTTTGTATCAATAATGTGACATATAAATCTTTAGACAACTTATGGAAGAAAAAAAAGGAAAATTTTTAAATCCATCATTTTATTGATTTAAAACAACAAGATAGAATAAAGTCAATATTTCCATATTCTTATAATAAAATTAGGCCAAGAAATTAAAAACTTGATTCTTCTATAAAAAATAAGCTAAACCTAGCCCTAGAATGACAGCTAAAGAAAACACATATTTAGACTATAATGCGACATGCCCGCTTCGTGATGAAGCGCGCGAGGCGATGGTGCGTGGATTTGACCTTATCGGGAACCCTTCTTCTATTCATAGCTTTGGTCGCAAATCACGTTCTGCCCTTGAAAAAGCACGTGAAGAAATTGCGCGTATTATCAATGCTCAACCCAGCAATCTTATTTTTACAAGCAGTGCAACAGAGGCGAATAACACGATCTTAAAAGGTCTACCGCAGTGCGAGAAAATTTTTATTAGTGCTGGCGAACACCCCTCTGTTACCAATGCAGTACCAAACGCAGAAATACTCCCCTTCAAAGAAAATGGGCTTGTTGATTTAGATCATTTAAAAACGGTAGTTTCAAAAGAAACAAAACCTTTCCTCGTTTCTATCCAAGCTGTTAATAGTGAAACAGGTGTTATTCAACCTATATCTGAGATCGCTAATATCATTCATCAAAATGGAGGGCTGTTTCACTGTGACGCTGTACAAGCGCTAGGACGCATAGAATTAGACTACATCGCTTATGGCTGTGACTTCATGTCACTTTCTGCACACAAAATTGGAGGTCCTTTGGGTATAGGCCTCATAATAGCCGCCGACCTCACACCTTTTGAACCTTTTATGCATGGCGGCGCCCAAGAGAAAAAACGCCGCGCAGGAACAGAAAATTTACCCGCCATTTTAGGATTTGAGGCTGCATTAAAAGCCGTTGATGCTGAGAAGAATAGCTATAACAATAGATTAAAAAAACTACACAATAGACTGGAAACAGAGGTTAAATTTTTAAATCACGACTGTAGAATTGTGGGAGAAAGCGTAGACAGAGTTGCCAATACAACATGCCTCATATCCCCCGCCATTACAGCCGAACGTCAGCTCATTTTCTTTGACTTAGAAGCTATTGCAGTTTCTGCAGGATCAGCCTGTTCGAGTGGCACCCTGCGCCCTTCAAACACCTTAAAGGCTATGAACATAAGTGACGAAGACAATATGTGCGCTATCCGTATCTCAACAGGTTGGCAAACAAATGAAAACGACATTGACAAATTTATCGAAGCCTATAAAAAACTAATAAAATAAAATACAAAAAGGACAAAAAATGCCCAAAATTACATTTCAAACAAGCAATGGTGAATTTGCAATTGATGCGCCGAATGGTCTTTCTGTGATGGAAGTTGCCAAACAGAATAATATTGATATTGAAGGCGCTTGTGGTGGTTCACTTGCTTGTGCGACATGCCACGTCATTGTTGACCCTTCTTGGTATAATCGCCTTAATGAGGTCAGTGAGGATGAAGAAGATATGCTGGACCTTGCTTTCAACCTATCTCCAACATCGAGATTAGGATGTCAAATCATCATGGATAATGCCCTTGATGGATTAAAAGTAAAGCTCCCTTAAACTCAAGAGTTTTCTTGCCTTTTTCACTCTTTTACGCTATATACATAACACATGAAACAAGAACTCAACAGTATGGGATTTGCAAAAGCACCAGAAGATACACGCATTATCGTGGCGATGTCTGGTGGCGTTGACTCCTCTGTAACCGCAGCTCTATTAAAAGATCAGGGGTATGACGTTGTTGGTATTACATTACAGCTTTATGATCATGGTGAAGTGCTAAAGAAAAAAGGCGCATGTTGCGCAGGACAAGATATCTATGACGCCAAACGCGTTGCAGAGATGATTGACATCCCTCACTATGTTTTAAACTACGAAAATAAATTCAAAGAAAGTGTTATCGAAGACTTTGCAGATAGTTATTTACGCGGTGAAACCCCCCTTCCTTGCGTGCGATGCAACCAAAGTGTGAAATTTAAAGACCTGCTTCAAATGGCTCGTGACTTAGGTGGTGATGCTCTTGCAACTGGACACTATATCCAACGTGCCGTTAATTCAGAAACTGGACAAGCTGAACTACACAGAGCCATTGATCCTTTAAAAGATCAAAGCTATTTCCTATTTGCGACCACACAAGAACAATTAGATTTTCTACGTTTCCCTCTTGGAGGCAATACAAAAGAAGAAACACGCGCGCTTGCCGAAAAATACGGCCTTGAAGTCGCAGACAAACCCGATAGTCAAGACATCTGCTTTGTGCCAAACGGTTCATATGCTGAGATCGTTGAACGCTTGCGCCCTAATGCCTCCAAAGAAGGCAATATCATTCACCTAGATGGACGCAAAGTAGGCACTCACAAAGGTATTATGCACTACACAATTGGTCAAAGACGCGGCCTTAACATTGGTGGTGGCATTGATGGCAAGGGTGTGGACACTCAACCTTTATATGTCTTGGCCCTAGACGCCGAGAACAATACGGTTATTGTTGGCCCCAAAGAGTCTTTGGCTAAGAATAAAATTTATTTAAAAGAAACAAATTGGTTGGGACAAGACATTCCTTCTGAAGGCATTAAATGCTCTGTTAAAATCAGATCAGTTAGCTCTCCTGTTAACGCTCGTTTTCACAAAGAAAATGACACATACTTTATCATCACAGACCAAGATCAATTTGGCGTTGCTGGTGGGCAGGCCTGTGTTGTTTATGATAATGAACGCGTCTTAGGTGGTGGCTGGATTACACATGCTGACTATATAGACGACACTTGCATCGCTGCATAAACTCTTGTACTCTTTTTTAAAACAATAATAAAAGCAGATATTTTATAGGGAGATACCCATGCGTAAAAAAAAGCGCACTATCAATAATGATCGCCATTACGGAACGGGCAAAGAACAAGAAGCTATCATTCTTTTTAAAGGCTTAAATCGTCAAGTTGAAGATATGGATATCATGGCTCGCTATTTAAATAAAGTGCATGGATATTATGTGACCATATTAGACTTTCCAAAGGCCTATGAAAGCCTTACACAATCCGCCACAACCTGCGCACAAAAACTCCATGATATGGATCTTAACACGCGTTTTGAGAAAACCCATTTTGTTGGCGCCTCCAGAGGTGGGTTAATTATCCGTAAACTGATTGAGCAAGGCATTGAAAAGACTGTCCAAAACCTCGACTCTTGCGTGATGTTAGGCACTCCAAATCAAGGGAGCCAAATAATTGATATGTATCGAGCACGTTTTTGGGCAAAACCCATTCTAACTTTATTACGAGGGAAAGAGGCTCATAAGTTACGCCCAGGAAAAGACGGTATTTTATCGGAGTTAAGAGATGAATTCCCCTCCAAAAAAGCCCAACTAGGCATTATTGCAGGTTTTGATAAATTTGTTTACTTCCCTCTTAAATACGGCAAGAAAATGTTTAAATATACAGGACTGCATGACGGCATTGTAGGTGTTAAAGAAACTTTTTTAAAAGGTGCAAAAGGGCATTTAACAATCCCTAATCTCGATCATATCGCAATGGAAAGTGATATCGATTGCCTTGACCAAATCGTGAGATTTATAAAAACCAAAACATTTGACGTTTTTAAGGATGAAAACCGCAAAAAGAAGCCCCTCACCCCAGAAAACCCACTACTTCGCTAAAAAAGTAAAAAAAGATATTTATTTTTTCAGAATAACTTGATATGTTCTCGTTCAGTCCAAGAGGTTAAGATCTTTGTGGCGGAGTAGCTCAGCTGGTTAGAGCAGTGGAATCATAATCCATGTGTCGGGGGTTCAAGTCCCTCCTCCGCTACCATTTATTTCCAATGAAATCATAGCATTATAAACCAATACAAGCTAAAGTGTTTAGAAGTCTGAACATTTGGGTATCATTGGGGTAACAAAAAGATGAAAAAGCGAAAACAAAAAACAGTAAAATCCAAAAGAAAAAAAAAAACGGAATTTACTTATGAAGTATTTAATAATCCGTTTAAGGCCATGAACGACAAAGAACGCAGGGAATTTATTAAGGAAACAGCTCAAAAAGCAGGCGAAAAATACATAGAACGCTTACCAGAACTTCAAAATATTGCAAAAGAACAAGATCCTTTATCTCTACTTTCTACTTTAATGCCCTAATGTTACACGCCTTTGCTTACCATCGCATTCACGACACATTAAGCAAAAGCTCTTTTTCCCTTTTGATGTTACACGTAAACTAAACCCCGGCAAAGAAGCATCAAAAAACTCTTGTCGTTTATTTGTAGCTTTTATAGAGGCTATTTTCTTTTCATTTAAAATACAGCGCATAGAATTCATTCCTTTCGCCATCAACATAAGAAAGGCATAAACAAAACTCAAAGAAATTAGCCTTACAAAACTAAATAAAAGCCATCAGAACTCATAAAAATCTAATCACTTCGATTAAAAAAAGAAGGATTTTTCTCGATTTCAGCCAGTAAACAGCCAGTATTAAATGAAATAACAAATATTGAAACACTCTCTTTTTATGCTACTATCGCAACCATGAAAAACTTTATAATCATCTGCTTACTCGTTTTATTAACATCTTGCCAACTAACAGAAGGAGAAAAACCCCATGGCGGTGAAAATATCCCTAAAGAATTTTTAGGGTGGTGGGATTTTATCGGGAGCCGTTCCGCCGATCTTATTTTTCAAATACGCCCAGATGGCAACATTATTTATTATTCACGTCAAGATGGACAAGAAATTGAACAAAAAAAATATTACTTTTTAGGCATGGATAAACAAAAACAAGAGCTTTATTTGCTTTCATATAGCCTTGATACAGAAGCACCATATTATCAATTTACACAATATAAACATCAAGAAGCCTACGGAGACTTAGAAGAAAAAGTAATTAGATGTAACAAATACAAACTGACAGATAAAGACTGGCAAGAACAAGAGAACCAATGGCTTATCCAACGATTTTTGGCTCACAACGACTGCAATGTTAGCATAAGAATAAAATATGAACGCCACCATCACCCTTTCAAAGATTACACCTCCAGAAATGGTAACGTGACAATCTCTGGAGATGTTTACCTACCATTAAAACATTAAAATATACTCTTAAGTACCATCTCTTAACTCACCAGTATCTAAGAAAGATGCCTGCGGTTTCTTTTTAGGCAACTGATGAGAGTTCTTCTCAAAGTATTTTCTAAAAAAAGGCCCAAGTGTGTTGCCATTTCGTGTTTTACCAACATCTTTTCTATGTGTTTCTTTTATGGCTGTTGCCCAATCATCTTCTCTTATTGCTTTTATAAGTGTTGGCCAGCTCTCAGCCTCTTCTTTAAAATTCCCCGTATTAAATTTGATATCAAATATTGACATTTTTATGTCATCGTCAAGCTTATCAAAATCAATACCCGATTTTTTTAATTCACCTTTTAAACTAATATAATCTTCATGCAAATGCTTTGTAACCAAATCTCTAGAAACATCGAGTTTCATATAAACTTCTCCCAATCCATTTTCTGAATTCGGAGCGTATTTAGATGCAGGTATATCTTTATAATCACTATCCAATTTTAATGCTTCCAGTTTATTGTATGCATTAAGTTTTTCTGCATCTGTGGCGACACGTTCTACCCCATCTTTATCTAGAACATACAAAGGTAATGATTTCATCTTATCAGGGCTATCAACCAAAATCCCTGCTCCCATGGTTATTTTTCCCTTGCTATCTTTATATAAATGTTCGACATGTAATTCTTCATCCATAATATTATCAATAAGTTTTTCATCTAACTCAGCGCTTCCCATTAATGTCTTTACGTTTTTCGATGTAATCGAATCATCAGATGGCAACCCCTTTTCTTTATCGCTTATTTTTCCTAAGCCATCTGCCAAATCCACCTCAGGCAATTCGCTTGCTTCTGCTTCACTGATAAATAAGCCTGAGATTGCATCGCCAATACTATCTAAGAAACCTTTTTCTTCTTCTTTTTTTACGCTCATTTTATTTATGAAACGTTCATCTATTTCTGGGATTTTGCCTAGTTCTTTCATCATTTTTTCTCTGTCTCTAGGTGGAATAGTACTGAATATTTTTCCTTGTCTTGCAAGTTCTTCTAAATCATCTCCTTCTTCTATCTCTGGAATGTAGGGTGGTGTTTTATATTTTTCTTCTTGCTCTTTTGCTTTTTCTCGCGCCTCAGCACCTCTAGGATCCAACCAATCTTCAACTTGCTCAAGGATAGATTGCTCACTTTGCTTTTTCTGCTCTTTTGTTGGCATGATGCTAAAGTAAGGTTTTGTTTCTTTGCCCAAAGCTTCTTGCGTTTCACCGTCCGGTTTCATCACGCCGTCAACGAAGAGGCCATTATCTTTTTGAAAGCTCTTAATCGCTTTCACAAGGCTTGGGCGTATCGTACCTTTATCTTTATTAAACTCACCGATTTTTAAGTGCCCTAAACCTGCGAGAGCGTTTTCTACATTACCTATATCTTCTGCTTTATTCTCACGACCATCACCGATTGAGGATTGTAGTTTTAAGGGCTTTGGCATTTCTGGGAAGAAATTATTGCCTTTGCCCTTCACCTCTTTGCTCTGTCCTGTTTTGCGTTTTACTATTGTGTTGAGGGCTTGTTCTGTTTCACCGTTAGGGCGAATAATACCGTCAATTTTTAAGCCGTTGTCACGTTGAAAACTTTTTGTTGCTGTATCTAATTCTCTATCTAAAATGCCTGAGCTTTTATCACCCGCCTCATAGCCTGCTTTGTTCAAATTATCACGTGCTGTTTTTACGTCTTGTTCATTGTTGTCTTCATCATTACCGACCCCGCCGGAAAAAATTGAAGATAGGCCAGAATATAGGCCATTACCTATGCTGAATGTCATAGTATACCTCTTTCATATTTAAAATTATGGGGGTTAAAAGAAAAAAGCAGTGAGAAGATACACTTCTACTGCTGTCAAGGACTATATTCCTACACTTTACTGTAAAAGTCAAGAAAAATATTTGGGGTAACATACGGGGTAACAATGACCTATTGTTCTAACCTATAAAAACCTATTAGAACTAAAACCACCCAAAAGCCTAAGAGATGATAAATCAAACGTCCTCGGTAGTAGAACCTATTAGAACAACTTAACATCAAGAAGATTGGCGACTGGATCATAATCCATGTGTCGGGGGTTCAAGTCCCTCCTCCCCCATCTTACAAATTTTCCTTTTATTTCAAATATGTTACAACTCGGATTATTGGGTGCAACCGAAAAGTGCGACCAAAATGTATAATCCCAATTATCTTGTAAAGTCTAGGCATGACATTTTTTACTTTAGATATACCTCTTAATAAATAACATCATATATATAAGACTATAGATAATACCTTCTATGATCTAATAATCATTTTATGATCTTTAATATTTAAGAATGAATATACTTGCCTGTTTATATCTGTCTTTTTTATTTCTTCTGTTTAATGGATTATATTTTGTTTAATTCAAATATAAACCTATTCATGTATTCAACATAAAAGTGTGAGCTAAGAAATAAAAAGAGGGTCTCTCAGTATAGAGACATACTCAAAAACGCCGAAAGAGAGTCGCTGAGCACAATGAAAAAAGTTTCCGCCTACCTAGCGCAAATAGAAAAAGACGCATATAAACTACTTTAAAATTAGAATTTTTGATTATTGTTAATTATACTAAATATTCTTAATTTAAGCACGTAAAATTCATATATGCTTTCCTTTATTGAAACACTCTCTTTTTATGCTACTATCACAACCATGAAAAAGATTTTATTTATTTTGACTGTTTTATTATGTGCGACAAGTTCATCTCTTAGCTATGCGAGCGATGAGGGGCGAGAATTAGCAAAAGAAAAAGCCCAAAAAGCGATTGATGCTTGTTGGGCTATATCTCAAGAAGACCGTGATAGCGGTGTTACAGGCAGAATGAGATCTGGTGCTTTAGATAGCGCCCTCTGTATGGAAGAGCACACTCTTATGCTATCGGAAACCGTTTTATTCAAAAACAATAAGCAAGCTCAAGCTGAAGTTAAAGAATCTTTAGAAAAGATTACGGATGGTACTGGTCGTCTTTATTGGTTGCTGCATAACTCTCATGATGGATGCGGTGGAGCATGCGGTAGCATGTACCAAATTCTTCACAATTCTCAAGTGGCAAAAGAAATGGAAGAGGTTGTTCGAGACTTTTATATTAAGATTGAAGATTATAAAGACGAGCTTTAATTTTCATCTCTTAAGTCAGCCACTCGCGCTTCCCAACCTTTGCCAAACTCATCATAATCAGAATGCTTGCGTAGGTATTCAATGCGTTTATCAGCAAATAACTTACTTACATCTTTTAGCTTTCCTTGTTCTATTGCATTAGCTAAAGCGTCTCTGGTTTTTGGTCCTATGTTACCGTCATAGAAAGTGTTTCCGGTATCTTTATTGGTTTCTTTTAAATCTGTCCCGATTGTTTCATCAATAGATTGTTGTAGCCATTTACCAGAGTCTGTTATGCCGCTCATAAAGCCCGCATCAAATACGTGTTCAACTAATTTTGACCCTGTTTTATCATTACCCGCAACAGCATCAAGTTTATCTATTTTTAGCTTATCAAAAATCTCTTCTTTGGCGATGTATCTAATTTGTTCATCTGTTAGGTCAATGGTATTATCTGGGAAATCTTTATATTTTTCTTTTTCAGGACCATCTTTTACCGCATCTAGAAGAGTTTGGGAAATGCCCTTATTTGTTGCGCCCCCTTTATCTCTGGGATTATCAACAAAGCCGCCCTCACGAGGCCCTAATCTTTCTTTGAATTTATCGAATAGTGGAGTTGACTTATTTTCTCCCGTAAGGCTCATTCTAATTTCGCCTGTGCGTTCAAAATGCTCTTTATCCATACCGCTTCCAAAAACTTGAGAAGAGGCTTCTTCTTGTTCTACTTCTGGTATAAGGACAAAACGCTCTTTCTTTTTTTCTGTTGGTTGTCTTTCAGCTATGAATCCCGTATAAGGCTTAATAGCTTCGTTTAGGGCTTGTTGTGTTTCTCCATTGGGTTTGATAACACCGTCAACGAACAGACCGTTTTTCTTTTGAAAATCTTTTGTCGAAGCGATAATGCTTTGACGGATTTTTCCTTTACCTTTGTTAAGATCACCTAGCTTTAAATGACCAAGACCGGCCAATACATTTTCCAATGCGCCAATGTCTTCTACTGTGTTATCGTAACCATCACCAATAGATGATTGAAGTTTTAATGGCTTTGGTGGTGTCGGGAAGAAGTTATTGCCTTTGCCTTTAACTTCAGGACTCTTTCCGCTCTTGCGGTTCAGAATAGCTCGTAAGGTTGTTTCAGTTTCACCGCCTGGCTTCATAACGCCATCAATTTTTAAGCCATTATCTTTTTGGAATGCTTTTGTGGCTGTGTCTAGGGCTCTATCCAAAATGCCTAGACCTTTTTCACCAGCTTCATAGCCTGCTTTAGCTAAACCATCTCTCGCCTTGATTACATCATTTTCGTTATTATCTTCATCATTACCGATACCACCTGAGAAGATGGATTTAATGCCTGAGAACAGGCCATTGTTTAGGTCAAACACCATTGTGCTTCCTTTCGTTAGAGTTTCAAAATTTAAGTGAAATAAAAAAAGCAGCACTCAAGACGGACTTGTTACTGCTGCTAAGAATATAACCCTATACTTTGTTATAAAAGTCAATGGAAAAAATAATATAATTTTGCGAGGTACTAATTAATAACAATCAAAACCAATCTTCCCCCATAGCTATTTTATACCCGCTACACACATACACAGCCCTTGTAACAAATAAACTTAAACAACAAAATAGAAGAAAGTATAATATACCCGCCGCATTAAATAGTTGACAGAATCCTTTAAGGGTGTAACCTAATAGTGTAACAAATTGTAAATAACTATCCCATTAATCCGCAGAAAATAAGGGGTATATTTTTGGATAGCGTATCCCTCCTCCGCTACCATTTCAAAGTCCAACAAAATCCAGAATAGTCCAAAAAGATACAGAATAACGCCATTTAAGGTTATTTATTCGTCCAGTAACGTCCAAAGTGATGCGTTGATATTTGGGAGCATAAATAATTTTACAGAAAAAGAAGATGCTATATTATCTTTTTTATACGCCTATATTGACAATACGCCATTAATATGAAAATGTTATCTCATAAACAAAATATAACAGAGGGGTTTTTATGGGAAAAGCTTTATTGAAATCAAAATATGTCGTGACAGAAAAAGGTGAGCATATTGCTTTGGGCTTTCACGCAACTAAAGGATATGATGAATGGTGTAGCATATCTGAAAATGAATTAGCGGCACAATTAAGTGCACTACAGGCCAATAAGGAAAGAGAAGAAACACTTGAGAAAATCGAAGACGGATCTCTTATCACTGTTTTTAACACAATCTCAAAAGGCGATATTTTTTGGCAAGGCACTGTTGATCTTGAATATAAAAACAGACTCCGCCCGTTCCCAATGAACCCTCAATATGGCCAACAAGAAATTTTTGGCATGTGGGTACGTGGACTTCAAGCTAATTTAGATCCAGAAACATGGGCCGCTATGTTTTTATTAGATCTGCCTGCTACTTTAGAACGTGATGGTAAGCTATATCATGGCTCTCTTGACCCTTTCTTTGAAACAGGTACAGAAGGTATTATTTGGAGCTTATCTGAATATGCAGAAAAAGGTGGTTATGATACACTTCATTGCCTACAAAATGGTGATCGTTTAACCGTTTATAGCTCAGTTTCTGATGGTGATATTGATTTAAAAACACGCCTGACTTTTAAAGACGCTGCGGAAGACAAACGTCGAAAAAGAGAGCCTAACGAAATTCCATTTGAGAAATGGCAACAGCTTTTTTACCAAAATAGACCTGTGTTAATACAAAAGCCAAAATAAAAAAATCAGATTTTTAATAACACTCTAAAATCATTTACATTTGTATAGGTAGGCTCGGTTGTGATTAGACAGCCTAGCTTTCTTAATACATCATAAGAATTTGTTATTTCTAAGGCTTGACTTAAATCAACATGATCTTCTTGAGCTTTCTTATAAGTCATTGGTGTAAAAAAAGCGCCGGCATTATCTTCACTTCCATCTATACCGTCTGTATCAATAGCCGCCGCATATAAATTATCTGCTCCTTTACTTTCAATGAGCGACGATAAAATATAATGAGCATTACGGCCACCTTTACCACCCATTTGAACCTTTACCGTCGTTTCCCCACCAGAGATGAAGGCAACGGGCAAAGCATCATCATAGGCTTTTATTTTTGAGATTTGTTCGCGTGCAACATCACCTGCATCGCCTTCGATCTCATCACCAAGATCGATTACTTTTACGCCTTGTTTCTCTGCATAGTATTTTGCCGCTTCCAAAGAGGTTTTACCTGTAGCAATCACATGCACATCTTCCATCTCTTTCGTTTTGTCCGTTTCATTCTCAGGGTCATTTAACCATGCGATGACTTCGTCCGAAACTTTGATATCGTATTTCTCTATGACAGCAAGTGCTTGTCCTTGTGTCGATGGATCACTAAGCGTTGGCCCTGAAGCAATCATATTAGGAACATCGCCCGTCACATCGGACACAATAAAGGTCGTCAGTTTTGCCTTACCGATAAAGCGCTTTAATCCACCACCTTTCACCGCAGAGATATGTTTACGCACTGTATTAATTTCATGGATAGAGGCCCCAGAATTAAGGAGTTGTTTATTAATAAATTGCTTTTCCTCAAAACTTAAACAAGGTGCAGGCTTTGACAATAACGAAGATCCACCTCCTGAAATGATAGCAATGATATGATCCTCTTCATCGCAATTCTTTAAAAAATCTATGACTTCATCGGCGGCTTTCATACCAAAAGCATCTGGAACAGGATGGCTTGCTTCGATGATTTTTATTTTCTCTGTCTTAACACCATAACCATATCTTGTTACGACAATACCCTCAACATTATCAACACCCAACACATGTTCAAAAGCAAGTGCCATCGCCGCAGAGGCTTTGCCTGCACCAATAATTTTATAGGACTTATTTTTATCAAATCCTGTCTTATCAAGATAAGGCGGTATAATTTTCAAAGGATCAACAGCCGCAATAGCTTCAAAACACATTTGATGAATAAATTCTTTAGGGTCAGATATCATAACACTCACGCCTCATTTTTCTTTAATGACTGAAAAGCTTCAAGCGCGTTATTCCGCGACGTTTTAAGATCCACGATTAAGCGCGGATATGTTTTATCCAATATGACACCAGCTCTCTCTAAAACATCTTGCGGTGCTTCCCAAGGGTTATGAAGGTATTTATTCGGCATATCTTTAAGCTCTGGCACATAGCGTCGCACATAATCTCCTTCTGCATCAAATTTCTGCCCCTGTGTAACGGGATTGAAAATGCGGAAATACGGAGCCGCATCAGCGCCGCAGCCGGCAATCCATTGCCAGCTCGCTGCGTTATTTGCCAAATCAGCATCCACCAAACAATCCCAAAACCAAGCCTCGCCCAAATGCCAATGAATCCTTAAGTTTTTAACTAAAAATGATCCAACAATCATACGGACACGGTTGTGTATATATCCGGTTTGCCACAATTCGCGCATCCCTGCATCAACGATCGGGCAACCTGTTTGTCCCATCTGCCAAGCCTTCAAATGAGTCTTATTATTCTCCCACGGGAAAGCATCAAATTTATCCTGTAAATTCTCTTTTGGAAGATCTGGAAAATGATACAAAAGATTATAAGAAAATTCACGCCATCCTAATTCGCTACAGAAATGATCCACTTCTTTTTTAAGCGCTTGATCCCCTTCTGAATAGTCTTTAACCGCATATAAAACTTGATTAGGCGATATCTGCCCAAAATGTAAATAAGGCGATAACCTAGATACAAAACTTGTGCCTGGAAAATCACGTCCTTTTTTATAATTTTTAAGACCTGTTTTCAAAAATTCTTTTAACCTCTTATGTGCACCTTGTTCGCTTATATCCCATTCATCTTGTATAGAGTGATGCCACTCTAACTTCTTTGGCAACAACTTAAGAGCAGTCACAGATAGTGAGTGTTTATTCTTATCCGTAACAAAATCAAAAGGAGTTTTTTTATTTGAAGGCCTCGCAGGCGCTTCTACAGTTAAACATTTTTTGCGATAAAAAGGTGTGAAAACCTTATATGGGTTACCATCGTCTTTTCTAACCGTCCATGGCTCCCACAATAAAGAACCATTAAAGCTCTCTGTCATAATCTTTTGCTCAGATAAAGTCGCTTTTATTCTCTTATCTCTCTCAATACGCCAGGGCTCATAACATCTATTCCAATAAACCCCTTTTACATCATAGTCTTTTATAATATTTTGAAACACTTTTTCCGCATCACCAGAAAAAATTTGTAATGCACCATCCAGTGATTCATCAAGACTCTCTAACGCGTGATGTAGCCACAAACGTGACGCACCTCCCATTCTCCATTCTGCAGAATTTACATCATCCAAGATATAAATCGGCATCACGTTTCCTTGTTTTAAAGCGTGATCCAAAGCAGGATTATCTTGAGTTCGAAGGTCTTGTCTAAACCAAAAAATAGAAATTTCTTTTGTCATGCAATCTAGAATGTAAGAGTCTGTATTAAATGTCAAAAATCAATATAGAACTTGATCTTAAAAAAAGAATCCCTTTTCCTTAAAAGAACGAATAATTTTTACCTTAAAATCTCTATTTCAAATTTATCTATGCTAAAAGACCGTATTATCCTCCATCTTAAATGTATTTATCCTGATATGGATCATGATCTATTTGCAGATCAAATCATTAATACCTTTTGGCCAAATAGATCATCGCCTCCTACGCAAGAGTCCCATATCCCCAGCAGTGATGTATGGTCAGAAAAACACACAGCCATTATCACATACGGAGATAGTATTGTAAAAGACAGTGAACCGCCGCTTCAAACATTGAATGAATTTCTACATACAGAACTAGAAAGCTTAATTGATTTTGTTCATATTCTGCCTTTCTTTCCTTATAGCTCTGATGATGGATTTGCTGTTAAAGATTATTACGCTGTACGCAAAGATTTAGGGTCATGGGAAGATATCAAAAAAATTGGATCTGATTTTCAACTCATGTCAGATGTTGTTTTAAATCATGCTTCCTCAAAAGGAGACTGGTTTGAAAAATTTTTAAAAGACGAAACTCCTTATAATGAATACTTCTATACAGCATCTCCAGAAGATGACTTATCAGACGTTGTTCGTCCGCGCCCATCCCCTCTTTTAACGCCTTTTGAAAGCAAAAACGGATTACAACATCTATGGTGTACATTTGGGCCAGATCAAATTGATCTTAACTTTGAAAATCCAACCGTATTGCTTGAATTTATTTCAGTTGTACGCCACTATCTTGATAATAATATTCGTATTTTTAGATTAGACGCCGTTGGTTTTTTGTGGAAAGAAATTGGAACCAGTTCAATCCACCTCCCACAAACTCATGAAATCATCAAGCTTTTTAGAACTCTTTTAGACTTCTACAAAGAAGATGCACTAATAATCACGGAAACGAATGTCCCCCACCATGAAAACTTGTCTTATTTTGGTAACCAGAATGAGGCACATTTAATCTATAATTTCTCACTTCCGCCGCTTCTTATTCAAGCGCTATTAACAGGGAATGAATATTACTTAAAGAAATGGACTATGGAGCTTCCCCCTACACAAGATGGCTGTGCCTATTTCAATTTTATTGCGAGCCATGATGGTATTGGTTTACGCCCTGCAACAGGTATTTTACTCGAAGAAGATCTTCAAGAAATGATTGAAACCATTCAATCTTTTGGTGGCCGTATTAGTATGCGCACTACACAAGAAGGTGAAAAACGCCCCTATGAAATGAACATATCCCTTTTTGATGCTTTAAAAGGAACAATAAACGGAGAAGACACTTATCACATTGATCGTTTCATTGCCGCGCAGACAATATTACTCGCCTTTCAAGGTGTCCCAGCCATCTATATTCATTCACTACTTGCCACAGAAAATGACTATGAGAAGTTTGAAAAAACAAAGCATAATAGATCCTTAAACCGTCATCAGTGGCAATATGATACATTGAAAGAAAAACTTTCAAATCCTGAAAGCAACCAAAGCATCGTGCTCTCAACGATAAAAAGTCTGATTGCTTTACGGACAAAACAAAAATCATTTCATCCAAATGCAACTCAATTTACTTTACATCTCCCTGACGGTTTATTTGGTATTTTAAGACAAAGCCTAGATCGCAAACAAGATACATTTTGCATTACAAACCTCACCAATAAGCCGATAACCCTACATCTACATCACTTACATTTATATTCTGGCTATGTTTGGAAAGATCTAATTAGCGGCACTGAATTCGAGCACCGAGATCAAGATGTCATCTTTGAGCCATATCAATCAATGTGGATTACAAATATAAAAATCACAGCTTAACCGTTTCATCCCAAATACGCGCCCAAACCTTATCTATATAATCTTGCCTTTTTCGCATTGAAAGAACACGCTTTGATAATTCATAAGGAATAAGCGTTGCGTTTTCTTGATCCCAAACACCAATCGCATAAGAAAAGACATACCCATTTTCAGCTCCCATTCTAAGATCAGATAAAATAACTTCCCCCTTATCATTGAGATATATTTTAAAAAAACCGTTCGCAAAATGTTTAATCTTGCGCACATGAGTATTATCATCAAGATTTAAAGCATCTAAACTTTTATAAGTTGTAAATTCTATATTCTTATTCTCATCAAATATGGACATGTAACCAATTTTATAACCACCATCAAATCGAACAATTATGCGCCATAAAAAAGTGTTTAAAGGTGTAGGCGAAACTTTATAGTTATCAAAAGCTATATTTTGCTCAAGCAATGTGTACACCGTACTTTTTTGAATGTAAGCCTGAGATGTCAAAGCAACAAAAATATAAAAGAAACTCAACGTGAACCCTATAAGGTTATAAAAATATTTCCTCTCTCCTTTCCCCCAAATAACACCGCACAGTCCAAACAGTAAAAACCCTGTATAGATAGGGTCTATAATAAACAATGCCCCTATACTGACTGGACTCATCTCCGTATAAGGCCAAAATAATTGTGTTCCGTAAACGGTGAATGCATCCAATAAAGCATGGGTCGATAAAATAAGATAAATAGCAAAAAACAATCTTAGCTTACTTACATCACGCAAAGCTGAACTACATAAACGCGCTAAGACCATTAAAATCGGCGCCATAACCACATGCATAATTAAAGAATGGCTCCACCCTCTGTGATGGACAAAATTATCAATCGGATCAACATATCTAAACACAACATCAAGATCGGGAACTGTTCCTATAACCGCCCCTAAAATTAACGGTACTTTTATAGATTTTGTCGACTTACCAAGAACGCCGTAAGACACGCTCACACCTAACAAAATTTGTGTTAATGAATCCATCTAACTATGTTATCCTTCCTTTATCAACAGGCGAGAAAATAATAATGTCACCAAGCAGTTTACCAAAAACCAATTTGGCGTTTATCAAATTAATTATATCACCTTTACGGTGGTTTATTATTGCAATGTCTCTTTTGGTTCTTTTAGGCGCCGCCAGCGAAGCTGGGCTCAATTACTTTATCAAATTGATATTGGATTCAATAGAGGTAAGTCAAGACGCTTTAAACAATACAGAACTCCATAAACTTCTTTTATATTTTTTCTTTGGCTTTTTAGCTCTAAGAGGTGTTGTTTCTGTTATTTGATTTTCTTATCACACCTTGTCACTCCGCGTTGCTCCCCGTATTGAAAATGTTGTAAAAGACTATTTATTAAAACATGTCACACACCACCCTTTTCACTATTTTCAGAATAATTTCTCAGGGCAAGTCGCGCATAAGATCATGCGTGCAGGGACGGCAACAAATAGTTTTACAATGTCCCTTTTTACAGATTTTTTATATAGCAGTGTTATTGCCTTAACAGTGCTGGTTATTTTTACAACAATTCATTTACAGCTAGCTCTTACTTTTACACTTTGGCTTACTGTCTATATTCCCTTTAGTATTTATGCTGTTAAAAAAATCCACTCTGCGATGAAGAAGGTAGAAAAATCTCGTAGCACCCTCACCGGTCGTATTGTTGATATTTTAGCCAATGTTTTAACTGTTAAATCATTTGCCTTATTTGACACAGAACATAAAAATTTTAATATTTATAATGCGCAAGAGAAAGAAAATCACGTTGGCTATATCCGTGCCTATCGAAATATGAGTGCCTATAAAACACTCTTACATACTTTACTTGTCGCGATCATTGCTCTTGCTGCTTATTATCTATGGAATGCAAATGCCATTACAACAGGTGACTTCGCACTTTCCCTTATCATGGGAAACCATGTCACAACAAAACTAAAAGAGCTTACAAACAACATCATGAAACTAACAGAGAACTCAGCTCTTTTAAGAGAGTCTCTTGATCAGCTTATTGATATTAATGACACAGGTTATACACAGCCAGAAAACGTCCAAAGCCTAGGACAAAATGCGATTGTTTTAAAAGATATGTCCTTTTCTTATGACGCTGAAAACAATGTATTAGATGCGATCAATTTAACAATTTCAGAAAACGAGAAAATTGGTCTAATTGGCATGAGTGGCGCTGGAAAATCAACTTTTGTAAATCTCCTCCTTGGTTTTTTTAGAGCGAATCCCAATCAAATTTTTATTGGGGATAAAGACATCACAACTCTAAACTTAACAAAGCTTAGACAAATGATTTCCTATATTCCACAAGATACGTCCCTCTTTCATAGATCAGTCAGAGAAAACATCGCTTATGCGCTCCCAGAAGCCTCTGATGAAGATATTATAGAAGCTGCTAAAAAAGCTTACGCCCATGAGTTCATTTCATCACTTCCAAAGGGGTATGACACAATTGTTGGAGAACGTGGCGTCAAACTCTCTGGCGGGCAAAGACAACGTATCGCAATTGCGCGCGCTATTTTAAAAGATAGCCCTATTCTGATCTTAGACGAAGCAACTTCGGCACTTGATACAGAATCTGAGCGTTATATTCAACAAAGCTTAGAAACACTCATGCAAAACAAAACGGTTATCGCCATCGCACATAGACTTTCAACGATTGCACATCTAGATCGTCTTCTTGTATTAGAACAAGGAAAAATTATTGAACAAGGTACACACGAAACCCTTATTCAACAACAAGGCATATACAATAAATTATGGGGCATGCAATCAAGCGGTTTTTTAAGTGAGTAAAAGATAAGTTTACTCAGCGTCAAAAAGTGCTATAAGTTTTTTAGACAGAGAACTCAGTGATTCACTTCCCTTTAAATCACCTGTAAAAAGACGATCGTCTAAAATCTTTTTTACATTCTTTTCTATAAGGTTAGATTCTTTTTCTAAACCAAAACTATAACGCAACATCATCGCAACTGATAACACCATTCCAATTGGATTTGCTTTATCTTGACCTGCAATATCAGGAGCCGAGCCATGAATTGGTTCATAAATCGCACCGCGACCACTCCCTATTGAGGCTGAAGGTAAAAGCCCTAAAGATCCCGCCAGCATTGATGCTTCATCTGTTAAAATATCACCAAACATATTCTCTGTTACAATCACATCAAAGCTATTTGGGCGATCAAGCAAATGCATTGTCGCAGCATCAATATATAAATGTTCTAATGTCAGCTCTGGATAGTCTTGATCAATAATTTCATTTGTAATTTCACGCCATAAACGACTTGTATCTAAAACATTTGCTTTATCAACTGAGGTTAATTTCTTATTACGGGTCATGGCTAAATCCGCAGAGAAACGAATAATACGCTCTATTTCTTCGCGGTTATAAGTACACACATCATAAGCCTCGTCTGGCTTTTTATTTTTATCACCAAAATAAATGCCTCCTGTTAGTTCACGCACAACAACAATATCAACACCTTTTAAAATTTCTGTTTTTAACGGTGCTTGCTCACAAGCTATCTCGTGTGTCTTAACGGGGCGTACATTTGCAAATGTCTGCAACTCTTTTCTAAGTTTTAACAACCCTTGTTCAGGGCGGACATCTCCATGCGCCCATTTAGGGCCTCCAATAGCTCCTAAAATAACCGCATCTGCACGTTTGCAATCATTTAATGTCTTATCTGTTAAAGGCACGCCGTAAGCATCAATAGAAGCTCCACCAAATAAATGTGTTTCAAGAATCAGGTCATGACCAAAACGCTCACACACTTTTTCTAAACACGAAATAGCAACATTTCCAACTTCAGGGCCAATACCATCTCCTGGTAAGTAAACAATATTCAATTTCATTTAAAAAACCTCATGCGCTTTCTCATACGCTTTTATTGTGGATTCTTGATTAAGCAAAAACCCTAATTGATCAACACCTTGTAACATACAAATACGCGCAAATGGTTCCACCTCAAACGTCACACATGATCCATCCCCTAATGTGAGTTGATTATTTTCCAAATCAATTGTTAAAGCCTCTTCTGAGTGTTCCATTAAATATGCATGCGTTTTTTGATCAACGACAATGGGCAACACTCCATTTTTAAGCGCATTGTTTTTAAAGATATCAGCAATCTCTGTGCTAATCACAACACGGATACCGTAATCATATAAAGCCCAAGGGGCATGTTCACGAGAAGAACCACAGCCAAAATTATTACCCGCAACAATGATGCGATGTTCATTTGGGTCGATTTGATTAAAGATATTATCTTCTTTCAAAGAACCATCTTTATGATAGCGCCAATCGTAAAATAAGTTTTCACCCAAACCGTCTTTACTCACAACCGTTAAAAAACGCGCCGGAATAATTTGATCTGTATCAATATCTTTATTCGGTAAGATAATCGTCTTTGATGTTAATGTTTTAAACGCTTCCATTATATACCTCTTATAAAAACTCTCTTGGGTCAGCGACACATCCCTTAATAGCACTCGCCGCCGTTGTCTGAGGACTTGCTAAAATGGTACGAGCGCCCTTTCCTTGTCGCCCTTCGAAATTACGGTTACTGGTTGAAACAGCAAGCTGTCCTTCCTCAACCATATCACCATTCATAGCAATACACATCGAACAACCAGACTCCCGCCACTCAGCCCCAGCCTCGATAAAAACCTTATCCAATCCCTCAGCTTCAGCCATATGTTTGATTTGTTGGGAACCTGGCACTACCAAAAGTCGGACATCAGTGGCTACTTTTTGTCCTTTTAAAATCTCAGCTGCAGCGCGCAAATCAGACAATCTTGAATTTGTACAACTCCCAATAAAAGCTTGATGGATTTTCTCACCCTTAATAGATTGCCCGCCTTTTAATTTCATATAAGACAGTGCTTTTTCTTCAGAAGGATCTTTCGCATCAGGCACAAGCCCATCAATTGGCATCACCATTCCTGGGTGCGTCCCATAAGTCACCATAGGCACAAGATCATCTACATTTAAATGCACTTCCTTATCAAAATGCGCGCCAACATCTGTTTTTAATGTACGCCAATATTGAATAGCCTTATCCCAAGCCTCTCCTTCAGGTGCTTTCAAACGTCCTTTGAGCCATGTATAGGTTGTTTCATCTGGGGCGATAAGGCCTGCTCTAGCGCCCGCCTCTATCGACATATTACAAATCGTCATCCGCTCTTCCATGGATAGGCCTTCAATCGCAGAGCCTCGATATTCTATGACATGACCTGTCCCGCCATTCACACCAATTTTTCCAATGATCGCCAAAATAATATCTTTAGCTGTTACACCTTTTTCAATATGGCCATCAACCGTAATCGACATCGTTTTCGGTTTCCGTTGCAATAATGTTTGCGTCGCGAGCACATGACCAACCTCCGTTGTTCCAATTCCAAAAGCCCACGCGCCAAAGGCACCATGTGTACTTGTATGACTGTCACCACAGACAATTGTTTTTCCTGGCTGTGTCGCCCCGATCTCTGGGCCCAAAACATGGACGATCCCGCGATAATCACTTTGCCAATCATGAAGCTCGATCCCAAATTCTGCGCAATTACGCTCAAGTTGAGATACTTGCCTGCGTGCCTGATCTGTTGCAAAGAGATGCTCTCCTTTTTCATTCACAGGTAAGGTCGGGGTTGAGTGATCCATTGTTCCTAACGTACGATCAGGTCTAGCAACTGATAGCCCTTTCTCACGCAACACGGTAAAAGCTTGCGGCGATGTCACCTCGTGGATAAGATGTAAATCAATATAAATAACAGCGGGGTTTTCTTCTGTTTCTGGTACAACCTCGTGTGCTTGCCACAATTTATCAAAGAGCGATAGTGCTTCTCCCATACTTTCTTTCTCACTGTTCTGTTTTTTATTTTTTAATTGGCTCTAACCAGCCATGCGTATCTTCATAACTCCCATCAAATAGGCCGAAAAAGGCTTTTTGAATCGCATGCGTAACAGCTCCACGCTTTCCATCACCAACAGGAATACGATCAACGCTACGCACAGGAGTAACCTCTACAGCTGTACCCGTCATAAAGATTTCATCTGCTGTATATAAAAATTCGCGCGGCAATACTTGTTCTTCCGTTTCATATCCTAAATCACGTGCGATTGTTAAAATACTATCACGTGTAATCCCACTTAGAATTGAGCTCGATGCCGTTGGTGTAAAAATCTTATTATCTTTAACAAAAAATAAGTTCTCTCCCGCACCCTCACTTAATGAACCAGAAATATTTAAACCAATACCTTCATGGAAACCATTAGCGTGCGCCTCATGTGAGATCAAGAAACTTGATAAATAGTTCCCGCCCGCTTTTGCGCCTGTTGGTACAGTATTAGGTGCAATTCTGTTCCAGCTAGAAACAGACGCATCAACACCGTTTTCTAAAGCACCTTCACCAAGGTAAGCCCCCCATGGGAACGCCGCGATGGAAACATCAACATTAAATTCCTTTGGACAAACACCAATTGATCCATAACCGATATAAGCAATTGGACGAATATAAGCATCTTGTAATTTATTCTCCAAAATCACATCATGTGTTGCCTGAACAAGTGTTTCAAAATCATAAGGGAGATCAACATGATACATTTGGGCTGATTTATATAAACGCTTCATATGCTCCCTCAAACGGAACCCACATGTCCCTTTTTGCGTTTTATAAGCTCTTATGCCTTCAAAAAAAGAGGTGCCATAGTGAAGCCCATGTGACATGACATGGACTGTTGCCTTATCCCACTCGACCATCTCCCCATTCATCCAAATGTAGTCTACTGCTTTCATTGTTTTCTCTCTTCTAAGTTATATAAGATTATGTGTTCTTATCAGTTTTTCTAAATCTTTATCAAAAATATCTTTTTTTGTATCGGCAAGCTCTTTGAATAATGTAAATAATTGATCCAAAGCCTCTTCACTTAATGTAAATTTCATATCTTCAACGCGTTGTTTTAAAGCCGCGCGTCCACTATGTTTTCCAAGCACAAGAAGTGAGCTTTCAACCCCCACATCTTCCGGTTTCATGATTTCATATGTTTCACGATTTGCAAGCATGCCATGTTGGTGAATACCCGATTCATGCGCAAAAGCATTTTTACCAACAATTGACTTTGTACGCGCTACATCATTACCTGTTATTTCAATTAAAAGCTGACTAGCTTCAAAAATTTTCCGCGTATCAATATCTGTGCGTACACCATAAAAATCAGCGCGTGTTTTCATCGCCATCACACATTCTTCAAGAGATGAGTTTCCTGCGCGTTCACCAATCGCATTAACCGTACACTCAATTTGGCGCGCACCGCCACGAACAGCAGCCAAAGCATTCGCAACAGCCATCCCTAAATCATCATGACAATGAGCACTAAAAATCGCTTTATCAGAATTCGGCGCTGTTTTTATAAGGAAACGAAACAGCTCTTCAATTTCTTGCGGCGTTGAATAGCCAACAGTATCTGGAATATTCACGGTTGTTGCCCCTGCGTCAATAACGGCTTCGACCACTTGAGCTAAATAATCAGGCTCTGTACGGATCGCATCTTCTGCAGAAAATTCAACATTATCAACATAGCCTTTTGCACGCTTAACACCGGCAACGGCGCGGTCAATAATCTCTTCTTTACTCATTTTAAGCTTGTATTCACGGTGAAGCGGGCTGGTCGCAATAAAAACATGAAGACGTTTATTATGAGCCGGTTCAATCGCTTCTGCCGCACGGTCAATATCACCATCATGGCACCGCGCTAATGAGCAAATAGCAGGACCTTTAACTTCTTTCGCAATTGCATGAATACTTTCAAAATCACCCAGAGAGGCATTGGCAAAACCAGCCTCAATTACATCAACATTGAGTTCAGCAAGTTTATGAGCCATGCGGAGTTTTTCTTGCAGGTTCATCGAATACCCTGGTGATTGTTCACCATCTCTCAGTGTTGTGTCAAAAATGAACACTTTATCCTGATCAGCCATAATAGCTCCTTTCTCCCTGTATCTCTAAATAGTACACAAAAAAAATTAACACAGCCATAAAAGAATTTAAGAATAATCGTTTATAATCTCTAAAAACTCGTCACCATATTTGCGCAGTTTTGATTTTCCAACACCACCAATATAAGACATAGCGGTCAAGGTATCGGGTCTTGCGATTGCCATCTCAATTAATGTTCTATCATGAAAAATCACATAGGGAGGAATGTTTTCAGACTTGGCGATATCAAGCCTATGCGTGCGCAACGCTTCAAATAATTGACGATCATCTTCGCGATCCAATGCTTCCATAGGCGCAGAACTTCTCGTCTTACTTTGCTCTTTTGTTTTATCTAAGCGCAGTTCTATTGTGTCTTTATTTTTTAAGAAATCAGCGCCTTTTTGTGTGATTAAAAGACTTCCATGGCGCTCTAAATCGACATGAATAAGTCCTGCAGCTAATAATTGCCTTAAGATCGATTGCCATGCTTGTTTAGAATATTCTGTGCCAATGCCGTAGGTCGATATTTTATCATGACCAAAATTAACAACACGTTCTGTGTTTTTTCCCAATAAAACATCAATAATATATCCAGAACCAAAAATTTGGTTCGTGCGATAAATACACGATAATGCTTTTTGTGCAGCTACTGTACCATCAAAAGTTTCTGGTGGTTCAAGACATGTATCACAATTCCCACATTTTTCACTTTCATCCCCAAAATATCTAAGCAATACTTGTCTACGACAAGTTGATGCCTCACAAAAGCTTAAAAAGGCATTCAATTTTCCGCGCTCTAATCTTTTTTGAGCATCAGGGGCATAGCTTTGATCAATCATCTGTCCTTGCAATGCAACATCTTGCATACCGTAAATCATCCAAGCGACAGAAGGCAACCCATCTCGTCCTGCACGGCCTGTTTCTTGATAATAGCTCTCAATATTCTTTGGTAAATCCATATGAACCACAAAGCGTACATCTGGTTTATCAATGCCCATTCCAAAGGCAATTGTCGCAACCATGATCACACCTTCTTCTTTTAGAAAACGGTTTTGATTTTCTTCACGAATAGTTTTATTAAGACCGGCATGATAAGGCAAAGCATGGTAGCCTTTCTCACATAACCATGACGCCACATCATCAACGCGTTTACGTGACAAACAATAAACTATGCCACTCTCTTTTGAATCGCGGCTTTCTAAAAATCCCATTAATTGCGTTCTAGGACTATTTTTAATTGCGACATGATATTGAATATTAGGGCGATCAAACCCACTTGTATACAGCTTATCAAGCTGTAAACGCTCTAATATCTCATTCCGCGTCGGCGTATCCGCCGTTGCTGTCACAGCAATACAAGGAACATTTGGAAAGCGTGTTCTTAAAACTGATAATTGCTGATATTCAGGTCTAAAATCATGCCCCCATTGTGAAACACAATGTGCTTCATCAATAGCAAAAAGGGCAACATTCACCCCATCAAGCAAATCCAAGAAATCATCCATCATCAAACGTTCTGGCGCAACATAGATTAAATCAAGCTCTCCTCTACGCAAAGCTTGATAAGCTTTTGCTGTTTCTTCGCGCTCTAATCCTGAGTGAATAGCTAAAGCATTCACACCGAGCTCTTTAAGCGCTAATACTTGATCTTGCATCAAAGCAATCAATGGAGAAACAATCACTCCAACACCTTTCATGCAGAGTGCTGGAATTTGATAACAGAGGGATTTTCCGGCGCCAGTAGGCATCAAAACACATAGATTATCACCATTAATCACCGCATTTATAATTTCTTCTTGTTGCCCTCGAAAAGAGTCATAACCAAATATGTCTTTCAAAACAGAAACGGGACTGATTGCTATATCAGATCCATTATTACGCGCTAAATGATTCATACTTAAAGTATAAAGAAAAGAAACAGAGTCTGGCTAGGCTTTTTCTACAAAAACATCTTTTATTTTACACAATCATCAATAATTATGTTGACTAGATATAACCATATTGTCTAAGGTTATTTTAAATAAAAATAAAAAAACAGGAAGAAGGCAAACAATGAGCAATACTCATGACTCTCTATTTTTTAATAATTCTGACTTAAACCCAGAAAAATTATCACGTATTGTACGAGATGGTCTGCGCGGTTCAGACTATGGTGAATTTTATCAAGAAGACGTTCAAAGCGAAAGCATCTCACGCAATATGGGGACAACAACAGTTTCTGTTGGCAATGGCGATTCAGGCTTTGGCTTTCGCATTGGTAAAGAAGATCAAGTTGGATACACATTCTCTCAAGCTTTTAATGAAAAATCTCTCTTAGCGGCTGTAAGCGCTTCTAGACAAATTTTAAAAGGCCATACATCTGCAACAACGCATTTAGCATCCGGTTCTGTAGATCAAACGCTTTACACGCAAGATAATGCGCTTGGCACAATGAGCATTGAAGAAAAACTCAAAAAAATTGACGAGATTGAAGCCTATGTTCGTACACTTGACCCTAATATTGTCAATGTTGCTGTTACATATAATGCTAAATCCAAGCTTGTAAAAGTTGTGAACGCCGAAGGAGAGGCTTTTGTTGAAAATCGTCCCTACACTGTCCTTAGCATCTCAATTGCTATGAAAGGTGATAATGGCAAAATTGAACAATCTTATGCCCATGATGGTGGCCGTATCACAGCCGATGAACTCTTTGAATTTGAAACATATTCAAAGGTTGCTCAAAAAGTTTTAGCGGATACAAAAATGCTTCTGATCGCTGACGAAGCACCTTCAGGACGTATGGATTGCGTTCTAAGCAATGGTTGGTCAGGCATTATTTTACATGAAGCTGTTGGCCATGGATTAGAAGGTGACTTTAATCGCCGTGATATTTCTGTTTATAGTGGAAAAGTTGGACAAAAAATTGCTAATGACACTGTTACGATCGTTGATCAAGGCGATATTCCTAGGCAACGCGGTTCTCTTCACTTTGATGATGAGGGCACAAAAACACAACGCAACATTCTCGTTGAAGATGGTGTATTGAAAAAATATATGCAAGATCGTCGCAATGCCCAACTGATGGGTGTTTCTCCTACGGGAAATGGTCGTCGTGAAAGCTATAAACATGCACCTATGCCTCGCATGACAAACACTTTTTTTGAAAAAGGAAATGATCATTTTGAAGACATGATCGCCTCGACAAAAGATGGCCTATTTATTGATAATTTCGCTAATGGGCAAGTTGATATTGTGTCTGGAACATTTAATATGAATGCACAGCTTGCTTATCGCATTCGTAACGGAAAAATCTGTGAACCTGTAAAAGGCGCATCTATCATTGGTAGTGGCTTAGAAGTCATCAATAAAGTTGATATGATTGGTTCCGATCTAGATTTACCGACAGCTGCTGGTATGTGTGGCAAAGATGGACAAAGCGTCCCCGCTGGCGTTGGACAACCCGCTATTAAAGTACGCGGCTTACAAATTGGTGGTTCTAAACAAGAAAAGAAATCATTTTTAAGACGCCTCTTGGCTCGTTAAAAATCTTAAAAAAACAATTAAAAAAAGCGCCCTTATTTTGGCGCTTTTTTTCTAATATAGGTTTTTTTATTTACCTGAGATACGCATTTTATCCAAACGTGTCGTAGGTACCGCAAAGCGTTTTTTTGTTGAAGACGGCGTGTCATTAGCAATAACTGCCTTTTGGAACATATCAATCAAAGAACCCGCAACGACAAATGAAGAAACGGCTTTATTTGTTACACGCCCTCTCACAATACGATGCCCTTCTGCTTGACGAGAGAAACCGCCATTAGCAACATTGGCAACACCGCCTGAAAATTCTGTGATATAAATCCCATCACGCACATCCGCCATTAAGCTATCTGGTGTTTCAATACCGCCTGAAACAATCACATTTGTTGTATTACCATCATTACGGCCAATATAATCAAGCTTTAATTTACGTGCGCTTTGTGCAGAAACATTAAATTGTTTTAAAATACCGTTCTCCACAAATACCACAGGTTCAGATTTCATGCCTGTTTTATCCGTTACTTGTGACCCCAACCCTCTTTTAATTGTCGGATCATCTGTGATATTCACAAGACTATTTAAAACACGCTGACCAATTTTATCTTTTAAAAATGTCTTTTCCTCAAAAACAACATTACCGCTTATAGCACTAAACACACTCCCAAAGAATGTTTGCGCTGCATTTGGTGATAAGATAAGTGTTTGTTCTGATGTTTTTGGTGTTTTGGCATTTAATTTAGCAATCGCTGATTGCGCTGTTTTCAAACCAATTTCTTCTGGAGATAACAAATCTGAGGCATGAAAAGCGCCATCTCCATTATAATCAATCTGCATCTCTTTTTTATGTTCTGCAATCGCATTCGCATAGGCATAAAAATATGTATTAGAACTTGCAAGATCAGCACCATTTGTCGCTATACTCACATAATTACCGCGTACTGAAGTTAGTCCCGCATCTCTTAAAGTTTTAATCTGTTTAACACTTAAAACTGTTTGAGACATTGTTTCAACAAAGGCACGCATTTCATCATCTGTTAATCCAACTGTATCTATTTGTTCCAAATCCTCCAAAGGTCCTTTATAAACAAAAGACGGTTCAATCAAACCAATATATGGATTCTCAGGCACCATATTCAGTGTTGGTAAATTTTGATCAATGGCCGATTTTAAAACCTCTAACTCAGTGCTTGCTGGTGAGAAATCAATCGCTTTTTGTCCAGCATAAATAACAATACCAGCACTTACTGTATTTCCTGATATTACATTTTCCGTTGTAACTGTTTTTTTGTCATTTTGAGTAAATGTGACTTTAACATCTGTTACACCATATGGTTTTCCAGCTTGTAATGCATAGTCAATTACTTGTTGTGCGCGTGATCGCATTTCTTGTTCAAAAGATTGTAGTGAATTAGTCATAGAAAGTGCCTCTCTCTTCTTTATTTATTATTATTATGGATTAAAAAGAGAGTATCATAATTTTTTTTGTTACGTCAAACAAAAAGCATTATATGTATATATTTATTGTTTTTGATGGCTATTTTGATCGATTTTTTCTTGATAGAAATTTTCACAGATTTCAATCTTTTCACGACCACCCTGCTCACGCCAATCATTTGTATCGCGCAGAGAGAAAATACAACCACAATATTCTTGCTTATAAAAGTTTTCACGCTTGGCAATTTCGTACATACGCGATGAACCGCCATCTTTACGCCAATTATAAGTCCAATAATCAACGCCGTCATAATGAGAAGCCGCACGTTTCCCACAATCATTGATCTGGTTCATATTTTTCCAACGTGATATACCCAACGAACTGGTAATGACTTTAAAATCATTTTCAAAGGCATATAAAGCTGTGCGCTCAAAACGCATGTCAAAACACATTGTACAGCGGATACCTCGTTCAGGCTCCATCTCTAGCCCCTTGGCACGAGAAAACCAGTTTTGCACATCATAATCAGCATCTACAAACGGAATACCCAGCTTCTCACAAAAACGAATATTTTCATTTTTACGCATCTCATATTCTTTTTTAGGATGAATATTAGGATTATAAAAAAAGACTGTGATCTCAAGACCAGATTGCACCATCTTTTCAATCACCTCACCAGAACAAGGCGCGCAACAGCTATGGAGAAGCACTTTCCTCTCTCCGTTAGGTGTTTCAAACACATCGTCTGTTTTTATTCTGCTATTCCGTTTTGCCATGCGCTTAGTTATGGTTTATCTGGATTTAAATTGCAAGTAATAAACATAGAATCTCCGTAACTAAAGAACCTGTACGCCTCTTCAACGGCTTGTTTATAAGCATTCATTACATTTTTATATCCACCAAAAGCACTCACTAACATGATAAGTGTTGATTCAGGTAAATGAAAATTTGTTACTAATACATCCACAACTTTAAATTCAAAGCCAGGATAAATAAAAATATCGGTCGAGCCTTTATAGGGCTTTAATTCTCCTGATAAAGCCGCTGTCTCAAGCGATCTAACAGAGGTTGTCCCAACGGCAACAACACGTCCACCACGCTCTTTTGTTGCCTTTATTTTATCACAAATATCTTGAGTGACTTCTAAATATTCTGAATGCATTCGATGTTCGAAAATATTATCTTTACGCACAGGTAAAAACGTACCCGCTCCGATATGAAGCATAACATTTTCAACCTCAACACCTTTTTCTTTTAAGCGCTCAAACACCTCATCATCAAAATGTAGTCCTGCCGTCGGGGCTGCAACTGAGCCTAAATGTTGACCGTAAACCGTTTGATAACGATCATAATCATCGGCGTCTTCTTCACGCTCAATATAAGGCGGCAAAGGCATTTGTCCGTATTTCTCACACAATTCATACCAGCTTAAATAGCCCTCTTCTAATCTGAGATGGAATATGCTTTCATCACGGCTTTCCGCAACAAATAAATTCCCTTCAGGCAATGTCATTTTTGTCCCTATTTTAGGGGTATTGCTCGCGCGCAGATGTGCCGTTGCATATTTATCATCAACAATCTGATCAAGCATCACTTCAACTTTACCACCCGTCAAACGATGCCCATATAAACGCGCAGGAATCACTTTTGTATTATTTAAAATTAACAAATCACCCGCGTTTAACAAATCCGGCAATTCAGTAAAATTCTTATGATCAATCGCACCTGTTTCACCATTTACACATAATAAGCGACTTGCCGATCTTTTATCAGCAGGCCTTTGAGCAATGAGTTTTTCAGGTAACTCAAAAAAGAAGTCTTGTCTTTGCATGACGTATTATACCCAGCCCTCAAGCAGATTTTTGCTTAACTGATGAAGCATTTCAATAGAGAGATCATGATCATTCAAACACGGAATAAAAGCAAAATTATCACCACCATTCTCTTTGAATATATCTCTCACTTGGATATCAATTTCTTCCAAAGTTTCAATACAGTCTGAAGCAAAACCAGGCGTAATAATCGCGATATTCTTTAATCCTTTACGGGCATATTCTTCAACTGTTTTGTCTGTATATGGTTGCAACCATTCTCTCGGGCCGAAACGCGATTGAAAAGTCGTCATAATTTCATCATCTCCCATATCTAATGATTCACGCAATAAGCGTGTCGTTTTCTTACATACGCAATGATACGGGTCACCTTTATCAAAATACTCTTTTGGGATACCATGATAAGATGCCAAGATTAAATCTGGTTTCCACTCCAAATCTTTGATCGTTTCTATCATCGTTTTTTCTAATGCTTTAATATAGAGCGGGTGATCATGATACGGCTCTGCGGTACGAAGAGCTGGTTGCCAGCGCATCTTCATTAAAGCCCGAAAGACCTGATCATTAACAGCAGCTGTCGTTGCCGCACTATATTGTGGATATAAAGGGAATACCGCAAGTTTTGTACAACCTTGCTCCTTTAGCGCTTTAATTTTTGACTCAATAGATGGATTGCCGTAGCACATCGCATAATCAACAATTAAGCCTTCTTGCTTTTTAAAAGCCTCACCGACTTTTTCGGCTTGTAATTTAGTATAATGGCGCAGCGGAGATTCATCGATTTCATTTAGCCATATTTTCTTATACAGCTTTGCTGTTCTTGATGGACGAAATACAAGAATAATAAAATTCAAAACAAACCACCAAACAAAACGGTTAGCCTCAACTATACGTCGATCGCTCAAAAACTCTCTTAAATAACGGCGCACAGCCCCTGTGCTTGTATTATCAGGTGTTCCTAAATTAACAAATAATAAGCCTGTCTTACCTGTTTTAATTTCTGGATGTGTATCAGTTTGTTTATTTTCTTCTGTCATCCTCTTTTTCTTCCTTTTCTTCTTTCATCGCCTCTCTAATCATATCACGAAGACCTAAATAGGCCGTTTTTCGATCTGGATATTGTTTGGATTCAAGTGCCTTTTTAAAATATGGATTAGCACTTTCTAAGCCTTCATATTGTTTTAAATATAAGCCGTAGAAATAATTAGCTTCTAAATTATCAGGGTCAAGTGCCAATGCTTTCAAAAGGTACCCTTTTGCTTTCACTCTATTCCCAAAAGAAAAAGGCCACACATCCGCACTATTATATAAATGTCCTAATAGGGCATATCCATACCCATCTAAGGCTTTTGGATTAATAAGTGTTGCTTGTTCAAGTAATGCCAAAGCCTCTTTATTCATGTCATCGCGCTTAAATAATCCTAACGAAGATGCCTTTTCCATTTTTAATTTAGCAAGCCAAATACGCATATCTGCGCTGCTTGGTTTTTCTTTTAACGTTTTCTCAACACGCTCTAACAAAGTATCAAAACCTACTTGTTGTTTTTCTTTGTTTTCTTCTTCAAATGTTAAGCGCGCCCATTCCTGTTGATATGACAGTAAATCGGTTTTTTTTGCCTTTTGAGCCTCTGTTTCAGAAACAACAATATGATTAGTCTGTGCATAGCTAGACACATTCATAAAACATATATAAAACAACACTGTAAGAATAAAGTATCTCATAATAAAACGCACTTTAGCATATCACCTCACATAATAAAGATATTTTTATATTACAAAAAATACATAAAAAAAAGCCGTCAAGTATATCACTTAACGGCTTTTTATGTCTTAAGCTAATAAGCGAGCAAGATATTACATCATACCCATGCCGCCCATACCGCCCATGCCACCCATATCAGGAGCGCCACCAGCGTTTGCTGCTTTATCTTCGATCTCAGAGATTGTTGCTTCTGTTGTGATCATAAGACCTGCAACTGAAGCTGCATCTTGTAGAGCTGTACGAACAACTTTAACAGGGTCAATGATACCTGCTTTTACAAGGTCTTTGTACTCGCCCATCTGAGCATCGTAACCAAAGTTTGTATCTGTTTGTTCTGATAATTTACCAACAACTACAGACCCTTCATCACCAGCATTTTCAACGATCTGACGAATTGGTGCTTCTAACGCACGGCGAATAATATTTACACCAAATGTTTGGTCATCATTCATACCAACAACGTTTTTCAATGCTTGAGCAGCATATAACAATGCTGTTCCACCACCTGCAACAATACCTTCTTGTACAGCTGCACGTGTAGCATGCATCGCATCATCAACGCGGTCTTTACGTTCTTTCACTTCTACTTCTGTTGCTCCACCAACGCGGATAACAGCAACACCACCAGAAAGTTTTGCTAAACGTTCTTGTAGTTTTTCACGGTCATAATCAGAAGATGTTTCTTCAACTTGAGCTTTGATTTGAGCAACGCGCGCTTCAATAGCTGTTGTTTCACCAGAGCCATCAACGATTGTTGTGTCATCTTTGCTGATACGAACTTTTTTCGCTGTACCAAGCATAGAAAGATTTACATTTTCCATTGTAATACCAAGTTCTTCAGACACAACCTGACCACCTGTCAAGATTGCCATATCTTCAAGCATCGCTTTACGGCGATCACCAAAACCAGGTGCTTTAACAGCAGCCACTTTCAAGCCACCACGAAGTTTGTTTACAACTAAGGTTGCCAAAGCTTCACCTTCAACATCTTCAGCGATAATTAAAAGAGGACGTCCAGATTGAACTACACCTTCTAAGATCGGCACCAATGTTTGCATGTTTGATAATTTTTTCTCATGGAAAAGAATGTAAGGGTTATCCAACTCACATACCATTTTCTCTGTGTTTGTCACAAAATATGGAGATAAGTAACCACGATCGAATTGCATACCTTCAACAACATCCAATTCTGTTTCTAAAGATTTTGCTTCTTCAACAGTGATAACACCTTCGTTACCTACTTTTTCCATGGCTTGTGCAAGCATATTACCAATCTCGACATCACCATTTGCTGAAATTGTACCAACTTGTGCGATCTCTTCATTTGTTGAGATTTCTTGTGCACGTGACTGGATGCTCTCAATAGAAGCTTTAACGGCTAAGTCGATTCCGCGTTTAAGATCCATTGGGTTCATGCCAGCAGCAACACCCTTTACACCTTCACGGTAAATAGCTTGGGCGAGAACAGTTGATGTTGTTGTACCATCACCAGCCAAGTCGTTTGTTTTACTTGCAACTTCGCGCACCATCTGTGCACCTAAGTTTTCAAGTTTATCAGCAAGTGTGATTTCTTTTGCAACAGAAACACCATCTTTTGTTGTACGAGGTGAACCGAAAGAACGCTCAATTACAACATTACGACCTTTAGGGCCCAATGTTACTTTTACAGCATTTGCAAGTGTATCAACACCTTTTAAGATTTTTTCGCGTGCTTCAGCACCGAATTTTACGTCTTTTGCAGTCATGTTAACTACTCCTTCTTAATATAATTATTTTTGATTTAATGAATTACGCAGCTTCCACTACGCCCATGATATCTGCTTCTTTCATCACGATGAGATCTTCACCGTCGATTTTCACTTCAGTACCAGCCCATTTTGTAAACAAAACGCGGTCCCCTGTTTTCACATCAAGAGGAATTACTTTGCCAGCTTCATCACGAGAACCGTTACCAGCAGCAACGATTTCACCTTCCATTGGCTTTTCCTGAGCAGTTTCTGGGATAATAATACCGCCTGCTGTTTTTGTATCAGCTTCGATACGACGAACGAGAACGCGGTCATGTAAAGGTCTTAATTTCATATCTTACTCCTTTTATACGTTAGTTAAGCAAGTTAGAAAGTTAAGCGAGCCTAACCATTAGCACTCACTTCTTTCGAGTGCTAATATACGATAAAATCTATAAAATTCAAGTCTTATCGTTAAAAAAATATTAAGTATTCCCTTAGTAGAATATTAATAAAGGAGGCTTTAAGATGAAATCTTTTGAATCCATGAATGATTTAGAAAAACAACTCAATAATTACAGACTTACAACAGCTGAGATTCTGTATTATATGCCCGACCATCCACATCTAATTCAAGCCTATATTTGGCAAGAATTTGATCTTGCCCCACGCTTTCCTATATTAAAAAAATTCTTAGATTTTTGGTCAAGAGAAATTGATGCAAGACTGCATTCTGTTCAATTTACACATGCAGATCTTATAAAGCCCGTCACATGGGATCCTATTTCCGCAGAATACCAAATACATTAAGTCCTTTTAAGTATCTTCAGGTGCCAATGTTACGGTTAGACCGTCTATCTCGTCAGTCATAATGATTTGGCAAGATAATCTAGAATTATCTTCAACAAAGAATGCTTCATCAAGCATATCAACCTCATCGTCACGCACATCAGGAATTTTATCCAACCAGTCATAATCAACATAAACATGACAGGTCGCACAAGAGCAACATCCCCCACATTCTGCTTTTATTGGCAAATCATGATCTCTAATCACTTCCATCAAACGCCATCCTTCTGGCGCTTCAAGTACGTGCTCTGCTCCTTCACGATCAATTACATTGACAATCATGATTCACCTTTATCCAATTTCTTGCGCATAATTTCATCCACAGCGTAAATACTCGCTCCGTTTAGAGCCGTAAAAGACAAAACATATGAAATTGAGAGTAAAATAGAAACCACGATAAATTTCACATCAGGACCAGCCCACTCAAATAATGTTACAAATAACATAGAAACGAACATAAAGAAAAAACTACAAGGAACAAGAACAGCAAAAATAAGTCCCAATAAATAAAATGAGAACTTTAATCCTTTAACACGGTACAAAAAGTCTTTCAAAGAATGTCCAATAGCGGCAGGAATGTGCAAGACACCAAATCTTAATAGCCACACAACAATCAAAAGATTAACAACACTAAATACTGTAACTGCGTAACTCGATACACCACTTAACATCTCGGAAACGATCAAAGCCCCTTCACCTAATAACTGTCTAAACAAAAAGAAACCAACAATAATGACCGTTCCAATAATATAGCTTTTCTTTCTTAGATCTTTTAATCCTTGATCAGAGATCTCGCCTGCCTCCTCATCACGAACCAAAACCAGACGTGCTTGTTTAACAAACAAATGCGAAAAGAAAAACAGCCCTATAAAAAACGCCGCCATTCCAATATACATTGGCGTCCCCATAACGATTTTAAAAGGCGCCTCATCTGGCCCCGCTCCTTCAATAGGAACAATTCCTTGCAAAGCGAAATAAAAACAAATTGCATGAACAACGGCTGTCAAAACAACATCGCGCAATAAGAAAGCACGATCCTCCCATGTCTTTAAAACACCTTTTTTTGTTGCTTCAATAATATCAAAATTTGCCATGGCTTAAATCCTATTATCTTTCTCTGGGGTTATAATTTCTTGTGCTTCAACGCCATCTTCTGAGATATCGTCTTCTTCAGATTCCTCACCTGTAATCTCTTGGCCATTTTCATCTAAATATGGTTTCATCTCTTCTTCCCTAACAGGTTTTAACTTTCTCATTAAAAAAGCAGATTCTGGGACAATAAAATGTTTTGTACTATGAACAAGCATCGATGAAAAGAACAAGAAGGCTAATATATCAACACTCCCATGGAGCATATAATCTAAAATATGTGTTTGCTCAAAAAGACTAGAATACTCAATATCCCCAACACGCATTTGTTTTAAAATCTTTGTTCCATATAAAAAAACAGAAAAAGGCACATAGGTAAAAAGGGCAAAAACCATAATTTTAAATAAATAGCCAGGGTAAAAAATCATATAAAAAAACGTATAAGAGCGTGCGCGCACTGCTGGTGCAATCGCGATATATTTTGACAAAGCAAGCATTCCAGACAAATAAAGCAAACCTAATGTTGTCCAAAAATGCTCTTTAATTTGCCCTTCTTTAAAGAAATCCATCATTTCCTTTTGCACAAGGAGCAAGAAAAAAGAAAAGAAAACAAAGTAAAGAATTGTTTTTGCACAAGCCCCCAAGCGCCAAACCTCGCTCACCTGTTCTAGCGTCATTGTTTTTAATGTTTCATCAAAAAAAACCGTGCGCGCTATATGAAATAAAGACCACCCCATAAGCACTGCAGATACAAGCCACATCAACCATTCATATGCGACATGATCTTGTCCCAAGCTTTCCGAGAAACTAACCCCTGCCAGAGCATAAAAAAACAAATAGGTCAAAACAATCCGCAAAGCAAAGAAAATACGCTTAAACGGCATTAAATAACCGTATAAGAGTGTTGGAAATATTTCGACTTTTTCTACTATGGAACGCATATGATCTTAAACAGGTTTAAAGATGAATCATGTTTAAGATTAAGATAAATCACAATACACACAGACTCAAGATAAAAGAACCCTTACGCCACACCCAGCTTTTGCTGTAAATCACTTGAAGAGGTCGTATATTGAAATCTGAGCTTCTTATCTGGATAGATATAACGAAACGCTTGTTGAGCCATAAGCGCACTTTCATGAAAGCCTGATAAAATAAGCTTAAGCTTACCTGGATAATAATTAATATCACCGATCGCAAAAATGGTCGGCTCTGATGTTTCAAATTTCTCTGTATCAACAGGAATAAGATTTTCATGTAAATTAAGACCAAAATCTGCAACAGGTCCTAATTTCATTGTCAAACCATAAAACGCTAACAACGTATCACAGGCCACAACCTCATCACCGTTTTCTTTGGAAGAAATCGTTACACCAGTCAATGATGGAGCTTCTCCTTGTAAGTCTTTTAACTGACCAATTTTTAAATTCATTTTACCTTCAGAAACAAGTTGCCTCATCTTCTTAACTGTATCAGGGGCGGCTCTAAAATCATCCCTTCTATGAATCAAAGTCAATGAATTGACAATCGGTTGCAAATTAATTGTCCAATCCAATGCAGAATCTCCACCGCCTGCAATCACGATGTTTTTCCCTTTGAATTTTTCCATCTCTCGTACAGAGTAAAATACTGAATGCCCCTCATATGCATCAATATTTTTTAAAGGAGGCTTTTTGGGCATAAAAGAACCACCGCCTGCGGCAATTACAATAACTTTTGTCAAAAACTCTTGCCCTACATCTGTCTTTAACAACCAACGATCGTCTGATTGCTTTTCCAGACTTTCAACCATTTGTTGCAAATGAAACTGCGGATCAAATGGTTTAATCTGCTCCATCAGCTGATCTGTTAATCCTTGCCCTGTTACAACAGGAAGCCCAGGGATATCATAGATTGGTTTTTCAGGATACAGCTCCGCACATTGCCCGCCTGGCTTGTCCAAAATATCAATTAAATGAGCCTTTATATCTAACAGCCCTAATTCAAAGACAGCAAATAACCCCACAGGTCCCGCGCCTATAATTACAACATCTGTTTCTATGCGTGTCATGAATACTCCAATATTTCTGTTTCTTTTTTGTAATCAATCGCTGAATTTAAATCAAGATTGAATTGCCTTTTATTAGAAAGCGATTATAGTAACGCATATAATTTTTAATCAGTAAGGAGTCTCATGGAACTCTCATATAAAAGAGCAATCCCTATATGGTTATACACGACAGCCTTTTTTGTTTTCGCGATGGCTGTAATTGGCGCAATTACACGTTTAACTGAGAGTGGCTTATCCATGGTTGAATGGCGCCCTTTCATTGGTGCCCTCCCTCCCTTACATGAAGATGAATGGAACCGTGTATTTGATTTATATAAGCAAACGCCTGAATATCTCCATAAAAATTTTGGAATGGCCTTATCAGACTTTAAATCTATTTTCTTTTGGGAGTGGTTCCACCGCTTATGGGGGCGTTTGATTGGTCTTGTTTATGGGATACCTTTTTTCTATTTTCTTATTAAAGGCGCATTTACACGTAAATGGCTTATAAGATTTACAATCCTCCTAATCCTCGGTGGTCTACAAGGCGGTATGGGCTGGTATATGGTTATGAGTGGCCTTGTCGACAACCCAGATGTAAGTCATTATCGTCTTGCTGCTCATTTAGGACTAGCCGCTTTTATCTTTAGCCTGCTTATCTATTACGCAGCTCTATACGGTAATATTAAGACATCTCTCATTTCTAAAACAAAGAGAGCCAACCATACAAGTTTAATGCTTGTCTTTATCACACTCATTTGGGGGGCTTTCGTTGCGGGTACAGATTCAGGATTAATATATAACAGTTTCCCTAAAATGGATGCCTATTGGTTCCCACCTGAACTATGGGATAAAACACCTCTATGGATCAACTTCTTTGAGAACCATACAACGATACAATTTACGCATCGCTTATTAGCGCTTTGCACTGTTACGTACCTCGTATACGTTTCTTTAAACAATAAAAGCCAGAGTGTATGGTATATCATCCTTGGAGCATTAGCACTCATACAACTAAGCCTTGGCATCGCTACCCTTGTTTCACAAGTATGGATCCCTCTAGCTGCACTCCATCAAGCTGTCGCCTTTTTACTGATTGGGTGTACGACATTTATAATGCAACAAGAAAAGATAAAAGGATAAATCATGTTTGAACAATGGCCAAATCCAGAGAGCTGGAGCACAGACCCTTTTATAAATTACCTGTTCTTTACGCTTTTAATTTTTATTCCTGTTATGCGCATAGTCAAAAGATTAGGTCTTCCTTTTTGGGTTTGTCTTCCTGTCTTTGTTCCATATATCGGATTTGTCATCACAACCACATTAATTGCTCACATGCCTTGGCAGTATATTGATAAGAATGAAAAACAAAAAAGGAGCAAAGCATGACACTCACAGAACTTCCTTTTTGGGTTGAATATTCTTCTGTCGGCATCATCGTCGTCTATTTTATTTATTGCTGTGGTAAGATCCTCGCAAAAACAGGAAAGAGCCCCTTATGGTCTTTGTTTCTTCTTATTCCCTATCTACAAATCATAGCCTTATGGCTTTACGCTTTTACAACATGGCCAAATGATATTGATAACCCAAAAGAGTGATACCTGCTATGGACTACTCTTTTTGCAAGAAAACCACTCTCGACCATTATTTTAGCCCTTTCAACGGAATATCATGGATCTTTGAAGATGTTACAGGAATTTCTTCTGGCGATCCTATGCGTCCCTTTAATGCATTAATGAACCGGCCTCAGAATAAAAACTTGGCTTGTTGCCGTTATATACAAAATATCGTTCATGAAGCGATTGCTTTTGAGCAGAACCCAGAATTTAATCTGTTCTTTTTACCCACACCATATGAGAGCTATCACCTCACTTATTTAGATGGTGTAAATGAAAGCTATAAAATTGGACATCCGTGGCGTGATAAAGAGATCAATCAGACTTTTTTCAATAACTATGATATTGATATCTTATCTCACCCATTCTCAGAAATAAGCCCTGCTATCCTAAAAACCTATCTCGATTATGTAGAATCTTATACAGAAGAGCATTACAACCTCATCTTTAAAGCCAACTATGATTTAGAGTTAAAGCCTATACAATCTGTTAATTGGAAAAATGATGGTGTTTTTATTGAGTTTGATGGCGCCAGTAAAGAAGATAAGCAAGGCGTTATTGAACTGCAAGACTTCAAAAATAGATTTGGTGAAATTACAAAGAATGATTTTGGCTTTAGATCTAACAGTAATATGCCACTTCATATGACGCTCGGTTACTTCTCTTTTCCAAATAAAGCAGAGCGCGTCTTTGAACATCTCTCAAAACTAAGCCCTCTCCTAGCAGAGTGTCCTAGCTATCACCTAACAACCGCCAGACATTGTCCGTTCTCAACAATGGCGCATTATTTTATATAAAGTCATATGATGGATCTCTTTTTTAATTGGAAAGAACAATTTGGGGATACGCTCCCTATCAGAGCACGGGCGCGCGCAGCGGAAAATCGTGTTAAATTAGAACATCGCCCTGATGGTTCTATAAAGGTGCGTGTTTATGTCACAGCTATTCCTGAAAAAGGGAAATCCAATCAAGCCATTATCAAATTACTCGCACAAGAGCTTAATATAAGCCCCTCCAAATTAACGTTAACTCACGGACACACGGGAAAAGAAAAAATCTTTCACATTGATTGGCCTTAACGCAGATGGATACTGCGCGCGATAAAGAATGGATTTAAATAGTCCGCACGTTTGGCATAGGTAAGTGTCTTGTTATCTAAGGTAACAATCTCACCACCTGCCGCTTGTAAAATAGCATCCCCAGCCGCTGTGTCCCACTCAGATGTAGGCTTAAAACGTGGATATAGATCAGCCAATCCCGCTGCAATCGCGCAAAATTTTAAAGAACTTCCATAAAAAACATGATCTTGGATCTTGTAAGATGAAAGATAGTTTTTAAAATCCAAAATATCTTGCGCTGTATCTTCTCCTTCTTTTGGGCTATGGCTTAAACTTGATACAACGCGCACGCCTTCTTCTTGCCTTTTAGCTGTTTGAATAGGTACAAATTCTGTTTTATCACGTTCACGCATATAAGCATGTGCGTCATCCGAAAACCCATAAAACTCTAAATCACGAGCTGGAGCAAACACATAGCCGAAATAAGGCTTTTTATCTTTCATATAAGCAATATTAACAGTGTAATCACGTCGACCATTAATAAATTCTTTCGTGCCATCCAATGGGTCAACCAGCCAAAAGTCTGTTAAATCCTCATGGCTCGGTGCGCCGCCATCAGCAAAGAGCTCTTCAGCAACGATTGGAACAGACGGTGCAATCTCTTTCAAAACAGGCAATATGAGTTCTTCCGCTTCTTGATCTGCCAAAGTCACGGGGCTGTTATTATCCTTGATTTGTATTTCCACATCGGCGCGGAAATATTTCAGCGTAACTTCACCAGCCTTACGCCCAATATCAATAATTTTTTGTACATCTGCCTGTGTTAGAATTTCATTTTCTTGCATTTTATTCTGCATCCTTATGCCTCACGCTGTTTTTACTTCTTTTGTTTCAACTCTGTCCAGATGCGTTTGTTCCAGAATATAAGAAACAAGCTTTTCAACTGCTTCTTCAATATCTAAGCTCTCAGTGTCTAATATGAGTTCTGGTGTCACAGGGGGCTCATATGGGGAAGAAATTCCAGTAAATTCCTTAATCTCACCTGAACGGGCTTTTTTATACAAGCCTTTAGGATCTCGTTCTTCACATGCATCTAAGCTTGCTTGCACATAAACCTCATGGAAATTTGCCTTACAGGCTTTACGGGCCCGGTCACGATCTGATTGATAGGGCGCAATAAAGGCTGATAACACAATCATGCCCGCATCTGCCATAAGTGAAGCAACCTCACCAACACGACGAATATTTTCGGCGCGATCCTCAGGTAAAAACCCTAGATCAGCATTTAAACCATGACGTACATTATCACCATCTAAAACATAGACCTGTAAACCTTTTTGGAACAAGCGCTTTTCAACTTCCATAGAGATTGTAGATTTACCAGCTCCAGAAAGACCCGTTAACCAAATAACCGTTCCCTTATGGCCATTTCTTTTTGCACGCGCCTCTGTTGAAAGCAAGTGATCAACTTCATATATATTTGTTCCTTTGACCATTGATAATGAACGTTGGTCAGCATAACCTTCCATCGATAAAACCCCACCACCGACAAGATCATATTTATCACATAAAACTGCACGACCTGTTGCAACTATTGCGCTCTCATGGCTATCCAAAGCAACCATTTCACGTGCACGCAGTGTAATTTCAGCAACAGAGAATTTTTCAACAATACGTTCATCATCACTATTTGACAAATCTTGTGTATCAACAACATGATCTATAGATTGGACTGTTACATTGGCAACAGATGTTGTTAATTTTAAGCGCAAGTTTTGACCTTCGGTTAAGGGTTCATCCCCCATCCAAAAAACAGTCATACGCATTACATGAGATAAAACAGGCGCATCTTTGACATGAGAAGCTAAATCTCCCCGTTCCGCGTAAATCGGCTTATCAAGAGTAAGACCAATCGACTCACCTGCCACAGCTGATGTGCGATCTTCTTCATTCCATTTCATCACAGATGTGACAGTTGCTGTTCTATTTGATGGTGAGAAAATCAGCTCATCCCCAACACACACAGCTCCACTTTCGATACGTCCAACTAAAATACGTTTCTCATCATATCTATAAACATCTTGGATTGGAAAACGAAGAGGTTGTGAATCCACCTTCTTTGAAGCCTCAAAAGCATCTAAACTCTCTAACAAAGACACTTCTTTATACCAAGGCATTTGCGTGCTATTGCTTGGAATATTATCGCCATGCTTAGCTGATATAGGTACTATAAATGAAGGCGTTACACCAATTTCTTCAAGATATACCTTAATTTCATTTTTAACGACTTCATAGCGTTCTTGAGCATAGTTAACCAGATCCATTTTATTAATGACGACGGTAATTTGCTTAAGCCCTAAAAGGTGTAATAAATACGCATGCCTTTTCGTTTGTTCTTGCACGCCTTGGTCTGCATCAACGACTAAAATAGCCGCATCAGCTTGCGCTGCGCCACTGATCATATTCTTTAAAAATTCACGATGCCCAGGCGCATCAATAATTACATAGTTACGTTTCTCTGTTTTAAACCAGATCTGAGTTGTATCAATTGTAACCGCTTGGTCACGCTCAGCCTGAAATGAATCAAGCACAAACGACCATTCAATATCCATACCGCGACGTTCACTAGAAGCTACGAGTTCCTCATATTTTCCAGTTGGTAGGCTATCGGTATCATAGAGCAATCGACCGATAAGGCTCGATTTACCGTGATCGACATGTCCGACAATGACTATTCTGAGCTGATCTTTTTTGGCTTTCTTACTCATATTCTTTCCTCTTACATATATCCAGAACGGCGTAAACGCTCGAATGAATCCTCTGTTTCACTATCCATAGCACGACCTGCACGCTCTGGATCTTTTGTTGCTTCTAACTCTGCGATAATTTCATCTAATGTTGTTGCATGACTATCAATCGCATTTGTAATATTTTTCTCGCCTAAAGAACGATAGCGTTTTCCATCTTTTGCGAAATACAATGGAACAATTGGCAAATTTTCTTGCTTTGTATAATACCAAATATCAAGTTCTGTCCAATGCAACAATGGGTGTATACGCACATGCGTATTTTGAGGAAATTCTGTCTTATAATGGTCCCAAAGTTCTGCTGGTTGGTCTTTATAATCCCATGTACCATCATTTGAACGTGGTGAGAAAACACGCTCTTTTGCGCGCATTGCTTGTTCATCGCGACGAATACCTAGGAATATTCCTTGGAAATCATGATGGGCGATTAAATTTTTTAAACCTTCTGTCTTACGTGCGGCCGCACGCGTTGCAGGTGGCAATGTTTGATCCATATCTGCTTCTGGAGGACATTTCTCACACACAAAGTCAAAACCCCATTCCTTAATTAAGAAATCACGAAACTCATAAACCTCAGGCAATTCCATTTCTGTATCTAATTGTACAATAGGAAAAGGCACACGCCCAAAAAACGCTTTACGAATAAGCCATAGCAAAACATTACTATCTTTCCCAATTGACCAAAGCATCGCCAAGCGATCGAGGCGATTATAAGCTTCTCGTATAATATAAAGCGACTGATCTTCTAATGCGCGCAAATGATCTTTCATAAAATTCTATTCCTCTTTTAAGTCTTTATTTATTTCACCATCAATCGTAACAGAAGTTGGCTGTTCAAGCACATTCTCTTTTTGATATCCTTTAACAATCGTTTTTAACAATCGATACACCCCTTCTCTATCACCTTCTCTGGCGGCTGTTTCAATTGCATCAAAAGAACGATTCAGCAATGACAATTCTACTGCCTGTGGCCGTGCAGCTAAAACACCCTCAATAGATGTTTCCAATGGTGTTTCAGAAATATCAAATAACTCTTCATACAGTTTTTCCCCTGGACGCAATCCAGTAAAAACAATTTTAATATCTTTATCCGGTTCCAAATTAGCCAAACGGATCATTTTACGAGCGACATCTTGTATACGAATAGAATCGCCCATATCCAAAACAAATATATTACCACGCTCTTCTTGACTACTCTTAGCTGAGGCTTGCAAAACCAACCCCACCGCTTCACGCACAGTCATAAAATATCTTTTAATCTCAGGGTGTGTAACAGTAATAGGCCCCCCTCGTTCTAATTGCGATCTAAATAAAGGCACCACAGAGCCACTTGAACCCAACACATTACCAAAGCGCACAGTGACAAAACGTGTCATAGAATCTTCTCTTAAATCCAACGATTGTGCATAAAGCTCCCCAAGTCTTTTTGTCGCTCCCATAACATTTGTTGGGTTAACTGCTTTATCCGTTGATATTTGAACCATCGTTTGAACATTCTGCTTACAGGCAGCATCAACAACATTTTTCGTTCCTGTTAAATTCGTCAAAACCCCTTCTTCTGGATTCAATTCTACGATAGGTACATGTTTTAACGCGGCTGCATGAAAAACAATATCTGGTTTATAGCTTTCAAAAAGCTGCATAATGCGATCACGATCTCTAACATTTGCTAATACAGCTTCATACATCACATCTGGAAACATCTGTTTTAAAGACATATCAATCGTATACAGATTATATTCTCCATGATCTAAAAGCATGAGTGATTGAGGTTCAAAGCCCGCTATTTGGAGCGTTAATTCACTCCCTATTGTTCCCCCTGCGCCCGTTATTAAAACTTTTTTACCAACGATCATCTCTTTAATTGAAACATAATCCAGACGCGCTTGCGCACGCCCTAACAAATCTTCAATTGCGAAAGATTCAACCGAAACCTCTCCTTCACCAATTGCTTTTTTAAATTGTGTTAAACTCGGCAAACGCGCCAAAGAAATTCCTAACTCATCACTTTCTTTATCTAATGAGCGAATAAAGTCTTTATCACTATCATCCATGTCACGCGTGAAAATAATTTTTTGAGCGCGTTTTTTTGTTTTAGATTCTATTAAACCCAAAGCATTTTTTAATTGCCCTTGCTCTAATCCAAAAATCGGAACACCCAATAAAGAATAACCTGCTCTTTTTCCTTTTTCATCCAGAATGGCTATAACCTTATAATCATGGCTATCTACATTTATAGAAGCTCTTATAAAAAGCTGTGCTTCATCGCCTGAGCCGATTAAAATAACAGGAATTTGGTTATGGCATTCTTGCTTTTTCTCTAATCGCTTATCGCGCCAAAGACGGTATAACAATCGCGGCCCCCCTAACATGAGCATTAAAAGCAACCAATGAATTACAGGGACAGAACGTGGAAAATCATGAAGTCTTGTTGCAATAAAAAAAATCGCGACAAAAATAATAATCGAGCTTGTCGTCGCTTTAAAGATTGCTTTCAAATCAGGAATAGACGCATAACGCCAAATACCTTTATACATACCAATCATTTGAAAACAAACAGCGGCAATTACTGTAAATAAAGGAACACCATATAATAAAACGGGCCAATAATTTTGATTATAATAAATATCCGAGCCAACACGTAAATAAAAAGCAAGTAGCAACGATACAGACGCCATACCTATATCATGAAAAAATGCTAAATGCGCTCGACTTACTCTCAAAGAAACATTATCCTTTTTAGACTCATTATGTTAGTAATTCGTAAGTTATAACTTACTTTTAAAAAGAAATGAAGCCTTTGTCACAAACAAATTTACAACAAATAGCGCTTAGTCTTACTTTTATTATTGCTCCTCTCTTATGTATCGCCGTCATGAGTGGCTTAAGTGTCGTAGCCGGCGTATGCGGTGTACTCGTTTTAATATGTTATATCGCACAAGAGAGATCTTTACCTCGCTTTGACAAAACACTTTTTTTCTTCCTAGGCGGTTTTTTAACCCTTTCCGCAAGCTCGGCAATATGGGCTGAACATCCTGATTTTGTGATTGAGAGAACACAAAGACTTGCCGCTAATTTCGCAGGAGGGTATTTACTGTTATCTTGTTTAGCGTCCTATAAACCAAAAACATCTATGGCCTCATTATTTTTGTGCGCCCTTCTTCCTTTCTTAATTCTGTTAGCTTATCTTTTTATTGAATATAATTATTTTCAAATCATTTATACATACGTGAAAAATATTCCCTATATCTTTGGCACATATATCACACCAACACGCTTAAACTGGCTTATGATTGCTGTCATCGGTTTTATGTGGCCACTTATAGGGCATCTTTTATTTCAGAAAAAGAAGATACATGCCCTTATTGTTTTTGCTGTTTCCTTTTTAATTGCCTCTCAAGCTCTTAGTCAGTCAGCACTTCTAGGTATCATCTGTTCTTTTTTAGTTTTTCTCAGCACATATGTTTTAAGTAAAAAACATGTCAAAAACTTATTTATCATTGGTGTAATAGGCCTTTTATTTGGACTACCGCTGTCACTTTCTAAAATTAATGATGGCATTTTTTATGTAGATAAAACAAAAACTGTTTACCAATTAACATCTCTTGAAAAATACATTTTAACGTCTTCGGCATCTGAGCGGTTGCAAATTTGGAAATTCATCACGAAAAATATTGAGAAAAAACCTTATATAGGGCATGGCATCGAATCTACGCGCTTTATTAAGACAAAAGAAAAATATCAAATTGTTAAAAACAAAACATGGCGAAGTGTTTCTCACCCCCATAATGGTATTTTACAGCTTTGGATTGAGTTTGGGGTGCTTGGTGTTCTATTCACATCTGTATTTTTTATCTTTCTATTAAATAGAATTGAAAAGCTTCCAAGCTATAGCTTTAAGGCCGCTGTATCAACACTTGCAGCACTCTTCACCGTCGGAAGCGTTGGCTATGGATTGTGGCAAGGATGGTGGATTAGCACATTATTCTTATGTACGGCCTATTGTATTATGCTCACAAAGATCGAGCGCAATGAGCTCCACTACGCCTCAAAATAAAGCCTTTATTTTTATAAAATAAATTTTGATAGATCTGTATTTTGAGAAAGCCCTTTGATTTTCTCTTGAACCATTTCTGCGGTAACAGTCACTTTCTGGCCTTGCATAGCAGGCGCATTATAGCTTACCTCATCCAACAATTTTTCTAAAACTGTATGAAGTCTACGTGCACCAATATTTTCAACTGTTGCGTTAAGCTGTACAGTGAGCTCAGCAAGTGCATTAATTGCATCATCTGTGAATTCCAAATCAACCTTCTCAGTCCCCATCAAGGCCGTGTATTGTTTAATCAAACTCGCTTCTGGCTCAACTAAAATACGTCTAAAGTCTTCCTCAGTTAAGGCCTTAAGCTCTACACGAATAGGTAAACGCCCTTGTAGTTCAGGAAGCAAATCAGAAGGTTTAGCATAATGAAAAGCACCCGATGCAACAAATAAAATATGATCGGTTTTAACCATACCGTGCTTTGTTGTAACTGTTGTTCCTTCTATAAGAGGTAATAAATCTCGTTGCACACCCTCACGGCTTACATCTCCACGACCGCCTGTTTCGCTACGTCCTGCAATTTTATCAACCTCATCAAGGAAAACAATTGCATTTTGTTCAACCTGTTCTAAAGCATGTTGAACGATTTTTTCTTCATCAAGAAGCTTTTCTGCTTCTTCATCTGCTAAAACTTTTAACGCTTTCTCAACGGGCATTTTCTTTGTGACTTTACGATCCCCCAGCCCTTTACCAAGAATATCGCCTAAATTCATAACACCCATCTGAGCCCCTGGCATGCCTGGGATGTCAAAACTAGGCATTGATACATTTTGACTTTCTGAAACTTTAATTTCAATCTCATGATTTTTTAATTCACCAGAGCGCAACTTAGTACGAAAAGACCCTCTTGTTGCATCACCTGCATTATCTCCCACAAGCACATCAACAACACGTTCTTCTGCAAAAATTTCAGCCTGAGCTTGAATTTCTTTCTTCATGCGTTCTTTAGTCATCTTGATAGAGACATCAACCAAATCACGCACGATCGATTCAACATCACGTCCAACATAGCCAACTTCAGTAAATTTTGTTGCCTCAACCTTAATAAATGGCGCATTAGAAAGCTTTGCTAATCGACGTGCAATTTCTGTTTTACCAACACCTGTAGGACCAATCATCAAAATATTTTTTGGTAACACTTCCTCTTTCAAAGGCGATTCCAATTGTTGACGGCGCCATCTATTGCGAAGAGCGACAGCTACTGCTTTTTTTGCATCATGTTGACCAATTATAAAACGATCAAGTTGCTCAACAGTTTGCTCAGGTGTTAATTCTGTTACCGTTTCTAACACTTTGAATGGATCTTGTTTTTGCATGACGTTATCCATAGCTTATTTATCCTTTTATATCTCTTCAATGATTAAGTTATTATTTGTATAGACACAGATATCTGCTGCGACTTGCATTGATTTTTCAACGATTTCTTTTGCTGATAATCCTTTTTGGTCATGTAAGGCACGTGCTGCCGATAAAGCATAATTCCCCCCAGAACCAATGCCAATAAGACCATCTTCTGGCTCTAAAACATCTCCCGTCCCTGTAAGAACAAGAGAAACATCTTTATCACATACAGCCATCATGGCCTCTAAACGACGTAAATATTTATCTGTACGCCAATCTTTTGCCAATTCAACACAAGCACGTGTGAGCTGCCCTGGATGTTGCTCTAACTTTGCTTCCAAGCGTTCAAAAAGCGTAAAAGCATCTGCTGTTGCACCTGCAAATCCACCGATAATAGATCCGTCACCTATACGACGCACTTTACGTGCATTTGATTTCATGACGGTGTGACCGATCGAAACTTGTCCATCTCCACCCATTACAACCTTGCCGTCTTTACGGACACACAAAATTGTTGTGCCATACCATGTCGATTGATCTTTATGCTCCATCATTTTGATAACCTTATTTTATCCTGTTAAAAAGTATCTACAGTTAATATAGCGTTCCCTTTAAAAATGCAAGTCCCTGCATACTGTTAACACTTAATAAAAGAAAAGATAAAACTTTGTTTATCCCTGCTATATATTATATAATATTAGTATAGCAGTATAAAAACCAAAGGGAAAAAAATGTCAGAACAGCCCAAAATCCCAGAAGTGCTTATTGAAGAAGCACTCGAACTAAACGGAACAGATTTACATGATCTATGTGATGCAACCGATGACGCCATTGAAAGCGGCGGTGGTTTTGGATGGGTTGATACTCCTGCTCGTGATGTCTTAGAACGTTTTTGGAAAGGCGTCCTTGTCATTCCAGATCGCAAACTATTTGTCGGACGCCTAGACGGTATTATTGGTGGAACAGCACAATTAATTTTGACGCCAACGAATAACCAAGCCCAGGCCTTTTCCGCAACCGTTACAAACGTATTCGTGGCTCCTTGGGCGCGCGGCCATGGCATCGCTAAAAAATTGATGACTGCCATTGAAGACAAAGCAGGTAGTCTTGATCTGGCCGTTTTAAATCTGGATGTTCGTGAAACACAAACAGCGGCGATCCGCTTATATGAACGCCTAGGCTATCAAAGATGGGGCACAAAACCTCATTATGCCCGTGTTAAAGATCAGGTCATTGCCGGTCATTATTATTCAAAAGTTTTAAACCCAGAACTCATAAAAGCAAAACCAATGATCGCGGAGTAACCTATGTCACTTGCCTATGATACGAATAATATTTTTGCCAAAATTTTACGAGGAGAAATCCCAAACAACACGGTTTTCGAAAATGAACACGTCTTGGCCTTTCATGATATAGCGCCCAAAGCGCCTGTTCATGTTGTCATCATTCCAAAAGGATCTTATACAGATGTGCAAACCTTTAGCGAGAAAGCATCGACAGAAGAAAAAACAGCCCTTTTTTCATCATTTGCACTCATCGCTGAAAAACTAGGATTACCTGCGAATGGCTACCGTCTTATTACAAATTGCCGAGATCATGGCGGTCAAGAAGTCCCGCACCTGCATTTTCACATGCTAGGCGGTGCCCCTATTGGACCTTTGGTGAGTGAATAGTTTTTTGAGCTAAACTTTGGACTCTTTTTGAAAAAACATGATCCAATTCTTGCTGTGTACATATTCCACGCTGTTTTAAATATGTGTAAAAAAGAACACTATCTTGTGTAGTTGGATGTGTGCCAACATAGTCTTCTGTTTGAATTGGTGCAAAAATTGGGACAGTCACAACGAATTGATATGTTGAATCGCGCTCTACATCAATAACGAGCCCTTCTTCATCGGTACCAACATGTGAGAAAGAAGAAAGTGTAACATTATTTTGTCCCCAGCCAGCACGGCACCCTATAGCATTCAAATCCCCACGAATTTCACGCGCTTTCGCAGATAATCGTCCATAGATATGGTGCGCCCTTAATAAATCTTTATTTCGGATATAATTTTCTATTTCTAATACTGTATCAGGAAGAGAAACCAAGCTATTCACAACCAATGTATAACACGGAATTGCATCATATTGTGCTGGGTTGTTTTTCAAAATTTCATGATAACCATTATAATTAAACATAGCCCCACTATATTTGGGAGAAAAATATGAAACAGATAACTTTGGTAAAGGTGCACTCATCTGCTTCTCCAAGGCTTGCCTCCTTGTCGCATTAAACACAGATCTCAGCATAGCCTCTACATGCATATATAATTACCTTTAATAATTGTTTGATTAACATAACCCTAAACCTTTTTTTATTCAACTTAAAAAGTGTTTTATTTTTTACAAATATGTGGCATAAACAAAGAAACAAAACATGAACACAGTATTACCCTTCTTTTATGAGCGACCCTATTTTCAAAAATTGTATCTTATATCTTATTGGTTTTCCTGGGACAGGAAAATACACAATCGGAAAACAAATTTCCGAACAACATTCTAGCTTTAGACTGGTCGATAACCACTTAATAAATAACCCTATTTTTTCACTTCTTGAACGTGGGACAAAAACAATTCCTGAACAAGCTTGGAAGTATATTGATACAATCTATGACGCTGTCATTGATACGATCAAAACACTTTCCCCAACCGATTACAGTTTTATTTTCACAAATGTTTTATCAAATGAAGATCCTGAAGATCAGATTTTTTACAATCGTCTTTCTGATTTAGCCAATCAGCGTAAAGCTCATTTTATCCCTATACGCCTTCACTGTAATATAGATGAAGCTAAAAAACGCCTCATTGCACCTGAGCGTGTAGAGCGTTTTAAACTCACACAACCTGACATTTTAGAACATATCACAGACACAAAAACACTCTTAACCATCTCGCACTCTCACCTTTTAGATCTTGATGTCAGTGAAAAAACGATAGATCAATCAGTTGAAGAAATTTTATCGCATATTAAACAAATAAAAGGAACGTAATGGTTGCACGCTTAAACACTGTTGCTTTTGAAGGCATCTCAACAAAAGATATCGAAGTTCAAGTACAGCTTTCAAATGGCTTGCCAGCTTTCAACATTGTTGGCCTGCCCGATAAAGCTGTCGCAGAAAGTAAAGAGCGCATTAGAAGCGCCCTCCATGCCATAGGCCTATCTCTTCCCTCTAAACGCATCACTGTCAACTTATCTCCTGCCGACCTGCATAAAGAAGGTTCTTATTTTGATCTTCCCATCATTCTAGGTGTTTTAATCGTAATGGAAGCATTTCCTCAAGATGCCGTCGAAGATTATATAACACTCGGTGAGCTTTCTCTTGATGGACGAATCATGCCCATTAATGGCGTCCTCCCCGCAGCTATTCACGCTGTTGCTAGCAACAAAGGGTTGATATGCCCAGAAAAGCAACAAAATGAAGCCCTCTGGGCGAGTAATGAATTATCTGTATTAGCACCGACACATTTAATGCATTTAATCAATCATATGAAAGGTGTTCAGCTTTTATCAAACCCTAAACTTTCTATCGAACAAGCAACAGATCACTCTTCAAATGATAATAAAGACTTTTCAGATGTGCGAGGACAAGAAAGCGCAAAAAGAGGTCTTGTTATTGCCGCAGCAGGTGAGCACAACGCCTTACTCAGTGGCCCACCAGGCTCAGGGAAATCAATGCTTGCCTCAAGAGTTCCGACAATCCTACCTGAGCTGTCAACACAAGCAAGTCTTGAAACATCTATGATCCATAGTATTTCAAAAGGTCTTGATAACGGTCAAATCGTTAGAACCCCACCTTATCGTGACCCCCATCATACAGCTTCAACGGCTGCGTTAATTGGTGGTGGTCAACGTATACGCCCTGGGGAAATCTCTCTCGCTCATAATGGTGTTTTATTTTTGGATGAATTACCTGAATTTTCAAGACAATCTCTTGAGGCACTAAGACAGCCTTTGGAAACAGGCTCTGTTCTCGTTTCTCGCGTGCAACAGCAAATCAAATTCCCCGCACAGTTCCAACTGATAGCCGCCATGAACCCTTGTAAATGCGGATATTTAGGTGACGCCTCGCGTGCTTGTAATAAAGCACCAAAATGTGCTCAAGACTATCAAAATAAAATTTCTGGACCCATGTTAGATCGTTTTGACCTCTTTATTGATGTACCTACAATACCGATCCATCATATGGCGGATGCCCCAACGGGTGAAACAAGTGCTGTTTTAAAGCGTTACGTGATCGAAGCCAGACAACGTCAAATACATCGTTACAAAGACTATTCTTTTTCAACCAATGCCCGCGCAGAGGATAAACATCTTGAGAACTTGTTACGCTTATCGGAAGAAGCACGTACGCTTTTAATCCAAGCGGCAGAGCGATTTAAACTTTCAGGCAGAGGGTATAAACGCCTCCTTAGAACATCAAGAACGCTTGCAGATCTCAATAAAAAGGATAATATAGACACGGATCATATTATTGAAGCACTCGCTTTTAGAGCGATGATCTAAAAAATATGGCGAAAAAATGGCAAAAATTATTGTTTTATTTACAAATAATATGTATAATCTGTGAATAAGTCATATATTGAGGGTAATAATGAATTACGATAAGGATGAAGAGCTTTTAAAAGCTGAAGCTGCTACTGCGCAAGCAGAGCAAGAGCAGGCTGGTGCGTCTGATCTTAAGCTTTCCAATGAGGAACATGAGGCCTTAAAAGAACAAAAACAAGAAGATGGTGAAACATCTGAAATGGGCACAGGTGCTCTTGGCATGGATGCTGGTGGCGGTATCGGTATTGCCCTAGGATCCCTTATTGAAACACTTGATGATCAAGCCAAAGCAAAGCAAAAAAAACAAAATGAAGAAAATTTAGATGATGACGGATATTCATTAAAGCATCGTATAGGCAAAAAAACAATGGGCCTTGTTCCCCTGGACCCTAAAGACGATGACAAAAAAAAGGATAAGACTGATCCTCAACAAAGGAAACCGACACAAGAAGAATTGAGAAATGCGTTTAATGCGCGCAACAAGGCTTTATTAGCAGCAGCCCAACAAAAACGCGCAGATGAACTAAGACAAGAGCAAGCCGTTATTTTAGCAAGAAAACTTGAAGAACAAAGGCGTGCAACATTAGAGCAAGAAAACAAACAAAAACCACATCCTTCTACTCAGTTGCTCAAAAACCCTGCTTATATAGATCCTCTTAAATCACTCGGGATGGATATGGGACAAGCGCCAAAACCTGGATCAAAATCTTCAAGTGAAGATCGCTAACCTTCTTTTTTAACGCTTTGTTTTTGTTAATCGCTTCTGTGCTCTGATAGAGAACGGAATTGAGGCAATATACATGACTGAACATACCATCAGTGTAAGCCATGGCTCTGTAACCAAAGCAGCGATACAAATACCTAAAGCTGCCAATAGTGGTATTGCAAATTTCTGAGGTAGTTTTAATTTTTTGATCGAATATGTTGGGATATGGCTCACCATTAACAACCCAATAAACAACATCCAAAAACTGACGACAACAGCAACAATAGGATAGTCTTTGAAGATAATTGTATCGAAATAATTATTCACAACAACCGGCATCAAAACCAACAAAGCACCTGCAGGTGATGGAACGCCGCAAAAAAACATACTGTTTTTTTCGTCTTTCTCATCTGATTTGCTTTCCGTGTTAAAACGCGCCAATCTTAACGCTGTTGCAACTGCAAATCCCATCGCCGCAAACCAGCCAAAGCCACCTGCTATATGCGTAAGCCATAAATATACAATCAAAGCTGGGGCTATTCCAAATGCCAAGAAATCTGAAAGGCTGTCTAACTCTGCCCCTATTTTACTTTCTGCTTTTAACAAACGTGCCATCGCACCATCAAGTGCATCAAATGTTGCAGCAACAATAATTGCTAAAACAACCCACTCCCATTTCTCTGCGATCGCAAAACGAATAGCACTTAAGCCTGCACATAAGGCAATCACTGTAAGCATATTGGGGATCAATTTTGAAAGAGAAATTACTTTCAACCCTTTATCATCATTTGTTTCTGTCATTTTTTTAGCAGGCATTTATTTAATCACGTACTTCTGTCAAGCGTGCTTTCTCTTTACTCTTCATATCAGCGAGAACTGTTTCTCCACCAAGCATTGTTTGACCAACAGCAACAAGCGGTGCAACGCCTTTTGGCAAATAAATATCTGCTCTACTTCCAAAACGAATAATACCGTATCTTTCACCTGTTGCTACTTCTTGATTATCCTGTAAATCACAAATAATACGTCTTGCAACGAACCCAGCGATTTGTACAAATCCAACCAATTTTCCATCAGATGTCTCCATTAATGCCGCTGAGCGTTCATTATCTTCACTCGCCTTATCCAAGCACGCATTTAAAAATTTACCAGGCGTGTAAATCACTTTTTTAACAACACCAGAACATGGAACACGGTTCACATGAACATTAAATACGTTTAAGAAAACACTCACACGAGTATAATCTTCTGCATCATCCCAATCTAACTCTTTTGGTAATGAAATATTTTCAACAATAGCGCTTACAACACCATCTGCGGGACTGATAACAAGCCCCTCTTTAACGGGTGTGTGCCTTACAGGGTCGCGAAAGAAATAAACACACCATAAAGACAAAACAACTCCAACCCATCCTAGAAATGTGCTAAGTAAGAAAAGTAACAATGTTACAACTGCAAATGCTGCAATAATTGGATAGCCTGCTGGATGAACAGGAACAATAATGACTTTTTTAATTGAATCAATCATGTCTTCAAGGTGACTCATAATATGAAATCCTTTCGAGATACGCCTTTTATTATTTATTTTTTTGGATACTACATCCTTTTAGAAAAAAATCCACAAAAATATGGATGAATTAAAAACTTGAATTTTTTCAAAAAAATAGATATATTGCATTCCATAATAATAAAAGAGAGATATTTAGTTGCATATGAATCAAAATCATCTAAAGACTGTAATTACTAATTTTAAAAATAAGAAAATTATCTGTTTTGGCGACCTTATGTTAGATCGCTTTGTCTATGGGACTGTTTCAAGAACTTCTCCTGAAGCCCCTATTCCTGTTGTCTTGGTTGACCATGAGCAAACAATGCTTGGGGGGGCTGGGAATGCTGCTGCGAACTTAAAATCTTTAGGAGCATCCCCTCTTACAATTGGCCTTATTGGTAAAGATAGTGCTGGTGAAACGGTACGAAACCTGTGCGAAGAAGAGCTCGGCTCATCAGAAGGACTTATCTCCCTTTCATCATTGCCGACAATTGAAAAAACACGTTTCTTAGCCAATAGCCAACAACTCCTCCGTGTGGACCGCGAAGATGTAAAACATACATTAAGTGATGAGGCTATCTCTCAAATTAAAAAAACAATCGATATCCTTATTCAAAAAGCCGATGGTGTCCTTATTTCAGACTATGCTAAAGGTCTTGTAACGGATGAGCTATGCCAGTACTTGATTCAGGCAGCAAACACAAACGCACTCCCGATCCTTGTAGATCCAAAGGGAACTAATTTTTCAAAATATAATAGATCAACCGTTATAAAGCCTAACAAAAAAGAACTTTTTGATGTCACAAAAAAGACATGCCAAACGGATGATGAAATCAATACAGTTGGCAAAGAGTTAATAAATTCACTCGAAATCAAAGGCCTTATCGTGACTCGCAGCGAAGATGGCATGAGTGTTGTGACAAAAAATGATGAAACGTATCACGTCAAAACAAATGCAAAAGATATTTATGATGTTTCAGGTGCTGGTGACACCGTAGGAGCAACAATTTTACTTTCTATGACTTCTGGTGCGTCTTTAATTGAGGCAACAGAATTAGGAAATATTGCAGGAGGCATTGTTGTCGGTAAAATTGGAACCGCTAAAATTCACCCAGATGATTTACTAGAGGAATTGTTATCATTCGATAATGCTGATGAAAATGATAAATCTCTAGTCTTACCTGGCTTGAAAAAACTTGCCTCAAAGAAAACGCTTATAGAAAAAGTAAATTTATGGCGCTCACAAGGATTAAAAATTGGATTCACAAATGGTTATTTTGATCTTATTCACCCAGGGCATCTATCCCTTTTTGAACAAGCCAAATCAAAATGCGATAAATTAATTGTTGCTGTTAATTCAGATAGCTCCGTTCAAGCAAATAACAGACAAGACACAATCATCCAAGATTCGTTATCACGCGCTGCCGTTTTAGGCGCTATTGAATTTATCGATTCTGTTGTTCTTTTTGATGAAAGAAGCCCTATTGAACTTATTTGTAACATTTCTCCTGATGTTTTAATTAAGGGTGGCAATTACAATGTTTCAGAGGTTTTAGGCCATGAACATGTGATATCACAAGGAAAAGAAGTATTTATCGCCGAAATCGATAGCACCTTAGGAAAAAATGTATCTGCTTTAAAAAGAGCTGGATAATTAAAAAAAATCCTTATACACTAAGCACATTGAAGTTCTTCATATATATATTGACTAACAATTAAGGTTATTTTCATGAAACATCTTTTTGCTCTTTTTATGGTTTTTATGCTCGCAGCATGTCAAACAACACTTAACAATCCTGGCTTCACAGAGGGACGTTACGGTCTAACACGTGTGACATATCAAGCTGTTGATGATCTCATGCGTCAAATCAATAATAAAGGCCTCGCAAACGAACATTCACCTGTTCTTGTTGGTACATTTGCAAATATCGATAGATTAGAACAAACATCCAATTTAGGATTGGTTGTATCTGAACAATTTACTACACGCCTCGTTCAATTAGGCTATCATGTTTCAGATGTGAAATTACGTGATGGCATGGATGTTCGCCCAGAAGGTGAATTCGTTCTTTCAAGAAAAGATGGACATGTATCACGCACATACATGGCTTCACTTATCGTTGCCGGAACATATGCATTTGCTGACGAAGGTGTCATGTTCAATGCACGCATTACAAATGCTCAAACAGGTCAAGTTCTTGCCGCTCAAGACTTTATCGTTGAACGTGATGATCAAATTAATGCTCTCGTGAAAGATGAACAGCCAGAAACAAATGACGCTTGGTTCAACACAAATCCTTTCTTTAGCAAAGAAAATAAAGAAAAGTAATTAAAGCTTTTAAAATAAAAAAGCCCTGCTTTGGCAGGGCTTTTTTTATACTCTTATCTTATCAATTAAACCTTACGAGCTACGAGGAGTTTTTTGATCTCTGCGATTGCTTTTGCAGGGTTTAAGCCTTTTGGACATGTTCTTGTACAGTTCATGATTGTATGACAACGGTATAAACGGAATGGATCTTCTAGATCATCTAAACGTTCACCTGTTGCATCATCGCGGCTATCTGCAATCCAACGATAGGCTTGGAGCAAAATAGCTGGACCTAAATATTTATCGCCATTCCACCAATAACTTGGGCATGATGTCGAACAACAAAAACACAAGATACAAGCACTTGCCTCATTAATAAGCTCTTGTTGCTCTGGTGATTGTAGACGTTCACGCTCTGGCGTTGGAGAATCCGTCTGGATCCATGGCTTAATCGATTTATGCTGCGCGTATAAATGATTTAAATCTGGGACTAAATCTTTCACGACCTCCAAATGCGGAAGCGGATAAACCTTTACATCTCCCTTAACTTCATCGATTGGTTTTAAACACGCAAGTGTGTTTGTACCATCAATATTCATCGCACAAGACCCACAAATACCCTCGCGACAAGAACGACGGAATGTCAGCGTTGGATCAATCTTATTCTTAATATGGATCAAGGCATCTAACACCATTGCGCCACATTTATCCAAATCGATCTCATAAGTATCTTGTCTTGGGTTTTCAGAATCATCTGGTGACCAGCGATAAATCTTAAAAGAACGGATATTCTTACCGCCCTCCTCAGCTTTAAAATGCTGTCCTTTTTTCACAGTTGCGTGTCTTGGTAATCTAAATTCAGCCATATCTCAAATGCCTCTTTCTTTAATAAACACGTTTCTTCGGTGGGAATACATCCACCTCGTCTGTTAATGTAAACATATTCACAGGACGACCGCCTAATTGCACTTGCCCCGCCTCATTACACCATGCAAGTGTATGATACATCCAGTTTTCGTCATCACGCTCTGGGAAGTCTTCACGCGCGTGAGCACCACGGCTTTCTTTACGGTTCGCCGCAGAATTAATTGTCACAAGAGATTGAGATAACAAGTTATCAAGCTCTAATGTTTCAACCAAATCAGAGTTCCAGATTAATGACTTATCTGTTACATGAAGGTTTGAGCGCTGTGCGTAACAATCATCGATCAATTTTACACCCTTATCCATTAACTCTTGCGTTCTAAAGACAGCACAATGGCCTTGCATTGATTTTTGCATTTTCATACGAAGTTCTGCTGTAGGTGTGTCTCCTTTCGCATAGCGAATACGATCCAATCGCTCAATTGCGTTATGCCCCGCATCTTTAGGAAGTGCTTTATGAGCCATTCCAGGACGCAGAATTTCAGAAGCACGAATAGCCGCTGCACGTCCAAAGACAACTAAATCAAGAAGCGAGTTCGATCCCAAACGGTTTGCACCGTGAACAGAAATACATGCAGCCTCACCAATCGCCATCAAGCCAGGCACAACGCGATTTGGATCTTGCGCTGTTGGATTTAAAACTTCTGTGCGATAGTTTGTTGGAATACCACCCATATTATAGTGAACAGTTGGTAAAACCGGAATTGGTTCTTTTGTCACATCAACCCCTGAGAATACTTTTGCTGTCTCAGCAATCCCAGGTAAACGATCTTGAATAATTTTAGGATCAAGATGCTCAAGATGCAGATGAATATGATCTGCCTCCTCACCAACACCGCGACCTTCGTTAATTTCAATCGTCATTGAACGAGATACAACATCACGACTTGCCAAATCTTTTGCAGAAGGCGCATAACGCTCCATAAAGCGCTCTCCCTCGCCGTTTGTTAAGTATCCACCTTCACCGCGTACACCCTCTGTAATCAAACAACCTGCGCCATAAATTCCTGTTGGATGGAATTGAATAAACTCCATATCTTGTAAAGGAAGCCCCGCACGTAGCACCATTGCATTCCCGTCACCCGTACATGTATGAGCCGATGTACAAGAAAAGAAAGCACGTCCATAACCGCCTGTTGCCAAAACAACCATATGTGCTTTAAAGCGATGAATTGTTCCAGTTTCAAGATCAAGCGCCATAACACCACGACAAACGCCTTCTTCATCCATAATCAAATCAAGGGCGAAGTACTCAATATAGAATTCAGCATTATGTTTTAAGCTTTGTTGATAGAGTGTATGCAAGATCGCATGCCCTGTTCTATCAGCTGCAGCACATGTTCTATAAGCTTGACCTTCACCAAAATGTGTTGTCATACCACCAAAAGCACGTTGATAAATTTTACCTGCCGCTGTACGACTAAATGGCACACCATAGTGCTCAAGCTCTAAAATAGATGGAATAGCTTCACGACACATATATTCAATAGCATCTTGGTCACCGAGCCAATCAGAGCCCTTAACCGTATCATACATATGCCAACGCCAATCATCTTCACCAACATTACCAAGTGCCGCAGAAATACCGCCTTGAGCGGCTACTGTGTGGCTTCTTGTTGGGAATACTTTTGAAATACACGCTGTTTTAAAGCCTTTTTCAGCCATACCAAATGTTGCACGTAAACCAGCACCACCGGCACCAACCACAACAACATCATATTCGTGGTCAATAATGTCATATGACTCTGTTACTTTTTTGTTTTCTTCTGTCATATCCGTTTCTTACCCTCCAAAGGCAATTTTTAAAAGTGAATAAACGCCAAAAGCTGCGATTGCAAAACCACCAAGGCGTAACATAATTAAGCTTCCGATCTTCATGCATTTGCACTGTACATAGTCTTCAATCACAACTTGTAAGCCTAAAACCGCATGGTAGCTCACATTCAAGATAATTAAAGCCAGTAAGAATGTTGAGCATGGCTCAGCAACAAAGGCTTTCGCCATAGCCATCGCTTCTGCTGTTGTTTCATAAGGTGTTGCCACCAATTGTGTTAAACGACACATCAGCCATACCATCAAACCAACATTAGCAATTGCTGTTAAGCGTTGCATCCACCAGTGATGTGCGCCTTCTTTTGCTGATCCAAAACCTTTTGCTTTTGCTAAAGGGTCAATTAATCCATCTTTTTTAATCATGAGATCACTCCAAAACCAGTCAAACAAATATAAAGCGCGAGTGCTGTCGATACAATAAGGACAAGAATGCTGCTTTTCGTAACAGAACAGATTTCATAGCCATATCCAATATCCCAAATCAAATGACGAAACCCTGTACATAAATGATAGCTCAATGCCCATGCCCAACCACAAAGGGCTATTTTACCAGGGATCGTTCCTGCCATAGTTAAAAAGCAGTCATACATATCCTCAGTTCCAAAAGAAAGCATCGCAATCCATGCTACAAAAACAACAAAGCCAACAGCAAGCGCGACTCCTGTTAAACGGTGTAAAATAGATAATGTTGATGATAATTGCGGTTTATAAATCTGCAAATGAGGCGATAAAGGGCGCTTTTGCGGTGTGTTAGAAGTCTCTGTCATATGAAATTTCCTTCAAGACGTAAGTTTACTACCCTATAAGAGGTACTCAATCTCGAGTGGTTTTTCAAGAAAAAAGCTATGAGATCAATAAAATACTATTAAATTATTCTTGACTCCCTCGTATTTTCATAATAAAATCACCGCACTATTGCAAATATTAAGAATCTGTTAACTTTTTAGACAACAGAAATGAAACTTTTAAATTAAGAGAGAGATCATGGTAGAAAGAGCACGCATTTGGGACATTGTTACATTAATTAGCGCTTGGGCCTTTTTTCTAAGCTTATGCCTTGTTATCACAACGCCTTACAATTCCATTGCCCATATGACAGGTATGCATCTAATGCTTGCCTCTGTTATTGTTCGCTTTATTTGGTCGTTTATTGCACGTGATGCAGCCTCTATTTCAGGATTTATCCCTTGGCCTCAACAGGTGTTTTCAAACCTCTATTTAACTTTCACACTTGATACCACGCCGTATGAAGGACACTCTCCTATTGGTGGTATTCTCGCTTTTATCACACTTTTATACGGTGGTATAACAGCCTTTAATGGTATTACAGACTCTTATGCCTATGGATCAATGCTTGAAGTAACAAGCTATTTATGGCTGACATACGCCCTTGGTACTGTTTATCAAATGGTCATGCAACAAATTGAACCTTTTGGCTTTATCTTCAAAGGACAAGGCTCTGTCTATGTTCCTTCTATTAGCGATGAAGAGAAAAACAACACATCTCTTTTTGCACTTCTATTTGATAAGCTTGCGCTACCCGCTTTAGTTGTAGGTGTCTTTGCTTTTGTTTCTATTGTTCCAACATTAACAGAATATAATATGAATGCCGAAGACGCTCTATCGGTTGCATTCGATGAAAAAGAAGCGCCTTCTGCACGTGACTTAGCAAATATTGAGACCGCTGCTGGACGACAAACAAACTCATTAGAAGAAACACTTCAATTCACAACTTTAGATGAAATTAATAGACGTTCCAACGGAACTCAACCGCAAGTTGGTCGCGTTGATATCAGACAGCAACGTGCGCTCATGCAACAGCAGGCAGCAGAACAAGCCCGCTCAACGAACCCTATTGATACTTTTGAACTTCCTATCCAAACTGAGGAATAAAGGCTTCAATAAGATCAGCTGTTAAATTTGATCTTATTTCTAGATTATCGACACACATCCATAGATTAAGGGCTGTGTCATGTGACCAATCTTCTCGTATACGGCTTATTAAAATCTGAGGTGCAGAAGCAACATCTAAAGGTGTTGCATATGTTTCAAACTGTCTGTTATCCATGACAATAAAGTCTGAATCTTCTTGTAACTGAGCCAAAACATCTTGGGACAAGACTTCATCATCAAACTCAATCGTTAAACTGAGCGCTGTCCCTATAAAAACAGGTACTTGAACTGTTGTTAAACCAAGAGCAACATCCTTACCCATCGCTTTTAAAAATTCAGAACGAATATGCCATTCTTGGTGATTTTGACGATCACTTAAAAGAACACCATGTCTTGGCAATAAATTAAATGCGATTTGTTTATCATACTGCTTAATTGGTAAGGACTGATGAACAAAAGCTTTTTTTGCTTGTTCATATAATTCATCCATAGACGCTTTTCCATTCTCTGATGCCGCCATCATTGCCGTCGCTACAATTCTTTGTACAGGGACATCTAAAACAGATTTCAACTTGTTAGAAAGCTTAATCAACCCGTAAGAAACGGATTGGACAATAGAAAAAGACGTCTGAGATAAATCAATATCAACACAGTCATAAAGAGAAACAACATCTTGTTCTAAAGAAGTCGCCCCAGACAAATCTATGATTTTTTGAGCTTTTCCCTCTAAAGATGAACGCCACTTTTCATGAACAACACGCGGTAAAGCCGATATGAGTATATCATAGTGATCGCTATCACCTAAAAAAGCTTCTAATGCTAACAAATTTAAAACATGGTTATCGCCAGCCGATATTTGACGCCCAACTGATTTTTTTGACGCAACAACCGTTAAATCAATCTGTTGTTTATTATCTTCTAATCTTTGAACGATTTTATTAACGACTTGGCGTCCCAAAACACCAGAAGCACCCACAATTGCTATTTTCATCTTTTTTGAACCTTAACATCAAATAATGATATTTTACCCCAGACACGCACACCATTTAAACATGCATCTCCGAAACAAAAACCGTCTAATTTTGAAGCGATATTTTCATTTCGATATGAAAGCACTGATACAGCCTCTTTAAAATAAAAAAGATCCTCATCCTTATCACCAGAAACTTCTATATATCCAAGAGGTTTCACTTCAAAGCTTAAATCAGGATAGAGCGTTTTAACCATATCTACAGCTTCATTTAACTCGCTAACAGTGAACCGTTGCGAAACAATACGCGGCAAAGCTTGTTTTTGTATTGATAATGTAAGCTCTTGCTTTGAGAGATAATCAAACTGGCGCTGTTCCTCAATCAAAAAAACAGCCGAAACAACAACTAAACACCACGTCACTAAACCAATAAAAACGGTCAGATTTAGATATTTTATTCGAGCCATCCTGCGACCTCCAAATCCCCATTTTCAAATAGTCTTGTATCCATAACAGTCATAAATTTTAAATTTAAATCTGTAATTTTCTTTTTCTTAAAACGCGCTTTTACAAAAACACGATCATCTGCACTGTAATCATATAAAACAACTTGACCTTGCTGTTGTTCAATCAAATGTTTAACCCTTGAAAGACGCGCCAAATGAGGCATCACACTCTGTCTTGTAAAGGTTTTCCATTGTCCTAAAACCTTATCTGTTTGCTTTTGAACAACCGCATAATCTTTCATGATTGATTGCGTATAAAAATAGTTTTGAATATGCAAGAACAGCCACGCACCAAAAATCAAGAACATAAACCATAAGCCTGACATAAGAAACATACGCCCTGCTTTGGCATTTTGACGTTCTTTTTCTAACCCACAATTTATCCATGAGATATATGGCGCTTTGTTTGCTTCAATTGTGATCATGTTTTTTTGCAAACTTTTAAGTTGCGGCATGATTAGGGTCTTAACCCCCGCATATAGCTGCATACGACCAGACATATCATCAAAAACCAACGCGGCAACAAGCCCATCTTGCTCATAAACATAGATATCATCTTTTGTTTTAAAGAGTGGGTTACCAGGCAATGCCGCCACCAAAGGACACCATCCATCTGTATAATCCGCTGCAAAATGAGATGGGATAGCAATATACCAACACTTCCCTTCATAAGAGCTATAAGCAAACAAGATACGCTCTGTTCCAAAAGCCTGAGAAGCAGCATTTAAGATATTATCACGGTCTTTTTTTCCATCTTGAGGTAAACAGCCGCCCAAGATATCACGTGGCAACATGACATCTTTACTGAACTGGGGTTCTTTTTTGCGTTTTCCTAATAACATCTAGTTACTCTTTTAAGAAAAAAAATATTTAAATACAATATCTTTATTCACTTTCACCTTCTATATTAATTTTAATCTCACTATCATGAAGTTTTTTAGACGCATCCAATATTGATAAATCTAACTCAATCTCATCATTAAACCAGTGATACATAAAGCGACCAGATTTATTTTCTCCTACCTCAAAAAGCTCTTCTAAGAAAATTTGAAAACTTATAGCAAGCATATCTGGTAAAACATATTTTAAAAGCTCTTGGCCTTTTTTATAATATAAAATTTGGATCCCTGAATTATTCAAAACCGTTGGAAGGAAACGAATTTTATCAACATCTTCGCGTAAGGCTTGTTCTATAATAGAACGAAAAAACAAGATTGGCATGTCTTTACTTGTGACGTCTTCAAACCATCCCAATAATACTTTTTCCGGATAATCGTAAAAGCGCTCATGCGCATATTTTAATTCTTCATATAAAGCGCGTCGATCCCATAAATCAACCACAACATCTTTCATAAAATAACCTCTACGCGCCATTGCATGACGAAGCTTTCTTAAAGATGGCTCGGGTAAATCATATAAAGGTGATAATTTCAACATCCCATCAAGCAACTCAACTAAATGCAAATTCAAAGGCAACCAAGAATCAATAGGAAGACGTGCACGCAATTCATCACCACTTGCTGTTGTCTTCAAAATGTTTTCTTCTTTTTTCTTTTTAGGCATAAATATATATAGAAAAATATATGTGTAAGAATCAAAGTGACAAGAATTTGCCACTTCCTAGTGTGACATCCTCTTTAGCACTTGCCAAGTACTAAATACACAATTGATTATTATTCAGAACAACACTACAATCGCCGTCATGATTATTATGTTTTCACTCTCCGCTTTAATCCTCATGATTTTGGGATGTGGCTGGTTATTTTACAAAGATTATACAGAGCATAGACTCCCTAATTATGGTGTCCTACTTGTTGGAATATGCGCCCTTATCTACCATATCTGCGGCGCCCATCTTCAGACATCTCCCTCATGGTGGAATCTTTTGCTGGGTGCCTTTATTGGTGTTCTTTTTATGGTGACAATCCGTTATTTTGCGAATCGTCGTTATAAAACAGAAACACTTGGTATGGGTGATATAAAATTAATCCTCGTTTCAGGATTATGGGTCGGCTTTCCTTTTATTTTTCATGTAATAAGCCTTGGTGCTTTTATTGGTGTCCTACTCGCACTTGGCAATTTTAGTTATAAAAAACATCTTAAGAAACAAAACGCGTCGCTAAAGAATACACACATTCCTGCGGGACCAGGCTTCATCATCGCTCTGATAATGACCGTCTTGTATATTGATTACCCTGTCATTTTTCTTCTCACGCGCCTCATTTTAAATATTGACATTTAGACTCCCTCGCGTATAGTGCGTTTTCGAGATGAGTTACTTTGCAGAAAAAGCCAGCCTCCCGAATTATACATTCTCCCACAAACATCTTTTGGGCATTGAGAACCTTTCACAATTTGATGTGAGAGCGCTCCTTGATCTTGCAGATCACTATGTTGCCCTAAATCGCCAGACAGCGAAGAAAAGTGATGCACTAACAGGACGCACTGTCCTCAATCTATTTTTCGAGAACTCAACACGCACCAGAACATCTTTTGAACTTGCTGCTAAAAAGCTAGGTGCTGATGTAATTAACATGACAGTAGAGAGTAGCTCCGTTAAAAAAGGAGAAACACTCCTCGACACAGCAGCAACTTTAAATGCAATGCACCCTGATGCGCTTGTCGTGCGTCATGGTGATTCGGGTGCAGCTAAACTCCTATCACGCAAAATGAATTGTCCTGTTTTAAATGCTGGAGATGGACGCCACGAGCATCCAACTCAAGCCCTCTTAGATGCCCTTACAATTTTACGTGCTAAGAAAAAACTAGACGGTTTAAAAATAGCTATTTGTGGTGACATTGCCCACTCTCGTGTTGCCCGATCAAACATTATTTTACTAACCCTCATGGGCGCGGAAGTCCGACTTATTGCTCCACCAACACTGATACCAACAGGTATTGATCAAATGGGTGCTACTATATATTACGATATGAAAGAAGGCTTAAAAGATGCAGATGTCATTATGATGCTGCGCCTTCAACAAGAGCGCATGACAGGACAATTCGTCCCTTCTATTCAAGAATATTATCACTTTTACGGCCTCACCGCAGAAAAGCTTAATTATGCATCACCAAATGCTATTATTATGCACCCAGGCCCTATGAATAGAGGTGTTGAAATCGCCAGTGAACTTGCTGACGACATTAGTCGCTCCATGATTTTAAACCAAGTTGAAATGGGCGTTGCTGTACGTATGGCATGCCTAGACCTTTTAACACAAAGCAACAACATAGTTGAGAGATTACGTTAAGAAAAGAGTGTATCCCAATGAGTAAAAAGGCTTATTTAAACGCGACACTTATCGATCCAGAAACAGGCCTTAACGAAAAAGGCGGGATCCTCTTTGAAGAAGATCGCATTCTAGATCTTGGCGCACACCTTAACAAAGATAGCCTTGGAAGCGCTTGTGAAGTCACTATTTTAGAAGGTGATGAATATATCGCCCCAGGTCTTGTTGATATTCGAGCTCTAATCGGAGAACCAGGCAATGACCATAAAGAAGATTTTTCATCTGCATGTTCAGCTGCCGCAGCTGGTGGGATAACAACTCTTGCTTGCCTCCCTGAAACAAAACCAGTGATTGATAATATTGCCAGCCTTGAATTTGTCGCAAAAAAAACACGTGAACAAAATAGTGTTAAAATACATGCCTATGCAAGCCTAACCAAAAACATGGATGGAAAAGATCTTTCTGAGATTGGCATGTTGACACAAAATGGTGCTGTTGGGTTTACAGACTGCTTAGCCCCTATTAAAAGCCCTAAAACACTTGCACGCGCTCTATCTTACAGCAAAATCTGTAATGCATTAATTATCAATCACCCGAACGACCTCGACTTAACAGGTGATGGGCATATGAATAAAGGGGCGTTAGCAACACGCCTTGGATTAAACGGTATCCCTCGTGAAGCAGAAATCATTATGTTAGAACGCGATATGCGCATCCTAGAAATGACAGGCGGACGCTATCACGCTGCTAACATCTCAACATCTGACTCTGTTGACATTATTAGAAAAGCAAAAGAAAAAGGCTTAAACGTTACATGTGACACGGCCGCTTTTTATGCAACTTTAACCGAAAATGATGTGGAAGATTACAGAACATTCACAAAATTAATGCCTCCACTTAGATCTGACGATGATCGTTCATCCATTGCACACGCAATCAAAGATGGAACGATTGATATCATCACCAGCGACCACCGCCCCGAAGATCAAGACTCAAAAAGACTTCCATTCGCAGATGCCTCTATTGGGGCTGTTGGCCTTGAAACACTTTTAAGCCTTGGGCTCGCTATTGCCGATGAAACAGACATGCCCCTTATTGATCTAATTGCAAGCTTAAGTCTAAAGCCAGCCAATCTTTTAGGATTAAGAGATGCGGGACGCTTAAAGAAAAATGGTGCTGCTGATTTTATTATCTTTTCACCAACGCTCGGCTGGCGCATGGATGCTTCAAAATTGCATTCAAAAGCAAAAAACACACCTTTTGACCAACGCGCTATGACTGGCACAGTCTTAGAAACCGTTATAAACGGCATTACGCATTATAAAAAAGCTTAAATATAAGATGCTGTTAGATGAAAAGGTGTTTTAAACTCACTTTTTATTTCATCTCTATTAACACAGGTCACTGTTCTTGTCGGCTCAGTATATCTTGGCCCACCCCATCCTGTTGTTAACCAAGTCGTTAAATGCGTCCCTTCAGAAATACATTCTTCTTTTGAATCAACTTGTTTGAGTACAACGGCACTCCCACTCCCAGCATCTCCAATGAGAGCCAAATCCGCCCCCGCTTCTTGCCAAAATTCTTTTGATAAATTATCAACATGTTCATATAACTCAACCACCACAAAATACGGCTTATCATATCTTGATACAATTAGCTCTGGGCTATATTGCGCTCTTGGGTCTATACTCGCTTCATGCGTATTGTCTTCTGCAAGGTCATACCCTTCATTAGTGTGCAATAATGATGCACAGCCTGACATCAAAGCGAATATTGGTAATAATCCTATTTTTTTTAACATGTTAATCTTCTCCCTTTATAATTTTAATGCTTTTCTTATTCTTGCTTTTAATGTCTTTTTCGGCTCTCCCACATGCCACACAAAATCAGTATAATGTGCAACAATACCCCCATATAAGGACTGGCAATATATTGTTGCCTTTACAGGATTTCTCTCAAATCCACCCTCACCCAATATAGCATTTGTACGCCTAATCATCTCATCGATACTATGATCGTATACGGCAACACGTGTAGAAGCACAAATAAGATTATCTTTAATCTCTGATAATAAATCACTTTTATAATGCATAACAGAATTGCCAATAAAGCAGGCTTTATCCCATTCTATTATTTTTCTTTCTTTCACATACTCATTCAAAAGACAATAAAGTGCTACTGGATATAAGCTTGTGCAATATCCCATTGGTAAAATAACATCCGCATCAGCAACTACGTTTTTACCTTTATAAAGCCTCACATTTACAGGGGTAGTGCTTATAATATTATTCCTTAATGAATTCGCTTCAGGGTGATCCACATCAGGTATTAAAGCCGCTATTTTATGTCTTAATTCTGTATTCATTTTTTTACAATCTTCTATATTTTTTCATAATATAATAGTAATAAAATTACTATGTCAATAACATTTTTTATGTGACGCACTCAAATCAATAGCGTATAAAGACATATACTTATTTTACTTTTTAAAGGATATATCATGGAATTTGCGAGTGCAGAGAGCGTTACTCTTTTTTTTATCTTTGTCTTTTGCCTTTCATACTTATCAGGCTCTGTTCCTTATGGGTTAATTTTAACAAAAGCGTTTAACCTTGGTGACATCAGAAAAATTGGCTCAGGTAATATCGGTGCAACAAATGTCTTAAGAACGGGCAACAAAAAAATAGCCGCTGCCACACTCCTGTTAGATGCTTTAAAGGGCTTTTTGCCCGTTTTTATCTTCAATCAGTTTGGAGATAGCTATGCCGCCATTGCTTCTATCGCAGCCATCTTAGGTCATTGCTATCCTGTCTGGCTGAAGTTCAAAGGCGGGAAAGGTGTTGCCACCGCACTCGGTGTTTTATTCGGATTAAATCCTTTTATCGCTCTTGCCGCTATGGGTACATGGGTCTTATCCGCTTTTATTACACGGATATCTTCATTATCCGCTCTCATTGCCTGTGCTAGCACACCGTTTTTTGCTTTATTATTTGCACAAGGCATTACAGCCCTCACCTGCCTCGTACTTAGTATTTTAATTTGCTTGCGCCATGAAGCCAACATCAAACGCATCTTAAACAAAACAGAATCCAAAATCGGTGAGAAAAAATAAACACTATGGATACCCCCCTTCATGCCTGCTTAACATTAATCAGAACCAAAAATATTGGTGTCACTCGATTTTTTGAGCTTATTGATCACTACGAAACTGCTGAACGCGCTTTAAAAGCACTTCCTGAATTAGAGCGTCACAAGAAACTTTCTTTTTCGATTGATATTCCCTCACAGGGAAAAATCAATAATGAGATAAATGCAACGCATGCGACAGGAGCACGCTTTATCACTTATTTTGACCCTTTATATCCCGATGCTTTAAAACATATTCCTGATCCGCCCCCCGTTTTAATCGTCAAAGGAAATATAGATCTATTAAACCAGCCTAAGATTGCTCTGATTGGCTCAAGAAACGCCTCTCTAAACGGTCAGCATTACACGAGCAAACTTGCAAAAGAATTAGGCGCACAGTCTTATATCTGTGTTTCAGGTCTTGCCCGTGGCATTGATAGCGCCGCACATCAGGCCTCCCTTAAAACAGGAACAATTGGCGTTATCGCTGGTGGTATCGATCATATATATCCGAGCGAGAATACCGCTCTATTCAATCAAATGTATGAAAAAGGCCTCGTCATAACAGAAATGCCTATTGGCTCAAAAGCAAAGGCTCAAGATTTCCCAAGACGTAATAGAATAGTCGCAGGGTTAAGCTTAGGTGTTGTTGTCATAGAAGCAGCCCTCAAATCAGGCTCATTAATAACAGCACGCCTCGCAAATGAATATGGGCGCGATGTTTTCTCTGTTCCTGGTTCACCACTCGACCCCCGATCAGAAGGCACAAACAAACTCATTCAAAATGGCGCAAAACTTATTCAATCCGTGAATGATATTTTAGAAGATATAACACCTCTCACAAAACCATACAAAGAAAGCGCTCCGCAAAATAGTTTTGACTTTAGTTCAGAGCCACAATCAATAAAAGATGAACCCATCCCTGCTACAACCACAAACAAATTAGATACTTTAATCTTGGATATATTAGATCACACCCCGATAGAAACAGATTTAATTATTAGAAAAATAGCGAATACAAATAATATATCGCCTGAAAAATGCCTAAAAACAATCATTAGTCTTGAGTTTTCTGGGGCCATCATTCGCCACTCTGGAAACAAAATCTCAAAAGCCTAAAGATACTTCTTGGCAGAAAATTCTTGCGATGAATCGAAAAACACGTTAGTTGCTATTACTATAGAGAATGATTTTTAACAGATAAAAGGATTTAAAATATCGTGTCTGCATCAAATGTTGTCATCGTAGAGTCCCCCTCAAAGGCTAAAACAATTAATAAATATCTGGGTGATGATTTTTATGTATTAGCAAGTTACGGACATGTAAGAGACCTTCCTCCAAAAGACGGTTCTGTTGATCCTGACAAAGATTTTGAGATGCTATGGCAAAACAGTGATCGCTCTTCGAAAACGCTAAAAGACATCACAACAGCTCTTAAAAATGCAAAAACATTATACCTCGCAACTGACCCCGACCGGGAGGGAGAAGCCATTTCATGGCATATCCAAGAAATCTTACGTGATAAGAAAATGCTTGATAAGCTTGATGTCAAACGTGTGGCCTTCAACCAAATTACAAAAGACTCAATCAAAGATGCTTTTAGTAACCCGCGTGATTTGGATTCGAGCTTGGTAGAAGCTTATCTTGCGCGACGTGCTCTAGATTATCTTGTTGGCTTTAACTTATCTCCTATCTTATGGCGCAAATTACCAGGCGCTCGTTCTGCTGGGCGTGTGCAATCCGTTGCTCTACGATTAATTTGTGAGCGCGAGTCAGAAATTGAGATTTTCAAGCCAGAAGAATATTGGTCAATTGAAACCGATTTTGCAAAAGCTGATGGCGCCCTTATTCCTTCAAAACTCACTGTTTTAAAAGGCGATAAACTCAAAAAATTTGATATTAATAACGAAGCTGATGCAACTGAAGCCGTTGCTGCTATTAAAGGATCAAGCTTTACCGTCAAAACAATTGAAAAAAAGCAGGCACGCCGCAATCCTGCAGCTCCTTTCATTACATCAACATTACAACAAGAAGCCTCTCGTAAACTGGGCTTTGGTGCCACACACACAATGCGCGTTGCTCAACAACTTTATGAAGGCATTGATATTGGTGGTGAAACGGTCGGCTTAATCACATATATGAGAACAGATGGTATCACTCTTTCTCCTGAAGCGATTAGTAGCTGTACAAATCTGATTAAAAAAGAATTTGGCGATAATTATGCGCCAAAGTCACCACGTATGTACAAATCAAAAGCTAAGAATGCGCAAGAAGCACACGAAGCTATTCGTCCAACAAATATTACACGCAAACCTGACAGCTTAAAAAGCCGCTTAACGGTTGATCAATTTAAGCTGTATGAGCTTATTTGGAAACGCACGCTTGCTTCTTGTATGGAAAGCGCTGTTTTAGACCAAGTCAGTGTCGACATCGTTGACCAAACAGGACAAATCGAATGCCGTGCCACAGGTTCCGTTGTTGCTTTTGACGGTTTCTTGAAACTCTATATTGAAGATAGAGATGACGATCAAGATAAAGATTCAGACAATAAAATCTTACCTGCGTTACAAGAAGGTGAAGCGCTGAATTTAAATCTCGTCACACCTAATCAACATTTCACACAAGCACCTCCACGCTACACAGAGGCAAGCCTTGTCAAGAAAATGGAAGAATTAGGCATCGGTCGTCCTTCTACATATGCATCAATCTTACATGTGTTACAAGAACGTACCTATGTGACACTAGAAAGCAAACGCTTCATCCCTTCTGACCGTGGACGTATTGTTACAACATTTTTAGAGCATTTCTTCCCGCGCTATGTTGAATATGATTTCACAGCAGATCTTGAAAACCGTTTAGACGAAATCACAGAAGGAAAAGTTCAATGGAAAAAAATTCTTCATGATTTCTGGCAAGCCTTCTCAACTGTTGTTGAAGAAACAAAAGGCTTAACAATCACTGAGGTGATTGACTCTCTAGATGAAGATTTAGGTCCTCACTTCTTTCCTGAAACTAAAGAAAACCCAGATCCACGAAAATGTGGCGCCTGTGATGATGGTCGCTTAGGCCTTAAGCTTGGGAAATTTGGTGCTTTTATCGGCTGTTCAAACTATCCTGAATGTAAAAACACACGCCAGCTAGCGATCCAAGGGGATGAGAAAGATGCCCCTGCACTTGATGAACCTAAAATCTTAGGACAAGACCCCGAAACCGATATGGATGTGTCATTGCGCAAAGGCCCCTACGGATACTATGTTCAATTAGGGCCTAAAGACGCCGAAGACAAAAAAGAAAAACCAAAAAGAACAGCTATTCCAAAAGGTACAGAGATTGAGGCCGTTGATTTAAATAAAGCACTCGCCCTCCTCTCACTTCCAAGAGAAATAGGAACGCATCCAGAAACTGCGAAAAAAGTAACCGCTGGTATCGGGCGTTTTGGCCCCTATGTGAAGCATGAGTCAACCTTCAAATCTATCCCTAAAGATGAGGATGTTTTAACGATTGGATTGAACCGTGCTATAGACCTTTTGGCAACAGCTTCGAAAAAAACATCATCTGCTGCATTAAAAGAGCTAGAAACTGTTGACAAAAAGAAAATTACTATACATAATGGCCGCTATGGTCCTTATGTTAAATTTGGGAAGGTGATGGCGTCATTACCGAAAGACATGAACCCAGAAGATGTAACATTAGAGCAAGCCTTGGCATTAATAGAAGAAAAAAAGTCCAAAGGCAAAAAGAGCAAAGGATCTAAAAAAACAAAAACATAATTATTCTTTCTCAAACGCTCCTTCTTTTAAAGATGCGCTAGATAAAGAAATAGGAGGAGCTCTCAAAAATGGCAAAGACATCAAAAAAACGTATTGTTAGCCCATCACATTTAACAGATGGTGAAAAAAAACAAATCATCGACTTTATTGCTTCTCATGCGGATTCATCTATCAAAGACATTTGCGAGCATATGTTTATTGACATTGAAGACCAAAACCCTGACTTTATTGCTGTAAAACACTTCCTTGTAGAAGCTCTTGACCAAGATCTTATCGTTAGAGATAAAACACAAAGCAAATATCGCGTTGAACAAAATATTGGTTATATCGTAGCACGCTACATCAAACCACAACACCCAAGACAGCCTGTGCAATTCAAACCTATAACATGGCCTGAGAATGCACATCATAACAAGCCTGCTTTTATTGCGCTGGATCGCTCTAGAAAATCACCTCTCAACCCTTATCGATTAGATGATGGTGCACTTGTTACTTTAAAAGTAAACACATCACGAAAAAAGCGTGAGAATATCGCATTCAAAGGAATTGTTTCGACAACTCCAGATACTGAATTAACAGGCCTCATTGAAAAAAATATGAATGATGAATTCTTTATTACACCTGTCAATGGCTCAAGAGATTACCGCTTCTATCTAAGAGAGTCTGATTTAGGCCCAGCAAAAGAAGGCGATATTGTAAACTTTAAACTAGATTCCAAAACCTTTTCTAGCCAAACAAACTCCCCTTCAATTATAAGCGTTTTGGGACAAAAGCTAGATTGGCATTCAATCAGTCCTGTTGTCGCAAGTGAATTTAAACTCTCTCAGACATTTAATGAAAAAGTGATGTCTGAGATGCAATCACTCAAAGATCCAAATTGGACGACAGCCAACCGCACAGATTTAACAGCCATCCCATATGTAACAATTGATGATGTTACGACAACCGACATGGATGATGCTATATATTCTAAACCAGTATATAACGATAAAGGCAAGCAAACTGGTTGGTTTATTTCTGTCGCTATTGCAGATGTAGCACAATATATTGCTGCTGGAAGCGCTATTGACCGTGAAGCAGAAGCACGTGGTAACACAAACTATTTACCAGGTTTCCGTTGTGATATGGTTCCAACAGAGATTGCAACTGATAAAGCCTCTCTTGTTCCTGATGAGATACGTTCTGCCCTCGTAATGAATATGAATATTAGCTTAGATGGCAGATTACAAAGTTACAAATTACAACGTGGTCTTATTAAATCACGTGCAAAGCTGCACCATCAACAAGTTGAAGACGCCATCAATGGTAATCCAGATTCTGAAATACTACCGCATATGGAACATATTAAAAATATGTATGCTGCTTTCAAACCACTGGCTGAACAATCAGAAAAACGTCGGAAATTACCTATTGAAAGTAAAGAGCAGAAAATTGCTTTTGATGCTGAAGGGAACTTCGTTGATATCGTTTTAAAAGACTATATGGAGATCAATAAAGTTATTGAAGAATATATGGTTCTTGCCAATATGTGTGCTGCTAAAATCTTAAAAGCAAAAGGATATCCTGCCCCGCATAGAAACCATGGTTCTCCAAGTGAAAAGCGTATGATGATCAATGCTGCTATCTTAGAAGAACTCGGATACCCACTAGATATTGACGAAACCCCTGAAGGTATTCGTTACCAACTTGTTGGTATCTTAAAGAAATCAAAAGACACTCCAGAAATGGAGCTTGTCCATCAACTCGTTACAATGCTTCAAGCGCGCGCAGAATATTCAACAGATGAAGAAGTTGGCCATTATGGCTTGGGTTTAGAAGATTATGCGCATTTCACATCTCCTATTCGCCGTTATGCCGATTTAGATGTGCATCGCAAACTTATTTCGGCCTGTAACCTTGGAACAGATGGCTTGCCAAAATCTACATCTGCTGAAAAAGTACAAGCGATGGCCGAGCATATTTCAGAACGCGAAAATATTGCAAAACGCGCAGAGCGTGAAGCCCGCGCTCGTTTCTGTCAGGCATGGATTAATCGCGAAGTAAGTCATGCTTATAAAACAGGCAAAAGCAATGAATATGAAGCTATTATCACAGATATCTCGGAAGGTGGCATACAAGTGAAACTAGCCCGCAACGGTGTCGAAGGCTTTATTCCTGTAGAATTACTACCTGGTGATGGTTCATATCGCTATATCAAAGATTTTAAACTCCTTGTTTCTCGCTTTGAAGTTGGTCGTAGAACTTATGAGAATGCTTACCAACAAGGCGCTAGGTTAACAGTTGCTATTCCAAACCCTGTTGATAAAACAGTTCAAAAAGGTGATTTTGAGCCTGTTGATTTTTCTATGGCACTTCTTCCTAAATACGAAAACGAAATTGCTGGCATTATGAGCCGTACATTCGATGCACAATATGATAGAAAGCAACGTAAAAAGCTTAAACGCAAAACACGCAATCATAAAAAAGGTCATATCATAAAATAATACCCTCTTTTAAACGTGTTCTTACTTTACTCTATCTGCATTTATGCGTATAGTGTGGCTAGAAATGAAAAAAGATTCACAAACACTCCCCCATCCTGACGAAATAGTTTCTTACCTAATGAAGAGCCCTGTTCCTGTATCCAAACAAGAACTCTCAAAGCACTTCAAGATCCAAGGGAAGGAGGTAAGGCAAGACTTTAAGATTCTTTTAAAAGGCCTTGTAAAACAAGGGAAAATCGAAAAAGAAAAAGGGCGAAACTACTCTGCCGAAGCCACAATTCCTAAAACAATTCGTATCAAAATTACTGAATTTAATGAAGACCGTATGTCCTTTATTGGAGAATGCATCGATGAAGATGTTGAAGGCATCAAAAAAGCATATATCCGCCATAAAGACCGCCCCAAAGCGCGCGTTAATGATTGTTTTGTCGTACGCGTTTTAGATGTAAATAATGGCCACGCTCAAGTAAAACCCTTGAAACTCATTTACCCTGACCGTACAAAATTAGTCGGCGTTGTCCGCCTCACACAAGAAGGTGCGATTATCACCCCGACAAACAGGACAATTAAAGAGAACTTCGAACTAAGAGGCGATGATGCACGTGATTTAAACGATGATGATCTCGTTGTGATCTCAGCAACAGATGGTCGTATTTCTTCTTTAATTGAAAATTTAGGCCCGAGCGATAATGTCAAAAACATTACATTAATCGCCGTTCACGAAAATAATATCCGTACAGAGTTTTCTGAAGATTGTATTGAACAAGCAAAAGCTTCAGACCTCCCTCCTCTCAAAGATCGTACAGATATGAGAGAGATCCCTCTTGTTACAATTGATGGTGAAGATGCGCGCGATTTTGATGATGCGGTATATGCAGAACCAACTGAGCATGGTTATAAAATCTGGGTGGCTATTGCTGATGTGAGCTACTATGTATCTCACGGCTCACCTTTAGATAAAGAAGCGATTAAACGCGGTAACTCTACTTATTTCCCAGACCGTGTCGTACCGATGCTGCCAGAACATTTATCAAATGGCTTATGTTCGATCAATCCAGATGAAGAACGTGCCTGTATGGCACTTGAAATGCATATTGATACACATGGTAAATTAACATCGAAAAAGATTCACCGCGGTCTAATGAAGTCGCATGCGCGTCTAACATACACACAAGTCCAAACATTCTTAGATGGCGGCGAACCTAATGAGATTACACCTGTGAAAAAACACATTAGTCACTTGTTTGATGCCTATAAAGTACTTAGAAAAGCGCGTGAAAAGCGTGGTGCCCTTGATATTCATGGTACAGAACAAAAAATCATCATGAATGATGAAGGCTATATTACTGATGTAACCGTACGTGAACAAAACACAGCAAACCAAGTTATTGAAGAATTAATGATCTTATCTAATGTTGCTGTTGCAGAGTTATTAGAGGCCAAAAATGCCCCTGTCATGTACAGAATTCATGAACCACCCAGCCTAGAGCGCATAACAACACTTCGTGATTTCATTGGTGGATTTGGCTATAAAGTCCCTGTTTCTGTTAATATTAACGGAAATGATTTGAACGGCATTCTAACAAAATCCTTAGGCCAGCCTGAAGAATTCATTATTCAAGAAAGTGTTTTAAGATCTCAAAGCCAAGCCCGATACGCCCCCGAAAATCAAGGTCACTTCGGCCTAAGCTTAGAACGATATGCACACTTTACGTCTCCTATTCGTCGCTATGCTGATTTAATCGTACATAGATCGCTTATCCGCGCTTATAAGCTCGGTAAAGATGGATTAACAGACACCGAAATTTCACAATTACAAGGCATTTCCGAAGATATTTCAGATGCCGAAAGACGCTCTGTCAGAGCTGAGCGCGATGCGATGAGTCGCTTAACTGCAATCTATCTCTCTGAACAAGAAGAACAAACTTTTGATGGTATTATATCGGGGGTCAATGATGCTGGTTTATTTATCCGTCTTCCCCGCTATGGTGCAGAAGGCTTTATTCCAATTAGAACGCTTCCAGATGATTTTTATATCCATGATCAAAAATCACAAAGTTTAATTGGGCGCCGAACAAAGCGCATTTATCAATTAATGGCTTCCGTCAAAGTTCGTTTAAGAGATATCGACCCTCTTATGAATAACATTATTTTTGAAGTCGCTGATGAATTTTCCGCACATCATGACGGCTTCTCCTTCTCACTTCCAAAATCCGACCGAGGCAACCGAAGAGATAGAGGTGGACGCCGTGATAAAGGTGGTCGAGGAGACAGAAAAGATAAAAGAAAACCCCAAAAAGGCAATTTTTCTAACAAAGACAATAAAAACACCAAGAAAAACAAACATAAAAAGCCAAAGAACAACAAAAAGTCTTGAATTTTGGTGAGATTTTTCCTATAAGTCGTTAATTAACAATTTAATCATGATTAAAGTGAGGATAAAAATCCATGGCACGTGTTACCGTTGAAGATTGCGTTACAAAAATCCCTAACCGTTTTGAGCTTGTTTTAACAGCGGCTCAAAGAGCAAAAGCAATTGGTGTTGGAGCTGAATTAACACTTGATCGCGACAATGATAAAAATTCTGTAGTTTCTCTTCGTGAGATCGCTGACGAAACTATTCCTTTAGAAGAATTAAAAGACAACGTCATCAAAAGCTTCCAAAAAGTTACGTTTATGGATGATGATGAAGATGAAGAAACAATCGATCTTATGGATGGCGAAAACGACTGGTCAGGTCTTGCTAACTTCGGCGATGATTCTTCTAGCGATGATGCAAATATCATTGGTTACAGCATTACAGATGAAGAAACTGAAGCAGCCGCTAAAAAAGAAGCCGCTGCTCCTGAAGATGAGTTTATGATTGGACAAGCTATCGATCCTTCTAGCGTCCCTGAAGACATGCTTAAATATGAAGAATAAGATATCCACTCAGAAAAAATAGATTTTTTTAAAAAGGAGGCTTTGTTGCTTCCTTTTTTTTGCTATAGTCTTTTAACTGGCTTTCATATTTAACTAATGCCTGAAATTTAATGAGCGAATTAGACACACAACAAAAAGAAAATATAAAACCGATAGAGATCGATCCAGAGGCTCTAAAGGAATCATTCATGTCACAAGTGCGGGACAAGATTGTTGAGGCTGATCACGCTCTCATACTCAAAGGTCTTGATTGTTGCATCAATTCGCATGCCTCACAAAAACGTGCATCAGGCGAGCCTTATTACACACATCCAATTGCTGTTGCAGAAATCCTCATGAATATGGGACTTGATCAAGCAACAATTATTACAGCCCTTCTTCACGATACGGTTGAAGACACAGACATGACACTTGCAGATCTTTCTCGTGATTTTGGTGAAGAAATCTCTCAACTTGTTGACGGGGTTACAAAATTAACAAGAATCGAATTACAAAGCACAGAAACGAAACAAGCAGAAAACTTTAGAAAGCTTGTTCTAGCGATGTCCGAAGATATTCGTGTCCTTATCGTCAAGTTAGCGGATAGAACACATAACATGAGCACTTTAGGATATATCTCAAAGCCTCATAAACAGCGCCGCATTGCCTCTGAAACAATTGAGATTTTTGCTCCACTTGCAGAGCGTATCGGCCTTCACTATATTAAAGAACAGCTCGAAGACATGTCTTTCATGTATCTTCAACCAGAAGCCCGTCAGAGTATTTTAAAGCGTCTTGCTTTCTTAAAAGAGGAAGAAGAACAAAATGTTGTCGACAAGATCTTAGACATTCTGATCAAAAATATGACAGATGCAGGCATTGACGCTAATGTATCAGGACGTGAAAAAACGCCTTATTCAATTTGGCGCAAGATGCAGCGTAAAAATGTGACCTTCGAACAACTCTCAGATATTATGGCCTTTCGTATTGTTGTAAAGGATGTTGGAGAATGTTATCACGCACTCGGCATATTCCATGGTATGTACCCCGTTGTACCTGGCCGTTTTAAAGATTACATCTCCACCCCAAAACTCAATGGTTATCGAAGCCTACATACAACAGTCTTAGGACCTGAAAATCAAAAAATTGAAATCCAAATCCGAACAGATGAAATGCATAAAGAGGCTGACCTTGGGGTAGCTGCGCATTGGGCTTATAAACAGCAACGCAAGAATACAAAAGATGTTCAACATTACAGATGGCTTCGTGAGCTTTTAGATATCTTAGAAAATGCTGGGCAACCTGAAGAATTCCTAGAGAATACAAAATTAGAACTGTTCCAAGACCGTGTTTTTTGTTTCTCACCACGCGGTGACTTAATCGAGCTTCCAAGCGGTGCAACGCCTGTTGACTTTGCTTATGCTGTGCACTCCGCCATTGGTGACACTTGTGTTGGTGCCAAAATCAATGGTCGTATAGCACCTTTAAATACGAAGCTTGTCAATGGTGACCAAGTTGATATTCAGACGTCTAAAACACAAACCCCCTCTCCTACATGGGAGCGCTTTGTTGTTACAGGAAAAGCAAAATCGCGTATTCGCCGCTTTATCAGACAACAACAACGCGATGAATATTCACAACTTGGAAAGGTTATGTTGGAAAAGAAATTCCGACAAGAAGGCTATAAATTCACTGAAAAAGCCATTCAAGGTATTTTGAAAAATTACCGCGTGGACGCTTCCGAAGATCTATATGCTGGTGTCGGTTCTGGGCACTTAAATGTGAAGGAAGTTTTTTCAACAATCTTCCCTGATCACAAGAAAAGTGTCGTTACGCCAAATGCGACAGATCCTTCAATCGAAGCAAGCATTGAAAAGAAAGCTGCCACAGCAGCAAAAGGAATTGCCCATAAAGACGGCGTCCCCATTAAAGGCTTAATTCCTGGTATGGCCGTTCATTTTGCAAGATGCTGCCACCCACTTCCTGGGGATCGCATTGTTGGTATTGTTACAACAGGACGTGGTGTCACAATTCATACCATCGACTGTGAAACGCTTGAAACTTTTGCAGATACGCCTGAGAGATGGCTTGATGTTTCATGGGATGAAGGTCCAGACAAACCAGAAAGCCACATCGGACGGATCAGTATCACAATAGGAAATGAAGCTGGCGCTTTAGGAACACTCTCTACTGTAATTGGTAGGAATGGTGGAAACATTACAAACCTAAAAATTGTAAATAGAGATTTAGATTTTTGGGATATGCAACTTGATATTTATGTAGAAGATGTTATGCATCTCAATAACATCATTGCGGCATTAAGAGCAACACCTGAGGTTATAACGGTTGATAGAGCACGAGGTCGTTAATCACACATATGAGCCTTTTTTCTCGCCATATAAAAAAAAGTTTTAATCAAAGAGCGCGTGATTTTATTTGGCCACGTATCGGCTGGAAACGTGTTTTAACTTATTATAAGAAAAGATTATTTAGAATTTCAGATACGCCTCATGCCATTGCAGCGGGCCTTGCTAGTGGGATTGCTGTGTCATTCACCCCTTTTATTGGTTTTCATTTACTCTTTGCCGCTGGCCTAAGCATCCTAACTAGAGGAAATGTTATTGCCAGCGTGATTGGTACATTAATTGGAAATCCTGCAACATTCCCCTTCATATGGCTTGGAACTTATTATTTAGGCGGTACCCTTTTAGGACTTGAAACACATGCCAGCCACTTAAGCGGCGGCGTTTCATATGAATTCCTAAAAGAAAATTTCTTTAATATTTTTATTCCTATGTCCCTAGCTGGCATTTTAGTTGGTGCTATTGCTTGGTTTACAAGTTATTCCTTATTTGAAAAAGCCATTGAGAAATACCAACACCATAAGCAAAGGCGTATGCTTGCTAAAAGAAAATTATTCAAAACACTCAAAAGCAAACTAGAACGCCGCAAGCGTCTTAAGAATATAAAAACGGCTCAAATAGCTGAAAACTTATATCTAGAAAAAGTTACAGAGGATAAATACCCCCTTATTGAAGAAACGGCTTATACTCATATATACGATATTGGAGAAGAATTTCTTTTGAAACTCTCCAAAAGACATGGGGCAGATCTCGGAGATGGTGATGACAAAGCAGAACAAGAGCGCCTTATCTTTCACCTATTAGAAGAGCAGGCAAAAATTCTTCCCTTTGATGTGCCTGTCCTCATTAAATCAGGAACAATTCCTGAAAACCATGCACTATATCAAGCTGGGTTCACATTATGGACGATTATTTCAAAAGTTCATGGCCGCACTATATCCTTAAGCGAATTTAGAAAATTGGCTGGCGCTGAACAAAAAAATATCGCAGATACTATAGGAACAGGGCTATATAAATTTCACAAAACGTTAAAGAAATTCTCAAAAGAATCTACTTATATCAGTCAACCCTTCTTTGATCTCTATGCTCATTTCTATACCCAACCTTATTTTAAAGAACAAATTGATTATCTAACTAAGCTCTATGATAAACATATAAAATCATCAGAACACCTTATTCATGGCAATTTCTCATTAAAAAATCTCTTTTTTAACGAGTCCTACATGCTTTACGGTGTTTCTGACTTTTATGAAACACAGTTATCTTATACAGAAAAGGATATATACCGCATCATTTGTGACATTCCTGAAGAGAAAGATCATATCATTCAAAGCTATGAAATTATCTCACATGAGAAAGTGTCGCCTTTTAAACTTCAATTTGCAAAATGTGAAGATATCTTATATAAGATCGCTAAAAATCCTACCGAGGATAAAACGATTTTAGCAAAAGAAATCGCCTTACTCGAAAAGCTGGAGAGTGCTCTATGATCGTTGGTATAGGAACAGATCTCGCGCTAATAGAACGTTTTTCAGAAAATTTAGAAAAACTAGGTTCTCGATTAGTTGATAAACATTTCTCACCTCATGAACAAACCATTTTTCACAGCTTAGATAACAGCAAAAAAGCATCTTATGTTGCCAAACGGTTTGCCGCAAAAGAAGCTGTTGCGAAAGCCTTAAAAACAGGGATACAAAATGATGTTTATTTAAAAGACATCGAAATACGCAATAACGACTTGGGCGCACCATATGTTGAATTATATAATGGTGCTTTAAAACAGCTTGCAAAATCATGCCCTAAGGGCTATCAAGGTAATGTGCATATATCAATAAGCGATGATGGAGATTATGCACAAGCCTTCGCTCTTATCGAAGCCATTAAGGATGATACACACACATGACACAAAGAAAAGACCTGTATAAACAATCTTGGTATAAAAAGCTTTACCCTGAAGATGCAAAGCGCATGGAGGAAGAAGCACAGAAAAAACTAAACCCTGATGACCAAGAGAGCATATGGGAGATGATCAAAACAGCGATCTTAGCTGTCTTGCTAGCTTTAATTATCAGAACTTTTGTGGCTGAGCCTTTTAATATTCCTTCCGGCTCAATGGTCCCTACACTACTTGTCGGAGATTACTTATTTGTTTCTAAATATTCATATGGATATAGCAAATATGCTTTTCCACTAGATCTAGCCACCTTTGATGGACGTATCATGGCAGATACACCTAAGCGTGGTGATGTAGCTGTTTTTCGTCAACCAAAACAACCAAGTATTGATTATATTAAACGCATTGTCGGTCTTCCAGGTGACACTATTTCGGTTAAAGACGGTATTTTATACATCAATGATACAGCCGTCATTCGTAAAAAAATGAGCATTGAGCATTTAGAAGACAGTTTTGGGCGCTTATCAAATTACCAACGCTACAAAGAAATATTACCGAATGGATATGCTCATCCAATCGTTGAGAAATCTGATGAAGAGCTATATGACAATACGCAAACCTATATTGTCCCAGAAGGACATTTCTTTGCCATGGGTGACAACCGTGATAATTCACAAGATAGTCGAGCGATGGCCGCTGTTGGTTTTGTTCCAATGGATAATTTAGTTGGGAAAGCACAATTTATTTTCTTTTCAACAGATGGAACAGCCCGCTTCACCCATTTTTGGGAATGGCCAGGCGCTATTCGTTGGAATAGACTATTTAATAAAATTCATTAACTCCTGTTTAGACCCCTATTATGAACAAGGCATTAGAAACAGAACTTGATTACAGCTTTAAAGATAAGACTCTTTTAGAAATAGCACTGACACATGCAAGTGCCTCTGATCCTCACTCTCAGAATTATGAGCGTTTGGAATTTCTTGGTGATCGTGTTTTAGGGCTTGCTATAGCGGATGCCCTCTATCAAAAATTCTTTCATGAAGCAGAGGGGGACCTTGCCAAAAGACACGCAGCACTTGTGCAAAAAAAGGCTCTTTTTAAAATTGCTCAAAAACTTAAACTTGGGAATTATTTATCACTTTCTGATAATGAAGCTGAAACAGGTGGTCGTAAAAAAGAAACCATCCTAGCAGATGTTGTGGAAAGTATTTTCGGAGCTATTTATATCGATGGTGGCTATGCCCCTGCACAAAAAGTTATCATAACGTTATTTGATACATTGATAGAGACCCAAGAAGCCCCGCCGCAAGACCCTAAAACAAAATTACAAGAACATATTCAAGCGGTTAACCAAAGTTTACCCACTTATGTTTTGAAAAGCCAATCAGGGCCTAGTCATTCTCCGACATTTGTAATAGAAGTGCATGCACATGATTTCCCTATTTTTTCCGCATCTGCACATTCAAAACGAGCGGCTGAGAAAAAAGCGGCTCAATTGCTTCTCGATTTCATAGAACAACAGAAAGATTTGAAATGACACAAACGAAAGCTGGATTTATTGCTTTAGTCGGCGCCCCTAATGCGGGTAAATCAACTCTTATGAACCAAATATTAGGAACAAAAATATCTATCGTTAGCCGTAAAGCGCAAACGACAAGATGCCGAATTGCTGGTATTTATACAGATGATACACATCAGATCGTGTTTATTGATACACCTGGGTTATTTCGTCCCAAAAAACATTTTGAAAAAGCGATGGTCGCGAGTATATGGTCTGGGATCGATGATGCCGATTTGGTTCTTATTTTATATGATGTAACACGAAAAGGAATTGATGATGAAACACGTAACATTATCAATGACCTTAAATCCAATAACAAAAAAGCCTTTCTTGTATTAAACAAAATCGATCTTATTAAGAAAGAAAAATTACTTGAGATGGCACAGACTTTTTCTCAATTAGGCGATTTTGAACATATCTTTATGGTTTCTGCGCTCAATAATAGCGGAGTTGATGATATCACAAAAACACTCACTCAAAACCTGCCCGTATGTGAATGGTTTTATCCAGAAGATCAATTGACAACAATTCCTGGAAAACTCTTTGCCGCAGAAATAACACGCGAAAAAATATTTAATAATATTCACGACGAAATCCCCTATTCCTTAACGGTTGAAACAGATTCATATGAAGATTTCAAAGATGGTAGCTTAAAAATAGATCAAACAATTTACATCCAACGTCAGGCTCATAAAAAGATTATAATCGGCAAAGGAGGGAGTACGATTAAAAAAATTGGTGAAACCTCAAGAAAAGAGCTCGAGTCTATTTTAGAACGTAAAATACATTTAAAACTTTTCGTTAAGACACAAGAAAATTGGCAAAAAGATCAAGAGCATTATCAAAATCTTGGACTAGATTATAAATTACCGGAAAATTAGTTGAAAATTAAGAATTTGCAGGTTAAAAATAATAACGATGATGAATTATGATATCAGCACTGAAAAAGACTTAGAAGCAAGCTCAAAAACAAATGAGAAGCTTGATGAACTAGGTTTGACAAAAACACCTGTTAATTATGAGGTATGGTATGCTTATTATGCTGAAGTCATGCCTGAACTAAATCATATCATCGACCAATTTGTTGAGCGCAAACAAAGAATAACAAACAATACATGCGCTGAGCTCTATCAGGAATACATTCACAAAGGCGAGAAAGAACAAGCCCTACTTGAAGAAACTGGCGATCAAATTCAAGAATCTTTGCAATTCATGCAAAAAGTTATTGCCGATGCGAAAGACAGTGCCGTTGATTTTGGCGGATCATTAAAAGATGTTAGCTCGGACCTAAGCAAAGCCGATAGCATTGAGGCCATTACAAAAGTTGTTAAAAACATTGTCAATGAAACAAAAGCAATGCTAGAGAAAAACGCCGCTTTGGAAGAGCGTCTAGAACAATCCTCAGAACAAGTTGAAGAATTAAAGTCACGCCTTGACCTGATTAGAAAAGAATCCTTGACAGATGGATTAACAGGTGTGGCAAACCGCAAATCTTTTGATGAAAAATTAAAAGTTGAATTAGATATCGCAAATCAAGAACATGCCAAAGTTTGCTTATTGATGATTGATATTGATTATTTTAAATCTTTTAATGATAATTACGGACACCAAGTTGGTGACCAAGTTTTAAAGCTGGTTGCAACAACACTTGTAAACGGCGTTAAAGGACGTGATATTACTGCGCGCTATGGTGGTGAAGAATTTTCAATTATTTTACCAGAAACCCCTCTCACTGCTGCAAAGCGTGTTGCAGATGGTTTAAGAGAACGCATTGCAAATAAAGAAATTGTAAATAGAGCAACAGGTCTACATTTAGGCCAAATCACAATTTCTGTTGGTGTGGCTGAATATCAACATGGTGAAGAAGCAGATAATCTCATAAAGCGTGCTGATGAAGCTTTATATAAGGCAAAAGAACTTGGCCGTAACCGTGTTGAAATTGCTGCAAATCCATATATTAATTTGCACCAAAATGTTTAACTAGATTAGTGACCCCAAAATGGATTTTTTTGATGAAATAGAGACACCAAGTGCCTCTTCTTCTGGCGATAATAAAGATTATTTATCTTCCTTAAATGACAAGCAAAGCCAAGCTGTTGAGAAAACAGATGGCCCTCTTCTCATACTTGCTGGTGCAGGTACAGGGAAAACACGCGTTTTGACCACACGATTATCCCATATCCTCACAAAAAATTTGGCTTACCCTTCTCAAATTTTAGCTGTAACATTTACAAACAGAGCTGCTGTTGAAATGAGAGAACGTGTTTCTGAACTATTAGGAGGCGCCCCCATTGAAGGATGGTGGCTTGGAACATTTCACGCACTCGCCGCGCGTATGCTAAGACGGCATGCTGAAATTATTGGATTAAGTAGTAACTTTACAATCTTAGACCCAGATGATCAGGTGCGCCTTATAAAGCAGCTCCTAGAGTCTTTTCCAATTGATACAAAAGAAAACCCTCCTCGTTTCTTACTTAGCATTATTGAGCGCTGGAAAGATCGAGGACTTACACCAGACAAAGTCCCAACCCATGAAGACCCTCATCACTTAGGAGGTCATATAATCCCTTTATATAAAGCCTATCAAAAGCGTTTAATTGAGCTTAATGCGTGTGACTTTGGGGATCTTCTATTACATATGATAACAATTTTTCAAAACCCTGCTCATAAGCACATTTTGGACAGCTATCATCAAAAATTTAAATATCTACTCGTCGATGAATATCAAGATACAAACGTTGCTCAATATCTATGGCTTCGCTTACTCGCTATGGGGTCTAACAACATTTGTTGCGTTGGTGATGATGATCAATCAATTTATGGCTGGCGCGGTGCAGAAGTTGGTAATATTTTAAAATTCGAAAAAGATTTCCCAGGGGCAACAGTCATTCGGCTAGAGCAAAATTATCGATCTACAGGGCATATTCTAAAAGCAGCCTCATCGATCATAGCAAACAACCAAACCCGTCATGGAAAAACACTCTGGACAGAAGATGAGCTCGGCGAACTTGTTCATGTCAAAAGCCTTTGGGACGGAGAACAGGAAGCACGCTGGATCGCGGATGAAATTGAAGCATTAACTCAAATTCGCAAAGTATCCCCAAATGAAATCGCTGTTCTCGTACGTGCCTCATCTCAAATGCGCGAATTTGAAGAACAATTCATTCAAAAATCTTTACCTTACCGTGTTATTGGAGGTCCTCGCTTCTATGAAAGATTAGAGATCAGGGATGCGCTTGCTTATTTTCGAGTTTTGCTTTCACCAGCCGATGATCTTGCTTTTGAACGTATTATCAATAAACCAAAAAGAGGTGTTGGCCCAAAAGCTCTCTCTGATCTCTATGAGAATTCTAAAAAAATGGGTCTACCGCTTGCCTCAACGGTTGATGCGCTTGTCCAGACTGATGCACTAAAACCTAAACTTAAATCAGCTCTCTTACAACTCTCTAACCAATTTTCTGATTGGCGAGAAAAATTAAATGAAATCCCCCACACAGAATTAGCACAACTCATCCTTGATGAATCTGGTTACATTTCTATGTGGAAAGACGATAAATCAATTGAGGCAACAGGGCGCATTGAAAACTTAAAAGAGCTTGTCAATGCAATGGCTGAATTTGAATCACTCCCTTCTTTTATAGAGCATGTAAGTTTAGTCATGGACACCCAAAGCGATGAAAATCAAGATATGGTTTCGTTGATGACGCTCCATGCTGCAAAAGGATTAGAATTTGACTATGTTTTCTTACCTGGTTGGGAAGAAGGTATATTCCCTAATCAACGTTCTCTTGATGAATCAGGACTATCCGCACTTGAAGAAGAACGCCGCCTTGCCTATGTTGGGCTTACACGTGCAAAAAAGAAAGCACATGTTTCTTTTGCCTCAAATCGTCGCTTATATGGTAGTCGTGTAGATAGTCTACCCTCACGTTTTGTTTCTGAACTCCCTGAAGATAATATCGATCATGGGTCTATGATGCGTGTCTATAGCCAACAAAATCGTTTTGGCAATGATGCAAATAATTACACAGGAAATCGAACCCCTTATGACAGAACGCCAACACGTGTTCACCCATCCATTGAAAAAAGAGCTTCTTCACAAATCAGTTCACAAAACCCTGATTTTTATGCCGGAAAACGTGTTATGCATGAAAAATTTGGTGAAGGAACAATTTTATCTGTTGAAAGCAACAAGCTCGATATCCACTTTCAAAAAGCCGGACGTAAAAAAATTCTCTCTGATTTTGTAAAACCTATTGATTAATTACAATTTCAAAGGGTTTTTAGCTCTTAAGCCAAACAACGATTTTCTAGATTTTTTCTGACCATATCGGCTATATTTCACACCTATCCAATAGGGGAGCAAATGGAATATTCTTTTCCCTGTTGCAGGACTAACTTCTACCATTTCACCGTTACTAATACATTCAATTGTCGTGTTCTTATGATCTAAATCAGCGGCCTTATTAAACACCTCTTGGAGCATAAAATCCATTGCATAAGCGGGTGCCACAAGCTTAGGCTTTGTCAAATCAATTACTTTTTTAATATCAGACCATGGCGCATGACCATGAGCTGCAAGTAGACACTCATCCGACAAATAAACATCTATTCCTTGTTGTTTTAGTTTATCAAAAGCTGGAGAAAATAGTTTTTGTTTCCCTTGTAATATGGCTCGAGATAAATAAATCACGTCGCCGTTTTCTAAATTAATATATGGTCTTTCATCCCCATTTAAATGAGCTGCCAATAGAGATTTTTCATCTCGTAAATTTCCATCTGTTAAGACTAATGTTTCTTTCTTTTTTAAATGAACGACTTCAGGATCTGTGTCCTTATAAATTTTTATAGGGCATCCCGCCTTTTCAGATAGAAACGCTTCAAAACTCCCATAACAAGCTTCAAAAGCTTCAATATTGTCATACATATACTGACTAGCGATAACAACCTTCCGCCCTTTTTGTGCCGCAGCAATCATACACATTGCTGTTAATTCTAAATAACCTCCATACACGCCCATGACAACACGTTGATCTGGATGTTTTTTCATTAATGAATCAATATATGTTTTCATTGCGCGATCATTAATAAAGAAATTATTTTCTTGGCGTGCCTTGACACTATCTATGACAAGGACATCGACGGCGCCTTCATTTCCTAATCGTTTTAAATATTCTAAATCTGTTTTAGGCCCCAGCGTTACCGTTTGATCAATCTTAAAATCACCTAAATGCAACGCCCTATGACCATCGATTTCAATAGAATAGCCAACACATCCCACTGTCGAGTGACTAACACTAAAAGCCTCAATTGTCCAATTTCCGTGTTTAATCGGCTTATTTAAGTCTGCTACAATTTTTTGATACTGACCTTGAAAACCGTGTTGTTTGATATATTTATCAAGCATTTCAAATGTCATGGCGGGTGCAATTATAGGAGGCACTTTACGCCCCCTTATAAGCAAGTCAACAATACCTTTTAAGTGATCGTCATGATAATGCGTCAACAAGATTGCTTTGAAAGCAGGATCTTTACCACTCTCTTTTCTTGGAAAAAATTTATCTAAATCAGGAACAACATAATCAAAATCATTCGCTCCATATACAGGGATATTTCCAAAATCTAATAAAATGCTTTCATCAAATAACTCTCTACCATCTCCATCAATATCAACAAGAGAAAAGATATTCGCGTTCCCCCCCAAAGCTAGAAAGTCGTTATTTCCAGCGACAGGCAACCAACAGAGAGATTTTTTAGAAGTCATTTGGCCTCTTTTTTTATTATTATATTTAACGCCCTTATAGCAGACATAGATATGTCTGACCACCCTTTATTATCATAGAATTACATAAAAAGCGTTGCGATATAAGCCCCTAAAAAAGCAATTGCCCAATTTAATAGACCATAATGAATTTTGATCTTTTTGTTATTGAGAATTTCTTCTTTAGGCATGTCTTTTAACAAAACAAAAATAAGGCCTTGCCCAGCAACTAAGCCTATAAAAAAACCGGCAATCATCGCAATATAAAATGTCATCATGAAATAAGCTCTCTTTATAATTCTTTATTCATGATAATAGCATCAGTTTCACCCGTACTCAATTGATAGTAGTGTTTACGACGCCTTAATTCACCAAACCCTAACTTACGGTATAACCCAATTGCCTTTTCATTACTCTCAGCTACATCTAAGAAAACTCGTTTTGCCCCTTGTTGCTTGCAAACACTAAATAATTCTTCAAATAAATAATAAGCTATTTTTCGATTTTGATATTTTGACCAGACACCACAACCTATAATCTCAACCTCATCAATAATGAAATCAAACAAGATAAATGCGACAAGCGTACTCTCCTCATAATAAGACAAAAGATGCCTTGAAGGGTTCTTAATATAATCAGTGATATCTTGTTCTGACCAATTCTGCTCCAAAACCGAGCTTAAGAATTCAGCAACAGCTGAGGCATCCTTATATTCATTTAATCGACATTCACCAGTTAAGTTCTGGCAAGTTTTTGGGTAAGGCTGCATCGGCCCCTCTTACATATAAAGGTTTTGGTTTTTGATACGAATCTATCTCACAATTAAGAAAAAAACAGTTCACATCAGAAAGGTCAATGGGCTGATCAATTATTATGATTCCTGTTTGCTGATCTAATTGCTCTTGGTTAAGAATTTTTATATCTGATTGAGGATGTGAATGAGCGTCAAACTGTTGTGTAAAAAAATCTTTACGACGTGTATCAATCGCACATAAAACAGGCTCTTTAACTGATAACGCCATCGCTTCTAAACTAGAAATTCCTAATATAGGGACAGATAACGCCAATGCCAATGCTCTTGTCGCAGCCAACCCCACACGTACACCTGTAAAGCTTCCAGGGCCTTTAGTGACAATAATACGGTCAAGAACATTCAAGCTCCATTTTGCGTCATTGAAACACTCTTGAATGGTTTGGTGTAAAACATCTCCCAAGCGATGTTTTTGTTCTTGCGAAAAAAGAGAAACACATTGGTCCGCATCAAAAAGCCCAACTTGCAAATGTGTCATAGACGTATCAATTATAAGTGTTTTCATTTAAATAATGTCACACACATCATCAAAGTTAAAACGAGGAGAACGTGGATGTAAACTCTCTTCATCCCCATAACCTAGGTTACACAAGAAATTAATCTTATAAGATGTCCCATTAAAAAAGAGGTCGTTAAGCTTGTCTGTATTAAAACCAGACATTGGCCCACAATCCAATCCTAAGGATCTTGCCGCCATTATAAAATAAGCGCCTTGCAATGAGCTATTACGCATCGCTGTTTCAGTAATAAGGTCAGGTTTTCCTTGAAAATAGCTTTTACCATCCATGTGAGGAAATAATATCGGTAAATGCTCATAAAACTCTGTATCATACGCAATCAAAGCCGTTACAGGGGCAGTCATTGTTTTTTGAACATTACCTTCAGCTAAAGCAGAAGACAGTTTCTCTTTCATGTCAGAAGATTTCACAAAAACAACACGCATAGGGCAACAATTCATACTCGTGGGTCCCATTTTTGCCAAATCGTAAAGAGCTTGCAATGTGACATCACTCACATCCTTATCTTGCCATGCACTATATGTTCGAGCATCTCTGAATAAAACATCAAGACTTTCATCTGTCAAAATCTTGTCTTTTCTCATATTTTCTTTCTCTTCCTTTAATTTTCTGCTATGTATTTGTTATCAATTGTAAAAGGGATTAAAAAGAATGCAAGCGTCTTTCGTACATCAAAGACATATGCTTAGTAGGAGAATACAGATAACTGTATTCTTAGCCACATTTTTTATGGCTGCTTTTCTATGCCCTATCAAAAACATTTACGCATCTAATAGTTTCCACAATAGCGCTGTGATCTATGCTTATCACCGTATTAGCGAACCTGAATATCCTTCTACAAATATTAATTTCGATCAATTCGAAGCCCATATTAAAAAAATTATACAAGATGGCTATACAGTTGTATCACTGAATGATATTTACAAAGCGTTTAAAGAAGGAACATCCCTTCCCCCCAAAGCCGTTGCGATTACTTTTGAAGGTGGGCATAAATCCATCCTAGATGAAGCTGTTCCGCTATTATTAGAACATGAACTTCCTTTTACAATCTTTTTTGCCGTTGACCAAGCCGAATGGCAATCTGATAGCTATTTAAGTTGGCGCGATTTAAATAAACTCATACGAAATGATGAAGTTAGTCTTGGACTACACCCCGCAACATACAGGCATTTATTAGAAACAAATGAGCAAGATCTTTTAACACAAATCAATCGTGCGCGCTCTCGTTATCGCGAAGAGTTTGATGAAGAAGCCGCTTTTTTCTCTTATCCCTTCGGTGAATATAGCAAAACCATAAAAAAAATGGTTGAAGATAATCACTTCAAAGCCGCTTTTGGACAGCAATCAGGCGTTGCCAATGAACAAAGCGATTTATTTGCAATTCCTCGTTTTGCTATGACAGAAAGCTATGGGGGAATAGAACGTTTTCAATTAACAGCAAATGCGCTTCCTCTTCGCATTAAAGATATATCACCAGACAACCCACTATTAACAGAAAACCCTCCCGTCATAGGGTTCACAGTCTTAGATGACTATAAAAATATTGATCAATTATCTTGTTTTGCAACAGCAACAGGGAAGACAAGCCTTGAAATCATCGGCAAACGTGTTGAAATCAGATTAAACGAACCATTCACACAAGGCAGAGGCCGTATCAACTGCACACTTCCTGCCGATTTTGATGATGAAGGTGTTATGCGCTGGCGTTGGTTTGGAATGCTTTTCTCAATTAAAGATGATCTTTTATTTGAAACAGCAGCAGAATAATCTTAATCGTGAGAAACAGCACGTACTTCTTTTACTTCTGGCACATAATGACGCAACATATTCTCGATGCCTACCTTCAATGTCGCTGTTGAACTCGGGCAACCTGCACACGCACCATGCATCTCCAAGTAAACGATGCCTTCATCAAAGTCATGAAAGACGATATCTCCACCATCTTGCGCAACAGCAGGTCTAACACGCGTTTCTATTAATTCTTTAATTTGTTTAATAAGCTCATCATCTTCTACAGAAGACGCATCTGCATCACCATTCAAAGATGTTGCTTTACTCTCATCCCATAACGCAATTCCCATTGTTAGCCCATCTAAGATTGCGCTTAAAATTTGAGGTTTCAAAACAAACCATTCTTTCGTATCAGCCTTAGTCACAGAAATAAAATCTTGCCCCAAGAAAATTGATTCAACGCCCTTAATCTCAAAAACCTTTTGAGAGAGCGGTGATGCAACAGCCTCTTGTCTTGTCTTAAAACTCGCAGATCCTTTTGGTAGAACCTCTTGCTCTAAAACAAATTTAATCACATTCGGGTTTGGGGTTTCTTCTGTTTGGATAAACATACAAAAATTTCCTTACTTTTAGCGATAACCCAACTGTTCTTTTAGTTGAGAAAACCAAATCTCAATAAGAGAACGATCAGATCCCACAAAATCGCGATAATAAAATGTTGGATAACTACGATAAAATTGTTCAAAATCAAGAGAACTAATCACACTCATAAATTCAGGAAAACGACGTTCAAAAGTTTCTTGATTTGATTGACATGAAACAATCATCTGCATGTCCCCATAAAGTGTCGCAAACATTATTGAGCGCTTATTCGTTCCAGATAAAGCCGTGTAATCAATAACAGCATAGCGTGCAAATCCGTCACCTAATCCGCCATTCTCATAACCGACAATACTGATATTTAAGGCATCTGCTTGGCCAATATTCATACGAGGCGCTTGAATTTCAAAAAACTCTTTCGTAAATTCTTGGTTCACATAGTGATCAAGCTCATTTGCTTCTGCGACAAGAAAACGATTATCACGCATTGACGCAATAGCACATCCGGCATCATCGCGATGATCTTTTAAGGTTGGCGCCATATAGGCATGTGTCAAACGACTATCCATCCCGCCCATAGGATACCAACGATCTGGAACAGAAAACTTATATCCAAAATCAGAATCTTGAATAACAAAATAATCCGCCTGCGCTACAGTTGATGTGAAACTTAAAAAAAGAAAAAGAACTAATTGATATACTTTCATTTTATGCCTTTATATATTCCAAAACCCAACAATGTCATAAATTTGTTTAATATTCTTTTCAGCAATTCCATTTGCCTTTTCAGAACCTTTGATCAATAGCTTATCAAGTTCTTGTGGTTCTGCCAATAGATGTCTCATCTTCGTTGTAATCGGCGACATTTTCTCAACCGCTAATTCAGCCAGAGCTGGTTTGAAGACTGAGAATTGCTGGCCTGCAAATTGATCCAACACTTCTTGTGATGATATGTCTGATAAAGCTGCAAAAATCGTAATTAAATTCTTAGCTTCTGCGCGCCCTTCTAACCCCTTAACTGTTTCAGGTAAAGGATCAGGATCTGTCTTTGCTTTTTTAATTTTCTTCGCAATTGTATCAGCATCATCGGTTAAATTGATACGCGTCATATCTGACTCCGCCGATTTCGACATTTTATTCGTTCCATCACGAAGACTCATAATACGTGTTGCCTCGCCCAATATTTGAGGCTCTGGAAGCTCAAAATGCTCACATTCATAATAACGATTAAAAGCGCCAGCAATTTCACGAGCAAGCTCAAGATGTTGTTTTTGATCATCACCGACAGGGACATGTGTTGCATGATAAAGTAAAATATCTGCAGCCATCAAAACTGGATACGCATATAAGCCAAGGCCTGCATTCTCTTTATTTTTACCCGCTTTATCCTTAAATTGCGTCATGCGATTCAACCATCCAAGTGGTGTAATACATGAAAAGACCCAATTAAGCTGTGTATGCGCTGGTACAGATGATTGAACAAAAATTGCTGATTTATCTGTATCAATCCCTGCTGCGATATAAGCGGCAGCCACTTCACGACTTTTTGAACGCAATGTTTTATAATCATAAGGCATTGTCACGGCGTGCTGATCTACAACACAAAACAAACATTCTGTGTCTTTATCCTCTTGCATACCAACCCAATTTTTCAAAGCCCCTAAATAGTTGCCTAAATGAAGATCATTGGTTGGCTGCATGCCTGATAAAATTCTTTTTGTCATCGTCTTTTTACATTTGCTTTTAGTTGATTAACATCTGTTACTTTAAACAGTAAAAGAGCTATAGCATATATAATCACCGCTGTGAATATTAAGCCTGCAAGTAAGGTTATTTTTATCGCAAAATCTTCATGATATAAATATTCTTTCGCAAAAAAGAGCATTCCATACAAGCCTCCAATCATAACAATGGACGCCAAAAACATTTTAATAATCTTTGCTAAAATATAGGTTTGAAAATCAACCACATCACTGCGTAATAACATAAAGAGCAAAATAGCGACATGGATCCAACCAGAAATCCCCGTTGCAAGAGCGATCCCAACATGATCAAAAAATTGGATTAAAATTAAACTCAAAGCGATATTAAAAAATGTCACAATGACAGAAATATAGACGGGTGTTTTTGTATCACATTTAGAAAAATAAGCGACATTAAAAACTTTAATCGCAATATAGGCAGGCATCCCGATCACATATGCCTGTAATGCGGCCGCTGTCATCGTTCTTTCAATCTCACCAAAAGACCCCCTCTCAAATAAAATCATGATAATCTCTGGTGCTAGTACAAAAAGTCCTACACTTGCAGGAAGTGCTAAAATCAACGCAAACTCTAAGGATTGATGAAAAAGCTTTGTCGCCCTTTCATGATTATCCGCCGCCAAAGCCCTACTTAACATTGGGAGTAAAGCTGTCCCAACAGCAACGCCCACAACCCCCAATGGAAGCTGGTTAAGGCGATCAGCGTAATATAAATAAGAAACCGCGCCCACAGGTAAAAAAGACGCTAAAATAACATCAATAAATAAATTAATTTGAGTAACACCTGCGCCTATGGTTGCTGGCACCATAAGCTTTAAAAGCTTTTTCACACGCGCTGTCATAAACTTCATAACTAAGCCAACAGCTAAACCAGCGCGCGTATGGCAGGCCATAATCCATATAAATTGAACTAAGCCTGCTACAAAAACCCCCCATGATAATGCATGCCCCATTGTTGGTGCATATCCGCCAAACCCAACAAGAGCCGTAATCAATGTAATATTAAATAAAATAGCTGTTGCCGCAAATGGCATAAAACGATCATGAGCATTTAGCACGCCCCCTATTAGGGCTGTTAAAGACATAAAGAGCAAATAAGTAAATGTGATTTGAGAAAAAATCACCGCGAGCGTAAATCGCTCCCCTCCTTCTTCAAAGCCAGGGGCTAAAAAAGGAATAATAGATGCCATATGCGTAATAACAAGCGCTGAAATCACCGTTAAAATAACCAGCAACAATGTAAAGACTTCATTCACAAACAAAGAAGCTTGTTTTGGATCTTCTTTTTCTAATATTTGCGTATAAAGCGGGATAAAAGCATAGGTCAAGGCTCCTTCTGCTGTCACACGTCTAAAAAAATTGGGAAGTTTTAAAGCCACAAAAAAAGCATCGGCAATAGGACCTGCTCCAATAAAAAACGCCGTTAAAATATCACGAATAAATCCCGTGATACGGCTCAAGAGTGTTAACCCTCCAACAGTTGCAAATGCTTTTCCTAGACTCATGCCTTATAACCTACTGCATAATAAGCTATTTGTCTTGTCCTAAAAGAATAATATTGCCCCCTACATCAAAGACTCTTATGATGAGCGCATGACTCAAAAACGCAAAAAAACACCCGTTAAAAAATATTCTAAACGCCCTTCAAAAAAGGCAAAAAAAACGACAAAAAAGTCTATCAGTATTTGGTCAAAGCTTTTCAAACTTGGGTTTGTTACATTTATTTGGGGAATTTTAGCCTTAGTCGCTCTTGTCTTCATTAATGCTTATAATCTGCCAGACATTAAGCAAGCTATGAAGTTTGAAAAACGCCCCTCTGTTACAATTATAGCAGCAGATCATTCCGTATTGGCGCGCTATGGTGAAACACAAGGAAAATATTTATATGCCGATGAAATCCCCACTCATTTAAAAGAAGCCATCTTGGCAATCGAAGATCGTCGCTTTTATTCTCATTTCGGCATAGATCCCATTGCTCTTGCCAGAGCCTTTTACACCAATATAAAAGAAGGTTACTTCGCTCAAGGTGGATCCACTCTTACACAGCAGCTTGCGAAGATCTTGTTTCTAACACCTGAAAAAACAATCTCCAGAAAAATTAACGAAGCCCTTACAGCCTTTTGGCTTGAATATAGCTATACAAAAGATGAGATATTAAGCGCTTATATAAACCGTGTCTATTTAGGGGCTGGCACTTATGGTTTTGACGCAGCTGCACAAAGATACTTTGGGAAAAGCGCAACACTTATTAATACAAGTGAAGCGGCAATGCTAGCGGGGCTTTTAAAAGCACCTTCCCGTTATGCCCCGCACAGCAACCCTGAAGGTGCAAAAAAACGAATGAAAACCGTTTTGTATGCAATGAAAGATGCTGGCTTTTTAAAACAAGACCCAAATACGCTAGCCCCTCCTCATATCACAGCAGAGAAATCATCACCTTCTAACTTTTATTTCACGAATTACGTCTTTCAACAAATTGAAAGCTATGTTGGAAATAGCAACAAAGATCTCATTGTCTACACAACAATTCAACCCGACTTACAGAAATCTGCCTCACAGTTTATTAAACGCTATGTTAATGAATATGGCCCTAAACGCTCCTTCTCTCAGGCCGCAAGCTTAGTTACAACGCCAACTGGTGCAATTGTTGCTATGATAGGAGGAATTGATTTCAAAAAAAGCCAATTCAATCGTGCTCTTGATGCAAGACGCCAAATTGGATCTGCTTTTAAACCCATTGTTTATTTAACCGCCATAGAAGATCTCTCTGTCACATTAGACACATCCGTCACAGATGAACAGAAAGACTATAATGGCTATATGCCTAAAAACTACGGTGATAAATATCTAGGTGATATTGCATTAGAGACAGCTTTTGCCAAATCATCAAATACTGTTGCCGTTTCTTTATTAAATCAGACAGGGATCAGCGCTGTTCGAAAAACAGCGAGAAAGCTCGGCATAACGAGTAAATTAAATAATGATCTCAGTCTTGCTTTAGGATCTGCTTCAATCACAATGCCAGAAATGGTTGCTGCTTTCGCGAGTATAAGCAACGGAGGTCATCCAGTATCCCCTTACGGTATCCAAAAAATTCAATATTTAGATGGCGAAATATTATTCGAACATCACTCCTATGAGTCATCCGCTTTGTTTAGAACACATGATTTAGACACATTAAAAACCATGATGAGATCTGTGGTAACAGAAGGCACAGGGAAGAATGCATATAGCCCTCACCACATATTCTATGGTAAAACAGGCACCAGTGAAGATTATCGTGATGCTTGGTTTATTGGTTTTAGTGATCATTATGTTGGCGCGGTCTGGTTAGGCAATGATGATAATACACCAATGAATCATGTAACGGGTGGAAGCTATCCCGCTTTAATTTGGAAGAATATCATGATTGAGGCTCATAAGAACAACACAGCGACAATGCCTTCTCCTTCAAAAAATGACACCGATTTCGTGGACAAGATCCTTTCTATTTTTAAATAAAATAGCTATACTCAGCGTTATGAATCATACACTTCGTTCACATCACCTACTCTTTTTATGCTTAATACTGGTGCTTTTTACGCTTTCCAGCTGTACATCCACACCTAAAAAGAAACCTTATGTTTCTGCTGTTGAGAATGCTTTATACAACATGATCCCTAAATTAGGTGTTCCCTATGCGGTTAAAGCTGAGCTTCGGGCCATTGAAAATGAAGTTGGTGTCAAAGAGCATTGGAAATATGCAAGCTTCAGCGGGAGTGTTGTTACACTGCGTGAAATAAGACAGCTCGATAATACACTCTGCAGAGAGATCCAACATGAAATCGTTTTAAAACTGGAAACAAAAAAACTATTTGGTTCTAAATGTAAAAAGCACGGTAAATGGTATTAGAAAAACAAGAATCGAAAAGCCCTGCATTAAAATAAATGCAGGGCTTTTCCTTTTTAAGTCATAAGCTTTCGCTTAAATTCTATTGTCTAGATACTTTTTTTGCTTCTCTTTCAGCTTTCTTAGCATCTTTCTTAGGTGTCGCAGCTTTTTCAACAGCAATAACTGTTACTTTACCGCCTGCTTTTTCAACAGCAGCAATAGCCGTTTTTGTCGCACCAGAAACAGTAATTTCAACTTTTGCTTTAAGCTCACCATTACCAAGAAGACGAACACCATCACGAATATGCGTGATAACACCTGCTTCTTTTAATGTAGCAGCATCAATTGCTTTCTTAGCATCAAGTTTTTTAGTGTCAATTGCTTCTTGTAAACGGCTTAGGTTTAACTCAGCAAATGTTTTTGATGAATGATTTGTAAAACCACGCTTAGGTAAACGTTGGTACAAAGGCATTTGACCGCCTTCAAATCCTTTAATAGAAACACCAGTACGTGATTTCTGACCTTTTTGACCAGCACCTGAAGTCTTACCTTTACCAGAAGACATACCACGACCAACGCGTGTTCTATTTTTACGAGCGCCTGGATTATCACTAAGTTCATTTAATTTCATTGTTCTTATCCTCGTTTAACGTATTTATCTCGTTTAAGCAGCTTCTTCAACACGAACCAAGTGAGCGACTTTATTAATCATCCCTCTAACTGATGGTGTATCTTCAAGCGTTGATGTTTTGTGACGTTTACCAAGACCTAAACCAATCAATGTTGCACGTTGATCTTGTGTACGACCAATTGGGCTACCGATTTGTGTTACGGTCACTGTCTTACCTGCAGGTGTTTTCTTAGCAGCTGGTTTTTTAGCTGTTGTTTTTGCTTTTGCAGGTGTTGTTTTCTTAGCAGCTTTTGGCGCAGTCTTTTTAGCTGGCGCTTTTTTTGCTGTTGTTTTTTTCTTTTCTTCAGCCATCAGATGAACTCCTTAAACCTTACTTTTCTATTTTTATAAAAAAGATTACTCAGCATCAATATCAGCTGTGTCGTCTTTCTTACGTCCTAAAATTTCATTTACTTTCTTTCCACGACGCGCAGCAACCATACGTGGGCTACTCATGTTTTTCAAAGCGTCAAATGTCGCTTTAACCATGTTGTGTGGGTTTGATGTACCAATACATTTAGCAACAACATCTTGTACACCAAGTGCTTCAAAAATCGCACGCATCGGTCCACCAGCAATAATCCCTGTACCAGGCTCAGCTGCACGTAAACGCACACGACCAGCGCCAAAAGTACCTTCAACATCATGATGAAGTGTACGACCTTCACGTAGAGGAACGCGGAACAAATTACGACGAGCTTGCTCATTCGCTTTACGGATCGCATCTGGAACTTCACGAGCTTTACCAGTTCCCATTCCAACGCGACCTTTCTCATCACCAACGATCATGATCGCTGCGAAACCAAAACGACGACCACCTTTTACCACTTTGGCAACACGGTTAATGCCGACGAGGCGTTCGATTAATTCGCTCTCTTGTTTTTTCTCATTAGGTCTAGCCATATCTTCTTCTATCCTTTTTTAACCTATTAAAATGATAATCCAGCTTCGCGAGCTGCTTCAGCTAATGCTTTAACACGACCATGGTATGGGTATGATCCACGATCAAAAACAACTTCTTTAACGCCCGCTTTGATAGCACGCTCAGCAACAGCTTTACCAACTGTCGTTGCTGCTTCACAGTCTGTTGTTTTTTTACCTTTATAGTCTTTGTCAATTGTTGATGCTTGCGCCACTGTTTTTTCGCCATCAATAACTTGCGCATAAATATGCTTTGATGAACGGAAAACTGACAAACGAATGCGGTCACCGCCAACTTTTTTAAGTTTGCTACGTACACGCATCTTTCTTTTTGCAGAACCAGTAATATGTGCCATTTTAAAATCCTCTTAAATCTATAAAAACGATTATTTCTTCTTACCTTCTTTACGAAGAATATATTCACCAACATACTTGATACCTTTACCTTTATATGGCTCAGGTGGACGGTATGAGCGAATGTTCGCTGCCAATTGTCCTAGTTGTTGACGGTTACTACCTTCAAGTGTCAATAATGTCGGTTTTTCACATGTCGCCTTCACACCTTCTGGAATGGCGTGACGCACTTCGTGAGAGAAACCTAACTGCATAACAAGTTCTTTCCCTTGTACAGCCGCACGATAACCAACACCGTTAATTTCCATGTCGATTTTGAATCCTTCTGTAACACCTTTAATAGCGTTTACAAGGTTACTACGCATTGTACCCCACATAGCCATCGCTTGCTTTGACTTTGTTTTAGGTGCAATTAATAGCTCGCTTGCTTCTTGCTTTACAGAAACTTCGTCATCAACTATTAAAGACAACTCGCCAAGTTTACCTTTTACAGTCATATCGCGACCAGCGATCGTAACTGTAACACCTTCAGGAATAGTAACTGGCTTTTTACCCATACGTGACATGGTATTATCCTTCCACTTCTTACTTCTTAATAAACACTTCCTAAAACTTCGCCACCAACATTCTTAGCACGCGCATCGTAGTCACACATAACACCTTGAGGTGTTGACACGATGTAAATACCAAGACCGTTTTTAGCCGGCTTTAGGTCTTTAACACTTGAGTACACACGACGACCAGGCTTAGAAACACGTTGAATCTCCTGAATAACAGGAGCATCTTCAAAATATTTCAAAGCAATCTCATATGCTTTTTTACCAGCAGCATCTGCTGTTTCTTCAAAACCTGCAATAAAACCTTTTGCTTCTAATACCTTCAATACGCTTGCACGTAATGTAGATGCAGGTGTTGTAACTGTTTCATGTCCACGCGCTTGAGCGTTTCTAATACGTGTGAACAAATCTCCAATAGGATCACTAAATGACATCGTCTTATACTCCTAAAATCTTCTTACCAACTTGATTTAACCATACCTGGGATTTCACCAGCAGAACCTAACTGACGTAGCGCAATCCTTGACATTTGTAAGCGACCAAAATAACCATGTGGACGACCTGTTACACGACATCTATTACGGATGCGAATACGGCTTGTATCACGGCCCATTTTGTTTAGTTTTTGATAAAGTTCAAAAACCTCTTCAACGCCTTTACCTTCTGCGTAAGCTTTACGAGCAGCTTTGCGGATTTCAGCACGTCTGTGCTCACCACCATTCGTAAGGGCTTTCTTAATTCTTCTATTATTCTTTGCTACTGCACTACTTTTTGCCATTTCTTAAAATCCTATCTTTTATTTTTTAAAAGGCACATTAAACATTTCCAATAAAGCACGCGCTTCATCATCACTATTTGCTGATGTACAAATTACAATATCCATACCACGTGCTTGTGTTACTTTATCATAATCAATTTCTGGGAAAATTGTTTGTTCTTTAAGACCCATAGAATAATTCCCACGGCCATCAAATGATTTACCAGAAACACCACGAAAGTCTTTAATACGAGGCATCGCAATTGTTACTAAGCGATCCAAAAATTCATACATGCGCTCGCCACGAAGTGTTACTTTACATCCAATCTTCATATTTTCACGAAGTTTGAACTGCGCAATAGACTTCTTTGAACGTGTCGCAACAGGTTTTTGACCAGCGATCAATTCCATTTCAGCCAATGCATCATTCACTTTACGAGAGTCTGATGTTGCTTCACCAACACCCATATTTAAGACGATTTTCTCAAGCTTAGGAACAGCGTAAGTGTTCGCAATACCTAGCTTCTCTTTCAAAGCGCCACGAATTTCTTCGTAATATTTTTTCTTTAAGCGAGCCATTTTATTTTCCTCTTAAACTCTTTTTATTAATCAATCACTTCGCCAGAACGTCTAGCAACGCGAACTTTTTTACCATCTTTTAAAGTTTGATAGCCAACGCGTGTTGGTTTATCTTCTTTAGGATCAACAAAAGCAACATTAGAAACATGAATTGATGCCTCTTTTGTCTCAATACCGCCTTGTGACGTTTGAGACGGCTTCACATGTTTTTTTACCAAATTAATCCCCTGCACAAACACACGGTTTTCTTTTGGTATTACACGCAAAATTTCGCCTGTTTTACCTTTATCTTTACCTGTCAAAACGACAACTTTATCGCCTTTTTTCAATCTTAATTTAGCCGACATCTTATAATACCTCCGGAGCTAATGAGATAACTTTCATGTGACCAGATGCACGAAGCTCTCTTGGCACAGGGCCAAAAATACGTGTACCAATTGGCTCACCATTATTATTCAATAAAACAACATCATTGCTATCAAAACGAATAGCTGATCCGTCCGGACGTTTGATTTCTTTTGCAACACGTACAACGAGTGCTTTAGAAACCTTCCCTTTTGCAACTTTAGCATTTGGAATTGCTTGCTTTACAGACACAACAATTACATCACCAACAGATGCATATTTTCTTTTCGATCCACCAAGAACCTTGATGCACTGAACACGCTTTGCACCGCTATTATCAGCAACACCGCAGTTTGTTTCTACTTGTATCATCTTCTTCCGGGTCCTTTCTTATTCGTCTTACTTCTTAACCCTAATATTATTCGCTTTTGTCTTCTGCTGTTTCAGCATCGTCTTGTTTTTTACCTTCGGTTTTCAAGACTTCTTTAACCTCATCTTCAATGATGATGCTTGCTGATACTGCTTTTTCTTTCAACTCAACGACTTTAAAGCGTTTCGTTTTAGAAATTGGTGCGCATTCTTCAATAAGAACTGTATCACCGATACCCACTTCATTTGTTTCATCATGAGCTGAATATTTTTTTGTTTGAAAAATAAACTTCTTATATACAGGGTGCTTGAAGCGACGTGTAACATTTACTGTTACAGTTTTATCACCTTTGTTACTTACAACCTGACCTTCTAATACACGACGTGGCATATCTTACAATCTCCTACTTACTTCTTCGCTTTTTTAGATGTTTTAGTTTCTTTAGCAGCAACCTCAACACCTTGTTTTTTTTCTGTTAAAACAGTTTTAATACGCGCAATATCACGACGAACACGACGCATATTTGCTGTATCTTGAACTTGTGCGTTTGCTTGTTGAAAGCGCAAGTTAAACTGTTCTTTTCTTAAAGATAAAAGTTCGTCTTTCAACTGATCTTCTGTCTTTGCTCTTAAATCCATTGCTGTAGTCATTTCTATTTTTCCTTTTGCAATCAATTCTTATGCGCCGCGACCTTCGCGTGTCACAAATTTCGTTTTAATTGGCAACTTAGAACCCGCAAGTTCAAAAGCACCACGTGCTAATTCTTCACTTACACCATCAAGTTCGAACATAATACGACCAGGTTTAACACGGCATGCCCAAAATTCTGGAGAACCTTTACCTTTACCTTGACGTACCTCTAATGGCTTTTTAGAAACAGGAACATCTGGGAAAATACGGATCCAAAGACGACCTTGACGTTTCATGTAACGTGTAATCGTACGACGAGCAGCCTCAATTTGGCGTGCAGTAATACGCTCAGGTTGCAAAGCTTTAAGGCCAAAAGCACCAAAGTTAAGCTCTGTACCACCCTTCGCATTCCCGTGAATACGACCTTTATGGGCTTTTCTAAATTTTGTCTTTTTAGGTGACAACATTGTTCAAACTCCTGTTTATTAAAACCTATCCTTATTAAGGCGTGCTCTTAGTTAGCGCGACCACCTTGCATTTCATTAAATTTCTTATCACGTGCCATTGGATCATGAGCCATAATCTCACCTTTATAGATCCAAACTTTAACACCAATAATTCCGTATGTAGTGCTTGCACGCGCTACACCGTAATCAATATCAGCACGAAGTGTATGTAAAGGCACTCGACCTTCACGGTACCATTCTGTACGAGCAATCTCAGCACCAGCTAAACGACCAGCACAATTCACACGAATACCACCTGCACCTAAGCGAAGCGCTGATTGAACGCCACGTTTCATTGCACGACGGAAAGAAATACGACGCTCTAGCTGACTAGCAATTCCATCAGCAACTAATTGAGCATCAATTTCAGGTTTTCGAACTTCAACAACATTTAAAGAAACTTCACTGCCCATCATCTTAGATAGCTTGTTCTTTAATGTCTCGATCTCAGACCCTTTTTTACCAATAATCACACCTGGGCGCGCTGTGTATAGTGTTACACGAATATTATTCGCAGCACGCTCAATAACAACACGGCTCACGCCAGCTGGCTTAAGCTTTTCAAAAAGATAGCGACGCACTTCAATATCTTGGTGGAGTTTATCCGCATAGTCTTTTTTACCTGCGAACCAACGGCTATCCCAAGTTCTATTAATTCCTAAACGAAGACCTACCGGGCTTACTTTTTGACCCATCTTTATTACTCCTCAGATTCTTTCACTACAATTGTTAAATTACTAAAAGGTTTCAAAATGCGAGCACCACGACCTTTTGCTCTTGCACGGAAACGCTTCATCGTAATTGACTTACCGACTGTCGCTTCTTTTATCACTAAACGGTCAACATCCAAATTATGGTTGTTCTCCGCATTAGCGATCGCGGATTGTAACGCTTCTTTAACATGTTTTGCAACACGTTTCTTTGAAAATTCTAAATCAATAAGTGCTTTCTCTACTTTTTGACCACGAATAGATTCAGCTACCAAGTTCAGCTTATAAGGGCTTGTTCTGATATGCTTTACGAAACAACGTGCTTCGCTTTCTTGTACGCGGGGTTCGTTGGCAACTTGTCCCATCTTAACTCAAACCTTTCCTTCTTATCTTTTCGCTTTTTTATCAACACCATGACCGTAATATGTACGTGTCGGTGCAAATTCACCTAACTTGTGACCAATCATGTCTTCGTCAACAAGTACAGGTATGTTTTTGTTTCCGTTATAAACAGCAATCGTTAGACCTACCATTTGAGGTAAAATCACAGAACGACGAGAATATGTTTGAATAACTCCATTGCTTCCTGTTTCAACTGCTTTCGTTACTTTTGCTAGCAGATGATGATCAACGAAAGGACCTTTCCATACTGAACGTGGCATCTTATATACTCCTCACTCTTACTTTCTCTTACTGTGTCTTGAACGGACAATGTATTTACTTGTTGATTTATTTGTACGTGTTTTCTTACCTTTAGTAGGTTGCCCCCAAGGTGACACAGGATGACGACCACCCGATGTACGACCTTCACCACCACCATGTGGGTGATCAACAGGGTTCATAACAACACCACGAACAGAAGGTCTTTTACCTAACCAACGGTTACGACCAGCTTTACCAAGGTTTGTGTTTGATTGATCTGGGTTAGAAACAGCACCAACTGTTGCTAAACACTCAGAACGAACCACACGTAATTCACCAGAAGATAGTTTTAATTGCGCATAACCTGCATCACGTCCAACAAGTTGAACATATGTTCCAGCAGAACGGGCAATCTGACCACCTTTACCTGGTTTCATTTCAATATTGTGTAAAATCGTACCAATTGGCACATTTTTCAATGGCATTGTATTACCTGGCTTAACATCAACTTTCTCCCCAGCAATAATTTTATCGCCAGCAGCTAATTTTTGAGGAGCCAAAATATATGCTTTTTCACCATCTGTATATTCAACCAAAGCAATAAATGCTGTACGGTTTGGATCGTACTCTAAACGCAATACAGTTGCTTCCATATCCCATTTTGTACGTTTAAAATCAACCATACGGTAACGGCGCTTATGTCCACCACCACGACGACGTGATGTAATACGACCTGTATTATTACGACCACCAGATTTTTTAAGACCTACTGTTAAGCCTTTTTCTGGGTCACCAGACCACAACTCGCTACGATCAACGATAACAAGTTGTCTTGTACTTGGTGTTACTGGGTTAAACTTTTTTAAAGCCATAATCTTTAATCCTTTTTTTCCCTAAATTATAAACCTGTTGCCATATCAATTGTTTGACCTTCAGCCAAAGTAACAATTGCTTTTTTTGTGTCATTTCTTTTACCTAAATGACCACGGAAACGCTTCACCTTACCTTTTAAGATAGATGTATTAACAGCGCGAACTTCTACTTTGAAAAGAGCTTCAACCGCATGCTTAATCTCAGGCTTTGTTGCATCCATAGAAACTTGGAATGAAACTTGAGAATGAGCAGAACCCATTGTTGCTTTTTCTGTAATCAAAGGAGCCTTAATAACTTGGTAGTCTCTCTCTGTTACTGTAACTGTTTGTTTTTTTGCCATTTTCTTTCTCCTTCAGTCGCTCGAATTACTTCAAACGCTCCTGTAAAGTTTCTAATGCTTGCTTTGTAATTACCAATGTATCACGGCGTAAAATGTCATATACATTTGTTGCTTTTTCTGGCAACACATCAATTAAGGGAATGTTGTTTGTTGCACGAACAAAGTTTTCATCCAACTCATTTCCATCAATAATCAAAGCAGAAGACAAATCTAACTTTTGAAGTAATTTAGCCATGTCTTTTGTTTTATGTGTTTTTGCTTTTGCTGCATCTAAAACAATTAATTGCTTGTTCTTTGCTTTTGCAGACAAAGCTACTTTCAAAGCAAGTTTACGAACGCGCTTTGGTAAATCTGTTGCATGTGAACGAACCACAGGACCAAAAATTGTCGCACCACCACGGTGAATTGGTGTTCTCAAAGACCCCGCACGTGCACGACCCGTACCCTTTTGAGCGAAAGGTTTTGCACCTGTACCACTGACTTCAGAAATACCTTTTGTTTTATGTGTACCAGCTTGGCGTTTACTCAATTGCCAATTCACTGCACGGTTTAGAAGGTCAGAACGCTCTTCTTGACCGAAGACATCTTTATCAAGAGTGACTTCGCCGGCAGCTTTGTTATCTAATGTTTTTACAGAAACTTTCATAACGTTTACTCTCTTCTTTCTACCGCTTATTCTGTTGTTGTTTCAGCAGTTGTTTCTTCAGCTGGTACTTCAGAAGGTGTTTCTTCTGTTTTCGCTTCAGCTTTAGCATTTGCTGCTTCTTTTAATTTTGCAGGAAACGGTAAATCTTCTGGCATTTTTTTCTTAACTGCATCAGAAACATAAACCCAACCATTTTTCGTACCAGGCACAGATCCTTTAACTAAGATCAAACCACGCTCAGCATCAACACGAACAACTTGCAAGTTCTGAACTGTTACGCGCTCAGCACCCATGTGCCCTGCCATTTTCTTACCTTTAAATACTTTACCAGGATCCTGACATTGACCTGTCGAACCATGAGCACGGTGAGAAACTGACACACCGTGAGTAGCACGCATACCACCAAAGTTGTGACGTTTCATCGCACCAGCAAACCCTTTACCGATAGATTGCCCAGCAACATCGATAAATTGACCTGGAACAAAGTGTTCAGCTGATAACTCAGCACCCACTTCTAATAATGCATCGTTACTTACACGAAACTCAGCTACTTTTTGCTTAGGTTCAACTTTTGCTTTTGCAAAGTGACCACGCTTAGCTTTCGTTACATTTTTAACTTTTGCTTGACCTACACCAAGCTGAACAGCGCTATAGCCATTCTTTTCTTCAGTCATAACAGACACAACCTGACAGCCATCCATAGATAGAACTGTTACAGGAACATGACGACCTTCATCATCGAAGACGCGTGTCATACCAACTTTTTTAGCAATCAATCCGGTACGCATTTTTCTTTTTACCCTTTCAGAGGTTCCTTTAGTCTAATTAATAATATTAAAGTTTAATTTCTACATCCACACCTGCAGCCAAGTCTAACTTCATCAAAGCATCAACTGTTTGCGGTGTTGGTTCTACAATATCCATTGTTCTCATATGTGTTCTGATCTCGAACTGTTCACGAGATTTTTTGTACACGTGAGGAGAACGGATAACCGTAAATTTCTCAATTTTAGTTGGCAAAGGAATTGGTCCACGAACATTAGCACCAGTACGTTTTGCTGTGCTCACAATCTCTTTTGTTGATTGATCCAAAACGCGATGGTCAAAAGCACGTAGTTTTATGCGAATATTTTGTGCATCCATTTTTTTATACCTTTTTTATATCCTTTAACCTTTAAACTTACTCAATAATCTTAGCAACAACGCCAGCACCTACTGTACGGCCACCCTCACGGATAGCAAAACGTAGACCTTCGTTCATTGCAATCGGTGCAATCAATTCTACATCCATTGCAATGTTATCACCT